>Ga0268299_1000090_pt1 | contig 356039 bp, 346 predicted proteins | sample NOBtaG_FD_193484 | JGI IMG/M metagenome (GOLD analysis project Ga0268299, IMG submission 193484) | Activated sludge microbial communities from bioreactor in Nijmegen, Gelderland, Netherland - NOB reactor | ecosystem: Engineered > Bioreactor > Aerobic > Activated sludge | place: Netherlands...
TCGCTTCCGGCGCCGCCAAGGGCGCTCAGAAAATCGGCGAAGGTCGCCCGCCCGAGCGCCTCGTCGAGACCGGAGACGGAGATCGTCTGCCAGAGCCAATTGCGGCCGCCCGGCTGATGCGACGCGCCCGTCTGAAGCAGGACAAGATTGACGTCGGCGTCCTCCGCCGCCTTGACCAACGTCGTGACGTCGAGCGCCTGCTCCGAGCCGCTCGCCGCGCGGAAGGTCAGGGTCCCCTGCTCGATGCGTCCGGACAGGACCGCCGTCTGTCCGCTCAGTCCCTTGAGGGCCGCCGGCAGCGCCGACGGATCGACCTGATCGACGAGGGCCGCCTTGGTCGCGGGATCGTAGCGCGGGGCGGCAGAGAGGCGCGCCGGGCCGCCCGGCTCCAAGGCCAGCACGCGAATGTTCGAGCGGTTGAGCGGACGGGCGAGGCGGAAGATCGTCTCCTCGAACAACGCCCGGCCGGTGAGGCCCACCACCACGTTGGGGCGGAACTCGGCGGCGAGCTCGTAGCCCCTGCCGCGGAGCCGAAAGGCCTGGTCGCCGACGACGAGGTGCAGGTCCGTCCCCTCGGGCAGCGCCTTCAGGGCGGCGCGCTGCGAGAACACCGTGTCCTCGCTGAGGTAGAGGGCGAGCTTGCCGCCGGGCGCGACCTCGGGCGCCAGGGTCGCGCCGACGCGAGCCAACTCCTCGGGGGTCGCGGCCGTGAAGACCGTGCCCTCGCGGTTGGCGAACTTCCAGTGTCCCTCAGGCGTGACGTGCGCGGCCAGCGCCGTCGCGCCGCTCGGCAGCTTGGGGAGCGCGGCGATGTGGGCGGCCGCGTTGTCGAGCTCGTGCACGCCGGTCTTGGCGAGGCGCGAGACGGCGCCGCCGCCTTCGGCCGCCTCGCGCGTGAGGCGCGACAGCCAGCCGGCGTCGGATGGTGTCGCCATCGCCGCGACCACGGCGAGGATCAACACACGTGCCGAAAAGCGCATGGTCCGCATTGTCGTTCTCGCGCTTTTTCCCTCCCCCGTGTGGGGAGGGGGGAAGCCCTACGGCTGGCGTTCCAGAACCCCTCCCTCCTAGGCGAGGGTGGTCTCGGGGAGCGCTTCCATCACCGCTGGTCCACCGGACGTCACGATGGCGGCAAGACCGGGGCCGGCGGCGGAAATGTTCTCGGCGAAGAAGCGGGCCAGCGCAACGCTCTCCATGGCGTGGGAGCCCCCCTCATCCAAGCCCGCGAGGGCGCCCTTGGCCAGGTAGTGGCCGCCGGCCGCGAGGGCGAAGAGCCGGAGGTAGGGCGTGGCGCCCGCGAGCGCGAGATTGGGTGTGTGCTCGATCGCCTCGGCCATCCAAAGGGTTGCCTCCGACAGCGCAACGACGGTCGACGCCAGCCTCTGGCCCATGCGGCCGAGCTCGAGCCGGTTCACGGCCTTCACGCGGCGGGCGACGGTCTCGAACTCCACGAGCAATTCCTTGACGATCTGGCCGCCGGCAAGCGGCAGCTTGCGCGTCACGAGGTCGATGGCCTGGATGCCGTTGGTGCCCTCGTAGATCGGCAGGATGCGCGCGTCGCGATAGTACTGCGCGGCGCCCGTCTCCTCGATAAAGCCCATGCCGCCATGCACCTGGACGCCCATGGAGGCGACCTCGCAGCCGATATCGGTGGAGAAGGCCTTGGCGATGGGCGTGAGGAGCGCCGCGCGGTCGGAGGCGACGCGCCGCTCGGCGTCCGTTTCGGCGTGGCGCGCGCGGTCGATCTCGGCGGCGGTGGCGTAGCAGATGGCGCGGGCGGCGCGCGTCAGCGCCTTCATGGTGAGAAGCGTGCGGCGGATGTCGGGATGCTCGGCGATCGGCACCATCCCGGGCGATCTCGAGCCCAAGGCGCGACCCTGGCGGCGCTCGCGCGCATAGGCGACGGCGTGCTGGGTCGCGCGCTCGGCGACGGCGACGCCCTGGATGCCGACGGCGAGGCGGGCCGCATTCATCATCACGAACATGGTATTCAGGCCGCGGTTCTCCTCGCCGATGAGGTAGCCCACGGCACCGCCGCCTTTCTCGCCGAACTTCATCACGGCGGTCGGGCTGCCGTGGATCCCGAGCTTGTGCTCGAGGCCGGCGCAGACCACGTCGTTCTCGCCGCCCAGCGTGCCGTCGTCGTTGACGAGCCGCTTCGGCACGAGGAAGAGCGAGATGCCGCGCGTGCCCTCGGGCGCATCGGGAAGACGCGCCAGCACGAGGTGCACGATATTTTCCGTGAGGTCGTGGTCGCCGTAGGTGATGAAGATCTTGGTGCCGAACAGACGATACGTCCCGTCGGCGGCGCGATCGGCGCGGGTTCTGATGACAGAGAGATCGGAGCCGGCGTGGGGCTCGGTCAAGTTCATGGTGCCGGTCCACTCGCCGCTCACCATGCGCGGCAGGTAACGCTCCTTCAACGCATCCGAGCCGCCGGCATGGAGCGCGTCGATAGCGCCTTGCGTGAGCAGCGGGCAGAGGCCGAAGGCGAGGTTGGCCGCGTTCCACATCTCGCAGACGGCCATGGCCACCGTCTCGGGCAGCGCCTGGCCGCCGTAGGCCTCGGGACAGGGAAGCGCGCTCCATCCGGCGGTGCGGAAGGCGTCGTAGGCGGCCTTCCAGCCGGGGGGTGTCGTGACGCTCCCATCGGTCCAGCGCGCGGGCGTGCGGTCGCCCGCCTTGTTGAGCGGGGCCAGCTCCTCGGCAGCGAACTTTCCGGCCTCCTCCAGCACGGCTCGCAGCGTGTCTTCGTCGAGACCGCCCGCGGGGTTAGCCATGTCGCCGGAATGCTCGGTCGCCGTCTTGAGCGCAAAGAGGATGTCGTCTACTGGAGCCTCGTAGCTCATGGGTCTCCTCCGAATCGCTCTTGCGCTCTCGGGCGCGATCATTATGCGGAAGCCCACCGAGCGCAACGGATCACGGATTTTGAGAACCATTATGCCCGTGCAACCGGCGGACAGCGAAGCGATCGAGGCGGCGGGGCGCCTGCTCGTCGCGGGCGAGCTGGTCGCGCTGCCGACGGAGACTGTCTACGGGCTCGCGGCCGACGCGACGAACGGACAGGCGGTTGCCCGCATCTTCGCGACCAAGGGGCGGCCACGCTTCAACCCGTTGATCGTGCATGTGCCCGACGTGCCGGCAGCCGAGCGCATCGCCGTCATGACGGGCGCGGCGCACAAACTGGCTCAAGCGTTCTGGCCGGGGCCGCTGACGCTCGTGATGACGCGGCGGTCCGAGGCTGGCCTTTCCGATCTCGTGTCGGCGGGCCTCGACAGCGTCGCGGTGCGCGTGCCGGCGCACCCTGTCGCGCAGGCCGTCCTGGCGGCGGCGGGCCGGCCGCTCGCGGCACCGAGCGCAAACCGCAGCGGGCGCGTGAGCCCGACAACGGCGCAGCACGTAGCCGACGACCTCGGGGAGGAGGTGCGGCTGATCCTCGACGGGGGAGCCACGCAGCACGGGCTCGAAAGCACGGTGCTCGACGTGTCGGTAGCGGAGCGCGTGAGGTTGCTCAGGCTTGGCGCGGTGTCGCGCGACGCCATCGAGGCCGTGCTCGGCGAAAAACTCGCCGACGGTCCCGCGAGCGACGATGTGCATCCAAGCTCGCCCGGTCAGCTCGCGAGCCACTACGCGCCCCACGCGGCGTTGCGGCTCGACGCGACGGACGTGCGGCCCGGCGAGGCGCTGCTCGCGTTCGGGCGCGCGGTTCCGGCCACGACGGGGCCGGTGATCAACCTCAGCGCAACGGGCGATCCGGTCGAGGCCGCGGCCGCCCTCTTCTCGGCTCTGCGGGCGCTCGACCAGGGCAAGGTCCAGGTGATCGCGGTCATGCCGATCCCCGACCAGGGCATCGGCGAGGCCATCAACGACCGGCTGCGCCGCGCCGCCGCGCCGCGCGCCTGATCAGCCGATCAGCAGCTCAGCAGCTCGTCGAGCAGCTCATGCGGCACTGCTGGCGGATGCGGAGGCACGTCGATGTGTCGAGCCCCGAGCAGGACATAGTCTGGCACGAGGACCCGCAGCGCGAGCGGCAGCTCGCGGAGTCGGCCGCGCGGCGATTGAAGTCGGCACTCGGGTTGTTAGGGCTCGGGTTGTTGATGCGCGGATTCAACGGAGGCTTGGTGGTGATGATCCGCGGTGGGGCGGGTTGCATGCGCGGCAATGGCGCCGGCGCCGCCCGCGACTGGACGCCCCGCGAATAGGGATCGAGCGCCAAGGCATCCGGCGCGCCGGTCGCCATGAGAGCCGCCCCAAGCACCGTCGCGAGCACCAGGGCGACCAGCCCAGACATCAGCCTGCGGGACCCATGACCGGGCTTTAACCGCGTTTTTTGCGCGATGGCGCCAATGCCTGTTATTGACTGCGGGGCGCGCTCATCCTCCGCGCGTCGCTCCGACACCCTGAAGCCGCTCATGACGTCGTCCTCCGAACGTTCGACCAAGGCACCCGACGCCCGGCTCGTCCAGCGCTTCGCGGCCATCGTTGGCCGCGAGCATGCGATCACCGAGCCCGAGGCGCAATTGCCCTATCTCCGCGAGTGGCGCGACCTTTATATGGGGCGCACCGCACTGGTCGTGAAGCCCGCAAGCACGCAAGACGTCTCGCAGATCCTCGCGTTGGCTAACGCGGAAGGCGTGGGCGTGGTTGCGCAGGGCGGCAACACGGGGCTCGTGGGCGGCCAGATCCCGAGCGAAAGCGGGGCCGAGATCGTGCTCTCGCTCACGCGTCTCAGGACAATCCGCGGCGTGGACGCGGCGGGCGGAAACATGACCGTCGAAGCCGGCCTGACGCTCGCGGAGGCGCAGGACGCGGCGCGGGGTGCCGGGTCTCTCTTTCCGCTCAGTCTGGCGTCGGAAGGAAGCGCCACGATCGGCGGCGCTCTCGCCACCAATGCGGGCGGCGTGGCCGTTCTCGCCTATGGCAGCGCGCGTGCGCTGACCTTGGGTCTCGAGGTCGTGCTGGCGGACGGGACGATCTGGGACGGCCTCAAGGCACTCAAGAAGGACAATACCGGCTACGATCTGCGCGATCTCTTCATCGGATCGGAGGGCACGCTCGGCATCATCACCGCGGCGACGCTGAAGCTCCATCCGCGCCCGGCCGAGACGGCGACCGCGTTCGTGGCGCTGCCCGGGCTCGACACGCTGCTCCCCCTGTTCCAGCTTGCGGAGGCGCGCGCCGGGACCGGGCTCACCGCGTTCGAGTTCATGAGCGGGGATCTGCTCACATTCGTCTCGCGGCACATCCCCGCCACCCGTCGTCCGCTCACCGGCGAGGCGCCGTGGTACGCGCTGCTCGACATTTCGAGCGCGACCGAGGGCCGGGCGCGGGCAACGATCGAGGAGCTTCTGACGCACGCGGCTCAGGCCGGGCTGATCGGCGAGGGGACGGTCGCGGCCTCGCTCACGCAGGCGGCGGAGCTCTGGAAGCTACGCGAGGCTGCGTCGGAAGCGCAGAAGGGCGAGGGCGGCTCCATCAAACACGACGTCTCGGTGCCCGTCGCGCGCATCCCGGACCTGATCCGCGAGGCGGCCCTCGTGGTGGAGGAGATATGCCCCGGCGCGCGCCCGGTGCCGTTCGGGCACTTCGGCGACGGCAACGTGCACTACAACGTCTCGCAGCCGCCGGGCATGGCGCGAGATGACTTCCTCGTGTTGTGGGAGCCGATGTCGCGCGCCGTGCACGACGTCGTGGTGTCGCTCGGCGGATCGATCTCGGCCGAGCACGGCATCGGGCGGCTCAAGCGCGCGGAGCTCGTGCGCGTCAAGAGCCCGGTCGAGATCGATCTCATGCGCCGCATCAAGGCGGCGCTCGATCCCAAGGGCATCCTCAATCCAGGGAAGGTCGTCGGCGGCTAAACCTCAGCAGCGACGACACGCACTTCGTCATTCCGGCCAAGCGACGGCGTCACGCCGGAGGCGTGCCTTCGGCACGATGCCGAGCGCGGAGCCGGAACCGAGCACAAAGCTCCTATCGCCTTAGCACTCTTGTGTCTTCGACACTCTTCCGCTGGTTCCCGGTCTCACTCGCGCCGCTCGCTTCGCCCGAAACGACGGCGAGAGAGGCGCGCGTCCTACCGGCAGGGACGGGCCTCGACCTGGCAACTGAAGCCGCCGCCCGATTGGGAACAGCTGATCTTCTTGGCGACCGCCTTGTTGAAGCGCGCCCAATCGCTGCCGTACTCGAAATCGGTAAAGCTCTGCCACGAGCCGATGGCGTCGCGCTGCGCCGCGGCCTTGGTGCTGCCAGTTCCGTTTCCGTAGTGCCAGTGATCGATCATGCACATCTTGCCGCCGACCCGCGCCTGCGTATGCATGTCCGAGAACCCCGTCTGATCGGCCCATGCCGGCCCCATCAAAGCGTACGCGGCAAAACCCAAGGCCGTCCACCAGGCCCACATCTTTTTCATCGCGAGATCCTCCGCACTGTCTCGTTCGCCAGGCATTCTAGAGTCGTGCTTCTTGTCGGGCTTTTGGGTTGCATGCCTCCGCCGTGACCGGTTCCCACTTTTCCGGAAGCACTCTAGCGATTCCACCGGCGCGTCTCGACCACTCCCATGCGAAATGCCCACAGGCGCGGTACAGAAACCACAACGCGCTGAGGATTCCGCGCCCTCGGGAAGCGCCCTGACGGGCCTCACCGCTCACGCGAGTCCCAGCGCCATCGCCATGCGCACGAGGTCGGCGATGGACCGCGCCGACATCTTCTGCATGACCCAGGTGCGATGAATCTCGACCGTGCGCGGACTGATGCCGAGCTGCAGTCCGATCTCCTTGTTGGACAGCCCGCGGATCAGGAGCTGCATGGTATCGCGCTGACGGTCGGACAAGGAGCCGAACCTGCTTTTCAAATCGTCGAGCTCGAGGCGCTCGCGCAGCGAGCTTTCCGAGGCAACGAGCGCCTCCTCGACGCTCGCGATCAGCCGCTCGTTGGAGAACGGCTTCTCGACGAAATCGAAGGCACCGAGCTTGATGGCCTGGACCGCGAGCTCAACGTCGCCGTGACCGGTCATGAGTATGATCGGGCGCGGGTCGCCGGCGCCATGCAGCGTGCGCAAGAGGTCGAGGCCGGACATCTCGGGCATGCGCACGTCGCTCACGATGCAGCCGGGCGCGAAGGGCGCAGCGAGGAACGCGGCCGCGCTGTCGAAGCCAGCGACGCCGAGCCCGTGCGTCTCGAGCAGCATGGCGACGGCGTCGCGTACGGACGCCTCGTCGTCAATGATGCTGACGGTCTTGCTCATCGCCCTCCCTTTCAATCGGCAGCCTCAGCACGATACGCGCGCCACGCGGCGAGGTCGCGATGGTGAGATTGCCTCCGTGCGCCTCCGCGATCGAGCGGGCGACGGCCAGCCCCAGGCCCGAACCCTCGGGCTTGGTGGTCGTGAAGGGCGCGGGCTCATCGACATCGTAGCCGGGCGGAAAGCCCGGGCCTTCGTCCTGCACCTCGATGTGAGCCTCTCCCTCGTCCGACAGCATGACCGTGGTCAGAATCGTGCCACCGCGGCCAGCGCCGAGCATGGCCTCTGCGCCGTTGACGATCAAGTTGTGGATCGCCTGCTGCAGCTGAATGCCGTCGGCGCGAATAACGGGAAAGTCAGGATCGACATCGAAGACGAGGCGAATGCCCTTCTTCTCCAGATCCTCGCCGAGCAGTTCCTCGAGCTCCTCGAGCTTGGCAGCGAGGTCGACATTGCGTTTCGTCAGCGTGCCCTGGCGCAAGAGCTCGCGAATGCCGCGCAGCACCTCGTTGGCGCGCACGCTCTCGGCTCGAATCCTGTCGATTGCGCGCGCGACGAGGTCTTGCCGGCCCTCCTCCATCGCCTTGGCGGCGATGCCGGCATAGGTGCTGAGCGCCGTCAGCGGCTGGTTGATCTCGTGGGCGATGGTGGCCGCGACCTCGCCAGCCGAGCGGATGCGCAGCGCGCGGTTGATCGAGGCCTGCTGGTCGCGCAGGCGCGCGGCCGAGTCCTCGCGCTCGGCGACGATGGTGCCGACAATGAGACCCGTGATGGCAAGCGCCGTCATCAGCACCTGGAGCGCGCCGAGGCCGGGATCGGGCCCGAAGCGGATCTCGGCACCGATTATGAGGCCAAGCTGGATGAAGAGCAGGCTCACGGCGGCGCCCGGCGGCCCGTAGCTCAGCGCGATCCACAGGAGCGGGAGGAACAGCAGATAGAAGAGCTGGAAGGCGGTCGCCTCCTGATAGCCGAAGACGACCGCGAGCGCGCCGAACAGGGATGCAAGCTGAAGCAGCGCGAGCGGCTCCAGGCGCGGCCACGGCCGATACGTCGCGGCAAGAAAGACGAGCGGCGCCATGACGAGCACGCCGATGATGTCGCCCACGGCGGCGCGCCAGGCCACGGCAAGCACCTCGTTCTGGAAGATGGTGCCGGACGTGCGCAGGATGACGACGTAGAGCGCCGCCGCAACCAGGGCGGAGGCAACCGACACTCCGATCAAGGTCAGCGCGTCGCGGACATAGCGGAAGCGGGGGTCGAAGGTGGTAATACGCTGCAACGCCAGGCCCCCCGCGAGGTACGTGCCGCCGACCGCAACCGAGAGGATGATCTCGAGCTCCGGCCCGAGGGCCGCGCCGCGCACCACGATGTCGGCGAGGGCAGGCGCCACCAGCACGAATGGCGCGTAGAACCATCCGCCCAAGAACACGACCGCAATGCTGAGCCCCGGCGGGGGGTTCCACGGCGTGATGCCGAGCCCCCGGTAGGGCTTGACGTAGCTCACATAATCAAGGGCGACATAGGCAACGAGGAAGAGCAGCCCGATTCCGATACGGCGATAGAGGCGGGCGTCCGTCATGAAAAGCGTCCGGCCTGTCCCTTTTAACCTTCGCGGCCCGGAACCAACCTCGGGATCGAGGCTTATTCCATCGCCTCGGCGTCAGGGCGATACGTAGATTCCCCTACGCGCAGGTTCTACGTACTGATGCCGAATTGCCTCAGGATGCCAATCGCCACAAGGTTACCGGCGTCTGAACCGTCCCCGCAACTCCTGAAACATGACGGAGGATTCGATGATCGACCCCATCTTCACGGCTGAGGACGACCACGAGCATCGGCTTCCTGCCGCATATTCGCAAGGCTTTGCCTATGTGCGCGTTGCGTCGGTCATCGATCCCGATGATCCGGGGCCGCTCGGCACGTCGCTCAGAACCGGATTCCCCCTGTCTGCAGAGGGGCGTCCGCGGATGCCGCTGGAAGAGCTTCTTCGAACGGACTGAGTGACGATCCATCATGGTGGCTTAGCCATCGCCACGATGATGGTCCTCATCTCTCCTGAATCCTCCGGGATAGATGACACACGCGTCAGACCAACGGTCTGACGCGTGAATTGTTTAAGCCCTCGTGTTCGGCAAAGAGCGGCCGATCATCGCGATCATGGTCGTTCTCTTAGACCGATGATTCACGCTTCAGGCTGATAGGGCCTGAAGCGATCATGGTCGTTTTCTTAGACCGATGATTCACGCTTCAGGCTGATAGGGCCTGAAGCGATCATGGTCTAGTGCATGGCACCATTCTCGGTGTCGGCCTGCAAGAGACCGGCGACGATCGCCTTGGTCGCATACTCGGCCATGCAGCGATAACCGAGATCGTTCAGATGAAAGCGATCGTTGGCGAGATATGACGAGCCGGGATGCTGGCGCGCCAGATCGGCCATGGCGTCATAGCGATTGACGAGAAGAACGCGCATCTCGCTCGCCACCGTGGCGATCTCATTCACGATGCTGGTGTAGCGCTCATCCCGCGAAAGGCGTTCGACGTATTGCGGGTCGATCAGCACCACGTCGATGTTGTGAGAAGCGAGCCACGACAGCGTATCGCGCAACAGGGCACCGAAAGTCTCGGCGTCGATGCGCGCCACGGCGTCGTTGGTTCCCACCTGCCAGACGACGAGATCGGGCTTGATCTCGGCGACCTCGATCTTGAGGCGCTCGGCCGCATCCTCGGCGACCTCACCCGACTGGCCGCGCGCGTACATCTCGACCTTGAGACCTTCGATCGTGCCTTCGAGATCGTTCTCGAGGCGGATCGGATACGTCGCGCGCGGCGAGGAGGCGCCGACACCGACGGTCGAGGACGATCCGAGCGCGACGACGCGAACAGCGCGCTTCTGCATGATGGCGCGGCGTACGGCCCGCAGAGGCGCGCGCCCCTCGTAGGCCGGGCTCTTCACCTTGCACTCGATTGACGCCTGCGGCTGGAAGAAGCGCAGCACCGGGCTCTGCTTCTTTGCCTGCGGCGGCTTCGGCGCGACGGCCAGGGGCACAACCTGCGCAGGGATGTCGGGCTCGGCCGCATCCGCGCGCGTCGCATAAACGGCCAGCGCAGCCGCAAGCGCGACGGAAACTACTGGAACTCTGCAACCCATGCCGTGACCCTCAACAAGATCAACCCCGACGTCACAATGGCCGTGTCGAGCAGAAAAGTCGGTTCGCCAATGTATCTGACGATCTGGCCGGACAGCGCCAGCAGCGATGCCACACAAAACACCGGTAGCGAATTGCGGCCCAGGCTGCTGCAATAGCGCACAACGGGGCCTAAACGCCGATAAAGTACAGGAAAGACCGGATAGAAGGCAATCGCGATCGCCGCCATGCTCAATATGCGGACAGGCGAAAGAAACTCCTTGTCGAAGATAAAGAAGAAGCGCGGCTCGGGGACAAGCATGGGGTCCGGGCGATAGTCCAAGAAAACAACGACGGCGCCTACCATCACCAACGCGACCGACACGGGCCACAGCCGCTCGAGCAGGCCCGGCCACGACGGATTTGCCTGACGCACGTAGATGGCGAGATAGCCAAGCACGATCAGGATCTGCCAGGACAGCGGATTGAAAAACCAGGCGCCGCCGACCGGCCAGCTCGGCAATCTCAACTGGAAGGCGAGTGTCGCTGCGTAGAGTGCGAGAGAGGCAGCGACGGCAACCGCCATCGACCAACGTGACAGAACGATGAAGGCGATCGCGAGCAGCATCAGCACGACGTAGAGCGGCAGGATGTTGAAGTAGCCGATCTGGTAGGTGAGCAGCACCAGTCCGATCGAGGAGCGCACCGTGTCGGAGAACGCGGGGCCCGCGTTGTGCCATTCGAGCAGCAGAGGATCCGTGAAGACGATCGCGCCGGCGGCGAGCATGGCGATGGCGATCGAGATGGTGACAATCTGCGCCTGCCAGATCTCGAAGGCGCGCTTGAGCAGGCGGACGACCACCTTGCCGAGTGGCTTGGCCTCCGATCCGCCGTTGGCGACAAAGGCCAGTGAGCATCCGGCGAGAAACACGAACAGCTCGGCCGCGTCCGAGATGGCGACCTGGCGCAAGGTCAGAAACGAATAGTCCAGGCCCGGAATGTGATTGACGAAGATCATCACCAGTGCGACGCCGCGCCAAAAGTCGATCGCATTGGGTGAGCGCATGATCGAGCCTGAATTTGCGGGACGGCTGACGACATTGGTGAGGGGGTAAATTGCCTTAAAGCTCACCTCGCGACCGTAGACAAGCGGACGATCGCCACTCTCCCTCCGTACAACGACCGGCGTGACCGGAGCCCGCACCGAGCTCCATGTTTTTTGCGTCGCAACCTTGAGCGCCCGACACCGAGCCCTATCTCTCGCTCGTAGCAGACTGCTGGGAGACACGGATGATCGATGCGGCGAAGATTCTGGACATGGTGATGGGCGGCGTCGCGGGACCGCAGGGCGCGAGCTCGGTGCCGACGACACGGCCGGGACCGCAGGACTCGCAGGGGAGCGCGCCGGCGAGCGACATTCTCGAGCAGGCCAAAAGCTTCCTCGGCAGCCGCGGCGGCAGCTTCGCCGGTGGCGCGGCCGCCGGTGCGCTGGCGACGCTGTTGCTCGGCAACAAGGACGGCCGCGAGATGGCGGGCGATGTCCTGAAACTCGGCGCAGCGGCAGCGCTCGGCGGCCTCGCCTACAAAGCGTACTCGAACTACAAGGAGGGCAAGCCGCTCGTCGGCACGCATGTGGCCGAGTTTCTCTTCGCCGCGCGTTCCGGCGCGACGCTGCCCGGCGCGCCGCCCGCAAACGAGCATGCGCTGCTTCTGTTGCGGGCGATGATCGCGTCGGCGATGGCGGACGGCCTCATCGATGCCGCCGAGCGCCAACTCATCGTCGGCCGCCTTTCGGACCTCGGCATCGGTGCGGAGGAGCGCCAGTTCCTCGATGGCGAGATGGCGGCGCCATGGTCGCCGCAGCAGTTCGCGGCCGCTGCCCAGACGCCAGAGGTTCGCAGCGAGGTCTATCTCGCGTCGGCAATCGCCATCGAGGCCGACACAACGGCGGAGCGAGCTTATCTGCGCTATCTCGCGGCCACGCTCGGGCTCGAGGATGAGCTGGTCCGGCATCTGGACGCAGCCGTGCAGTCGGCCAAGGGCGGGCAGCCCGGCGCGGCGTCGGTGCCGCAAGTGCGCGCGTCGGGGACCTGAACCCGGGCGCGGAGCTCAGCTCTCGGCGCCGGGCTTGATCTCGATCACGTCGCCTGACAAACGGTCCATGACGTAGATCGTGCGATCCGGACGCTCGCGCGCGAGGCGCAGGGCGAGCGCGCGAGCCTCGGCGTCGTGGGCGCGATGCCGGTCCTCGCTCCAGAGGCTCTCGCCCGGCTGCTCAAGATCGAGCGAGGACGCGTAGGCTTCGGCCCACGTGTTGAGATCGGCGGTCAACTCATTCGACAATCCGAGCCGCTCGGGCGGAAAGTCTCCGTAGACACCGTCGTCCATCGCCCACAGCGGGTAGGCGTAGTAGTCCGCCATCACCTTGATGGCCTGCGACTGGGAGGCATCGGCGCCCTGCGTGTCGCCCATGCCGGATGCCGGATGCGACGTCGCGAAGAGGGGGGCCGGCGCCGGCGCGCCGGCGATGGTCCACATCACGTAGGCGACATGGGCGGCGACGACGGCGGAAGGGAGCAGGAGCGCCGGCCTGGAGGCTTCGTCCCAATGCAGCAGCCTGTCGTCGGATTGGGCCCACAGAACGATCGCCGTGGCGAGCAGGTAGACCAGGAACGCATTGGTGGAGCGCCTGCGGCCGGCGGGATCGGGTGGATCCACGCGGTCGAAACACGACGGGGCAAGAACGAAGAGATAAAGCGCCTGGCCAGCGGACGACGCGACGAACAGCCATGCCGCGATGTCCAGGAGGAAGAGCAACGCCACGCCGCCGGCGAGCACGAGGGTCGCGGCAGCGAGCAGCCAATAGCTCTGAGCGGCCTCGATGGAGCTCGTCTTCGTGCCGGCGATGGCGGCGATGGCGCGATCGACGAAATGGGACGTCAGGGCGGCCCGCGTGGCAACGTGTCCGGCGAACGCATAGAAGGCGCCGATCACGCACAAAAGCACTCCAAGCCCATCCACGCTCATACACCGCCCCCCACGGGAACCCCGCAGCCGTCTCCATACTTATGCGTGGGAGTTGGCGCAAAGCAGCGCGGAATCGTGGCAGGATTTCGAGGGTGAACACCGTGAAGCGCACGCGGAGCGCACCATGAGAGACATGTTCCGGCGCTTTTCAGAACTCTCCTCACACGCGGTCGGATCGCAGTGGGCCTTCCTGGTCGCCCTGGCCGCCGTGCTCATTTGGATTTTGACCGGGCCCCTCTTCGGCTACTCCGACACCTGGCAGCTCTTCATCAATACCGGGACGACGATCATCACCTTCCTCATGGTGTTCCTGATCCAGAACACGCAGAACCGCGACGCGAAGATCGTGATGCTCAAGCTCGACGAGCTTCTGCGGTGCGTCGAGGGTGCGCGCACGGGCATGGTGAAGCTCGACCAGATGTCCGAGCAGGATCTCGAGCGGGTTCACGAGGAGTTCAAGCGCCTGCGGGAGAAGTATGCGCCGCTCGTCGACGATGACATTGCTCACGTCGCGCGAGAACTGGAATCGCGCAAAAGGAAGCGCTAATCCGGCGCCTCCTTGCCGGAAGGAGATTTCCGCCAACGTCAGGCTGGCAACGTCAGGCTGGGGACTGCAAATAGAAGAACGCGTACACCAGCACCGCCGCGACGACCGCGATCGTGAGCGAGCGAACGAGCACACGGTAGTTGGTCTTCTGCGGCGTCGCCTGCCTCGATTCGGTCGGGGTGACGACGTCGCCTCGGTTGTCTGCCATCTCTCGCGCCTCCTCATAGCGTTGCAAGAAACAACGCCTGGAGGCAGCCGCGGTTCCCCCTCTCCACAGCCGATACGACGCAGATTAGGGAATTCTTCACCGAGATTGGCGATCTTTACGCGGACCATTCGCGGGGGCAGCGGCCATGACGATCTGGAACTCATTGGTGTCGTCGATCACGGGGAGCGAGGCGGGCCCGAAGCCTCCGTTCTCGCCCTCCGATTTCCGTCAGCCGCGCCGGGTCAAGGAGGGCTACCTGTGGGGCGAAAGCTTCATCATGCCGCGCGGTTGCACCATCCGCGACATGTCTCCGCTCACGGCCGAGATCGTGCTCTGGCATGACGATCTCAAACCGCACCTGCTCGCGCGCCCGCTCAAGCTTTTCTCGAGCCTCGACGGCAAGGAAGCGGACTGCGTGATGGCCAGCCGCCAGGGCAATCTAATTTCGGTGCGCTTCACGAGCGCGCTGCGTGCGCCGACGCGGCGCTATCCCTGAGACATCGCCGGGGGCCTTGCAGACAAAACGGCCTCTCGCCCGCCGGGCAAGAGGCCGTTTTCATTTTGGCGTCCGTCATGCCGCCTCGCGGCAGGCCGAGCCGATGCAGGCGACGTGGCGCGTGTCGGTGCCGCAGCAGCCGCCGAGAATCGTGATGGCCGGGAAGCGGCGCATCAGGCCGGCGTACTCGGCGCCGAGCTCGGCGGGATTGCCGGGATCGAGATCGGGCGCCTCGTTCAGCTCGGCGTGGCTGCGGCGCGAAGCGTTGGCGCGCAGTCCCTTGAGGCGGTCGAGCCAGGGGCCACGCTTCGCGAACGCGCTCTCGATATGCGTCGGATGGGCACAGTTGATCATGTAGTAGGCCGGAGCGGCGCCGGTCTCGGCGTCGACCGTCTCGATCGCGGACTTGAGGCTCTGGCCGGTCGGCAGCGCGCCGTCGGTCTCGAGCGTGAAGGAGACGGCGACGGGGATGGCGGCAGCCGCGGCGGCGCGCGCGATGCCGATCGCCTCCTCGACGTTGGTCAGCGTGTAGGCGCCCACCATGTCGGCGCCCGTGGCCGCGAACACGCCGATCTGCTCGGCGTGGTAGGCCTCGGCCTCATCGACGCTCATAAGCTCGCCCGGAACGTAGCCGTCGCCGCGTGGGCCGACTGCGGCGCTCACGACCATGGGCAGGCCCGGCGCCTCGTAGGAGTCACGCAGCTCCTCGAGCAGGTCTACGCTGTCGCGATTGGCGGCGGCGAGCGCCTTTTTGGAGTAGCCGAGCTTCGCGCCCCAATCGGGATTCGCGCGCCAGGTCGGACCGTCGAGCACGAAGCCCATGCCGTTCTCGCGGGCCATCTCGATGTAGGGGATGTAGTAGCTCCGCAACGTTTCGCGTCCGGCCTTGGTGCGCAGAAGATCGAAGGCCGCGAAATGCGGAAGCTCGATCCCGTTGTGGAAGATCAGGGTCGTCTCGAGACCGCCGTCGGTCAGGAACCGGGCGGCGGCGAGTTGCGGCAACGCCTTGCGGTACTTGCTCATGTTCATGTGCTCCGTCGTTTTCCTTGGGGTGCGACTGCTTGGGGGTGCGACTGGCGGAACTGATATTCAGCATTCGTCCTCGGGCCTAGAGAACGCGCGGTGCAGTTGCGCCAGATTGGCGTTTCCAGGAGCATTTCAAAGGTTTAAAGAAACTCCTGGCGGAACGGCGGGGCGCCGGATGGGGGCACGGCGCGACCGAACTTGACCGAAGGTGCAGATCGCCATGCTGACGGAAGCGCCACGGAAACGCGGGGATGCGCGCGAGCGCCTGCTCCAGCTCGCGGAAGCCGCCGTGCTCGACAAGGGCTTCGATGCCACCTCGATCGAGGAGCTGATCGCGGGAGCGGGTATCACCAAGAGCGGCTTCTTCTACCACTTCAAGGACAAGACCGAACTCGCGCGCGTGCTTCTCGAACGCTACATCGCACGCGAGAACGCGCTCTTCGACGACCTCTTCCAGCGTGCAGACGCCCTCAACGAGGATCCGCTGCACGGCTTTCTCGTGGCCCTCAAAATGCTGGCGGAGATGCTGGGCGACCTGCCCAACGGACACCCCGGCTGCCTCATCGCCGCCTACTGCTACCAGGACCGCATGTTCGACCAGCAGGTGCGGGCGCTCAACGCGGAGGCCGTGCTCGCCTGGCGGCGCCGCTTCCGCGAGCGGCTCGACGCCATCGCCGCCCGCTACCCGCCGCGCATCACGATCGATCTCGACGATCTCGCGGACATGCTGTCGGCCGTCGTCGACGGCGGCATCATCCTGTCCAAGGCCCTGAAGGACAAGGACGCGCTGCCGCGGCAGGTCATGCTCTACCGCGCGTTCGTGCGCACGGTCTTCGCCGTCGCCTGAGGGCGACCCGCGGCGCCGTGCGTTGCCAAATGGCAAGCTCAGCGGCCAGGATTTCCGTCGGCAGCCGGAAGGGCTAGGCGGGCGGCGGGGGGAGCGCGTAGACTTCGGCACGTTACGTCTGGGGGACGAGGAGCAAGTTCCATGTCCGCGTCGATTGCGACCCGACTTGCGAGTCCGGGGCCGAAACGCATGCTCGCGCTCGATGGCGGCGGCGCGCGCGGCATGATCTCGATCGGGTTTCTCGAGGCAATCGAAAAGCGTCTGCGCAAGCGCCATGGCCGCGACGACTACGTGCTGTCAGACTACTTCGACATGATCGGCGGCACGTCGGTGGGCTCGATCCTGGCGACGATGCTGGCGCTCGGCTGGCCGATGCAAAAGGTGCGCGCCGAGTTCGAACGGCTCTGCCCCGATATCTTCGGCAAGCGGGTCTCGCTCACGGGCGCCGTGTGGGCGAAGTTCTCGGACAAAGCGCTGAGCAACGGCCTCACCGAAACCCTCGGCGACATGCGCCTCGACAGCGATGAGCTCAAGACCGGCCTCGCGATCGTCACCAAGCGCCTCGATACCGGCAGCCCTTGGACAATTTACAACAACCCACATTCTAGCTATTGGGCACCGACCGGTGGAATTGCGATGGTTGGCAACTGCGAGTACCGGCTCGCCGACCTGATCCGCGCGAGCACGGCGGCGCCGACCTATTTTCGCCCGCACGAGATCAAAGTTCGCCGCTGGGCGGCGAAGGATCCCGGGAGCGGCCTTTTCGTGGACGGAGGGCTCTCGCCGTACAACAATCCCGCGCTGCTCATGTTCATGATGGCGGGCATCAGCGGCTATCGCCTCGGCGGCGTCGAGAGCCAGCGCCAGGCGGATGGCCAGCTTTCCGAGCGCGGCATTCCCTGGAAGCTCGGCCGGAACAACCTCCTCATCGTCTCGATCGGCACGGGCTCCTTCCGCGTGCGAGTCAAATCAAAGGGCTGGATCGCGGCCCTGCTCGGAGGGCGGGCGCTGCTCGGCATGATGGCGGACAGCCAGGGGATGAACCTGAAGATGCTTCAGTGGCTCGGCAATCCGAGGCGGCGCTGGAAAATCGACGGCGAGGTTGGGGACATGCTCGGCGACGATCTCGGCGAGCTCGTGGGCGGAGAGAAATCCCTGCTCTCGTTCAATCGCTATGACGTCGTGCTCGAGAACGAATGGCTCGAGCACGAGCTCGACGGGCGCCGGTTCTCGGACGACCAACTCACGGCGCTGCAGCAGCTCGACAACGCAAAGAATCTCGCCACCTACTACGATCTCGGTGAGGCTGCTGCCGGGAAGCAGGTGTCGGACGACGATTTTCCCTGGCAATTCGATACTCACAGGCTGGGAGCAAGCATGTTCGAGATCGTTCGCATCGGCGGCGCATCAGGGCCGGCACGCCTTCTCGCCCCGCAGGGACTCGTCGCCGGTGATTTCGATAAGATCGCGAAGGCGTTGAAAACGAAACCGTTCCGCGCGCGCAAATCGGGCTTTGTCGCGGCACGGCAGGCCACCGCAGAAGAGCACATCGTGACGCAGTGGAACGGCGCGGAGACCGAGAAGACCGCCAAGCCCGGCGATTGGATCGTGGCCAACCTCACGCCCAAGAAGGACGTGATCCGCGACAGCGAGGGACACGCCAACATCTACGTCATCGACCGGGACAAATTCGGGCAACTCTATGCGCCGGATCGCGGCAAGAACGAATTCGGCGCAATCCATCGCGCGATCGGCACCGTGGACGCGATCTATTTTCCGGGCGGGTTCGACATCCTGGCGCCATGGGGGCAACCGCAGATTGCCGACAGCGGCTATCTGCTGCGCAACGGCGACGAGATGTACGGCAACGCCAAGGAGACCTTCGAGACCACGTACAAGAAGGCGTAAGCCGGGGCTCGGCGATCTGCTACATTGGGCGCATTCGCACCGGGCGCGGCGTTTTTCATCCGCCGCCGCGCTGCGCTGCGCAAGAAGCTACAGGACAAGAGCGTCATGAGCCGCCCCCCTCTTCCTCCCTTCACGCGAGAGACCGCGATCGAGAAAGTGCGCCTGGCCGAAGACGGGTGGAATTCGCGCGATCCGGCGCGGGTGGCGCTCGCCTACAGCCTCGAGAGCCGCTGGCGCAACCGCGCCGAGTTTCTCGTGGGACGGGCGGCGATCGAGGCATTCCTCACGCGCAAGTGGGCGCGCGAGCTCGACTACCGACTGATCAAGGAGATGTGGTGCTTCCACGGCAACCGCATCGCCGTGCGCTTCGCCTATGAATGGCACGACGACAGCGGCAACTGGTTCCGCTCGTACGGCAACGAGAACTGGGAGTTCGACGACGACGGGCTGATGCGGCTCAGGCTCGCCAGCATCAACGACCTGGCGATACGCGAGAGCGACCGCCTCTACCACTGGCCGCTCGGGACGCGGCCCGCGGATCATGCGTCGCTGAGCGAGTTGGGGTTGTAGGGGTGAATTGAATTGATTGGTCGGAGCGAGAGGATTTGAACCTCCGACCCCCAGTCCCCCAGACTGGTGCGCTAACCAGGCTGCGCTACGCTCCGACTTCGGCCCCCCTTATGTCCGGCAACGGGCCTCCGGTCAACGGCTCGTTCCCTCCGTGAGCAGCGCGGCGATGGCGGAGGCGTGCTCCGGCAGGGCGCGGAGCGGCGGCGGCGTTTCTCCCGGAGCAAGCGCGATGGCCGCGAACACGCCGTCCGCGACCACGACATCGTGAACGACAATGGGGCGCGCCGCAGCGTCTTGCGCACCCGTCTCCCGCCGCGACTGCAAACGTTCCGGGCGCAGACGCTCAAGCGCGGGACCCACGCCGGTGCCCCAGGCCTTGGCTGCCGCTTCGATGCGGACCCATGCGGCCAGGAAGCGCTGATCGGCATCACGGCCGGGGAGCGGGGCGCCGACCGCGAGCGCGACCGCCTCGTTCTCGATCGGGCCGCGGCGATCCTCGGGGATACGCACGTCGCGCACGCGCTCGACGTCGACGCCGATGGGATCGGCGCCCAGCGCGATTAATGCAAGACCTTGCGTGTGCGCCAGGCTGAAGGCAACAGCCCCGTCGGCGAGCGCAGGCTTGCCGGACGGGCTGCGCGCAAAATCCGCCTGGCGCGCCGCGGGGCCGATGCGTCGCTCGAGAAGAATGCGGAGCGCGACGTAGGTGAGGCGGCGCTCGCGGCGCACATCCTCGCTCACGATCACGCCGAGGCGACGAAGCTCGTCGCCGGAGAGGCGCGGTACGTCCCGCTCCATGCTCTCGAGCGCGGCGCCGGCCTTCTCGAGATCAACGCGCCAGAGCTCCGTATTCGCCATGCGCAACCGGCTCCCGTGTGCCTTGCGAGGTCACACGTGCTCCACTGTGCCGACAAAGGCAAGAGTTCAGAGTGAACCGAAGGCGCGTGAGCGAAGCGGCCGTCCGAGCCGTGCTCAATGGACGACCGCATTCTTTCCGCTCGCGCCGAAGCCTTCGCGCCGGCTACGAGGCAACCGCGCGCGCACGGCGCGCCACGCGGACCGGCGCCTGCTTGCCAATCGACTCAAGCAGCGCCGCGCGACATTCCTCGAGCTCCTTGATCGCCGCCTCGATGGCCGACAGCTCATCGATGGCGTTCGCGCGACCACGTCCGTTGCCGCGCCGAGCCGACACCGAGCCGCGCGCCTGCGCCGCAGCCGTGGGAAGCGCCGGGACGTTGGCGGGGAGCGTGCGCGCATCCGGCTGGACGGCACGGGCCGCGGCACGCGGAGCGGACGGACCGCGACCGTGCTGCTTCACGTGATCGATGCCCTGCTCGCGCAAAATCTTCTGCACACCCTTGATGGTGTAGCCCTCGGCATGGAGAAGATGACGGATGCCGCGCAGCAGCTCCATATCCTCCGGCCGGTAGTACCTGCGTCCGCCGCCCCGCTTCATGGGACGGACTTGCGGGAAGCGCGATTCCCAGAACCTCAGAACGTGCTTTTGCACGTCGAGCTCATCAGCGACCTCGCTAATGGTTCGAAAAGCTTCCGCCGCCTTGCTCATCGTTACCCCTTCGATGCCTTGGCCATGGATGATCCGGACTGCTCCGGCATGAGCTTCGCTGATGCGCGGCATGGCCCCGCTCTCCCGGACCAGCGCCGAACACGTCGACTGCATCCCGATTTCTTGAAGATGCGCGTACGCTAACGCTACAGCTTGCTTCGGCAATAATACCGTCATCACCAAGCCCCGTCTCGATCAATCGATTCGAAAGGCCACAGCTTTTTTCAACGACGGCGCGTGCGACGTCGTTCGCTCGCCGACTCATATCATTCAGAGGCTTGTGGGTTTTTTCGCGGCATGGCGCGCGATGCACGCGCGAGGGTAGCGTCTGCCTTAAGCGCAGAGCGGCGCAACCGCCGCGTCATGACGGCACGATCGTGCCCGTCACGCACTCACACCCGCTCGCTACTCCGCCGCCTTGTTGCGACGCGTGCGGCCGGAGTTGATACGGTCTTTCATGATGTTGCTCGGGCGAAAGACGAGCACACGGCGCGGTGTGATCGGCACCTCCTTGCCCGTCTTGGGATTGCGCCCGATTCGCTCGCCCTTCTGGCGGATACCGAACGAGCCGAACGAGGACAGTTTCACCTGCTCTCCGCGCGCAAGACTGTCCGAGATCTCGTTCAACACGAGCTCGACAAGCTCCTGAGATTCGTTGCGCGGCAAGCCGACCTTGCGAACGACCGCCTCGGCCAAGTCGGCTCTTGTCAGGGTCTTTCCGCTCATGGCGATCCGCCTCCCCGTCGATAAGTATTTTCCCTGATGCTACCGAGGCCTCGCCCCGCGGTCAATCGGAGATCGCAACAAGCGACTGAAATCGCACACATAATTACCGATCGTTTCAGGACTGTGATTTGCGACCGTCAGCCGGCTGATTTGTGCGGTGCACACACGGATTTTTTTGCAGCGCAAGATCACCAGCGCGCGAGGGCCGCGCCCCAAGTAAATCCGCCGCCCATGGCCTCCATCAGCACGATGCTGCCCTCGTGAATCCGGTGCTCCTCGAAGGCCTGGTTCAGGGCAAGGGGAATCGAGGCGGCCGAGGTGTTGCCGTGCTTTTCGAGCGTCTTCATTATCTTTTTCGGGTCGACCCCGAGCTTCTTGCCGATGCCGTCGAGGATGCGGACGTTGGCCTGGTGGGGGATGAAGAGATCGACCTCGTCGGCGGTGAAGCCGGTCGCAACGAGGGCCTCCTCGATGACGCCCGAGATCTTCTGCACGGCATGACGGAACACCTCGCGGCCGTTCATGCGGAGGTGGCCAACGGTCTTGGTCGAGCCCGGCCCGCCGTCGACATAGAGCAGATCCTCGAAGCGGCCGTCAGAGCGCAACAGCGTCGTCAGGATGCCGCGGTCGTCGCGCGTGCCGTGCTGTGGCTGGGCCTCGAGCACGACGGCGCCGGCGCCGTCACCGAACAGCACGCAGGTCGAGCGGTCGGTCCAATCGAGGATGCGCGAGAACGTCTCGGCGCCGACCACCAGGGCGCGCACGGACTGCCCCGTCCTGATGAAATTGTCGGCGACCGCGAGTGCGTAGACGAAACCCGAGCAGACGGCCTGGACGTCGAAGGCGGCGCCCTTGGTGACGCCGAGCGCCGACTGGATGCGCACGGCGGTGGAGGGGAACGTGCGATCGGGCGTGGCGGTGGCGCAGACGACGAGATCGATATCAACCGGATCGATACCCGCCCGCACGAGCGCCTGGTGACAGGCGGCGATGCCGAGCGTCGAGGTCAGCTCGTCGTCGGCGGCGATGTGGCGCTGGCGGATGCCGCTGCGCTCGACAATCCATTCGTCGGTCGTGTCGACGATCTTCGCCATGTCGGCGTTGGTCACGATGCGCTTCGGCAAATAGGCGCCGACGCCGCGAATGACCGATCGGATGACTGCCAAGGTGTCCTCTTCTTTCCTGCTTTTTGGGACGCAGTCGGGCCGTCCGGCGGCTTAGTGGGAGGCCGGCGAAACCGAGCCAAGCCGATGGTGGAAGGCCTCGAGATCGGACGCCAGGCGATCCAGGAGCCCGCTCTCCGCCATTTCGTAGCCGAGATCGACCGCGCTCGCAAAGCCCAGAGCGTCCGTGCCACCGTGGCTCTTGACCGCCAACCCGTTCAAGCCGAGGAACGTGCCACCGTTAACGCGGCGCGGGTCCATCTTCTCCTTGAGCACCCGGAAACCGCCCCGCGCAAGCAGCGCGCCCAAGCGCGAGAGCGCGGTGCGCATCATGGCGTCCTTCAGGTACTGGCCGATCTGCCTGGCCGTGCCTTCCGCCGTCTTCAAGGCGATGTTGCCCGCGAAACCCTCGACGACGACGACATCGACCTTGCCCTGCCCGATCTCGTCGCCTTCGATGAAGCCCCGGTAGTCGAGAGGTAGCTCTTCCGCTCCCTTGAGCAGCGCGTGGGCCTCCTTGACCTCCTCGGCGCCCTTGATCTCCTCGACGCCGACGTTCAAGAGGCCAACCGACGGGCGCTCAACATGGAAAAGAGCGCGTGCCATGGCCGCGCCCATCAGCGCGAACTCCGTCAACTGGCGGGTGGTGGCGCCGATATTGGCGCCAACGTCGAGGACAATGCACTCGGCGGTGATGGTCGGCCAAAGCGCGGCGATGGCCGGGCGCTCGATGCCCGGCATAGGCCTCAAGATCAGCTTGGACATGGCCATCAGCGCGCCGGTGTTGCCGGCCGAAATGGCGGCGTGCGCCTCGCCGTTGCGCACGGCATCGAGGGCGAGCCACATGCTGGAGCCCTTGCCGCGGCGCAGAGCCTGGCTCGGCTTGTCGTGCATGGCGACGACCTGGGCCGTGTGCACGACGCGGGCGCGAGCCGCGAGCACGGTGTTGGCGTCGAGGAGCGGAGCGATTTGCGCCTCGTCACCGAAAAAGACGAAGCTCAACTCAGGATGGCGCTCCAGCGACAGCGCGGCGCCGGGGATCACCACGCCGGGGCCGTGATCGCCTCCCATGGCGTCGAGCGCAATTGTCCGCGGCTTAGCCATATGGCGCTTGTCGACCCTATCGAACGAGCCCGATCATCCGAGCGCGCCGGCTTTCGGCACTTCTGAAGCAGCGGACGGGAAAATACCCGTTTGCATCTGCGAGACAACCGGATTTCCGCCGGCGCGTCAGGGACACGCAGAGAAGCGGAAAAAACCGCAACACATCAAGCCTTTTGCACACCGTGGATGCACGGGGCGGCTACGACTTCGGCGGCTTCAGCTTGGCGAGCCCGGCGAACGGGCTCTCCGAATCGGAATCGGCGGCGATCTTGGGATCGACCCAATCGAAGGCGGCGCCTTCCTTGCGCGGATAAGGCGGCAGCGCCGACGAGAGGATAGCAAAGATCAGGGTGCCGACCTCGATGCGTCCATCTTCGATGGGCTCAACGTCGGCGACGGTCGATACCTCGCGCTCGCCTGACGGCGTGGGCTCCTCGACAAGCTCTGGGGGCGCAAGCTCGATCGAGAACTCCTCGGATATGCGGGCCGGCACCGGCTCGAGCGTCACGACACAGGGTTGCGTCACCTCGGCGGCGAGCGTGCCGGCGAACCGATAGCGGCCCGAGCCAAGTGGCTTGACGTCGTAGCGCGCGCTCAAGCTTTCGCAGGACGGGATGTCGAGCTCGCGGGCCAGCTCGAGGCGCTCCTCGGCGGTCGCGTCACGCGTGCGGGACACGCCGTGCTCGCCGATGTCCGTGACAAGCAGGGTCCAGTCTTGAAGCGCAGTCATGGGTATCTCGCGAATGCATTGTCCGAGGGATCGGCGAAGGGGATGCGCGCGGCTGCGAGCTCATCGACCGGGATCGGCTCGAGAAGCGCGACCTGCTCGATGGTCATGCGCGCCAGTACGGCTGCACCCGCCGGAGCGTTCTCGAGGCCGGGTACGGTGGCCGCGATCTGGTCCGCGAGCGCCGCGACCGGCTCGGGGGCGCGGATGGCACGGCGGCAAGCGAGGCAGCGCTCGCCGAGCGCCTGGGCGGCCCGCTTAACCTTCTTTGGCACGGAGAGGTCGCCGACGCCCATCTCGCGCAGGCTGTCGTCGATGTCGGTGATGAAGGTTTCGATCAGCAGGCGGGCCAAACGGCGCGCGCGCCGGCCGCCCTGCTGGAGCCGCTCAAGCACCGGAAACATGACGAGGATGATCAACGACGTGCGTCCCTCAGGCGTGTCGCTCACGCCATGACGGGCAAAAAGAACCGGCCGGCGCGCCTGGGCCACGATCGCGCCATAAAGGTCGATTGCTCTCTGCCGGTCTTCGGCCCTGCTTCTAAACCAGGACAGCACGCGGATTTTTCCACTCCCACGGACAAGGGGATTTCGGGGACCCCGCCGTTGCTTTGCGGCCTCCTTTTAGCTAAGGGCGGGACTTGAGCACAGGGGTTACATGAATCTCACAGGGGGTCACGCGACGATGCGCCGCCGGGACGCTTCGAACGAGAGCCGCGAGAGCTCGGGCGCTTCGGACCTCGCGCTGCGCGCGGTTCCGGACTTCGCGCTGCGCGCGTTCATGCCGGCGCTGCTTGCAGCCGTGGTGCTGATCTCGGCCTGCAGCGAGCAAATCACCAAGCACGGGCACCTGTTCCGTGAATCCGACATCGCACAGATCCAGCCCGGCATGGGGCAGGAGCAGGTGAAGCTCGTGCTCGGCTCACCCACCACGACCACAACCTACGGAAACGGCTCGGCCTATTATTATATCTCGAGCACGGAGAAGAAGGTCGCCTTCATGTCCGGCAGCGAGGTCGACCGGCAGGTGCTCGCCGTCTACTTCTCGCCGCAGCAGACGGTGGACCACGTGTCCAACTACGGCATGAAGGACGGCAAGGTGTTCGATTTCGTGTCGCGCACGACACCGGCGCCCGGCGGCAAGGAGGAGGGCATCCTCAAGCAGCTGTTCCGCAACCTCGGCGCCAAGCAGATCTTCGGCGAGTGAGGACGCGCCCCACGGTGGGCGGCGACCTCCACACGGAACGCGCTCGCACAAAAAAGGCCCCGCATTCGCGGGGCCTTTTCGTTTCGTGCTTTCGCCGATCGCCGTATCAGCCGTGCGCGAGCACGGCGAGGAGCAGCAGCGCCACGATGTTGGTGATCTTGATGGCGGGGTTCACGGCGGGGCCGGCGGTGTCCTTGTAGGGGTCGCCGACGGTGTCGCCGGTCACGGATGCCTTGTGCGCGTCCGTGCCCTTGACGTGCTTCACGCCATCCTTGTCGACGAAGCCGTCCTCGAACGCCTTCTTGGCGTTGTCCCACGCGCCGCCACCCGAGGTCATCGAGATGGCGACGAAGAGGCCCGTGACGATGACGCCGAGCAGCATGGCGCCGACCGCCGAGAAGGCCGCACCGCGTCCGCCGATGGCCTCGATGACAAAGAAGAGAACGATGGGCGACAGCACAGGCAGCAGCGACGGGATTACCATCTCCTTGATTGCGGAGCGCGTCAGGAGATCAACGGCGCGTGCATAATCCGGGCGCTCGGTGCCCTTCATGATGCCGGGCTTGGCCTTGAACTGGCGCCGCACCTCCTCGACGATGGAGCTCGCCGCGCGGCCGACGGCCGTCATGGCGATGCCGCCGAACAGGTAGGGGATCAGGCCGCCGAGCAGGAGGCCCACCACGACGTACGGGTTGTCGAGGCCGAAGTTGATCTCGACGCCCTTGAAGAACTGGTAGGACGTCGAGCCCGCCTCGTTGGCCTTCTGGATGAAGTACTGCAGGTCGTAGTTGTAGGCCGCGAACAGGACCAGCGCGCCGAGGCCGGCCGAGCCGATGGCGTAGCCCTTGGTGACGGCCTTGGTGGTGTTGCCGACCGCGTCGAGGGCGTCCGTCGAGCGGCGGACTTCCTTGGGAAGGCCCGCCATCTCGGCGATGCCGCCGGCGTTGTCGGTCACGGGGCCGAAGGCATCGAGCGCGACGACGAGGCCGGCGAGGCCGAGCATGGTGGTGGTGGCGATGGCGGTGCCGAAGAGGCCCGCGAGATTGAAGGTGATCAGGATGCCGGCAACGATGACGAGGGTCGGCAGCGCGGTGGCCTCGAGCGAGACGGCGAGGCCCTGGATGACGTTGGTGCCGTGGCCGGTGACCGACGCCTGGCTGATCGAGCGCACCGGGCGATAGCCGATGCCGGTGTAGTACTCGGTGATCCAGACGATGAGGCCGGTGACCGCGAGACCGACGAGGCCGCAGAAGAAGAGGCTTGCGGCGGAGATCACGAGACCGGACGAGGTCGTGAAGACCGAGCCCATGCCGCCGAGCACATATTCCGTCGCGACCCACAGACCGCCGATCGACAGGACCGCCGACGCAATGAAGCCCTTGTAGAGCGCGCCCATGATCGAGTTGTTGGCACCGAGCTTGACGAAGAACGTGCCGATGATCGAGGTGACGATGCAGGCCGCGCAGATGGCGAGCGGATAGACCATCAGCGAGGCGAGGTTCGTCTGATCGTGGAAGAAGATGGCCGCCAGCACCATGGTGGCGACGACGGTGACGGCGTAGGTCTCGAACAGGTCGGCCGCCATGCCGGCGCAGTCGCCGACGTTGTCGCCCACGTTGTCAGCGATGGTGGCGGGGTTGCGCGGGTCGTCCTCGGGGATACCGGCCTCGACCTTGCCGACCAGATCGCCGCCGACGTCAGCACCCTTGGTGAAGATGCCGCCGCCGAGACGGGCGAAGATGGAGATCAGGGACGCTCCGAAGCCCAGCGCGACGAGCGCGTCGATCACCGTGCGGTCGGCGGTGCCGTAGCCCGCCAGCTCGGTCAGGACGTAGTAGTAGATGGCGACGCCGAGGAGGGCGAGGCCAGCCACCAGCATGCCCGTCACGGCGCCGGACTTGAAGGCGATGTCGAGGCCCTTGGCCAGCGACACGGTCGCCGCCTGGGCGGTGCGCACGTTGGCGCGCACGGAGACGTTCATGCCGATATATCCGGCGAGACCCGAAAGCACGGAGCCGACCAGGAAGCCCGCGGCGACGGGCGCGCCGAGCAGGATCCAGGCGAGAATGAAAATGACAGCGCCGACGACGGCGATGGTCTGATACTGGCGGTTGAGGTAGGCCTGCGCGCCTTCGCGGATGGCGCCGGCGATCTCCTGCATCTTCGCATTGCCGGCGTCGGACTTCATGACCGACTGAATGGTGAAGACGGCATAGAGGATCGACAACGCCCCGCAGGCGATGATCCCCCAAAGAATCTCTGTCATTGAAACAATTCCCCTATGTGGCAGCTCGTTGGCTGCGACCTCGCATGGTTGCGCGCTGGCCGCAACCCAATCCCGGGCGTTCCTCTCCCTCGGGCGAGAGACGCGCGCGGGACCATGCCAAAAGAGGGCATGCGTTGCAATACGGGCACACAGGCAAATCGCAACCGCTCCGCAGATTTACCGCGCGTGGCCGCGCGGTCAGTCCGCGGTTGTTATCAAAAGGATAGGGATATCCGCTGGGAGCGCCCCGCGCGAATCGCGCGGCTCACGGCGCTCGCACCGCGCCGCGCCGCCGCTTCCAGCTTAGCTGCTGCCGCTCCGTGTACGTCTACTTACAGGGGCGCGCCTCGATCTGGCAATCAAAGGCGCCGCTTCCGGAGCGATTGCACGAGATGCCCTTGCTGGCGGCACGCGAGAAGCGCGCCCAGTCGCTGCCGTACTCGAAGTCGGTGAAGCTCACCCACGAGCCGACCGCGTCCTTCTGGGCGGCGGCCTTGGTGGCGCCGTTTCCGCTGCCGTAGTGATAGTGGTCGGTGAAGCACGTCTTTCCGCCCTCGCGGCGGAGATCGTGCGTGTAGGCAAAGCCCGTGTCATCCGCCACCGCAGGCACCGAAACAGCGCAAAGCCCGGCTGCCGCGGCGAGCGCCTTGAAAATCCCTTTTGCCGACATCGTCCGCCTCATCTCAAGTTGCGACGTGGCGGTCAATTTGCCTGATTCACCGTGGCGGCTCGATAGGTGTCGCGCGCGAGCGAAGGCGAATCGCGCCGGATTGAGGCGTGCGTGTCACAGGGAAGCTATCGGGAGCGGCGGCGTCAGGAAATTGCGAGCGCTGCGGCTTTGCGGCGTCCGTAGGGGGGCCGGCGCCTCAGCCGCTACTTCGCCGCCACGACGGCGATCTCGACGAGCATGCGCGGATCGACGAGCTTGGCCTCGACGGTGGCGCGCGCCGGAGCATCCTTGCCGCCGAGCCACGCCTTCCAGGCCTCGTTGACGGCTTCGCGGTGGCGGATGTCGGCCAGCCAGACGTTGGCCATGACGATTTTCGACTTGTCGGTCCCGCAGAGGGCGAGCAGGCGGTCGATCTCGGCCAGCACCTCCCCGGCCTGTCCCTTGGCGTCACGGCCGAGATCGGCGGGGATGATGCCCGAGGTGAAGACGAGGCCATTGGCCTCGACGACCTTGGAGTAGATCTCGGAGGATTCGTGACGGGTGATGGTCATGGGACGCGGGCTCCGGCGTGCTGTGAGGCACGCCCCTTAGCAAACGACGGCGCGGGACGCCAGGGGTCACCCTCTCCCCGCAAGATCGGGGAGAGAGGATCAGAACGATCAGAACCAAGGCTCCTGGTGGATGCGCTCGCCGTCGACGTCGAGCGCCTTGATGGCGACGTCGCCCGATGCGCCAACCGCGAGGATCGCCGAGATTTTCTTGTCGCGCACCTTCTCCTCAAGCGCGCGGCCGGTGCCTTCCGGCACGAAGTAGCTCTCGATGCCATAGCGGACCTGCGCCTTGAGCGGCTCTCCTTCCGCACCCCGCATCACGTACGACACGATACCCTTGAGCACGACGTTGTCGGGACCGCCGGCGAGCGAAGGATAGGCGCCCGCAACGGAGACGACCTCCCACTGGCCGGGCGCGAGCGGCTTCAGCGTGACGTAGACCGTGTCGCCCTGACTGGTGCCCTCGGGGACGTTCACCTCGGCGGTGCTGAAGGCGTAGCCCAGGATGACATAGTCGCCGCGGAAGAGGTCGCGCGGATCGACGGGGATCACCTCGGCGGTGATCTCGCGCCCGCTGCTCAGAAGCGAGACGCGGCCATAGACCATGGTCGCGAGCGCGATGGTCTGCAGCAGGGCCACGAGCGCGATGGCGAGCCAGGAGGTGGGCGAGAGATATTTGATCATGGCGCTCTCCTCACGCGGCAGCGGGTTTCGGCTCGCCGCGCGTGTGCAGGCGATAGGCGACGGCGGCGAGTCCGGAGACGATCAGGCCGGCGATCAGGAAGAAGAGCGAGGTGTTGAGCATCGTGCCGATGGTCTCGACGTAGATGGCGAGGATCTCGATCGAGAAGCCGGCGTAGCCGATCCATAGCGCGCCGCGGTTGCCGGAGCGCAGGCCCCAGAAGATGGCGGCGATGAGAAGCGCGAGCGCGAGCACCGCGAGCAGCATGAAGTGGCCGAGCTCGGGATCCTCGAAGAACTGCAGTGCCCAGAGCCCCGCCAGGGTGACGACGAGGCCGTAGTTGAAGGTGCCGGACCAGAGCGCGGGCCGCTCCGGCTTCAACCGCTCGCCGAGGATCGCCGCGCCCATCACGAGCAGGCCCAGGATCACCACCAGCTCATGGGCGTGCCCGTTGTTGAGCCGGTAGCCAAGACTGACGATGAAACCCGTCAAGGCGAGGCCGGAGAGATGCACGCCGGGTTTCCAGCGCTGCCAGTAGTACGCGGCGGAAACGAGCGCCCACGGGCCGAGGAACGGCCAGAAGACGCGGTCCAGTCGGAGCGCTTCCGTGACGCCCCAGTAGACGACGAGGATCATGGCGAAGGCGAGCGACGGGTTGGACCGCAAGGCGACGCCCGCGAGCAGGGCGCCCGCCGCCCAGAGCAGCACCGCGTTCGCCGGGTTGCCGTCCATGTGATACATCTGCGAGATCAGCATGATCGAGCCGCCGAAGATGCCGACCCCGAGAAGGACCGCGGCGTGGGCGAAGCCCGTCATGCCGCGCCGCGCGAGCACGCCCGAGAGGCCGTAGGCCGCCCACATGGAGGCGACCAACAAGCCGATGCGCAGGATGCGCGGCATGTCCTGCCAGTTGGCGGCGACGAAGCTCATCACCGCAAAGCCGATCAACACCGCGGAGAGGATGGCCAGCGCGTTGGCGAGCCCCAGCGTGCGCACGCCCTTCTCCAGATCCTTGCGGATGGCGGCTTCACCCTCGGACGTGATCCAGCCGGCGTCGCGCCAGCGCACGAGGTCCTGGTCGATACGTTTGCGGTAACTCCACATGGGATTTGGCGGTCCTGGGATTGGAGGAGTTTGGCGGTCCTGGGCGGCTCAACGGCTCAGTCAGAGAATAAGCGACGAGGAATGCGGCTTCCGCTCACGGTTCACCGGCTTCGATAGAAATGAGCAATCGACACATAACCATCGCGAAACTGCGCTATGTCAGCGTCATTCGGCCCGGGTGCTCGCGGGCACCATTTCATTTTCAGATCGGCACATCTTCACGTCGACAACATTTTCACGTCGATACATGTCGATGTCCGCGGACTTGGCGCACCCTGAAAATCAGAACATGGAAAATGGCCGAGACCGCGACGTGCAATGCCGTTCCCCCGGGAGTAGCTCCCAGGCGGCAATACCCAACGGTCTCGGACCATTCCCTCGTGTAAAGCTTACTGCGGCGGAGTGGCCGGCGGGGCTTCCGTGGCAGGTGGTGTCTCCGGTGCCGGCGCCGGTGCAGAAGGCTCGGGCGCAGGCGACGGTGCAGCCGACGGCGCCGCGGCTTCCGGCGAAGCTGCCGGTTCCGGGGCCGGCGACAAGGCCGTGTAAGCAATCACCGCGAGCGCGATAGCGGCCGCGATGGCAACGATAACTTTGGTGTCCATAGGTTCGTTTCCTCCGTGCTCCTGAAAAACACGACGAGGTTGCATAACACTTTTTTTGACGCCGAACCAGAAACCGGGAATGTTTGACCGGCCAGCCGGGAGACTACCGACGTTACCATCGCGAAAGCGCGCGATCGTCCGCCGGCCGCCCGGCGAAGCGCCAGTAGCGCTCGCGTGCCGGGCGCAGACGGATCCCGCACCGCTTGTTGCGCTGCGGGATCAGGTGCCGGGGGCGGCCTGCCACATGTAGTAGCCCTGGTCCGCAACCCCCTTTGTCACATCCCGATAGGACAGGCCGACCCGGCGGGCGTCCTCGGCGGTGTGCGCCGAGACGGCCTTCACCAAGATCCAGCCATCGCCGCCACCGGGGAGATTGCTCCCGGACTCATCGCGCGTCAGCGCCAGGTCCGCACCGCGGGTGAACTTGTAAAGCAGCATGTGTCGCCTCCCTGTTTTTTCTTGAGCATAGCACGGATTGAGCCGGCGCGTGCGACGGAGACTCATGCCGGCAGGCTGTGGCACCGCGGGGGCTCGACGCAGAGAGCGGGGCGCGCCAGAATGCGCCGGGTGATCGGGTGTGCCCGCGTCCCGCATCAGCGAAGTGGAAAGCGCATGGATCTCGACGCAACGTTTCTGGCGCGCATTCAGTTCGCGTTCACCGTCTCGTTTCACATCATCTTCCCGAGCTTCACGATCGGGCTCGCGGCCTTCATCGCCACGCTGCTCGTGCGCTGGCGGATGACGGGGGCCGAGCACCTGCACCGGCTCGCCCGCTTCTGGACCAAGATCTTCGCCGTATCGTTCGCCATGGGCGTCGTGTCGGGCATCGTGCTCTCCTACGAGTTCGGCACCAACTGGAGCGGCTTCTCGCGCGTGGTCGGCAATGTGCTCGGACCGCTGCTCGGCTACGAGGTGCTGACGGCGTTCTTCCTCGAGGCCTCTTTCCTCGGGATCATGCTGTTCGGCTGGAACCGCGTCTCGCCCAACCTGCATGTGACGAGCGCGGTGCTGGTGGCCATCGGCACGTCGCTTTCGGCGTTCTGGATTCTCGCTGCCAACAGCTGGATGCAGACGCCGGCCGGGCACGCGATCGACGCCCAGGGCATCGCCTATCCCGTGAGCTGGCTCGAGATCATCTTCAACCCGAGCTTCCCCTATCGCTTCGCGCACATGTTCACGGCGGCCTATCTCACGACCTCGCTCGTGGTGGCGGCGGTCGGGGCGCGCTACCTGCTCAAAGGCGTGTTCGTCGAGGAATCCAAGACGATGCTGCGCATGGGGCTCGGCATGGTGGCGGTCCTGGCCCCGCTGCAGGCGATCATCGGCGACCAGCACGGCCTCAACACGCTCGAACACCAGCCGGTGAAGGTCGCCGCGATGGAGGCGCACTGGGATGGAAGCAAGCCGGCCGATCTTGTGCTCTTCGCCTGGCCCGACGAGAAAGCCGAGACGAACCACTACGAGATCTCGATCCCGAATCTCGCAAGCCTCATCCTCACGCACCGGCTCGACGGCAAAATCCAAGGCCTGAAGGACTTCGCGCCCGAGGATCGGCCGCCCGTCAAGCCCGTGTTCTTCGCCTTCCGTGTCATGGTCGGGCTCGGACTTCTGATGATCGCCGCGGGTCTTGTCGGCGCCTTCCTCTGGTGGCGAGGGCTCCTCTTCGAGACGCGCTGGTTCCTGACGCCGCTCTCCTACTCGTGGCCCGCCGGCTTCATCGCCATCCTCGCCGGATGGTGGGTGACGGAGACCGGGCGTCAGCCGTGGCTGGCTTACAAAATCCTGCGTACGGCGGACGCCGCCTCGCCCGTCTCGGCGGAAGCGGTGCTGACCACGCTCGTCCTGTTCGTGATCGTCTATTCCATCGTGTTCTCGATGGGCATCTACTACATCAACCGGCTGATCGAGAAAGGGCCGACGGGCGCTGCCGTGAAGCCGTCCGGGGGCCTGCCGTCGCGTCCGCTCTCGGCGGCGGAGGAAGCCGCTCACGACGCCATCGAAGGGACGAGGTGATCCATGGAGGGCTTGCCCTATTGGCTGCCGCTGATCTGGGTCATCGTGCTCGGCGTCGCGGTGGCGCTCTACGTGATGCTCGACGGGTTCGATCTCGGCATCGGCATCCTGTTTCCGGCGAGCCCGGAGGAATCGCACCGCGACCAGATGATGAACTCGGTGGCCCCGTTCTGGGACGGCAACGAGACCTGGCTCGTGCTCGGCGGCGGCGGTCTCCTGGTTGCCTTCCCGCTCGCCTATTCGATCATGATGCCGGCGGTGTACCTGCCGGTGCTGATCATGCTGCTCGCGCTCGTGTTCCGGGGCGTCGCGTTCGAGTTCCGCTGGGTGGCGAAGCCGCACCACCAGCTTTGGGACATCGCCTTCGCGGGCGGATCGATCGTTGCCTCGCTGATGCAGGGGATCATTCTCGGCGCGCTGCTCCAGGGTGTCGAGGTCAGCAACAACGCTTACGCCGGCGGCACATTCGACTGGCTGTCGCCGTTCTCGCTGCTGACGGGCGTCGCGGTACTGGCGGGCTATGCGCTGCTCGGCGCGACATGGCTCGTGATGAAGACCGACGGGGCCGTGCAGGCGAAGGCGCGCGACCAGGCCAAGCGACTGCTGCCCCTGGTTCTCGCAGCGCTTGCCATCGTCAGCCTGTGGACACCCCTCGCCATCCCGCGCATCTACGAGCGCTGGTTCAGCCTTCCGAACTTCCTCATCCTGGCGCCGGTGCCGCTGCTCACGGCCTATGCGGCGTGGAGCTGCTGGTCGGGGCTCAAGAACGGCGATGACACGCGACCGTTCGTGTCGACGATCGCGATCTTTCTCCTGGGCTTCATCGGGCTCGCGGTCTCGAACCTGCCGTTCATCCTGCCGCCGTCGATCGACGTGTGGCAGGCGGCCGCGCATCCCTCCTCGCAGCTCTTCATGCTGGTCGGGGTTTTGATCCTGCTGCCGATCATTCTCGGCTACACCGTGTTCGTCTATCACACGTTCCGCGGCAAGGTGCGCCACGGCGAGGGGTATCACTGACCCCGTCGCGGGTTGCGCGCGCCGGGCCGGGCTGTGATAGGCTTGGGCCATGACCCAATTCAAACCTGTTCACGTCATCGGCGGCGGGCTAGCCGGCTCGGAAGCCGCCTGGCAAATCGCGGAAGCCGGCGTACCGGCGGTGCTGCACGAGATGCGGCCCCATCGCATGACGGATGCCCACAAGACGGACGGGCTCGCCGAGCTCGTCTGCTCGAACTCGTTCCGCTCGGATGCCTGGGAGACGAACGCGGTTGGGCTTTTGCACGCCGAGATGCGACGCATGGGATCGCTGATCCTCGCCGCGGGCGACCTGCACAAGCTCCCCGCCGGCGGCGCGCTCGCGGTCGACCGCGACGGGTTCTCGGCCGAGGTGACGGAGCGGCTCGCGGCGCATCCCCTCGTCACGCTCGAGCGCGGCGAGGTGGCGGGCCTGCCGCCCGGCGACTGGGATAGCGTCATCGTCGCGACGGGACCGCTCACCTCGCCGGCGCTGAGCGAAGCGGTGCGCGCGCTCACGGGCGAGGGGGAGCTCGCCTTCTTCGACGCGATCGCGCCGGTGGTGCATCTCGACAGCATCGACGAATCCATCGCATGGCGGCAGTCGCGCTACGACAAGGCGGGGCCGGGCGGCACCGGCGCGGACTACCTCAATTGCCCGATGTCGAAAGACGAGTACGAGGCCTTCATCGATGCGCTGCTCGCGGGCGAGAAGACCAGCTTCAAGGAGTGGGAGGCGTCCACGCCCTATTTCGACGGCTGCCTGCCGGTCGAAGTGATGGCTGAGCGCGGGCGCGAGACGTTGCGCTTCGGGCCGATGAAGCCCGTGGGCCTCACGGACCCGCGCACGGGGCGGCGGCCTTATGCGGTCGTGCAGCTCCGGCAGGACAACGCGCACGGGACGCTGTGGAACATGGTCGGCTTCCAGACCAAGCTCAAGCATGCCGAGCAGGTGGGCGTGTTCCGCATGATCCCCGGGCTGCAGGAGGCCGAGTTCGCGCGGCTCGGCGGGCTGCATCGCAACACGTTCCTCAACTCGCCGAAGCTTGTCGACGGCGCGCTGCGCCTCAAGGCGGAACCGCGCCTGCGCTTCGCGGGGCAGATCACCGGCGTCGAGGGTTATGTCGAGAGCGCGGCCATCGGACTTCTGGCCGGGCGCTTCGCGGCGGCGGAGCGGAAAGGCGAGGCGGTGCGCCTGCCGCCCGCGACCACCGCGCTCGGCGCGCTCGTCGCCCATATCACGGGAGGGCATCTTCTCGACGAGGGCACCGCATCAAATTCCGGCTCGTTCCAGCCCATGAACATCAACTACGGCCTCTTGCCGCCGCTCGACGATGAGGCGCCGCTCGCGGGCGAGGACGGGCGCCGTCTCAAGGGCAAGGAGCGCGGCGCGGAGAAGAAGCGTCTCATGAGCCGCCGCGCGCTTCGCGACCTCGACGCGTGGCTGGCGGAACATGCGCACCTTACTTCTTCCACCATGGCCGGGCTTGACCCGGCCATCCAGGGCCAAGCACGCTAGCGTCGAACAAGTGGCCCCTGGATGGCCGCCTCAAGGACGGCCATGGAGTATTTAGCTAGGTGGCGTCTCGTCGTAGAGGGAGAGTACCCGCGTTGGGTGATGCGGAGCAGATGATCGTCAAGGCGGTGCCGCGCATCGATATGATCGCGGCGCATGCGTGGGACGCCTGCGCCAACCCGGACGCAGCGACGCACAATCCCTTTCTGTCGCACGCCTTCCTCGCCGCGCTCGAGGAAGCCGGCAGCGTTGGCCCCGGCACGGGATGGCACCCGCAGCACCTCGTGCTCGAGGACGAGAGCGGCACCGTGTCCGGCGTGATGCCGCTTTATGCGAAGACGCACAGCCAGGGTGAGTACGTGTTCGACCACGCGTGGGCGGACGCGCTACAGCGTGCCGGCGGCCAGTACTATCCCAAACTGCAGGGCGCGGTGCCCTTCACGCCCGTGCCGGGGCGGCGCTTCCTCGCGCGTCCCGGGCCGCGCGAGGCCGAAACCGAGTTGCTGCTCGCACGCGCCTCGATGGCCGTCGCCGATCGCGTCGGCGCCTCGTCGGTGCACGTGACGTTTCTGACCGAGGGCGAGTGGCGGCGGATCGGGGAGACAGGTTTTCTCCAACGCACGGGTCAGCAGTTCCATTGGCGCAACGAGGGCTATCAAACCTTCGACGACTTCCTCGGTACGCTCTCCTCGCGCAAGCGCAAGCAACTCCGCCGCGAGCGCGCGGAGGCGCAGGCGGAGGTTGAAATCTTCGCGGTGACCGGGCGCGAGATCACGGAGGCGCATTGGGACGCCTTCTTCGCCTTCTACATGGACACCGGCTCGCGCAAGTGGGGGCGACCCTATCTCAACCGGCGATTCTTCTCGCTGCTCGGGGCGAAGCTTGCCGATCGCTGCCTCCTCATCTTCGCGCGGCGCGCGGGGCAGCTCGTGGCAGGCGCGTTGAACCTCATCGGCGGCGACTGCCTCTATGGCCGCTACTGGGGCTCGACCGAGCATCACCCGTTCCTGCACTTCGAGCTCTGCTATTATCAGGCGATCGACTTCGCCATCGCGCGTGGGCTTAGCCGTGCGGAGGCAGGGGCGCAGGGCGAGCACAAGCTCGCGCGCGGCTATCTCCCGGAGACGACCTACTCGCTGCACTGGCTGGCGGACCCGCGCCTCGAGGCGGCGGTCGCGCGCTACCTCGCGGAGGAGCGCCGCGAGGTAGCGGAGGTCAACGAGCTGCTGCGCGAACACGGCCCGTTCAAGAAGAACGCGTGACCGGCGTTGCAGCGGCGCGCGATGATCTAGCCGTCGCGCCTGCGGAGACTTGCGTGGGTCCCGACCTTCGTCGGGATGACGTTGAGTTTGTCGCGGCCGGCCAGCACATGTCCTACGTCATCCGTGAAGCTGGGAATGAGGGCTTGCGGCGCGGCGGGGCGGGTGCTCTTAAGGTGGATCACCGAAATCGGGGGCAGCCGAAATGGCCTACGACAGCACCAACGTCTTCGCCAAAATCCTGCGCGGGGAGATTCCGTGCCACAAGGTGCTCGAGGACGACGACGTAATCGCGTTCATGGATGTGATGCCTCAAGGCCCCGGCCACACGCTGGTCGTGCCGAAGTCCGCCTCGCGCAACCTGCTCGACGCGAACCCCGCCGTGCTCGCGAAGCTCCTGCCCGCCGTGCAGCGCGTGGCGCGGGCGGTGAAGCAGGCCTTCGCCGCCGATGGCGTCAGCGTGTTCCAGTACAACGAGCCTGCGGGCGGGCAGAGCGTGTTCCACCTGCACGTCCACGTCGTGCCGCGCTTCGACGGCGTGCCGCTCAAGCCGCATTCCGGCACGATGGAGGACCCCGCCGTGCTGGCCGCCAACGCGGACCTCGTGCGCAAGGCGCTGACCTAGAGCGCTATCATGATCGCGCTCCAGGATTTTGACGAGACCGACGATTCACGCTTCGGACTGATAGGGTCCGAAGCGATCGTGGTCTTGATCAGCGGACCGGGGACAGGAGCTTGTCGCGCGCGGGGAGGTCCTTGGACTGCACCGTCTGGGCCGGCGCCTTGGCGCTGACCATCGGCTGCGGGACCGGATCGGTATCCGTGCGACCATAGCAGCCGCCGATGCACGGGATGTCTGTTTCCAAAGACTCGGCGGCGTCGCCATCGCTCGAGGTCGGGACGACGTAGCTTTCGCGCGCCTCGCTCACCGGCGCGTGCTGCCTCGCAAACACGACCTCTGCGCCCTTGCGGTCAGGACATCCGGCTTCGCAGACGACGACGTCGTAGCCAGGATAGCGGGCCGCCAGCGGATGCGGCTTGATCTCGGACGCTTTCTCGCGCTCGAGAATGTGCTTGGCGCGGCGCGTATAGTAATCGTCGTCGGCGGCGGAGGCTTGCGTGGCCGGCGGCGCGGCCGCATCCCCATCGGCGAGGGCGATGGAGGCCGACATGGAAACTAGGATCGCCGCCGCACTCACTTCAGCAAGCAGCGATCCTCGATGTTCGACGCGACGCATTCTACGCTCCCACTTCGCAACTCGTTCGGGACCAGCCTGACTGTCGCAAAGCCGGGTTAACGAATCCTTGCTGAAAGATTAATGGCGCGGGCGAGCCTTACGGTTTCGCGGGGCGATAGCGCCAGTATGGACCCTTCGCCGTCTCAACCTCCTCGAGCTCCGGCGTACGCAACTTGGGCGGGCGGACACCCTTCAAGAGCAACGCGGCGATGTCCTTCAGAACGGCATTGTTCTCGGCGTAGGAGGAGTGGTTGAGCGCGAAGCTGTCCAGGCTCGCGGCGGACACGTCGATGGTGTCGATGCCGGGAAGCACGAGAGGGCCGGTTAGCGGAACGTCGCCGGCGCGCGGCACGCCACCGTAGAAGTTGCGCGAAACGGTGAGGGCTCGGTCGTTGCCGGCGGCATAGAGCGTCACGCCGCTCGCCATGCCTTGAATGTCCTCGGCGATGTTCTCGAAGTTGTCGCGGTCGACGTCGGGCGCGGCCAGCACGATCTGACCGATGCGCACGTCCGCCGGCTTCGTGTATCGCAAGTCCCGCAAAACCTCGAGCGTCGGCTCGTTGCCCATGCTGTGGGCGATGATGCTGACGGAGGTGGCGCCGGTCTCCCTGATCACCAGATTCATGAACTCGCGGAGGTAGGGGCGCGACTGCCCCGAGCTCTCGCGGTCGTAGGTGTAGCTCGCGAGCCCGCCGCCCGACGGCCAGCTGTAAGCAAACGCCGCGCCATCGAACTTCAGGTCGTAGGAGATCTGCGCCGTGCGATAGAGGGCGTAGTCGAAGCTCGTGTTGTAGCCGTGGACGAAGATGAAAGCGTGGTCCTTGTAGCGCTCCGACTTGGCAAGGCGCTCGCGCACATAAGTGATGAACTCATCCTTGGTGAGCGTCTTGATCTCGTCCATCGTGAAGTGACGGTTGGGGTCCTCGGCCTCCTCGTAGAGCGTCACGCCCAGGACGCGGAAAGCCCACGGCCGCTCGATGGCCGGCACCTGATGGTTCTTGGGGACGGTGACGAGGGCGCGGCCAAGCTCCAAGCGGCGCCCGCGGTCGCTGCCGTAGTCGACACGCGCCGGGTTCGGCTTCTGCAGACGGTCGGTGCCGTAGAAGACGGGCACGACGTCCCATTCGCCCTCGGCCTTGCCGGCGGCGATGGGCGGAGGCGGCGGCGCGGCTCCGGCCGATGGGGCGCCGCTGCCGACGGGCTCGGGCGCGGCAGAACCGCCGGACGGAGGCGCGCTAGCGGGCGCCTCCCTCGCCTCCTCCTCGCCCTCCATGGTGCCGTCGTCGCCGCGATCGGTGGCCTCGGACGGGGGCGGGGCGGCCTTGCGTGGCGCCATCCCGGTGTCGGGTCCGGTGTCGGGTATCGGCGGGGGCGGGGCGGGTTGCGCCTCAACCGGCAGCTCGGCTTGCGGCAGGGGAGCCTGGAAACTTGCAAAAAAGAAAAAGCCAAGCGCCGCCACGGCGACGACACCGAGAGCCGTGATCACCCACCGCACTGCCGCCTCCCCCATTCCGGCGCCTTGCCGCCATTGACGGCCGGCTGGCGCATGCCCACGTGTTGGTTGGCCTCCGAAGCGGGCCAAACCTAGTTCCGATCTCCTACGAGATCAACGCGATCGCGCGAGCTTCCGCTCTTCAACCAGCAGTTTCAATCAGCTATCACCCGAGGTGATGCGGCCGCGAGACACCATCCTGTTGACGGGATTCGGACCCTTCCCCGGCGTGGCGGACAACGTCAGCCAAAGGTTCGTGCCGAAACTCGCTCATCTCGCCGCGCGGCGCTTCAGCGCGCATCGCGTCGTCGCGCGCATTTTGCCGACCGACTGGGAACGGGCGCCGGCGCGCCTGCAGGATCTCTATACGCGCGAGCGGCCGAAGCTCGTCCTGCATTTCGGCGTGTCGCCGCACGCCACCTCCTATGTGATCGAGAGGCTGGCCCATAACACGCGCAAGCCGGCCGAGGATGCCGCCGGCGCGTTGCCGCGAGACGCTGTCGTCCTGCGCGGAGGTCCCGATACGCTCGCCGCGCGCATCCCCGTCGACGACGTCCGCCAGCGGCTCGCCGCGCTCGGCGTGCCGGCCGTGACCTCGGACGACGCGGGCAGCTACCTCTGCAATGCGCTGCTCTACCGCTCGCTGATCTACGCCGAGCAGATCGCCGCGCCGGAGGGGGTCGGCTTCTTCCATATCCCGCAACAGATCCTGCCGGCGCTGCTCAAGTCGCAAGTCGAGCCCGGCGTGCCGCGCTTCGACTGGGGAACGGCGCTGATCGGGGGGCTCGAGATCATCCGCACCTGCCTCGGGCGGCCGCCACCGTCGCGCCGTCACGTTAAGAACCGTTAACCCGCCTCGGGCATGATGGATCGCATGCCCCTCGACCGCCGCACGCTCCTTTCTGCCGGCACCGCCTCGGCCGGGTTCGCCGCAGCCCTGGCAATCGCCGGGCCGCGCGCGCACGCGGAACCAATCCCGGCCGGTGCGCCGGTGCTCGAGCCCGACGGCAGCGCCGACCAGACGGCTCAACTGCAGGCCGCCATCGACCATGCGGCCGAGCGCGGAGCGCCGCTGATGCTCGCGCCGGGCATCTTTCGTGTGGGCGCGATCGCGCTCAGGCCCAACGCGCGGCTGATCGGAGCGTCGGGGACGAGCGTGCTCGAGTTTATCGGCGGCGCGACGTTCCTCGCCGCGAGGGATGCAACCAACGTGAGCCTCGAGGGGCTCGTGATCGATGGCCAGGGCCTCGGCATGGATGCGCGCCTCGCAACCGGCCTCATCGCACTCGAGGCTTGCGACGGTTTCCGGCTCTCCCGCGTCGACGTGCGGCGCGGGCTCCTCAACGGCATCGCGCTCAAGGGCTCCTCGGGCACCGTCACGGACTGCACGATCCGCGACATGTCGCAGGCGGGACTGTTCAGCCTCGACGCGCGGGGGCTCACGGTGGCGCACAATCAGGTCTCCGACTGCGCCAACAACGGCATCCAGATCTGGCGCGGCGAAGCCGGCGACGACGGCAGCATGGTCACGGCCAACCGCATCGAGCGGATCGCGGCCAAGGGCGGCGGAAGCGGACAGAACGGCAACGGCGTCAACGTGTTCCGCGCCGACGGCGTCACGGTGTCGGGGAACCGCATCGTGGCGTGCGCCTACTCCGCCATCCGCGCCAACGCCGCGAGCAACATGCAGATGGTCGGCAACGCGTGCCGCAAGATCGGAGAGGTGGCGCTTTATGCCGAGTTCGCGTTCTCGGGCGCGCTGATCACGAGCAACATCATAGAGGACGCCGCGAGCGGCATCTCAGTCACGAACTTCAACGAGGGCGGTCGGCTCGCGGTGATCTCGGGCAATCTCGTGCGCGGGCTCTTCCGGCGCGAGGCGGAACCGGTCGACAAGCGCGGCGTCGGAATCAGCGTGGAAGCGGACTCGGTGGTCTCCGGCAATGTCATCGAGGGCGCGCCGACGGCCGGGATCATCGCCGGCTGGGGCGCCTACCTGCGCGACGTCGCCATCACCGGCAATCTGGTGCGGGATGCGGGCGTCGGCATCCTGGTCTCGGCCGATCCGGCGGCGGGCGCCTGTCTCATCAGCCAGAACATGATCGCGGGCGTGCGCGACGGGGCCATCCGATCGATGGATCGCGGTGTCCCGCTCGGGCCGGACCTGGTTTCGACCGCAGCCATGCCGCCGGGCCGGCTTTCCATCAGTGGCAATTTGGCGGTGTGACTTTCTCCTCTCCCCACAAGCGGGGCGAGAGGAAACCTACTGCGGCGCGGGCGGGGTGGCGCGGACAAGCTTCAGAAGCTCGCTGTCCTTCGAGATCAGCGTGGTGTCGCGACACTGGTCCTTGGCGAGGTCCGTGCACTCGACCGTCACCGTGTAGGGCACGCCGAACTTCATGATCGTGTACTCGGCGAGATAGCCCTCCTCACCGCCTTCGGCGCGATCGTCGAACACGGATACGGTGGGTCCGGTCTGCGGCGCGGCGCCAGGTGTTGCCGGCTTCTCATAGATGGGGAAGGCGCCGGGCGCGAACTCGTGCTGCACCCTGAGATCGCCCGAGACCGACACCGTGATGTCGCCGTAGCGCTCCACGAGCTGGTACCAGACCGGGTTGTCGTCATCCATCACGACGTCGCGCTCGACGGCGGGGCGCGGCCCAAGATGGAAGGTCTTCTCGGCGACGCCGGGCGTGTCCTCGAACGCGAGCACCGGCAGCTTCAGCTTGGACAACTGATCATCCGCCGTCGCGCCGAGCGAGCGGGGCTGCGGATTGGCGGCGACGAAGCTCTTGATCTCCGGATCGCTCCACTCAACCTCGATCAACTTGTCGGCGGCCACGGCGAGAGAAGCGGCGCCGACTGCGACGGCGCATGCGCCAAGAGCGCTCGCCAGTCTCGCCGCCTGAAAGGATACTCCAGTACGCGACATGGGACACATCCTTGTTTTACAAGCCAATCTTCGCCCAATCTTTGCCCGCGCGACAGCGTCGCCAAGCTCGCACCCGAGCGACGTGGGCAAACCTTAGCCGCCGCCGTGGCAGGGGATCAAGCCCGCGCGGGCGCGGCGTCTCTCTCGCGCAACGCACCTCGGCACAACAGCGTCAGGAACCCGGTTCGGGTTGAACGGCCCGGCTCGTGGTAGTATCTCGCTTCAATTGCTTCATCCCGTGGGGGGAGAGCCACATTCGGCGCGCGAGCCTCGTGTCATAATTGAGATCGGCTCGATCCGCTAAGCCCGTGGCCGGACGTGTGTTGCGTGGAGAGCCGCATGGCAACTGATCCAGGGACGCCCGCCGCCTCGGCGGCTGGTGGCGCGGCAGCCGCAGCGGCGCCAGAACCCACTCAACAAAAACGCAAAAACACCGTCTGGCGCATCGTCCGCCTGGTCCTGATCGGCGCCGTCGTGTCGCTGGCGCTGCTGATCATCTTCCCGCCGACGGGCGTCATCAAGGACAGGCTCGCCAAGGGCATCGGCACGTCGATCAATCGCACCGTCACCATCGGCGCCATGCGCATCCGCTACTGGCCGAAGCTCGACATCGAGCTCGACAACGTGGCGGTCTCGAACCCGGCGGGCATGCCGGCGCGCGACGTGTTCCGCACCGAGACCCTGAAGGCGCGCATGGAGCTGCTGCCGATCCTCAAAGGCCGGGTGCGGCTCGAGAGCGTGGCGCTGACCAAGCCCGCCTTCATGCTCGAGGAAGGCGCCGACGGGACGCGCAACTGGGTATTCGACACCGCGCAGGCGGCGAGCGCCACCGCCACGACCCCCGCCGCCTTCAGTCTGCCGCCGGTCTCCACGATCACGGACGGGACGCTGACATTCCAGAGCGCACTCACCGGCGCGCAGCGTTCCGCGAGCGACATCGATGCCGTGCAGACGCTCAATCCCGGCACGGGGGCGCTGACCTCCAAAGGCAACCTCACCGCGGGCGGCGAGACGGTGGTGTTCGACGCCGAGCTCGGCACGTTCGATGCCGTGATCGCGGGCACGACATCGCCGCTCAAAGCCACCATCGACGCGCGTCCCCTGCGAGCCTCCATCGAGGGCGATGCGCTCTTCTCGGCGGCGGCGGAGTTCACCGGCAAGCTTTCCGCCTCGACGACGACCCTCGTCGGGCTGGCGCAGTGGCTCGGCTCCGAGCTCACGCCCACGGTCGAGCCGATCAAGGGCTCGCTCGAAGGGGCGATCAAGATCACCACGCGCGACGTGACGTTCACGGACACGGACGTGCTGGTCAACACGACGAACGGACGCTTCAACGGCAACCTCGATCTCGGCGCCGACCGACCGAAGCTCGCGGGCGCGTTCGAGAGCCCGCACATCGACCTCGGGCGCGTGGCGACGGCCACCCGGACCAGCGCGCCCTCACTCGCGCCGACTCCCGAGGTCGAGTTCGAGCCGCTGGTGGCGCCGAGCTGGGACCAGCTGCTCCGCGATCTCGACACTTTGGAGAAGGGTTCCTCGGCTCAGGGCGCCGCAGCCGCAGCCGCGCCAACCGAGGCGGCCGCCGTGGCCGGCGCCGCGCCGGCTTGGAGCGATCAGCCGTTCAACCTCAAGGGGCTCAAGGCCTTCGACCTCGATGTCACGATCCGCGCCGACGACATCACGTACGGCGCGCTGGACCTCAAGCAGGGCCGTGTCGCGGCGATCGTCAAAGACGGCATGCTCGATGCCAAGCTCGAGGAGCTGGCCGTGGGATCGGGTAAGGCGGTCGGCACGTTGAGCATCGACAGCATCGCCTCACCGCCCAAGGCCACACTGGTCATGACGATGACGAACGTGGAGGCCGAGCCGATCGTGACCGAGATCACCGGCAAGCCGATCCTCGCCGGGCCATCGAACGTCGAGATCACGGCGACCGCGGCGGGCCAGAACCAGAGCCAGCTCGCGTCGACGCTCGACGGCAAGGCGCGCTTCAACATGGGGCAAGGGGCGATCCGCGGCTTCGACGTCAGGCGCATGATCTTCGAGTGGTGGAAGAGCTGGTCGTTCGACCTCAGCCACAAGACGGGTTTCACCAAGCTCGAGGCACAGTACGACATCAAGAAAGGCATCATGCGCAGCCAGCCCGGCTTCGAGCTCGGCGGCTCCGAGGTCGAGATCAACTCGGCGGGCACCGTCAACGTGCCGAAGAAGCAGCTCAATCAGGAGATCCGCGTCAAGGCGATCCCTCCGCCGACGGCATTCCCGATCCCGGTCAAGATCACCGGAAATTGGGCGAAGCCGTCGATCGGAATCGACTGGGGCGGCCTCTTCTCGGCCGCACCCAGCCTCGGGCTCGGTGGACCACAAGCGCTCGCGCAATCCCCGGAGCCGCCGCCGGCGAATGTGCAAGCGGCGATCCGGCGCGTTCTGGCCCTGGGCCTGCCTGAAGATCAGCTCTCGTCCGACGCTCGACAAATGCTCTTGTCGCTGTTGCCAGCGGAAGCGCCAGCACAGCCTTAGCTTTCACGCCGGTTCGTTGCCAGGGGGCACCTCTTTGGGCAATATCCGGCAGGGGAACCAAATGCACACCGAAGTCGTGGCAACGGATACGGGGGATGTGGCGTGAGGAAAGTTTCTCCAGTTGCGTCGTGTGTCATGCTTGCGGCTGGGGCAGCGCTGCTCGCCGTTCCCGGCCGCCTCCCCGCCCAGGATCACTCGCGTGCCGCCGCTGTTCCGCACGTGCAGGGACGCGATCTTGCGACCTACGCTTTGGTGCAGAGCATGGCCGGCGCCACGACGGGGCTCGGCGTCCAGGGTCACGCGCCTCGCGCCGGTGATCCCTGTTTCGGACGCGACGCGAACGGCAGCCTCGTGCAGCTCGCGCGCTGCAGCCTTCCGCCGCGAGAGGACCAGCCGCCGGCCCCATCGCCCACACCCACGCCTCCCGGCCCGACCACGGGCGACACTCCGACGACGCCCACAACGCCAGGAACAGGCGAGACGACGACGGGCGGGGGCACGCCACCCGTCGATCCCGCCAAGGCGGGCTTCGCCTACTATCCGCCCGGCGACGTGGTCACGAAGGACAAGGATCGCGGGCGCTTCGACCGTTACGTGTACATGCCCAACATGCTGTTCCCGCTGAAGCTCGCGGACGGCCAATTCCCGCATATGAACTCGCAGATCTACGGCTACGGCGGCGGCGGCTACAACGGCAAGGGCGCAGCCGGCGGCAGCGAGAGCGATCCGCGCAACTTCGATCCCATGAAGCAGCGCGACACCTATTGCGAGGTGAGAAGCTGGGAGATGCCGCTCTGCCCGGCGGGCGGCGTCGGCCACCAGGGCCAGGACATCCGGCCGCCGACCTGGAAGGACAATTACTGGGAGGCGGTCGCGGCCGACGACGGGCAGATCGTCAACGTGACGTCGAACACGACGGTGCAGCTCAAAGCCACCGACGGCACCGACTACTACTACCTCCACATGCATCCGAACTCGATCAAGGTGAAGACGGGCAGCAAGGTCAAGCGAGGCGACGTCCTCGGCAAGCTGTCGCGCTACATGGGCGGCAAGGTGGGGACGAGCCTGCATCTCCATCTGCAGGTCCGCCAGCGCATCAAGGTCGGCGACAAGACGCTGCAGGCCTATGTGCCGACGTTCCCGTCGCTCATCGTCGCCCTGCGGCGCGCCAAAGGCATCGATCCCGGCATCGGCCCCGATGGCAACCTGATCGTGGACGCGCTCGAGATCGGCGCGGCGCAGCCGCCGCCGGCTCCGCCCGCACCCACTCCGACTCCGACTCCGACGCCGGCGCCGACACCGGCACCGCCGCCGGCTCCGACACCGCCCGCGCCCGAGCCGACGCCACCGCCGGCACCCGAGCCGCCGGCGCCGCCGCCCGCTCCGCAACCGGAACCGACGCCGCCACCGGCGCCGACCCCTCCGCCTGCTCCGACCCCACCGCCGGCGCCACCCGCGCCAGCGCCAGAGCCCACACCTGCTCCGACGCCGCCGCCACCACCACCACCGGCACCCGCGCCGACTCCGGCCCCCGAGCAGCAGCAAGGGTGGTGGGATTGGATCAAGGGCAAATGGAACAGTTGGTGGGAGTAGCGCCCCCCGGCGCGTCCCACGTCATGTCGCATCGTATGAACTAGGAGAGCAACAATGCCGAGACCTACAGCAGCCCTCGCCGCGGCGGCGCTCGTGGTGCTCACGTCGCTCGCCTCGCATGCGTACGCGCAGGGTCAACTGCCGCCATCGAAGTACGACAAGCTGCAGCGTACGCTCGAGGACAAGTTCAAGAACACGCCGAAGTCGCCGCAGGAAGAGAAGAAGAACGACTTCATCTACATCGACCCCAACAAGAGCAAGGATCCGCAACCCAAGAAGTCCGACGCGGGGTCATGGGGCGATTCCATCTACGCGCTGATCTCCTCGACGTTCGGCGGCAGCGCTGATCGGACGCCTGTCCCGCAGGGCGCCTTCACCCAGGGCGCGGCGGCCGATTCCCTGTTCGGCCGGTTGAGGGAGCGGCGCAAGGCGCGTCAACGCGCGCGCGCGGAGCAGCGGGCACAGCGCGCAGAGCGGGCCGTGCCGGTCGCGAGACCCAACAGCTACGTGATCCAGCTCGATCCGGACGCAACCGGTCCCGATATCGATGCGCTGTTGCAAAAGTACAGTCTCAAGGTTGTGAAGACGATCCCGCTGCTCGGCGTGCTCACCGTCGAGCAGGCGGAGCCGCAACCCGGCGCAGCGCCGGCTCCCGCCGCGGCCGATGCCAAGGAGCAACTTCGCAACACACTCGAGCCGCAGATCATCAAGGACCTGCGCGCGGAGAAGATCATCGAAAGCGCGTTCGTCAATTCGACGCTCGAGGCGAAGCAGCTTCCGAAGAGCAAGGGCGCGACCATCGCCGTCGGAGACGACGTCTTCGCATGGCGATGGGGAGCGGGCGACAGCCTCGATGGGAACTGGGGGCTGAAGGAGATCCGCATGCCGCCGGTGTGGGGCATCCTGGACCGTTACCGCAGGCAGCACGCGACGGCCGTCAAACCCAAGGTGGCGATCATCGACAGCGGGTTCGTCACAGATCCGTCGGTGCCTTTCAAAGCCATCCAAGGCGGCCCGGCGCAGTTCTATCACAGTCCGAATTGCGGCACCCACCACGGCATGCACGTCGCAGGCATCATCGGCGCCAAGGGAGGCGACAAACCGGGCATCAACGGCATCGTCCCGGATGCAAACATGGAAGCGGTGGCCATCAGCAGCGCGATCGTCGGCGACTCGGGGATTCTCGGCGTCGACGAGGGCTGGGAGCGCAACCTGCTGATGTTCGACGACGTGGCCGCCAAGACGCTCGAGTACGTGATTTCGAACCTGGAGACGCCCGAGGAGAATCTGCGCGTCATCAACATCAGCCTCGGATACAATTTCCTCGCGTCCAACCTGATCGGCGGCGAAACGCCGGACAAGGTTCCGGGCCTGGCGCTGCACATCGCAAGTCAGGCGAGCATCATTCGCGCGATGGCGAACCGGGTGCAGGACTTCGTGCTGTTCGTCGTCGCGGCGGGCAACGATTCGGAAAACCTCGACAAGCCGGTCGAGGCCAAGTGGGCTTCTCCGTTCGCCTGGGCTGCCACGCAGAAGTCTGCGGCGGGCGAGATTCCGCCGAACATCGTCGTCGTCGAGGCGATCGATCGTGACGGCGGGAGGGCCGACTTCTCCAACCTCGGCGGGCACGTCGCCGCGCCGGGCGTGGACATCATGAGCACGCTCGCGGCGGACAAGGTTCCGGTCGCCGTTTGCGAGGGCACCTCGCAGGCGGCTCCGCACGTGTCGGCGCTGGCGGCGGTTCTGTTCGAGCTGGCTCCCGACAAGAAGCCGGCCGAAATCGCCGCGATCCTCAAGAGCACCGCGCACAAGCACGGCAATGACCCGCAAGCGCCGACGATCGATGCGCTCGAAGCGGTCGCGGCGGTGGCGCCCGAACAGACGCGTCTACTCGCCGATCTCGACCTCGACGGCGTCGTCGGCCCCGGCGATATCGCGGCCTTCTCGCGCCAGATGACCGCGCTTTCGAGCGCGGCGACCAGCAATGCCGCCTTCACCGAGGATCTCAACGGGGACGGCGTCATCGATGACAACGAGTGCTTCTGGCCGAACATCGACCTCAACGGCAGCGGACAAAGCACGCTGGCGCCCAGCGACGCGCGCAACCTCGCCGGCAGCTCGAGGACGGACCTCGCGACCATGGAGTTCCTGTGGTCGGATGCGTCCACACCCTTCGGCACGGCGGTGGCAAGCGCGGGGCTCGACAATCCGCCGCCCGAGCTCGTCGCGGCCTCGACAACCGGCGCCCTGCCGAAGCAGTGCCGCGGCGGCCTCGTCGTCGCCCAGACAACGAACACCCCGGCGCCGACGACCTCGCCAAGCTCCGCGGCGCCGTCACCCCTCGTCACCGGCGCATCGCCATCACCCGCCGCAACCGACGCGGACGTGGCCGCGACGCGCGCCGAGGTCGAGAAGGCGGTCCAGGAGTTGCGCAAGACGCATCCTGACCTGCGCGTGACCATCAATCCGGCGACGGGGCTGCCCACGACCGTGATGGGCCTGTCGCCGACGGCCGACTCGGCCGCTCCGGGTCTCGGCGCCAGCGCCGACCGCGAACAGACCGAGGAGGAGACCAAGCGCGCGGTCGAAGCCTACTTCGGCACCGGCGGCCTCTCCTCGCTCTATCCGAAGAAGAACAAGAGCGCCAAGCCCGAGTACATCGGGCGGCGCAAGGACCCGGATCTCGCGGGCCGCTACGTGGCCCAGGTCGAGCAGCGCGTCGACGGCGTGCCGGTGTTCGGCTCCACGGCGAAGCTCAACGTCGACACCGCGCTCGGCGTGACGAAGTTCAGCGGCACGGTTTCGACCGTGGCGGTCGACGACACCAAGCCCAAGATCGCCGATCAGGAGGCCATTGCAGCCGCGCGCGCGTATCTCAAGAACATTGTCAGCACGGCGCCGGACGCCTCGCGCGCGTTCCCGCTCGCCAATCCCGACAATGCCACTATCGAGAAGCCGAAGCTGATCGTCTTCGATCCGGCCCTGGTCGGAAAAGGTGCCGAAGGCAAGACGCGGCTGGCGTGGCTCGTCGTCATCGACGCGTTCCGCGTGTTCGTCGACGCGCAGGAAGGCGATGCGTTCTACTACTATCGTGACCAGCGGTCGGGCATGGTGCGCAAGATCTTCGATCTAGGACAGGCGACGTCGTTTCCGGGATCGGTCGGGATCGACGAGGACGCGCGCACGCGCTCGGAGCGGCTCGACCCGGAAACGCTGGTGGCGTTTCGCAACGCGGGGCTGGTGCGCGACTACTTCTTCCTGACCTTCGGGCGCAACAGCTTCGACGACAGCGCCACCGACGGACCACGCGGCGACGGTGTTCTCGAGGCCTATGTGCGTCACGGGCGGACGCAGAACGCCTACTGGTGCACGAGCAAGTCCTACGACTGCCCGAAATCCAACGTCATGGTGTATGGGCCGGGGTATGCCGGCGCGCTCGACATCGTGGCGCACGAGATGACGCACGGCATCATCGTGCACGAGAAGGATCTTCTCTACCTCAACGAGTCCGGCGCCGTGAACGAATCGCTCGCCGACATTTTCGGGGCCCTGATCGAGTTCGACGCCAGGGGCGACGGCGGCAACTGGCTGATCGGCGAATCCTCTCCCGGGTTCTCCATCACGTCTCCGCTGCGCAGCCTCGCCGATCCGAACCTCAGGGATGCCAACGGCAAGTCCCTGTTCGATCGCAAAGCCAAGTTCTCGCTCGCCAACCGCGGACAGCCCGACCATTACTCCGAGGTGCTGTTGCGTACGGACACGATGTGCGGGTCCACCGCCTACCAGGACAACGGCTGCGTGCATTTCAACAGCGGCATCCTGAACAAGATGGCCTATCTGATCTCCGAGGGCGGCACGCATCGGGGCCTCAGCGTCAAGGGTATCGGCCGCTACAAGCTCGCGCGCGTGACGTATCGCGCCATGACCGTGGGCCTCAGCCAAAGCTCGACCTTGCCGCAGGCCTCCAACGCCTTCGTGGAGGCGTGCTTCGACCTGGCGACCGGGGAGATCGGAGGCATCATTCCGGCCGACTGCGAGCAGGTGATGGCGGCGCAGCGGGCCGTCGGGCTCGAAGTGCCGTCAAGCTGAGCAGACGAACACCGCCGATCGACACGAGGAATGACGAGGGAGCGAGCATGAAACGGGTCAAACTCAACCGGCGCCAGGTCGGAACGGGTCTTGCGGCCGCGCTGGCGATGCCGTTCGTCCCACGCCTGGGGTCGCTTCCCGTACAAGCGCAAAGCACCCGGGGGACGTGGTCGCAGCTCTCCGATCTCTCGGAGGAGGCGCAGCGACTCGGGCTCTCGGTGCCGCGCATGGGGCTCTCGCCTTCGGCGGGCACGGAGGACTTCTCGGAGATCCAGCCGGCGGTGCTCGACTTCATCGACAGCGTCACGGCGTCGGCCGCGGATGCGCCGGGCACGACCTCGAGCGATGTCGACAGCATCGTGGATCGCGCCTCGGAGCTGTTGCGCACCGCGCGCAACGCCGAGCGGATGCCGCGCGACATTCCGGAAGGGCCGCAGGCGGCTGCCATCACGGCACCCAAGTTCGAGGACATCGCCGACGACTACCGCAAGCTGTTCGAGACCTGCGTCATCAAAGAGGCCAACCGCTCGGAGCTGAGCTGGTACGTCTCGAAGATCGTCGACGCCACGCGCCGCAAATCCTACGCGGCGGTGGAGGAGGAAACCTGCGTGCCGTGGTACTTCACGGCCATCATCCACGGCATGGAGTGCAGCTTCGACATGACGTCGCATCTGCACAACGGCGACTCGCTCAAGGCCAAGACCAAGCAGGTTCCGGCCGGCCGGCCGAACCCGTGGCTGCCACCGTCCGACTGGGTGTCGAGCGCCTCCGACGCGCTCCGCTATGACAAGCTCGACGAGAAGGCGGACTGGGACCTCGCCCACATGCTCTATCGCTGGGAGACGTACAACGGCTGGCGGAGCCGGCTCCTCTACAAGATCAACACGCCGTACCTTTGGAGCTTCTCCAACCACTACACGAAGGGCAAGTTCGTCGCCGACAACGTGTGGGACGCGAATGCCGTCTCGAAGCAGTGCGGCGCCGCCGTGATGCTGAAGGCGCTGGTCGAGGGCGGACACATCGCGCCGCCGGCGTGAGGCCGACCGGGTGCTTCAGCAGGACAAGGACGCCCGCTACTCGGGGATGTCCGGCTCGACGAGCCGCGCGAGCTGCACGAGCGATTGCTGCCAGCCGACATAGCAGGCTTCCGGCGGGATCACGCTGGGTACACCTGCCTGCTCGATGTCGATCTCCGTGCCCACCGAGACTGCCTTCAAGGTCACCGTGACCGTCATGATGCCGGGCAGGTTCGGATCGTCGAACCGATCCGTGTAGCGCAGGCGCTCATTTGGCACGAGCTCGAGGTACTCGCCGCCGAAGGCGTGGCCGTTTCCGGTCGTGAAGTTCTTGAACGACATCCTGAAGGTACCGCCGACCTTCGCCTCCATGTGCTCGACATGGCAGGTGAAGCCGTAGGGTGGCAGCCACTTTGCCATCGCATCCGCCTCCAAAAATGCGCGGTAAACCTTCTCGGGCGTGGTGGCGAGGACGCGGTGCAGGCGAATGGTGCTGGTCTGCTGTTTTTTGGCCATGATGTGTCTCACTCGTTAGATTGTCGGGGCCGTTGCACCGGCCTCACTCTCAAGACGATCGACATGCGGCCGATCCGACACGTGACGCTACGCCAGCGTCACGCGGCAGGCGGCAGGCCACGTGAGGCCGGCCTGGGTTTCGCCGCGCGGCTTGTATTCGCAGCCGATCCAGCCGTCGTACCCCGTCGCGTCGATGAGGGCGAAGAGGCGCGTGTAGTCCATGACGGCGTCGCTCGGCTCGCCGCGATCGGGCGGGTCGGCGCATTGGATGTGACGCGCGCGTGAAGCGAACTCGCGGATGGCACCCTCGACGTCTCCTTCCATGAGATGGCGGTGATAGAGGTCGAGCTGCAGGGCGAGGTTCGGCGCGGCCACCTCGTCGAGGACATCGCGGGCGTCGGCGGTGCGTGTCAGGAAATAATCCGGCATGTCGCGCGTGTTGATCGGCTCGATCAGGATGTCGATGCCGAGAGGTGCTGCCCATTCGGCGGCGAGGCGCAGGTTGGCGACGTAGGCTTCGCGCGTCGCGCCGTGGGTCGCGAGCCCCGCCATGGCGTGCAGACGCGGACAGCCGAGCGCGTCGGCGTAGCGCAACGCAAGGTCGACGGCGGCGGCGAACTCGTCCTCTCTGCCCGGGAGCGCCGCAAAGCCGCGCTCGCCCTTGTCCCAATGGCCGGGCGGCAGATTGAACAGCACGAGCGACAGACCGTTGGCGTCAAGGCGCGCCTTAATCTCGTCGGCGGGCACCGCGTAGGGGAACATGAACTCGACGCCCTTGAAGCCGGCGCGGGCCGCTGCCTCGAAGCGGTCGAGAAATGGCAGCTCGGTGAAGAGGAAGCTCAGGTTGGCGGCGAAGCGCGGCATGGCGGCTCTGCTTTTTTGGGTGCCCGCATTCAGTCGAACGACGGGCGGGACTGGCGCAGCTTCTTCACGCCGCCGCGTTTCACCTTGGTGTCGACGCGACGCGCCTTGGCGGCGCGGCTCGGCTTGGTGGCGACGCGCTTTTTCGGAACATGAAGAGCCTCGCGCACAAGCTCGGCGAGGCGGTCGCGCGCGTCCTCGCGGTTGCGCTCCTGAGTACGGTGGCGCTCGGCGCGAATGACGAGCACGCCGTCGTCGGTCATACGCCGGCCAGCGATGCGCATGAGGCGCGCGCGCACGGGCTCGGGCAGGCTCGGCGAGCGGCCCACGTCGAAGCGCAGCTCGACCGCCGTCGAGACCTTGTTGACGTTCTGGCCGCCGGGGCCGGAGGCGCGTATGAAACGCTCCTCGAGCTCGCGGTCGTCGATTGAAATGGTGTTCGATATCTCGAGCATGGTCAGCGTTTAGCAGACATTAGGGCGGCGTAAACGATTTTTCGGCGCAGATGCGAGGCCACCGCCTGTCTCGCGGGGAACTGACAGCGGAGCATGCGGCGGACATCAACGAGGGCGTTTGCGCAGGCGTTGCTTCCCCCGGAGGATACCCATGCTCTCGACGTTCGAACTCTTCATCAACGGCTTCGTGGCGTTCGCCGTGCTGCCGCTCGCCATCGTGTCGCTCGCGACCGGCTCCAAGCCGCCGGAGGCCTCGGCGTTCGCGAAATATTACCGTGCCGAGCCGCACCTGATGCTGGTCAGCAACCTGTTCCTGCTGACGGTCGGCGCGACGGCGGCCGGCAAGCTCGTGGAACACTTCGGCCTCGTCGACGCCGCACTCGCCGCGACGCTCACCACGTGGATCAATGTGCCGTTCCTGGCGATGCTCGTGGTCTTCCTCCTCATGCTGGTCAAGGCGTGGCTCAAGGTGCGCCGGACGGACCAGGCGAACGGCACGAGCCCTAAAGCCATGTGACGCAGGCGAGCGTCACGGACAGCACGATGGCGGCGTCGAGCACACCGCTCAAGCCGGTGAGCCAGGCTGCGAGCGCCGCGATCACGACGAGCGCGGGAAGCATCAGCTCCGCCAGCACGAAGGTGGTGACGCGGATGTTCAACGGCCCGTCGAGCACGCGTCGGCGGCCAAGCCAGGCGCGCAAGGCAACCGCCGAGGCGAGAGCGACCCCTGCCATCGCCACCCAGGGCCAAGCGGCGAGCTCCGGACGCGCGTTTGCGAGGATGCAGAGCCCCAGCACGGCGAGCGACAGCGCGGATACTCCGGTCTTCCCTTGCGTGCCCATGATGGGTCTATGCGTCCATGAGGCGTGCGATGCAATCGGCCACGCCCTGCTGCCAGGGCGGCAGCCTCACGCCGAAGGTGCGATCGAACTTGTCCGAGCTCAAGACGGAGTTGGCAGGCCGCGGCGCCGGTGACGGGTAGGACGCCGAGTCGATGGGCTCGAGGGCCGCGCCCGCATGGCCACGGCTTGCGGCAGACGCGAGGATCTCTCCGGCGAGGCCGTGCCAGGACGTCGAGCCGGTGCCGGCCGCGTGATAGATACCCCACGGCGCCTCGCCCGCGGGATGGCCGGCGACGGCGCGCGCCACATCCAGAATGGCGGCGGCGAGATGCGGCGCGTAGGTCGGGCTGCCGATCTGGTCGGCGACAACGCGGAGCGGCCCAGCGCCGGCATCCGCGGCCAGCATCTTGGCGGCGAAGCTGCTTGCGACGGGTCCGAAGACCCAGCCGGTGCGGATGACGACGTGGCTGGGATTGGCCTCGATGACGGCCAGCTCTCCTTCGCGCTTCGAGCGGCCGTAAACGGTCACGGGAGAGGGCGTGTCGTCCTCCGCGTAGGGGGCGGGCTTGGTGCCGTCGAAGACATAGTGGGTCGAGAGATGGATGACGGGCACGTTGCGCCGCGCGGCGGCGCTGGCGATCAGTCTCGCCCCGTCGCGGTTGAGGGCGAAGGCCGCTGCCTCGTCGGTCTCCGCCTGATCGACGGCCGTGTAGGCGGCCGTATTGATGACGAGGGTGGGCGAGAGGTCGCCGAAGGCCCGCTCGATGGAGCGGGGATCGCGCACGTCGAGCGCGGGTCGGCCGGCGGCGAGTGCCTTGATTTCAGGACGCGACGGCGCCGCCTCGATGAGTGCGCGCGCGACCTGTCCGTGCCAGCCAGCTATCAGCAAACGCATGGGCGAGGCGACCTATGAAAGCTCGGCGGAGAAGAGCCCGCGATCATGGTCACTTTGAGGACGCCCATGCCTCCCGGCTCAGGCGCACACAGATAAGCGCACGGTGTTGCCGGCTTCCATGGCCGGCATCGGCTGCAGCGGCGGCTGGGGCTGCGTGACCTGCTGGGGCGGCATGCCAGGCTGTCCCTGCATGGGTCCCTGAATAGGTCCTTGCATCGGATAGGGCTGCTGCGGCATCGGCTGGTCGCGCATCATGCGCACCATCGGGGTAAGGCCCGGGTGGCCGCCGAGCGCGCCGCCGACGATCTCCTGATCCATGCCGTGCTCGAGGCATTCGTGGGCGAGGTCGTGGGCGTACTTCACCAGCGCTTCGTGGGTCGCGGCGTGGAAAGCCTCGACGAAGGCGGCGCGGGCGCGGCTACCGGCGACGAAGCCCTCATTGCCGTAAAGCTCGATGGTGTACTCAGTGCCGGAGACGCGCGAAACGCCGAGGATCAGGTTGCGCACGGCGCGAAGCTCGCGCTCGAACTCGAAGGCCAGATCCCTCTTCATGGCCATGAACACCGATAGCTTGCCCATCTCACCGCTCTCCAAGAATTCCGTAGATTCGCGTTGAGGTCCAAGCTCGGGTCTTTCGCTTTACAAATGGTTAAAACGCGCTCCAATTTCGCACACGGGCCGGTAATTTTTCTGTAAATATATCAGTTAGTTGATTGCCTGACGTTTGGCTCGGCAAGTGGTTAAGTCCTCATCGCGCGGCGTTGCGGAACAACCGCCATTTTCTCAGGTCGCGGACGATCTCGCGGGCCGCGTTGTGGCCGGGCGCGCCGGTGACGCCTCCGCCCGGGTGCGCGCCCGAGGCGCAGAGGTAGAGGCCGGGCAGCGGCATGCGGTAGTCGGCATGGCCGAGAACGGGGCGCAACGAGAAGAGCTGGTCGAGCGAAAGCGCACCGTGGAAGATGTCGCCATCGATCATGCCGAAGCGCTCCTCGAGATCGAGAGGCGAGAGGATCTGGCGGGCCAGGACCGCCGCTTTGAAGTTCGGCGCGTGGCGGGTCACGGTGTCGATGACGCGGTCGGCGAATGCCTCCTTCTCGCCGGGGTCCGCCCAAGAGCGCGGGGCAGGAAGGCGGGGCGCCACGTGCTGGACGAACAGGCTCGCCACATGGCGGTGCGGCGGCGCCAGCGTGCCATCCAGGGTGGAGGGGATCAGCATCTCGACGATGGGCTCCGTCGACCAGCCGTGGGCCTTGGCGTCCAGCCAAGCGCGCTCGAGATAGCCGAGGGTCGGGCCGATGACGATGCCCGCCGTCTGCGCCGCCGCCGCGTCCTCGCGGCCGGCAAGGCAGGTAAAGCGCGGCAGCTCCGACAGGGCAACGTTCATGCGGAACGAGCCCGAGCCCGACTTCAATCCCGTGAAGCGCGCGGCGAGCGCGGGGTCGACAGCGCCCTCCGGCACCATGCGGGCGAAGAGGAGCTTCGGCGGGACGGCGCTCGCCACGGCGCGGGCGCGCACGGTCTCGCCGGACGCCAGCAGGACGCCGGCCGCACGGCCCTTCTCCACCAGAACCTCGCGCACGGCCGCGCCGGTGCGGATCGCCGCGCCCTTCTCGCGCGCGGCGGCGGCAATGGCTTCGCTGACGGCGCCCATGCCGCCGACGGCATGACCCCACACGCCGGCCTTGCCGTTCACCTCGCCGAAGCAGTGATGCAGCAGCACGTAGGCGGTGCCGGGCGTCGAGGGCGCGGCGTAGGTGCCGACGATGCCATCGAAGGCGAAGGCGGCCTTGACGGTATCATTCTCGAACCAGCGCGCGAGATAGTCGGCCGCGCTTTCGGTGAAGAGGGCGGCAAGATCGCGCTGCGCCTCGACCGGCAGGCCCAGGATCGCGCGCGAGAGGCGCGCGCCGTTCCACAGCGCCGCGAGCCCGCCGCCGGCATTGGGCGGTGTCTCGAGCACGAGGCGCTTCAGGACTGACGCGGCGCGGTCGAGGGCCGCATCGTATTCGGGAAGGCGCGCGGCGTCGCGCTCGGAAAAGCGCGCGATTGCCTGCTGTCGCGCGGCGAGGCCGTAGGGCATCACCAACGCACGCGCGTCGTCCACCGGCCAGACGTTGGCGATGCGGCGCTCGAGGACGACCAAGCCGTGGCGCGCGAGATCGAGATCGCGGATGACCTTGGGATTGAGCAGGCTCACGGTATAGGCGGCGACGGAGTTCCTGAAACCCGGATGAAACTCCTCGGTGAAGGCCGCGCCGCCAACATGCGCGTTCTTCTCCAGCACGACGACCTTGAGCCCCGCAGCGGCACTATAGGCAGCCGCCGTCAGGCCGTTGTGGCCACCGCCAATGATTGCAACGTCGAAATCGCTCATGGTCCTCTCGCGCGCCGCCGCGCCGAGAGGACTAGCGCAGTCTCAGCCCCAACTGCAAACGGAGGTGTGGCAGCGCCGCTTGCCGGTGCCGCCGATGGCGCAGTTGGACGCCACGTAGCGGCAGACGCGGCAACTGTAGGAGGACAGGCAGCCGCGATAGCTGCCGCCCTTGGCGAAGTTGCAGGTGGTGATGGTCTGGCAGTCGCGGCCGGGGTTGATGGCGCCGCCGGGCCCTTCCTGGGCCAATCCCGAGCTTGACGTCAGCGCGCCGGCGCCGAGGGACAGCATCAGGGTGGCAGTGACGAACGTGGCCTTGCGCAACATGGTCATGGCGCTTGCCTCATGGCTCTTTGTCCACACAGCAGATTTTCTGCCTCTTTCCGAGGGCTGGCAACCGGGGACTCGCGACAAACGCAGTGCAGAGTAAACAGGTTTTTGGTGCCCTCGCATTCGCCCGCATGTCATTCGAACTCCGACCCATCGAGCCGCTTTACGCTTCGGCAACAGCCGACGGCCCGGCGCAGCGGCGCTGCCCGAGATAAACAAGACGAGAGGCGGGGCGATGCAGGCGCCGCGTAAGGTAGTTGATGGCGGTGTCCACACCGCCCCGCGCAGGATTTTTGGAGGCTCCGCTCTCACTCGGCGATTGTGCCGGACCGTTTCCGGCGCCGGGTGAAGCGAGACGCGGCCGAGCAACCTCGAGGGCGATGTTCCTTCCGTGCTCGCGCACGGCCTACTGACGCCCACTCTGCGCGCAAGCTGCGTGGCTTGCGGCCGACTTTTTTCTTTGCGCGCCTCCGGCACGACCTACCCGCCTCACGCAACCAGCGACGCCTCGCGAAGCGCGCCCCTCGTGTCGAGGTGGGAGGGGGGTAGGATAGGGGCGTGACTGAGAGGGGGGATAAGGTCGGGGTGCGATTGCGAACGTCCACCTTTGACGCAAAGGGGACATGGTCGCATCGAAAGGCATGAGGTCGAGGCCGCGCGGACCGTGCCGGACGCCATGGGCCGCCGGACGCGTGGCAATTGCGGCACGCCTTGCGGTTCCTTGCGGGATAACCACGCCCGCAGCGGGCCGATTCTGTTGTCGAGAGTCACGCACTCCACTAAGTTTCAGTACTGAGGTAGATCATTCTTCGGAGGGGCAAATGCGTTCTTTGAAACTGGGCTTAGCCGCCACTGCGGTGATCTGCGCACTTTCGGCGACGGCTCAAGCCGACTGCGTCAGAGTCGGATCGGTCGGCGAGTTCGCGAGCCATGATGTCGCCGCGCTCTTCGCGACCAACGGTCTCAAGAACATCATCTACGGGCAGGGCCGTGAGGGCAAAGGCCCCGTCAGCCTGAAGTGCGAAGACGGCTCAGCGACAACGACGTGCCGCGCCTCGCAGATGGCGTGCAAAGTGACGACACCCAAAACCTGCCTCGGCGCGTGGTTGTGCTTGCCCGGGTGACGCCTCGTGCGAGTATCGGCGCCGGACCTGGCGCCTACTCGGCGGCGAGCTTCTTGTCGGGCTGGACGAGCGACATGTAATCGCCGAGCAACGTCTCGGAGATCTGGCCCGGCTTGAAGGTGAAGTCGCCGATGGCGGAGACGGGCGTCACCTCGGCTGCCGTGCCGGTGATGAAGCATTCCGAGAAGGTCGCGAGCTCGTCCGGCACAATCGCGCGCTCGATCACCTCATAGCCGCGCTTCCTGGCGAGCGCGATCACCGTGCGCCGCGTGATGCCGTCGAGGAAGCAATCGGGATCGGGCGTGTGGATGACGCCGTCCTTGACGAGGAAGATATTGGCGCCCGTGCACTCGGCGATGCGGCCGCGGTAGTCGAGCATCATGGCGTCCGCCAGCCCGGCGCGCTCGGCGCGGTGCTTCTCGACGGTGCAGATCATGTAGAGGCCGGCGGCCTTGGCCTTGGTCGGCGCGGTGGCGGGGTCCGGCCGGCGATACTTGGCGAAGCCGATGCGTATGCCCTTGAGCCGCTCCTCCATCGGGAAGTAGGAGCCCCAGTCCCAGGCGGCGATGGCGAGATGGATCTTGGTATTCTGGGCCGAGACGCCCATCTGCTCGCTGCCGCGCCAGGCGATCGGGCGCACGTAGCAATCGGTGAGCTTGTTGGCGGCGATGGTCTCGCGGCAGGCCTGGTCGATCTCGGCCACGCTCTGCGTGATCTCGAACTCGAGGATGCGCGCGCTCTCGACGAGGCGCTCCGAGTGCTCGGTGAGCTTGAAGATTTCCCCTCCGTAAGCGCGCTCGCCCTCGAAGACGGCGCTGCCATAGTGAAGGGCATGGGTCAGGATGTGGATGTTGGCCTCGCGCCACGGAACAAGCTGGCCGTCCATCCAAATGAAACCGTCGCGATCGTGGTAGGGAACGATCTCAGCCATGATGACGTCCTATTCGGCTCCGTATTGAGGCGTTGAATGCGAGCGCGGCGCCGCGTTCCGACCCCCTTGCGCCGTAGCGTCCGGCGCGCGGGATGACAGGGGCTCGCATCCGCTCGGCGCCGGGTGCAGAGTGCGTCCGGGCCCGGCGAAAATGACTTGCCAGGAGTATCAATGGCCTTCAAATATGTCAACATGGCTGACATAACTCGAGACCGTTCGGCTGCACGGCGCAACGGGTCCTCGCGCGAGGGCGCGGAGGAGGCCGAAGGCGCTCCGCCGCCTGCGGGTCTCATCACGCATGTCGAGCTATTGTTCTTCGCGTATCGCGATTTCACGGGCGATCCCGACGCGGTGCTCGCCCAATACGGCTTCGGGCGTGCGCACCATCGCGTGCTGCACTTCGTGCATCGCAACCCCGGCCTCAGAGTTGCCAATCTTCTCGAAATCCTGAAGATCACCAAGCAGTCGCTGGCGCGCGTCCTGAAGCAGCTCATCGGAGATGGCTTCGTCGCGCAAAGGGCGGGGGCAGAGGACCGGCGCGAGCGTCTGCTCTACGCCACGCTCAAGGGATCGCGCCTCGCGGAGCGGCTCATGGCGCTGCAGATCAGCCGCGTGGCGGCAGCGCTCAAGGCAGCCGGGCCCGAGGCGGAAGCGGCGACGAAGCGCTTCCTGCTCGCCATGATCGCCGACGACGACCGTGCGCAAGTCGAGGCTCTGGTGCGCATCGCGGAGCACGAGGCCAGGACCAGCGAAGAGGACCGCTCATGAGCTCGCAGACCGGTCAACGCGCGCAACCGCTGCCCGACGACGCGCCGCACGTGCTCATCGTCGACGACGACCAGAAAATCCGCGACCTGCTGGCGCGCTATCTCTTCGCGCAGGGATTCCGGGTGACGACGGCGGGAGACGCGGAGATGGCGCAGGCGTCGCTGCGCGGGCTCGACTTCGACATCGTGCTGCTCGACTGGATGATGCCGGGCATCAGCGGCATCGAACTGGCGCGTGAGATCAAGCGCGAGCGCGACATCCCGATCTGCATGCTGACGGCGCGCGCCGAGCCCGAGCAGCGCATCGAAGGGCTCGAGGTCGGGGTGGACGACTACGTGCCGAAGCCGTTCGAGCCGCGCGAGCTTCTGCTGAGGCTCCGGAACATCCTCAGGCGCGGGCAGGCCGCGCAGCCGGCACCGCCTCCGCCGTCGGACGAGGTGCACATGGGCACGCTCGTGTTCCACGTCTCGCGCGGAGAGCTGCGCCGCAACAACGAGACCATCAAGCTCACGGAGCGTGAGCGCGATCTCTTGCGCCAGTTCGCGCAAAAGCCCGGCGTGCCGATCCAGCGGCACGAGCTGGCCACCGAAGACACCACAGGCAACGACCGGGCCATCGACGTGCAGATCAACCGGCTGCGCCGCAAAATCGAAACCGATCCCTCGAACCCGGTCTATCTGCAGACCGTGCGCGGCAAGGGTTACATCCTGTACGCAGATTAAAGTGGATCTCCTCGGCCCATTCACGAGCGCCTCGGGCCGTGCCGGAAAGGCCTTCCGGTCATTCATGGAGGCGTCGGCTCCGACACTGGAGCAACTCAAGACCTGGCACCGCGGCTTCATGGGGCTCCTCTCCGAGGCGATGCCCAAGGGCCTCTATGCGCGCGCGCTCATCATCATCATCGCTCCCATCGTCGTGCTCGAAGGCGTCATCGCCTTCGTGTTCATGGAGCGGCACTGGCAGAACGTGACGCGACGCCTCTCGGAAACGACGGCGCGCGACATCGCGGCGCTGATAGACATCTACGACGGGGCGAAGCCGGAGAAGTACGACGAGATCATCCGCGTCGCGCGCGAGAGGCTCAACCTTTCGATGCAGATCCTGCCGCCGGGCGATCTGCCGGAGACGCGGCAGAAGCCGTTCTTCGACCTGCTCGACCGGGCGCTCTCGCGCGAGATCTCGCGGCAGGTGAAGCGGCCGTTCTGGATCGACACCGTGGGGCAGTCACGGCATGTCGAGATCCGCGTGCAGCATGCGGATTCCATCCTGCGGTTCCTGGCGGTCCGCACGCAGACCTATGCCTCCAACTCGCACATCTTCCTGTTGTGGATGGTGGGGTCGAGCGTGATCCTGCTCACCGTCGCCATCCTCTTCCTGCGCAACCAGATCCGCCCGATCCTGCGGCTTGCCGACGCCGTCGACGCGTTCGGCAAGGGCCGCCCGGTGCCGGACAACTTCGAGGTGCGCGGCGCGCGAGAGGTGCGACAGGCGGCGGCGGCGTTCATCGAGATGCGCAACCGCATCCGCCAGCACGTGGAGCAGCGCACGACGATGCTCGCCGGCGTCAGCCACGACCTCAGGACCGTGCTCACCCGCTTCAAGCTCGAGCTGGCGTTCATGGGCGAAGGGCCGGACGTGCAGTCGCTCAAGGCCGACGTCGACGAGATGCAGCACATGCTTGAGGACTACCTCGCGTTCGCGCGCGGCGACGGCGGCGAGGAGGCGACCATGACCAACCTCACCAAGCTGCTCGAGGAAGTGCACGACGAAGCCCAGGTCTACGGCACGTCGATCGAGCTCAAGCTGCGGCGGCGGCGCGGCGACATCGAGCTGCCGCTCAAGCGCCAGGCCTTCAAGCGCGCCATCACAAACCTGGTCTCGAACGCGGTGCGCTACGGCGACCAGATCGTGATCCGCGCGGCGACGGAAGGCGCGTGGCTGCGCGTCGAGGTGGACGACAACGGGCCCGGCATCCCGGCCTCCGAGCGCGCCAACGTGTTCAAGCCGTTCTACCGCATCGACCGGTCGCGCAACCAGGACGACGGCAACAGCGGCCTCGGCCTCGCCATCGCGCGCGACATCGCCAAAAGCCACGGCGGCGACATCACGCTCGGCGAAAGCTCGATGGGGGGCTTGCGCGCCATCATCTCGGTGCCGCTGTAGGCGCGTGGGCCCGGCTCAAGCCGTGATCTCTTGGCGGGACTAGTACCAATGCAGGCCTCCGGATTGCGCTGAGCGTCCGTTTCGATAAACCTTGGTGAATGGACCAGAACGAGCTTTTTCTCCGCCTCGGCGTCGCGCTCGCCATCGGGTTGCTGATCGGCCTCGAGCGCGGCTGGCAGACGCGCGAGGAGCCGGAGCACCAGCGCGCCGCGGGGCTCAGGACGTTCGCGCTGACGGGCCTTCTCGGCGGCATCTCGGGCGCGATCACACCGGCCACGTCGCCCGTCGTGCTGGCGGCCGCGCTCGCGGCCTACACGGGCGCGATGGGGCTCTTCAGCTACCTCGAGGCCTCGCGCGAGAACAACTTCAGCGTGACCGGAGTGGTGGCCGGGATTCTCACCTTCCTGCTCGGCGCCTATGCCGTGCTCGGCGACACGACGGTGGCTGTCGCCGCAGCCGTCGCGATGGCGATCCTGCTCGCGCTTCGCGATCCGCTGCACAGTTGGGTCAAGACCCTCACCTGGCCGGAGCTACGCAGCGCGCTGATGCTGCTCGCCATGACGTTTCTCCTGCTGCCGGTGCTTCCCAAAAGGCCGGTCGATCCGTGGGGCGTGCTCAATCCCGCCGAGATCTGGCTGCTCGCGATCCTGATCGCGGCCATCTCGTTCGCAGGCTACATCGCGGTGCGTGCGCTCGGCGACCGCAAGGGCGTCGCCGTCGCCGCCGTGGCCGGGGGGCTCGCTTCGTCGACCGCCGTCACGCTCTCGTTCGCGCGCCTCGCGCGCGAGCATCCGGAAAGCACGCGTCTGCTCGCGGGCGGCATTCTGCTCGCCGGCGCCACCATGCTGGCGCGCATCCTCGTGCTCGTGGGTCTCATCAAGCCGACGCTCCTTCTCGCGCTCCTTTGGCCGGTCTTAGCCGCGGGCGCGGTGGTGCTCGCCGGAAGCGGCTTTCTGCTTTGGAGCGGTGAACGAGGCTCGGCGCAGGAGCAGCTGCTCAAGATCAGCAATCCCTTCGATCTCGGCACGGTGCTCAAGCTCGCGGGGCTGATCGCCGTGATCATGGTGGTGGCCAAGACGCTCGCGGATCACGTCGGCACGGCCGCCCTCTACCTGCTCGCCGCCGTCTCCGGCATTGCCGACGTCGATGCGCTTACCCTCTCCATGGCGCGGTTTGCCGGCGGGGAGGTCAGCCTTCCAGACGCGGGCGTCGCTATTCTCATCGCTGCCGGCGTCAACACGGTCTCGAAGGCCGTAATGGCGGCCGTGGTGGGCGGCCGTAACCTCGGCGTGCTGGTTGGCGGCATCAGCGCGGCGGCACTGGCCGCGCTCGCCCTTACCGCGCTCATCCTCGCGCAAACCTCGGCCGGATAAGACCGAGACGGGGGATTTTTCCCGGTCCGCTCACGCAGTGTTGAGTACCAATGCAGCTCTTCTGTATTGTAACGTTATTTCATGCCTATTTTGTTGGAGGAGCCATCGCCATGACCTCGACACTCGGGAAGCTGATTGCCCTCGTTCCGCTTGTGCTCGGCCTACCCGCTGCCGCCGCAGAGAGCGTCTCGCAGCTGACCACTGCACCCGAAGCGTGCGCAAAGACGGTCGGCGCGCTCGGCGCGCTGATGAGCCACAAAGCCGAAACAGCGCCCGACGGCCGGCCGGTCTACCGTTACGTGCTGCGCGCCAACGGGCTCGACTACGATGCCGTCTGCGATGCCGAGACCGGGGTCGTGGGTGACGTGACGCTGCGCCCCTCGCATTAGGCGGCATCCGACCACAACTTATGGAATGATTATTATGTTGAGCGGGTTAGCCCATGGGCTGCCCGCTTTTTCGTGGCCGGAACCGCGCGCCAACACAAGTGCGTGAGTGGGAAAAAAGCCGCGTTGCGGTGACTGTTACAGTATAGCATAACTAGGGTGCTTCGGTGATGCCGCTCCCGTCGGTGCAACCGAGCTGCCGGACCCCGCGGGCCGCCACCCGCTCCCGGCATGACGCACACGGCGGCAAGGCGCGACCGAACGAGTTCCTCCTTGCTCGGGAGAGTCCCAGCCGCCAGCGTCAAGGTCCGATCGCCGGAGCCCCCAAGGCTCTTTCGGACCGATATGAGGTCACGTGGCCGCGAGCGTGTGCGTTCTGACACGCCATGATCATTTCGCCAGCTCGCGGCTGCGCCCCTCGCCCGCCAAAACGGCCTCCGTCAACAACCGCTCGAAAGCACCGTCGGCCATGAGCACGGCCAGCGCCGCGGCCGTCGTGCCACCGGGCGAGGTCACGTTCTGGCGAAGGGTCGCGGCGTCGAGCCCGGATTCCGCGAGCAGCGCGCCGGCGCCCGACACGGTGGCGCGGGCGAGGCGCTTAGCGAGCTCGGCATCGAGGCCGGCCGCTACGGCGGCTTTCTCCAAGGCCTCGGCGAGCAGGAACACGTAGGCCGGGCCCGAACCCGACACCGCCGTCACGGCGTCCATGCTCGCCTCGTCCTCGACCCAGGCGACCTCGCCCACGGCGGACATCAGGGCCTCGCAGAGCTGCCGCTGGGCTGGCGTCACGTTCGCATTGGGCGCGCAGACCGTCATGCCCTGGCCGATGGCGGCCGGGGTATTCGGCATGGCGCGCACAACGGCGGCGCCGGCCGGCAGATGCGCCTCGAAGCTTTTCAGCGTGCGGCCGGCGGCAATCGAAACGAGAAGCGTGCCCGCGTCCGCCAGCTTGGCGACGGACGGGAAGACGGCATCCATCATCTGAGGTTTCACGGCGACGACGATCACGCCGGGCGGCTCGGAAAGACGCGTGAAGCTCGCCTCGGCGGCGATCCCATGCCTGGAGAGGAGCGCCGCGATGTCGGCGGGCGGAGCCGGGTCCTGGACACGCACCCGGCTGGGATCGAGCCCCTGGCCGATCAGACCTTCGAGCAGCGCGCCGCCCATCTTGCCTGCCCCCACGAGCAGGAGCGGCCCATCGAATGTGAATGCCATCTTGCTTACCCGACCGGTTGCAAGCCTGCCGAGGTATCCCAGACGACGATCCAGACGTCAGATTTTCAATCTGAGAAGATCAGGGCGCAGGCTCAGGCTTGGCCCTCGGTCTGGAACATGGTCGACACGAGGGCTTCCCGGCTCTCCTTACCCGCCCAGACCACGAACTGGAAGGCCTGATAGTAGCGTTCGCAGGCTTCGAGCGCGGCTTTCAGGATGGCCTCGCACTGGCCGGGCGTCACCACCGCGCCGTTGAGGAGGAGCGCGTGGCGGAACATGACGAGCCCCTCCTGCGTCCAGAGGTCGAAATGGCCGAGCCAGAGCTGCTCGTTGATCTGGGCGATCAGGCGGTACATCTCATTCAGGCGCGTGTCGGGCACGCGGAAGTCGAAGGCGCAGGCCAGATGCAGCGCCTCGAGGTCGTCACGCCAGTTGAGCGAGACGTGATAGTCGGTCCAGTTGCCGCCCACGACCAGGGTCAGCTCGTCGTCGCCCAAGCGGTCGGTCGCCCAGTCGTACGTGGAGGCGATCTGCTCCACGAGATCGATGGGATGGATGAGGCGCGCTTGACCCTTCTCGGACAGTGCCATTCTGGCTCCTTAAGATCGGCGCCCGCGGGGCGACGGCAAGACCGGGGAAGCACGCGCGCGGCCCGGAGACGGAGCGAAGCGCGACGCGAAGCGATCCGTCTTGCTCATAGCCGCCGACTGCATGCCGGGTCCATGACGGTATTGGGGCGGAACGCGACTTGTCCCAAGGCGATTTGCTCTCTGACCGGCGGGACGAAAACAGAGGGGCGCGCGAGTCGCAAGGCGGGGGCGGGACAGCGCGCGGCCTTGTCCACGTGCAATGTCACGATTGCGTCGTCATGGCGAAGCGAACCGCGACTTGCGCAGCGCTGCTTCGCATCAAATTCTGGATAAGTGCGAGAGAGGTGTGGAAGCGGCGGCGGCGCACTCGACAATCGCCGCGAAGCACGCACGCGCTTCTCCTTGCGGGGCTACTTCGCCTCGAGGGCCGCGAGGCGCGCCTCCAAAGCCGCGACCAGCCCGGCGAGGCGTTCGTTCTCCGCGCGCGCCTTCTCGGCCATGGCCTTCACCGCCTCGAACTCCTCGCGCTTGACGATGTCCATGCCGGCGAGCATGCGCTCGGCCTGGGCCCGCATCACGCCCTCGGCCTCCTGGCGCAAACCCTGGGCCGCGCCGGCCGCGTCGGTCATCAGCTTGGCGACCTCGTCCAGGAGGCGGTTCGTGGTCTGGGTCATCGGCGTTCTCTCCGTGCTCGGGGCCACGCGTTCCGGCTCGTTGTTCCGGCCGCAGATGAAGGAAGGCAAAGGCGCCGCAGGGCCGCGGCGGCGCCCTGTCACGTGACCGGACTATGGTGGCTCGGCCGCCGCGGTTCAAGCGGAGCGCGCGTCGCCTTGACTCGCACCCTGAGACCCGGCAGCGTCCGCCGCGACTTGGGCAGCCCATCAACAGAGCCAGCATATCCATGACCCTGCTCGCGATCCCGTTCCCGGACATCGACCCTGCGGCGATCAGCATCGGCTGGTTTTCCATCAAGTGGTACGGGCTCTCGTACCTCGTGGGGCTGATCCTCGGCTGGATCTATATCCGCCGCCTCGTCAGCGAGCCCCGGCTCTGGGCCGGCAACACGGCGCCGTTCCCGGCCGAAAAGGTCGACGACCTCCTGCTCTTCATCACGGTCGGCGTCGTGCTCGGCGGGCGGCTCGGCTACGTCTTCCTCTACGAACCCGGCACGTATCTCCGCGATCCCTCCCAGATTCTCGCGGTGTGGAAGGGCGGCATGAGCTTCCACGGCGCGCTAGCGGGATGCGCACTCGCGGGCGTTGCGTTCGCGTACCGCTACGGCGTCAGCTTCCTTTCCGCCATGGACGTCACCACGGCGTCGGTGCCGATCGGGCTTATTTTCGGCAGGCTTGCCAATTTCATCAACGGCGAGCTCTGGGGGCGGCCCACGGACGTCGCCTGGGCCGTGGTGTTCTGCAACGACCGCATCAAGTCGCTGCACGGCGGCGCGTGTCCGGCGGGCGAGCTGCCGCGCCATCCGAGCCAGCTCTACGAGGCGGTGCTCGAGGGGATCGTGCTGTTCATCGTACTGCGGCTGCTGACCCACCACTTCGGCGCGCTGAAGCGGCCAGGACTCATCTCGGGCGCCTTCCTGATCGGATATGCGCTCGCGCGCTCGACGGCCGAGCTTCTACGCGAGCCGCACTTCATGGCGGGCCCGCTGACGGCCGGACAGCTCTACTCCTTGCCGATGCTCGCGGGCGGGCTGTTCCTCGTGTGGTACGCGCAGAGGGCGAGCGCGCACGCGCACCCGCAATGAGCGGGCGGCCGGAGACGGCGCAGCGCGAGACGCCGCTCGCCGCCAAGCTCAAGGAGCGCATCCGGCGGGACGGGCCGATCGGCGTGGACGACTACATGCAAGCGTGCCTCAGCGACGACGAGCACGGCTACTACCGGCGCAAGCCCGCGATCGGCGCGGCGGGCGACTTCATCACGGCGCCGGAGATTTCCCAGGTGTTCGGCGAGCTGATCGGGCTCTGGTGCGCGGTGGTGTGGCAGCAGATGGGATCGCCCGCGCGCGTCAATCTGGTCGAGCTCGGTCCGGGACGGGGCACGATGATGCGGGACGCGTTGCGCGCGTCGCGGATCGTGCCGGGGTTTCGCGAGGCGCTCTCACTGCATCTGGTGGAGAGCAACGCGACGTTGAGGGCGGCTCAAGCGGCAACGCTCGACACGTGCGGCGTGCCCTGCGCATTCCATGACGACGCTTTAATGGCGCTCGCAAAGTCCAAATACATCGGGGACGAGCCTACCATCGTTGTCGCCAACGAGTTTCTGGACGCACTGCCGATCGTGCAGCTGGAATTCCGAGACGGGCGCTGGTGCGATCGTGTCGTCACGTGCAACGCAGCGCGTGACGACCTCCAGTTCGGGGTCGATCCAAGCGATGGCGTTCCCCATGGGCATGCACAAGCGTTCGTGCCAGCGCGCCTCTCGCCCAAAGAAGGTGATATCTTTGAGCTATCGGTACACCCATCCCGTCTTGCGACGGCGCTTGGCGCGAGAGGTTATCGCGCTCCTCTCGCGGCATTGCTCGTCGACTACGGACACGCGGCGTCCGGGCTCGGGGATACGCTGCAGGGCGTCGCCGGTCAGGCATACGTTTCCCCGTTCCATGCGCCGGGGGAGACGGACCTCTCGGCGCAGGTCGACTTCGAGCGTTTTGCCACGGCCGCACATTCCGCCGGGCTCGCGGTTGACGGTCCGGTGCCGCAGGGCGAGTTCCTGGGGCGGCTCGGCATCGTCGAGCGGGCCTCGCGGCTCATGGCGGCCAACCCGAGCCAGGCCGCCGCCATCGAGGCGGGCGCCGTCCGTCTGATCGCACCCTCGGGCATGGGATCGCGCTTCCTCGCCATCGGCGTGCGGTCGCCGAGCCTTGCGCCGCTTCCAGGGCTTGCCTAAACCGGACGGCGCGAACCCTTCGCTGCGAGACACGATGCTGAGCCCCCTGCAAGCCGATAGCCTGTCCATCCTGCCCGGCATCCGCCACGGCTTCTTCACGCGCCAGGGCGGCGCCTCGCGCGGGCTCTACGCAAGCCTCAACTGCGGCGCGGGCTCGAAGGACGACCCGGTGGCGGTGATCGAAAACCGGTCGCGCGTGGCCGAGCACCTCGGCGCCTACGACGGCGACGTGCAGACCATTTACCAAATCCACAGCGCGACCGCCCACGTGGTGGAGAGCCTCGTCGCGCGTGAAAGCCTGCCCCAGGGCGACGGCCTCGTGACGCGCAAGCGCGGGCTCGCCATCGGCATCCTGACGGCGGACTGCGCGCCGGTGCTGTTCGCGGATGCGGAAGCAGGCGTCGTCGGGGCGGCCCACGCCGGCTGGCGCGGGGCGGTCGGCGGCGTGCTCGCGGCAACGGTCGAAGCCATGGAGCGCCTCGGCGCTGACCGCGCACGGATTTTCGCCGCCCTCGGTCCCACCATCGGGGCCATGTCCTACGAGGTCGGGCCCGAGTTCGTCGCCACCTTCGAGGAGGCCGACCCGGGCAACGCGCGCTTCTTTACCATCCCGAAGGGTCGGAAGACCCCGCACTTCGATCTGCCGTCCTACGTCATGAGCCGGCTCGAAGCGCTCGGCATCCGTCACGCCGAGCGGCAGTCTCCGTGCACCTACGAGAACGAATCAATGTTCTTCAGTTTTCGACGGGCCACGCATCGAAAAGAGGCCGATTACGGGCGCCAAATCTCCGCCATTGTTGTGGCCTAACTGCAAAATCCACAATCAAGCTGTGGATGTTGCGCATAGAATTAGGCACGCCACCGTTTTCACTCCGATTCCGTCTGGACGCACAGCGGAGGGCTAGCTACAGGACTCGAAAGGGTACCGGCAGCGTAGGAGAGGGAAGGCCGCAAAGTCAGTACGCCGGCCGCCGGGAACAGCGGATCATTCATAGGGGGACGTCATCGTGACGACCATTGATGCTGCTGCGGCACGGCGTGCGAAATCCTCCGTCGTGTTTGCAGCTCTCGCAGCTTTCATGGGGCTTGGTCTGGCCGGTTGTGAGACGGGCGCAAACCTGTTCGCGACCAACCCCGATCCCAACATCGGAATCGCCGGCACGACGCCGGTCGCGACGACGGCGAAGATCGCCATCGCGCCCGTGATCGGCGCGCCCGACGCGGTCGCCAAACAGCTCGAGAGCCAGCTCGCGAGCGCCATCGAGGCACAGAAGATTTCCGTCGCCAAGGACCCGAACGCGAAGGCGGAGTACACGCTGCGCGGCTACGTCGTCTCGGCGCGCGAGAAGGGACGCACGAAGGTCTCCTACATCTGGGACGTCACCGATCCGGCCGGCAAGCGCGTCAACCGCATCACGGGCGAGGAGGTGCTTTCGGGCGCCCAGTCGAAGGACCCCTGGGCAGCGGTCACGCCGCAGGTGGTCGGCACGATCTCGAGCAAGACGGCGGGCTCGCTCGTCACGTGGCTGCCGACGCAGAGCGCAGCCGCTGTGGCCATGAGCACACCGCCCGCCACCGCCTCGACGTCGCCCGCGACCTCGCAGCCGGCGTATACCCCGCAGGCCGCGCAAACACCGCCCTCGGCGGCGGGCGGACCGACCACGACGGGCAGCATCCCGCAAGTCACCGCCATGGTGCCGAGCGTCGTTGGCGCGCCCGGCGACGGCAGCGTGGCCTTGACGGGCGCCATCCAGCGGGAGCTCACGCGCAGCGGCGTCTCGCTCACCGAGGCCGCTACGGCCCAGACCTACCGGGTCGAAGGGAAGGTCGTGGTCGGACAGGGCTCGAACGGCAAGCAGCCGATCCAGATCGACTGGGACGTGAAGGACCCGCAGGGCAAGAAGCTCGGCACGGTCTCGCAGAAGAACGAGATCCCCGAAGGCTCGCTCGACGGGGCCTGGGGCAAGACGGCGGATGCCGCCGCCTCGGCTGCGGCGCAGGGCATCGTCAAGCTGCTCCCGGCGCAGACGAAGGTGAATTGATCCCATGCGCGGGCCCGCCCAGATGATGGGTGGCGGCCACACTCACAGAGAGTCTGCTAAACATGCCGGGCCCGGGTGGTTTACACACCCGGGCCCGCGCGTTATTAGGCGCGTCATTGAAGTGTCGCATGGAGACCCTGCATGCCATTCGACGCGCGTGGTGACCATGGCAAGGGCGGCCCGACCATGAAGATCGTAGCCGGCAACAGCAACCGGCCGCTGGCGGAGGCCATCGCCAAATATCTCAAAGTCGCGCCTGCGAAGTCGCAGGTGAAACGCTTCGCGGACATGGAAGTGTTCGTCGAGATCCAGGAAAACGTGCGCGGGCAGGACGCCTTCGTCATCCAGTCGACGTCGTTCCCCGCCAACGACAACCTGATGGAGCTTCTGATCCTCATCGATGCGCTGAAGCGCTCGTCGGCGCGGCGCATCACGGCTGTCATCCCCTACTTCGGCTACGCGCGTCAGGACCGGAAGCCGGGTCCGCGCACGCCGATCTCGGCCAAGCTCGTCGCCAACCTCATCGAGCGCGCCGGCGCGGACCGCGTGCTCACCGTCGACCTGCACGCCGGGCAGATCCAGGGCTTCTTCGACATTCCGACTGACAACCTCTTCGCGGCGCCGGTGATGGTGCGCGACATCGAGGAGCACTACGGCACCGACAACCTCGTCGTCGTGTCGCCGGACGTCGGCGGCGTGGTGCGCGCGCGGGCGCTCGCCAAGCGCATCGACGTGCCGATCGCCATCTGCGACAAGCGGCGCGAGCGGCCGGGCGAGTCCGAGGTGATGAACGTCATCGGCGACGTGGACGGCAAGCGCTGCGTCCTGATCGACGACATCGTCGATTCCGGCGGCACCATCGTCAACGCGGCGGAAGCCCTGCTCGAGAAGGGCGCCACGGAAGTGATGTGCTACGTGACGCACGGCGTGCTCTCGGGTGGCGCCGTGTCGCGTATCCAGAATTCGCGCCTCAAGCATCTCGTGACCACGGATTCGATCCTGCCGACGGCAGCCGTGCAGGCGGCACGCAACATCCGCGTGCTCTCGATCGCGCCGCTGCTCGGCGAAGCCATCCTGCGCACCTCGCGCGAGGAGAGCGTGTCGAGCCTGTTTTACTGAGGACTCGTTTTTATCTTTCACCGCCGGCTGCGCCGCTCGCGTTTTTATGGCTCCCTCAAGATGATGGGCGAGCGTCACTCGAAGCGCGAATGCGTCATCGACAGTTCGCGCCGTGGTTGACGCGAGTGCCGACGTCGCACTTCTTCCGTCGTGGTGTTGGGTTGGCCGCCAATATGGCGCTGGCAACAGTTCAGCTGCTGGATTAGCGTGTGGGAGGATTATGTTTATGGGTGGGCGTTAAGTTATGTTTGGGGGATCACCGCCTCTGGCCGAAGGCCAGTTCGGTTTTGTTCAAGTACTTCGCGGGTTCGCGGCATCTTGGGTCCTTCTTTTTCACGCACATGCCGGTGAGCACATTGCTCAGCTCGAAAGCTCACTTCCATCCTGGGTCACAGAGACCTTTGTTTTGGGAGATGACGGCGTCGCGATTTTCTTTGCACTCAGTGGCTTTGTTATCGCGCACAGTGTTTGCTCGGCCCAAATTGACCTGCGGTTCACCGGGCTGTTCGCGCTGCGTCGGGCTATTCGCCTTGATCCTCCCTATTGGTTTTCGATTTGTGTTGCGCTGATTTTTGGCTATTTGTCAGCCACCGTTAAATCGGAAAGTTTCTTCGCTCCCTCTGCAGGGCAAGTGCTTGCGCATCTCTTCTACGTCCAGACGATCCTGGGGTATCGGCAGATCAACATCGTCTACTGGACTCTTTGTTACGAGGTGCAATTCTATTTGATGTTCGTGTTTGCCATGCTGCTTGCGCAGAGAGGCGTTTACTACTCGATTGTTAGCTATGGCGTTTTGCTTTTGATCGCTGTGCTATGGGGAACTGGCACGGTCCCGAACGTTCATCAGGGACTATTCTTCGATCTCTGGCACTGTTTTCTCGTGGGCGTTCTCGCCTACTGGGCCCGCGAGCACCGAGCAGCGCTGGCCGTTCTGGTGGCGTTGGCATTGTTGCTCTTGGCAACCAATCCGTCGGACTTTACCGTTGTCAGCATCGCGACAGCATTGATTTTGTGGCTATCTCGTGCAACCGGCTTCATTTACCGCGGCCTTTCATTTCGAGCGTTGCTGTTTCTTGGATCCATTTCGTACAGCCTTTACCTGATCCACAATCCAATCTTGGGGGCTTCTTTCTTCGTTCTCAAAGCGCTTGGAGCCAAAGAAGGGGTGTCCTTGGCGCTGTCTGTGGCAGCTTGCATCGTGGCGGCGTGGTTGATGTGGTACATGGTCGAACGACCTTCCATGAGCCTCGCGCACAAGATCAAGTTGCGAAAAGGTTCTCCGGTTGTCGGGCCTTTATCAGAGGCAAGCGTGAGTTCGGCCTAGGTAGTGTCCGAGCCGTTGTTGTCGTCATTCCGGCCAAGCGAGCGCAGCGATGCGCAGAGCCGGAACCCAGCGCAAAGCCTCCATGACCTTAAATTTTGTGTCTTCGACGGACCTTACGCTGGATTCCGGGTCTCGTTCGCGTTCGCTCACATCGCCCGGAATGACGGTTGTTGACCTAGTTCAGCGAGACCGACCCAAACAGGCGCACGCTGGCGCCGGGTTCGAGGACGCCTTCGCGGCGCTTGAAGGAGGCGTGGTTCAGGATCTCCTCGTCGGCGAGGTTCTCGCCCCTGAGGCCGATGGTCATGCCCGGCGCGCCGTTCTCGCCCGGCAGCGTGTAGCTCAGCTCGGCGGAGACCAGCGTGTATCCGGGTGTCGCGATCTCGTCCGCGCCGATACGGTCCTGGTCGAAGGCGTGCAGCAGGCCCAAGCGCGCGAACCAATTGGCGTCGCGGTAGTAGAGGCCGCCGCCCAGGCGATGCGGGGGAATGCGCGGCACGTCCTCGCCGCCCTCGAACTCCGCATTGACGAAGTCGTACTGGCCGTCGATGCCCCACTGGCCGCGCCAGATGGGTGCGACATCGGCCTGGGCTAAAAGCTCCGCGCCGTAGAATGTCGCATCGCGCTGGCGGAAGAAGACGAGGTCGAAGACCTCCTCCTCCTCCTCGAAGGCGCCGCTGTCCTGGCAGTGGAAGTGACCATCGTGCGCCGCGCCTTCGCAGGACTGCCCGGTGAGCTCGCGGTAGATGAAGCCGTTATAGCGCGTGACATAGGCGGAGGCATCGAAGCGGAAGGCGCCCGTCGCCTTCTTCAGGCCGGCCTCGAGGGTGGTTGCCCGCTCGACCTCGAGGGACGGGTTGCCGACCTCGAAAGTGCCGGTCGCCTCGTGCATCCCCTTCGAGAACAGCTCGGCGGCGTCGGGGGCGCGCTCCACGTATTGTCCGGTGAGGCGGGCGACGGTGTCGAACGGCAACTGATAGAGCACGCCGAGGCTGCCGCTCACGGGCGTGAAGCTGCGCTCGCCCTGGAAGACGCCGGCATGGAACTCGCCGCCACCCTCGTCACCGAAGCTCTCCCAGCCGGTGCCGTCGACGTTCGTATGCTCGATGCGCGCCGCGGCCTGCAGGCGCAGGCTCCGCGTCAGGTCCAGCTCCTCGAACCAGAAGGCGGCGATGCTCCGGGTCTCGGCCGGCTCCAAGAGTGACTCGCCCTCGAAGCTCTGGCCGCGCGTCTCGCGGTTGCCCCACTGCACGCCAACGGCGCCGTTGAGCTCGCCCAAGGCGGTGCCGAGCGGCAGATGCTGCAGCTCGACGCGGGCCTCCTGCTCCTTGTTGGTGAAGCGCGAGCCGAGGGAGAAGCCGTGCTCCTCCTCGTCCTCCTCGGCTTCGTCGTCGTCCTCATGCTCGTGCTCACCGTGCTCGTGGAGGGCGAGCTCGTTGTGGGCGTAGTCCGAGGCGCCGAACCAGAAGCGGACGGCCTCGAGGCCGAAGTCGCGCACGCGCCACTCGCCGCGGGCCAGCACCTTGTCCTGCGCCATGTCGATGCGCGGATCGACGCCCTCGCGGGCTTCCTCGCCGGGGACGCCGTAGAGGCTCTCGATGTGGGCGAAGGCGACGCCGATGAAGCCGCTGTCCCACACGCGGGAGAGGCCGACCGATCCGCCTTGGCTGTCGACAAACGTGTTCGGCTCGGTGCCGCGCGGGGTGTCGTAGTCCTCGGCGCGGCGCGTGAAGCCGTCGGCATGAACGGCGAAGCCCGTTGCCTTGGAGCCAGCCGTAACCTTGAAGGCGCCGTCACCGCTCTCATCCACGGAGCCGGCGCTGCCCTTGACGGTGCCGCTTACGCCGCCCTGCGGGATGAAGGTCGGCACGCGCTCGTTCTCGACCGCGACCACGCCGCCGATAGCCTGCGAGCCGTAGCGCAGCGTCGCCGGACCGCGAACGACCTCGATGCGGTCGGCGGCGTTGGGGTCGATGGGGACGGCGTGGTCCTCGGAGATGGCGGCGACGTCGTGGGTGCCGATGCCGTCCTCCTGCGTGCGCACGCGGTAGCTGTCGAGGCCGCGGATGATGGGGCGATCGGCGCCGGGCGCGAAGCTGGTTGAGGAGATGCCTGGCCTGGTCGCGAGGGTGTCGGTGATGGTGGGGCCGCTCGTGGCCTCGATGTCGCGCTCGGTGGCGACGGTGACGGCGGCGAAGGTGTGATCGTCGAAGTCGAGCGTGGTTCCGGGCGGGACTGCGGGGATCTCGGACGGCGTGCTTCCTCCTGGTGCTGCGGCGCCGCCCGTGGACTTGGCGCGCTTCGGCTTGACGACGGGGCTTGGCGTCGTGACCTCGATGGGCGGCAGCTCGGTGACGCCGGAGTTCGCCTGCTGGGCGCTCGATGCCGTCGCAAGGACAGTGGCCGCCATCGCCGCGGCGGCGAAGAGGGCGGCAGGGCGCGAGATCCACCTCCGCCGGTCACCAATTTCCGACGGATTCCCGTGTTTCGTTGATCTCCTGTCCCCCTGCTGCTCCGCCCCGCACGCACGCGCCTGTCCCGCCATCGGATACGCCCCTCTTCAATTACGGACTTCACTTTTGGATGTTATAATATATTATCCGTATCGAGGCGCGGCCGGATGGGCAAGAGGCGTTCCGAGGGAGTCGAAGACAACGGATAGGGCCGCGTTGCCGCGTGACCACAGGGGGCGCGGCGCGATGAGGCGTGCGCGAAGCGATGCGGAGGCGATGCGGTTACGCGTGCAGGATCGCGCGACGCCTCCTCACCGTGAGCGACCGCTTCTCTGTAACCTAATTAGCGTCTGCGCTGAGGGATGAGCGCCGTTCCAAGACCGCTTCGCTCGCACGATCAGTGAGCTAGATGGATAACTGTTATTGACACTCACAAGCAGCCGCCCCATAGTAAGCCACATGGATAACTTATCTTCGAAGCTCGACGATGTATTTGGCGCGCTTGCGGACCCGACCAGGCGAGCGATTCTTGCGCGACTGGGCGAGGGCGAAGCCTCCGTTGGAGAGCTCGCTCGACCATTCGACATGGCGCTGCCGAGCCTCATGAAACACATCCGAGTGCTCGAGGCCGGCGGCCTTGTCGTGTCGCAAAAGCGTGGGCGTGTTCGTACCTGCCGGTTGAAACCAGCTGCCATGACACACGCCGAACGTTGGCTGGTCGGGCAGCGCGCGGTTTGGGAGGCTCGCCTCGATCGGCTCGAAGCCTACGTGAGCAAGATCGAGAAGACGCCGCGTAAGAGAGGTCGAGATCGTTGATCTACTCTCAAATGCCAGACGCCATTCGCAGCCGCGAAGCAAATCAAAGGATTTTGGTCATGACCTCGTCCGACAACACCGCGCTTGGCCAATGGGCGCTAGATCGCGAAATCGTCCTGTCACGGGTTATAAGTGCACGTCGCGATGTCGTATTTTCAGCGTGGGCTGACGCAAAACATCTGCCAAACTGGTTCGGACCGGCCGGTTTCGAAATCGAGACAAAGGAGATCGACATCCGCGTTGGTGGGCTGTGGCGCTTCGACATGATTGCGCCCAACGGCCAGCGCTATCCCAGCCGCATGCAATTCCGCCGTATCGAGCCACCAACCCTGATCGAGTTCGATCACGGAGCGGATGACCCAGATGATCCGGGGCGGTTCCGGACGACGATCACTTTCGACGAGCAAAGCGACGGCAAGACTGTGATTACCCTGCGTCAGTTGCATCCAACCAAAGTCCAGCGTGACGCCAAAATCGGCTTCGGCGCAGTCGAATACGGCTACCAGACGCTCGAAAAGCTCGCGCGCCATGTCGAGGCGTCAGCTGCGTAGCGTGTCCGCCGTCGAACAGCCGCCGAGCACGGTTCGAACAAATCGAGAAACGGCCGAGACGGGTCATTGGCCGACGCGCGGGGCGACGCTGGTCGCGCAAGCGCGCCGCGCTACCCCAGCGGGCCGCTGAGGACGGTCACCTTGAGCTTCGCGGTTCCCGATTGCACGAAGCCGAGCCGCTCGGCGGCGGCGCGGGAGACGTCGAGCAGGCGCCCCTTCACGTAAGGCCCCGAGTTGTTGACGCGCAGGAGCAGCGTGACATCGGTCTTGGGGTTGGCCACCACCAGGAGCGTGCCGTTCGGATAGACGGGGCTGGCGGCATTGTCCGGCAGGTCGGCGCGCATCTCCTCGCCCGAGGAGAGCGGCTGGCAGGGGTTGTTCTTATCGACCCGGCAGTCGTCGTAGAACGACGCGGTCACGACCTCCTCGAAGCCGACCATGGCCTCCATCTCGGCCTTCGTCTTCACGCGGTGGCAGACGCCGTTGTAGCAATAGGTTTTGCCGGGGGTCTTGGCGAACGCACCGTCCGGAGACAATGCGAGGCCGAGCATGAGTGTGGCCAGTCCGGCCGTCGGCCAGGACACGTCGCGGCGGAAACCAGTGCGCATGAGTGCCTTCGGAAACTTGTCGGGGAGCGCACCAAGTCTCTGATTCGGTGGCCAGAATATGGCTCGTCAGGCGGCTGCGCCATGCCGCCGCAGCACGGTTCGCTTGCCGCGATGAGCCGGCATGCGCTGCGTGAAATCAGATCGACGGTGAAAACACGGGCTGGTGGAAAACGAGGGATTTTGCGTGAGCAGCGGGCGCGGGCTTGCCAGACTTCAAAATCCTCTCAATGCTCGCTCAAACAGCGGTGGGGGAATTCATGCAGGACACTCGCTTCTCGCGCGCAGCAGCTTCCTTGCTTTTCATCATTGGCGTTTCATTTCAATCGTCCCAGCTCAGCGCCGAGGGCGCGCTGGCGCTCGGCTTGCCTAGCAGCGTCGCCAACGAGGGGTTTGCATTCGGGTACTCCGTCAGAAGTGATACGTCCGACGAGGCTCAGGAAAGTGCCCTGCATCTTTGCCGGACCGACAAAGCCGGCTCGGCGCCTGGCCAGAAGCTCTGCCGCATCGTGAAAACCTTCAGCGGCAAGTGCGTCGCGATCGCGATGGATCCGAAAGCCGGCACGCCAGGGGTTGGCTGGTCGGTCGACGTCGATCTTGCCGGTGCCGAGGCCCGGGCCATGTCCCAGTGCAAGGCTACTGCCGGTGCCGACCGCGAAGGCTTCTGCGTGATCGACAAAAGCGATTGCGATCAATAAGGCGCCGCGGTTTCGGCCTTATCTCTTCTCTCTATCCTAGGGCGCGACCCATCATAAGGCGCTGATTTTTCGCCAATTTTTTGCATGACTACTGCCCACTGGCGTACCCGGGCGTACGGCCTGCTCGTACCCTGTATCGCGGGGAACAGCGGGCCCCCATCCGTCAGAGCATTCTCGGCCTCGGGGTTAGGAACCAACACCGTTTCGCCGGGAGGCACACATGACCAGAACCGCTCTCACCATCGCCACAGCCCTTTTCGCCGGGTTCTTCGCCGCGTCATCGGCCCAGGCTTGCATTTCCTGCGAGTACGTTCCCGAGGTGGTCAAGGCCGGGGAAGCGTCGCACGCAAAGCGCATGAAGCAGAAGCGGATCGACGCGGCGGCCCAGGCCCGCAAGGCGCCGGCCAAGGAGCGCATCGCCAAGGCCGAGGCGCCCGCCAAGCGCGTTGCGCCGAAGACGGTCGAGACGGCCGCCGCCGAGCCTGTCGAAACCAAGACCGAGACGGTAACCATCGCCGCCCCTGAGACTGCTACGACGGCGCTTGCCAAGAAGCCGGTCAAGGTTGCCGTAGCCGAGACGACGGACAGCGGCACGAGCTGCATGAAGTTCATGCCCACGATTGGCAAGACGATCGAGGTGCCTTGCCCGTAAGCCGATCCTCCCGGCTCCAGTCCTCTGGTTCCCCCTAAGGGTCGGCTCCTCGCGAGCCGGCCCTTTGTCACTTGGCGGACCGACGGCGCCTGCCCGGTGCCGCTCTGGAATTTGTCATGCTTTCAGTCCAGTCTGGCGGACGGTCGGACCCTCCCCATCGCAGGACCAAGCATGACGCGCCTCCTATTTTCGCTGCTGCTCGCTCTCGCGCCGGCCGTGCCCGGCTGGCTCGCCAGCGCTGCGCTCGCCCAGGAGGAGGAGCCCGCGGCCGACGCGCCTTCCGACGGCGGAGCGGAGAGACCAGCTGGCAACGAGGCGGCCGAACACGCCGATGCGCCCGACACTCCGGCGCCGGGCGGCGCGCCTGCGGTCGGCGCGACCGAGCCGGGCAAGCCCGCCATCCAGCGCGGCGCGACCTACATGGGCTTTCCCGAGCGTTTCAACCGCTACTACACGGACCCCGACTGGGCGCCTTCCCAGACCGTCTTCGTGAGCCCGGACGGCAAGGGCGATGGGACGACACGCGAGACGCCGATGGCGGTCAAGGACGCGGTGGCCGGTGCGCGGCCCGGCACGCAGATCACCTTCCTCAGCGGCAAGTATCAGGGCTGCTACGATTTCTCGAAGGAGACCGGCGGCACGTACGACGCGCCGATCGTGCTCTACGGCGAGCGCACCGAGAAAAAGTCCATTGGCGTCGCCATGAGCTGCTGCAAGAGCGACGGGCAAGCGTGCTTCAACTTCGAATCCGCGGACTACATCGCGGTGGATGGATTCGAGCTCGCGGGCGGCAAGTATGGCGTGCGCGCGGTCGGCGCGGGCTATGCCGCAAGCCAACATTCACGGGGCATCGTGGTCTTGAACAGCCTGGGCCATGACCAGGAGAAGGACCCCTTCTTCTCCGGGCAGTCCGACTGGGGCGTGTGGGAAGGCAACGTCGCGTACGGGGCGAAGGAGGGCGACGGGCACGGCATCTATATCTCCAACGGCAGCGACTGGAACATCGTGCGTTTGAACGAGACGTTCTCCAACGTGTCCTCAGACTTCCAGATCAATGCCGATCCGATCTCGACCTGCAAGGAGGTGGGCGTGGCCTACGACGATCCGATCTGCGACGCCTACGCCGGCGAAGGCGAGGGCGGGCAGGGAGCGAGCGACTACTTCCTCGTCGAGGGCAACTACTTCCATCATGGCAAGGGGCCGGGCGCCAACTTCACGAGCGTGCGGCGCAGCCTCGTGCGAAACAACGTCTTCGGGCCGCAGGCGCGGCACAACGTCAGCTTCTGGCAGGAGACGGACAACCCCAAGCTCGGCAGCAGCGACAACACGATTGCTCACAACCTCTTCATCACGACGGAGCGGCCGGCGGTGCAGTTCAACACGAACTCGACCCGCAACACCTTCGTCAACAACGTGCTGGTCGGCATCGCGGTGGATGGGCGCGAGGTGACGGAGAACCCGACCGCGGTCCTGATGGAGGTCGACGACACGGGCGAGGAGAACGTGTTCCGCTCCAACTTCTACATCTCGGGGACGCTCGAAGGCCGGAGCCCGGGCGACGAGGAGGCGGTGCGCGAGGACTTCTCGCCCACGTGGTTCAAGCGCTTCCCGTCATCGCTCAATCACGACCCGGACGACCTTTCGCCGACCTCGGAGGCACCGTTCGTCGGCATCGGGGCGCATTTCGACGCCGCGCCGGCGGACCGCAACGGCAAAGCGCGCGCGGATGAGGTCGATCTCGGGCCGATCGAGATCGAGTGATCCAAGCAGCGCGCACGAAAGCGCCCGGCTGATGCCGGGCGCCGCGCAACGTACGCGCCGTTGCGCTACTTGGTGTCCAGCTCGTTGATCATGCCCGAGCCCGCTTCGCCGCTCGAGGCGCCTGAGCTTGCCGAGCCCGATCCCGGGGCGGCCGCGCTCGACCAATCGGCCGGGCCTTGGACGACCGGCTTGCCCTGGAAGGTGCCGTCGTCGTTCTTCTCGCGGTTGGCATTTTCCTGGGTCGCGCTGCCCGACTGCTCGGTGGTGGTTTGCTTGAGCGCGTTTTTGTCCTTGGCGATGGCGGGCGCCGCGCCGAGGGCCGCAATCAATGCAAGGCCGGTGATGACGTGTCTCATGGGGTCGATCTCCTTGTTCAGCTTCGCTCCTCCCGGCCGCGCAGTGTTTCGCGCACCCCATGAAAAACGGACCCGCAGCGTCACGGGTTCCTTGCAAAGCGGATGTGTGGACACGAAGTAAGAAAATGCGCTCGCGAAACCGTGAGCACGATTGGCGGCGTTTCAGCGTGCGCAAGTCCCTCACCTGTGCGCCTCGTCGAGGCGACTTGTCACGGATCGGCGCTAGCGCGAGAGGCCCTTGGCCTTGAGCTCGGCCAGATACTCGCCCCAGCGCTTGTCCTTCTGCAGCGACAAGAGATGCAGGTAGGACCAGGTGAAGAGGCCCGTGTCGTGGCCGTCGTCGAAGACGATGCGCACGGCATAGTTGCCGACGCCGCGCAGCTCACGAATCTTCACATTCTTTTTCCCGGCGACGGTGACACGCTGCTCCTTGGAATGGCCTTGCACCTCGGCCGACGGGCTCAGCACGCGCAGGAGTTCGGCGGGCAGCTCGTGCGCGTCACGGGTCGCGAAGGTGACGCGCAGGGCCTCGCCGCCATGAGCGATCTCGAGCTCGGGCGGCTTCATGCCGCGACCGGCTGCGCGCTCGAGCTCGGTCCACGCCTTGGCGGCGATGTCGCGGAAAGCCTCCGCGCTCGGGCTCTCGGGCGACGTCGCGGTGATGGGGCGGCCGGCATCGGAGGTCTCGCGCACCTCGATCGTGAGCGGCACCTCACCCAGGAACGGAACGGCGAGCTTCTCGGCCTCCGCCCTGGCGCCGCCGTGGCCGAAGATGTCGTAGCGGGCGCCCGTATCGGGGGCGATGAAATAACTCATGTTCTCGACGATGCCGAGCACGGGCACGTCGACCTTCCTGAACATGGCGAGGCCCTTGCGCGCATCGATCAAGGCGAGGTCCTGCGGGGTCGAGACGATGACGACGCCGGCGAGCGGCACCTGCTGGGCGATGGTGAGCTGCACGTCGCCAGTGCCGGGCGGCATGTCGATGACGAGCACATCGAGCTCGCCCCAGAGGACCTCGCGCAGCATCTGGTTCAAGGCGCCGACCACCATCGGCCCGCGCCAGACGATCGGTGTCGCCTCCTCGACCATGAAGCCCATGGACATGGCCTTGAGACCGTAGCCCTCCATGGGGATCAGCTTCTTGCCCTCGGCGTTGGGCTTGCCGGCAATGCCGAGCAGGCGCGGCTGCGAGGGACCATAAATGTCGGCGTCGAGGATGCCGGCCTTGAGGCCGATAGCCTGGAAGCCAAGCGCGAGGTTGACGGCGACGGTGGACTTGCCGACGCCGCCCTTGCCGGAGGCGACGGCGACGATGTGCCTGACGCCGGGAACGCCCTGTGTCGCCCGGGTGGGGGCCTGAGCGGGAGGCGCTGCTTGCGGCCGGTGCGCCGCATCGCCCGCCTTGCCGCGCTCCCGCGCCTCGGTGACGCGTGCATGCTCGCGGCCGTTGCGCGCAGGCGGGGCGGCGGACGCCGTCGGCCGGGCCCCCGCACGAGCGGCCTGGCCCGGTGCGGCCTCGGCGGTCAGCACGGCGACGACGCCGGCAACGCCCTCGATCTCGCGCACGACCTTCTCGGCGGCGCCGCGCAGGGGCTCGAGCTCCTCGGCGCGCGAGGCCGGAACGGTGATCGAGAAGTAGACGCGCCCGTCCTTGACGAGGATGTCCGAGACGAGGCCGAGGTCGACGATGTTGCCGTCGAGATCCGGGCCTTTGACGCGGCGCAGCCGCTCGATGACCTGTGTTTTCAAGTCGGACATGGGCTCTCCTGGTGGACACGCTCCTGGCGGGCGCGTGCGATGAAGGCCGACCCCGAGGGGTCGGCCCCTCGCCTGCCCTACGTCATGCGCGGGAAACCCGCAAGGCCATGCTCTCGGCAGTTCTTTCCCGCCTTGCGATCGGATATAGGATGGCGGCCAACGCGCCGCTACCTGGCTTTGCGCGTAGGAGCATCGGGGAGCAACGCATGAGGGCGCTCTTGGCTTTGAGCCGCGCGATCGACCGGGCGTCGGGCACGCTCGGCCGCTCGGTCGCCTGGCTCATCGTCGCCGCGGCTGTGATCAGCGCGGGCAACGCGGTCGTGCGCAAGGTGTTCGACTGGAGCCAGAACTCGCTGCTGGAAATCCAGTGGTGGCTGTTCGCGGCCGTGTTCCTGCTGGCGGCGCCGTGGACACTCGCGGTCAACGAGCACATCCGCATCGACGTCATCAACAACCGCCTCTCGCGGCGCACGCGCGACATCATCGAGGTGATCGGGCACAGCCTGTTCCTGCTGCCGGTGGCGGCGATGATCGTCTACACGTCCGCGGTCTTCTTCGGGACGTCATGGGCCCAGAACGAGCAATCGCCCAATGCCGGCGGCTTGCCGCTGTGGCCGATCAAGGCGCTAATCCCAGTCGCGTTCGCCGTCCTCTTCGCGCAGGGCGTGTCGGAGCTCATCAAGCGGATCGCCATCATGCGGGGCGACCTCGCCGAGGGCTCGGGGCATGGCGGATATCACGAGGCGGTCGTCGCGGCCGGCTCCGAGCACGGCCAGGGCGCGAAACCCGCGGGCGGCGCGCAATGACGGCGTTCCTCGCCCAGAACCTGGCGCCGATCATGTTCGCGGCGCTGGTTCTCTTCCTCCTTCTCGGCTACCCGGTGGCCTTCTCGCTCGGCGCGGTGGGGCTCGGCTTCTTCTTCATCGGCGTCGAGCTTGCGCCGCACTCGAACGGCGCCATCACGCTCTCCTGGCACCTCCTGCAGTCGATGCCGGGACGCATCTTCGACGTGATGCGCAACGACACCCTGCTCGCCATCCCCTTCTTCACGTTCATGGGGCTCATCCTCGAGCGGTCGGGCATGGCCGAGGACCTGCTCGAGACGGTCGGGCAGCTGTTCGGCACCATTCGCGGCGGCCTTGCCTACGCGGTGATCTTCGTCGGAGCGCTGCTGGCCGCGACGACGGGCGTCGTGGCGGCCAGCGTGATCTCCATGGGGCTCATCTCGCTGCCGATCATGCTGCGCTACGGCTACGACCGGCGCCTCGCGTCGGGCGTGATCGCGGCGTCAGGCACGCTGGCCCAGATCATTCCGCCGTCCCTGGTGCTGATCGTGCTCGCCGACCAGCTCGGGCGCTCGGTCGACGACATGTACAAGGCGGCCATCCTGCCCGGCCTGATGCTGGCGGGGCTTTACGCCGCCTATGTGTTCATGGTCTCGCTGATCAGCCCGGCCTCGGCGCCGGGCCTTCCCGTGGACGAGATCGGCCACCGGGAGCCGGACGGGTCGCGCGGGCTCGCCTCGCTCGGCGTGCTGGCTCTGCTTTCCGGCCTGTTCGCGGCGCTCATGATGCACGGCTCGCGCTATAGCGGCATCGACCATGCCATCCTGGCCATGGCGTGGGGCATCACGTTCGCGCTCGCAGCCGCGCTCGCGAACCGCGCGCTGAAGCATGTCTCGGGCCGAAGCCTGCTGTCCGCGATCGCGGAGCGCGTCACGTTCGTGATGGTGCCGCCGCTGCTCCTCATCTTCCTGGTGCTCGGCACCATCATGGTCGGACTCGCGACGCCGACAGAGGGTGGCGCGATGGGCGCCGTGGGGGCGCTTCTGCTCGCGGCGACGAAGCGGCACAGCGAGGGCGACGCGCGGCGCTTCAACCTCGTGATCGTGCGCCAAGCGGCGGAGGCGACGGCCAAGCTCGCCGCCTTCGTGATGTTCATCCTGATCGGAGCGCGCATCTTCTCGCTCACGTTCTATGGCGTCAACGGCCACATCTGGGTCGAGCACCTGCTGACCTCGATGCCGGGCGGCATGTACGGCTTCCTCATCGCCGTCAATATTCTGATCTTCCTGCTGGCGTTCTTTCTGGACTTCTTCGAGCTGGCCTTCATCCTGGTGCCGCTCCTGAAGCCGGCGGCGGAGGCGATCTTCCGCTCGGCGCCGGAGGCGGTCGCCATCGCCAAGAGCCTCGGCTTCGCGGTGATCAGCACGACGGACGCGGCGGGGGTCGTCACCGAGCATGTTGCGGACGTGACGCCGTTCGTGATCTGGTTCGGCATCCTGCTCGCCGTCAACATGCAGACGAGCTTCATGCATCCGCCTTTCGGCTTCGCGCTCTTCTATCTGCGCAGCGTGGCGCCCAAGGAGGCCTATCAGGACAAGGTCACGGGCCGGCTCATGCCGCCGGTCAAGACCAGCGACATCTATTGGGGCGCGGTGCCGTTCGTCGGCATCCAGCTGGTCATGGTCGCGCTCCTGATCGCAATGCCGGCGCTGGTGATGAACAAGCCGGCCCCTGCGGCGAAGCCGCCGGCCGCGACAGCGCCTGCGTCGCCGCCGCGCGGGGGCTTGCCGTCCGACCGCGGGTTCTCGCTCGACCCCACGCCACCCGCGATCGACGGCGTGCAGGCGCCTTTGAGCGGTGCCGGAGCGCCGACACTCGACCTCAACAAGCTGCCCAGCTTCTCGGCGCCGGAGCGCGCGATGCCGCGCTCGACGTCGCGATGAGAGGCGGGGAATAAAAGTCAAGGAGCGAACGATGCCGCCTAGCTCATAAGCTTCGCACATAAGAGCGCCATGACCCGCTCTCGCGTGGGGCCATAGCGCAACAGTGAAATCGGCCGTTTGCGCGGCGTCACAATTTCAGACTGGTGATGCGCTTCACTCTCTTGCTAAGTGGAATGACATCGAACGCGTGCGCTCAGCGCCCGGAGACATCGAAGCCGAGACGTTCGATCCGCCAAGATGCAACTTCGCGTTTCCGCGTCTCCTCACAGCGCGAATCCGAAAGACATTCATGCGCAAGTCCAGACGAAAGGCGTCCTCGACGCTCAAAGGCCGACACATCGGCGATCTCGGCGCGCCGGTCGAAGTGCGCCGTCATCCCGGCGCACGACGCCTCACGCTGCGTGTGAGCCGCACGCGGCGCACGGTCATCGTCACGCTGCCGGTGCAGTGCGACCTGGACGAAGCGGGATCGTTCATCACGCGAAACATCGACTGGGTGCGCGCGCGCCTCGACAGCCTGCCGGATGCGGTGCCGTTCAGCGACGGCGTGTTCATCCCGCTGCGCGGAGAAGCGCACAGGGTCGCGTTCACGGGCCCGTCGCCGCGCGCCGCCGCATCGCAGCGGGGCCCCGTGGAGCGCGTGCAGACCGGCTCCTATCCCGAGCTGCGCGTCGGCGGCCACGAGGAGCACGCGCCGCGCCGGCTCAAGGACTGGCTCACCAAGGAGGCGCACCGCCATATCGACCAGCGCGTGGCGTTTCACGCCAAGCGGCTCGGGGTCAACGCCAAGCGTATCGCCGTGCGCGATCAGACCAGCCGCTGGGGCTCGTGCTCGACGACGGGCGTGCTGTCGTTCTCGTGGCGCCTCATCATGGCGCCGCCGGAGATCCTCGACTACGTCGCCGCGCACGAGGTCGCGCACCTCGTCGAAATGAACCACGGGCCGCGCTTCTGGGCGCTGGTCGCCAAGACGATGCCGAAGCTCGACGACGCCAAGCGCTGGCTGCAGATCTACGGCATGGATCTCCACCGCTACGGTGTGGCGGCGGATTGAGCGGGCCTGGAGCGGCTCGCCGTCAATGCCGAACGCGAGGCGTCACAGGGCCTGGATCAGCCGGCGCAGGGTCTCGATCAGGGGGCGGCAGGCGGTCAGGTGGGGCTCCTCGGCGTTCAGCACGGCCGTGAATGCCCGTTTCTTGAAGGCGGCGATGTCGAGGCGATCTGAGGTGAAGCCGATCTCGGCCGCGTCGCAGACGATGTCGATCATGCGATCGATGGCATGCAGGCGGCCGAGCACGTAGTCGTTCTCACGATAGCCGCGCGACAGGAAGCCCGCGAAGTTGGCGAAGCCGGTGCCCTTCAGCACCGCGCCGGGGCCGCCGGAGAAGGTGCGCGCGTCGAGCGGGCTGATGCGGTCGACGAGGATCTCGCGGAACTCGCCGGGCTCGCGCGTCAGCGCGACGGGGAACGTCAGGAGGTCCCAGTAGGGGAAGCCGAGGTAGGTGACGAGCACGTCGCGGCGCGCGTCCGCCGGCCAGTCGGCCGGGTCCATGGCGGCGAGCAAGAGGTCGACGTCGTGCGTGCTCGCGCCGAGATCGATCTCGCGGGCGAGGCGGTCGATGAGGGCCGTCAACTGCTCGTGGTGCGTGTCGACAAAGAGATGGGCGGAGGCCTGCAGGTTGCGCGCATCGGAGGCGGACGGCGGGCTTGGGAACACCTCGTTCGCGAGCGCGTGCGTCTCGATGCTGAAAAGCCGCCAATCCTCACGCCCGCGGAGATTGTCGAGGCAGGCGTAGAAGTTTCGCTTCAAGCGGTTGACGGTTGCGGCGTCGAGGCCCGAATGGGCCCCTTCGCTCAGGCGCTGATAGATGCGGTTCTGGCCCTCGATGAGGAAGTTCAGGCGGCGCTTCCTGTAGTCGAGGTCGAACTTCAAGAGGAAGGCAGCCCACGGCGCCAGAGGCCGCTCGTCCGTGCCGCCCTCCGCATGCAGGCCGGCCGAGTCGGCCGTCTCGTAGACGATGCCGGAGCGGACGGCCCAGGCCTCGACGGCGGCCGATACGGCGTTGGCCATGGGCGAATGGTCGGGGACGCCCAGGATGGCGCTCACGGTGTGGCTCACGAAGCGCAGGATGGAGGCGAGCTTCAGGCGCACATAGGCGGGATAGGCGAAACCCGACTCGCGGGCGAGCTGGGCGTTCATCTCCTCGCGCCAGGTTGTGATCTGGCTCGCATCGGACCAGTCCAGCGTCGCCGGCAGGATGCTTTCGACGTAGCGCGTCACCTGCGGGCGCGCGCCTTCGATGATGCCGCGCAGGTCGCGCATGCGGCTGTTGAAGCCGAGCACCCAGGCGAGATCGTCGGTCACCGGCTGGGCGCGCGGCAAATCGGAGATGGCGCCGCGGACGGTGGCGAAGAAGCCCGGAACGCCGAGGCGGTCGCGCGAGACGGGCGTCGAGGGGTTGGGCTCGATGTAGACGAGACGCCGCTCGGCCTGCCGATAGGCCGGACGGCCATGGATGGCGCCGATGGCCTCGCGGAACGGTCGATTGTTCAAGACGCTGCCGTCGATGAAGCTGGCGAAGGTCGGATCGACGTTGGCGGCGACGTGGCGCGGGAAGTTGCGCTCGATGAACTCCTGGCGCCGTGGCCAGCCGGCGCCGCGCTCGCGCAGGAGCTGGTCGATTTCGGAGATCTGGGCCGGCGGAAAGACACCCGGGAAGGACGAGGTCGCGCGCGCGGCGAAGGCGAGCCCCGGGGCGTTGGTGAGATCGAAATCGCTCTCGAGCGCGCCCGACTGCGTGCGGCGAAAGCCGAAGTGCAGCACATGGCGGTGCTCGCGCTCGTGAATGAGCGGCGGGTCGTGGATCTGCACGAGGTGAAGCTGGCCGTGATAGTCCGTGAGGGTGACGAAGAGGTCGAGGCGCTGGCCGGAGGGCAGAAGCGAGCTGCGGCGCGCGGAATCGCCCATGGCGACGACGGCATCGTACATGAGGGCCGACATGCAGGGCCCGTCGAGCGGCGGCTTGAACCAGCGCGAGCGCACGAACAGCGACAGGTTCTTCCTCACCTCCGGGTCCTTGAACGAGGGGATGTATCCGGTGGCGCCGACGCCCCAGAACAGGGGTTTCAGAGCGGCCTTGCTCCAGCGGCCGGCGCGCGCCTCGCGCGCGAGCAGCACATTGACGTCGGCATTATCAAGCCAGAGGTCGCGCAGGGGCTGGATAGGGAGGTCGTGACTCACGGCGCGCGCGAGCATGGTGCCGTTGATGCCGCCCGCCGAGGCGCCGGCCACGATGTCGACGATGATGCGCAAATCCATGTCGCGGCCGATCTCGCGCAGGAGGCTGAAGTAGACCTCCTCGGTATCGGTCTCGGCGGCGGCGCGGCGGCTGACCTCGGAATAGGACGCCTTGGCGCGCGCGGTGCGGTCGGAGACGTTGTGGTAGGCGGCCGACGCGCGGACGAGCTTCAGGATCTCCTTGCTGATGCCGTGCATGTAGACAGCGAGAGACACGCCGCCGAAGCAGACGAGCGCAATGCGCAGCTCCTTCTCCCGCATGGAGCGCCCCCTCCCCCTTTTCGCTCGTCCTCTCGCGCGCGGCGGCTCATGCGAAACAGCGCGCAAGTCCAGCGATTCGCCGATGATCAGAGCGCCGGCAGGGCTTCCCTGTAAAGGGCCGGCAGGCTTACGCGTGCCCGCGATCCACTTCTACTGTGGGGGCTTTACGATGATGCGGCCGGAGGGCATGACGGTCGCCGCACCGCGAGCGGGTGCCGCTGCGGGGACCGGGGCATCCTCGGCGAGCATCCTGGCGATCAGGTCTTCCTCGGCGCGTTTGTCGATGGCGGCGGTGACGGCTTGCGGATCGCCTGTCGTGCCGGCCGGCGGGCGGAATGGCCGCTCTTTCTCGTCGGCGGCGCGCAGCACACGCTGCCAGATCCCGGCCGGAAGCGAGCCGCCGACGACCCTGCTCATCGCACGGCCGTCGTCGTTGCCGACCCAGACGCCGGCCGTGAGATCGGCCGTATAGCCGATGAACCAGGCGTCGCGGAAGTCCTGGGAGGTGCCGGTCTTGCCGGCGACTTTGCGGCCGGGGATGGCGGCGCGGCGGCCGGTTCCGATCGCGACCGCTGACCCGAGCATGTCATCCATGGCGGCGACGGAGCGCGCGGGAATGGCGGGATCGGACCTGGCCTCGATGCGCTGGAACAGCACCTTGCCGGAGCTGGTGCGCACGCGGCGGACGGCATAGGGCTCGTTGACATAGCCGCCGTTGGCGAAGGCGGCGTAGGCGCCGGTGAGATCGAGGAGCGAGACCTCGGAGGTGCCGAGGGCGAGGGAGGGATCGGAGCGGAGCGGCGACTTCATGCCGAGGCGGCGCGCGGTGGCGGCGACCTTGTCGGCGCCGGCATCGAGCAGAAGGCGCACGGCGACGGTATTGAGCGACTGGGCGAGCGCGTTGCGCAAGGTCGTGGCGCCGAGGTAGCGGCCGCTGTCGTTCTTCGGCGACCAGCGTCCGGCCTTGATCGGCGCATCCTCGACAATGCTGTCCGGAGTCAGCCCGCGCTCGACGGCCGTCAAGTAGACGACCGGCTTGAAGGCCGAACCCGGCTGGCGATGCGCCCTCACCGCGCGGTTGAACTGGCTGTCGGCGTAGGAGCGGCCACCGACGAGGGCGCGGATGCCACCGTCGGGCGCCAGCACCACGACGGCCGCCTGGCTCGCGTCCACCTTGCCGCCTTCCTCGGCGAGCGTGCGCTCGACGATCTCGCCGGCACGGCGCTGGAGGACGGGATCGAGCGTGGTCTCGATGACGATCTCGTCGCGGTCGGCATCGTCGAAGCGGGCCACGGCGTCGAGCACGAAGTCGACGGCGTAGGCCATCTCGGCCTGATCGGGCACGCGCATCAACGGCGAGAAGCGGATCTCCTCGGCGATGGCGGCGGCGGCCTCTGAGGGACCGATGAAGCCGGCTTCCTGCATCTTGGTGACGACGAGGCGGCCGCGGGCGACGGCCTGCACGGGGCTTGCGCTCGGCGCGTAGCGGGACGGCGCCTTGAGCAGCCCGGCGATGACGGCGGCCTCGGCCACGGTGAGGTCACGAGCCGACTTGGCGAAGTAGCGCTGCGTCGCGGCCTCGATACCGTGCGCGCCGCCGCCGAAGTAGACGCGGTTGAGGTAGAGTTCGAGGATGTCGCGCTTCGACAATCTGAGCTCGAGCCACAGAGCGAGCACCAGCTCCTCGGCCTTGCGCGAGAAGGTGCGCTCGGACGAAAGGAACAGGTTCTTGGCAAGCTGCTGGGTGATGGTGGAGCCGCCCTGCAGGAGCCGGCCGGCGCGCAGGTTGGCGATCGCGGCGCGCAGCATGCCCCAGACGTCGAGGCCCGGGTGCTCGAAGAAGCGACGGTCCTCGGTGGCCACCACGGCGTTGGCGGCGTGCGGGGGCAGCATGTCGAGCGGGATGTACGCGCGTGAGACGCCGCGCTCGGCGATGGGCGTTCCGTCGTGGCCGAGGATGCGGATCACGGGGCCTGTCGCCTTCGGGCGCATCGACAGCGGGTCGGGAAAGACCACGGTGTAATAGATAAATAGCGCGCCGACGGCGATGGCCGTGGCGGAGAGCATGGCGAGCGGCCCGAGCAAAAGTACACGCAGGCCTGCCGGCAGACGCACCGGCGGGCTCGGCGGCGGCGCCTGGCTTTGCCAATCGGGTTGCGGCCCCCAATGGGGATCGGGCCGATTTGGGCCTCGACCGTCGTAGGCCATGCGCCTGGTCCCTCACGCGCAGCGATCGGCGCGGCTCACCGCACCGGCGCCTCTCGTCGGCGCGCGGACGATTATCGGCGCCTGCAACTAACGGCGCGTTAAGCTCATGGCGCGCGCTTCAACGCTACGCCTCGCTTGGCGGGAAGACGAAGGGCGGAGCTAGCGGCGCGCGAAGGGCGCGGCGATGAGGGCGAGGACGATGCGCGCGGCGATGGTGAAGAACATGAAGAGAAGCTGGCGCTCCTCGAGCAGGAGCTCGACCCAGATGTTGTACTTGGGGTCGATGCCCGTGGACGTGATGAGGCCCTTCAGATCGCGGGCCCAACCGAGCATCTGCGAAAGCGTTTCCGGCGAATTGTAGCCGACAAGCGCGAGGGCGAACGCGCCGAGGACGAGCGACAGGAAGATCGTGCTGGTGCCCAGCAGAAGACGCAGAAACATGCCGACGCTCCCCTACACTCCGGAACGCACAGCACGTCACTGCCGCCGTTCCCGCCACCCGTCTTGAAGGACGCGGTCCGCGCCCCAACATTCGCCATACCCACGCAGCGAGCCTAAATCTTGAGCCGGGCGCGCACAAGTGGCGGTTTCACGAGGGTTTTTCCGGACACCCATGAAGACCAACTCCGTCGAGCGCTATTCCGATCCGGACATCGAGGCCACCGTCCTCCGCGTCGAGGCGGTGTCGCGGCTGATGGACGACCTGTTCGTGATCCCCGGCACCCGCGTGCGCGTCGGGCTCGACGCCGTGATCGGCCTCGTGCCGGTGGTCGGCGACCTCATCTCGCAGGTGGTCTCGAGCTACATCATCTGGGAGGCGCGGCAGCTCGGCGTCTCGCGCTTCACGATGTGGCGCATGATCGGCAACACCGCCATCGACACGGTGGTCGGCATCGTGCCGTTCGCGGGCGATGCGTTCGACGTGGCGTTCCGCGCCAACCGCAAGAACCTCGCGCTGCTCAAGGGGCATCTCGAGAAGCACGGGCACATCCGGCGCGACGGGAAGGGCGCCGGCTTGGTGGTCGACGTCAAAGCGCGCCGCGTCGGCTGATCGGCTCGAGACTGTTGCAGAACAGAGTCAGTATTCCCGTCTTGCACTCGCAAGTCTCGAATAACGCTGTGGATTCTTGGGCGGACCGGTGGTTGCAGATGGGCGACTCAGCGATTGAGTGATGCAGTGCTGCTGTTCGGGTGTTGCGTCCCACCAGACTGCCAAGGATCGCAATGCCAAGACTTCCGACCCTCGCCGTGCTTGCCGCGCTTCTGGTTGCGCTCGGCGGGTGCTGCCGCGATACCATCCGCGAGATGGGCTCCCTCAAAGACGTCGCGCCGCGCGCCAAGGCCGAGCGCAGCGCCAGGGCGCCGTCCGAAGAAACGCGCCGCTCCGCGAAGGTCGAGCGCGACGACGATGATGACGACGAGAAGCTGATCGAGACGGGCTCCGTTGCGAAGCCGGACTGCCAGGGACAGCACCTCGCCTATCAGGCGACGAAAGAATACCTGAAGAACTTCGGCCCCAAGCCGCCCGATCAGCCGGGCGAGCGCGGCCCGTGCGATCCGAGCCGGTAGGCTCCAAGCTGCCCCCCCCCCAGAAGCCTCTACGCCGTGTGATCCTCTACCGCTCGCTTGCGGATACCGGCGTAGGTCCCGGCCTACGCCGGGATTACACGGCCGGCATTCACGCAAGATTTAGTGCGTGCGACGACTGCGATGTGTCGTAACTAGCCCGCCTCGCGGAGGGCGCGGGCGGCGAGGGTGGCTTCGAGGGCGCGCCAGATCTCGACCATGGCCAGGCTGTCGAGCCCGCAGTACGTGAGCAGGTTGCGGCGCGCCTCCTCGGGCTCGAGCTCGCCAGTCACGATCCTGTTCCAGGTCTCGCTGGCGGTGGCGCCCTCCTGAATGGCGAGGCCCTTGTAGGAGAGGCGCGGCACGAGCGCCGGCAGCACCCACTTGATCGACGTCTTGCCGCGGAAGCCGGGGTGGACGACGGTCTGGCGCGAGAAGACGTCCATCAGATCGATGACGCGGGCATTGACGGCTTCGAGGAAGTCCTGCTCGGCGGGGAGGCGCGCCGCGAGCCCGGCATTGATGCCCTTCTCGAAGCTCTCGTTCCAGGCGATGACGGTGCCATCGGCGGGGATGGCACGCTTCAGCGCGTCGACGAAGGGCTGATCGGGGCAGCCTTTCTCCGTGTAGAGGAACTCGCTGTGCACGGGCGCCGCGCCGGGCGCGACGACGACGTGCAGCGAGAACTGGAACGGGACGTGGTTGTAGGGCCGGTACCCCGTGAAGCGCGGCAGCGCGCAAGGGTAGGTCTCGTAATCGAGGAAAGCCACGGGATAGCGGATGTCGCCGAGGAAGGCTTCGAGGGCCGCGAAATCCACATAGGGCTCGCGGCGCCTGGCGGCGTCCACCTGGTGGCGCTGCGCCGCCGACAGCTCGAAGTCGTCCGGCACGTCTGTGATGGAGAGAATGCCGCCGTCGACGAGAGCGCGCAGCTTCTTCACCGAGAGGCCGATGCGGGTCAGGTCATGGACGCTATAGTCGGGAACGTCCGGATTGATGTGCTCGAAGGTGGTGCACTGGCTGCTGCGGCCCTTGTAGATGCAGAGGCAGGGCGGGGACGGCATCTCGGCCAGCACGATGGTGTCGTAGGCGGCGTCCATCTCGGCCGCGACCTCCTCGAAGAGCGCCGTCGCGCGGTCTGTGAAGTCCTCGCGCGTGAAGAGCTGGGCGATATCGAGGGTGCCATCCGAGACGTACTCGCCATTCAGCCGCACGAGGTTGAGGCGGCCGAGCGGCACGCCGTTCTCGCGCAGCACGAGGGCCTGGAAGGCGATGTCGTGGGCGTAGAGATCGTCCTTCTCGCGGCGATCCGCGCCACTGGTCGAGGCCTTCACCTCGTAGAGGTCGTAGGCTTGGCTCGCGTCGTTCCAGACCAGGATGTCGCAGGCGGTGGTGGTGCGCGCGGTCTCGAACACCGGCTGATAGAGTACGGATTCGCGGGCGGCGACGAGCTCCGCCGTGCCGGACGCGTCGCCGCGCCGGATCAGGACGCCGCCCGGAAAGATCTCGCGGGCGCGCACGTCGACGTCGTTGCCGGTTTCGATGATGGCCTGCTCGAACACCGAAAGCGGCTCGGCGTGATAGACTTCCGGCCGGTGGACCTTGACCCAGGCGTTGTGGGCGCAGTCGCGATAGACGAGATAGTTCGTCTTGCTGAGCTTGATATTCGGCTTCATGACGCGTCCCCTGGCCCTGCCGCTGGCCGCCTCGACTCCCTAGTTCTTTGTCCAGATCGACGATTCACGCTTCGGACTGGTAGGGTCCGAAGCGATCATGGTCTGCCTGAAACCCGGCCGGCGCCCGAACGTACTAGAGGAGCAAGCGCCACCAAACCCTGAAACGAGGCAATCCCCGTGCTTATCCGCAGGCCGCCCGACGTTCCGTCGTCCGAGATCACGCCGCACAGCGTTTACCTCGCTCGCCGCCACGTGCTCGCGGGCGGGCTCGGTCTGGCGCTGGCCGCCGCGCTGCCGAAGTCGCGGGCGCGCGCCAATCCCCTTGCCGCGGCGAAGAGCCCCTTCTCGACGGACGAGACGCCGACACGGCGCGCAGACGCCACGAGCTACAACAACTTCTATGAGTTCGGCACCGACAAGGCGGACCCGGCCGCCAACGCCGGATCGCTCAAGGTCGCGCCGTGGTCGGTCAAGATCGACGGTCTCGTCGGCAAGCCGGGTACGTTCACGCTCGAGGACATCCTGAAGCCCGTCACGCTGGAAGAGCGCATCTACCGGCTGCGCTGCGTCGAGGGCTGGTCGATGGTCGTGCCGTGGATCGGCTTTCCGCTGGCCGAGCTGCTAAAGCGCGTGGAGCCGCTGGGCTCGGCGAAGTACGTCGCCTTCGAGACGCTGGTCAGGCCCGAGGAGATGCCGGGGCAGCGCGGATTGTTCCAGCCGCTGTCGTGGCCCTACGTGGAGGGATTGCGCCTCGACGAGGCCATGCATCCGCTCGCGATCCTCGCCACCGGCATGTACGGGACCACGCTGCCGAACCAGAACGGCGCGCCGCTGCGCCTGGTCGTGCCGTGGAAGTACGGCTTCAAGAGCATCAAGTCGATCGTCAGGATCTCGCTCGTCGAGGAGCAGCCGCCGACGACGTGGAACCTCTTAGCGTCGGACGAGTACGGCTTCTTCTCTAACGTCAACCCCGAGGTCGATCATCCGCGCTGGAGCCAGGCCACGGAGCGGCGCATCGGCGAGGGCAGCGGGCTATTCGCCAAGCGGCGGCCGACGCTGATGTTCAACGGCTATGCCGACCAGGTGGCGCAGCTCTACTCGGGGATGGACCTGCGTGCGAACTATTGAACCAGTGAGCGTTCGGGAGTCCCCCCCTGCTAGCCTTCCCCACAACGTGGAAGGACTCCGGGTGGAGCGCGGAGCAGGGGTTCTGCGCTCTGTCGGCAGGTCGATCCCAAGGTGGCCCACTTGGCTTGGGCCGGGAAGCTACGGGCTCTATGCACTCGGGCTCGTGCCTGCCGTGTGGACGTTCTGGCTCGCGGTGACGGATCAGCTCGGCGCGGACCCTCTGAAAGTGCTCGAGCGGTCGCTCGGCCTCTGGGCGCTACGATTCCTCGTGATCGGGCTCGCCATCACGCCGCTCAGGCGCCTCGGCGGGCCGAACCTCGTGCGCTTCCGGCGCACGGTGGGGTTGCTGGCGTTCTTCTATGCGCTGTTCCACGTCACGGTCTATCTCTGGCTCGACCAGCAGCTCGACCTGGCGCTCATCTGGAAGGATATCGTCAAGCGTCCCTATATAACGGTCGGGCTCATGAGCTTCCTGATCCTGGTCCCGCTCGCGGTGACGTCGAACACCAGCACGATCAAGCGGCTCGGCGGGGCGGCGTGGCAGAAGCTGCACCGCTGGGTGTATCTCGCGGCGGCGGCGGCGGCGGTGCACTTCATCATGCTGGTCAAGGCGTGGCCGGCGGAGCCCTTCGTCTACGCGGCGATCGTCGCCGCGCTGCTTTCATTCCGGGCCTGGGACACTTTCCGCAGACCCGCCCGAACAAGAAACGAGAAAGTGAGGACGTCCCGATGACCAAGACCAACCAGACCCGCGACGAGTCCTACTGGCGCGAGAAGCTCACGCCCGAACAGTACCGCGTGCTGCGCGAGGGCGGCACGGAGCGCCCGTTCACCGGCGAGCATCTGAAAACGCACGAGGACGGCAAGTTCAGCTGCGCCGCGTGCGGGGCGCAGCTCTTTGCGTCAGACACCAAGTTCGAGTCCGGGACGGGATGGCCTTCGTTCGATCAGGCGATGCCGGGGGCCATCGAGTACATCCGCGACACGTCGCACGGCATGGTGCGCACGGAGGTGCGCTGCGCGAACTGCGGCTCGCATCTCGGCCACGTGTTCGATGACGGGCCGACCGGCACGGGCAAGCGCTACTGCATCAACTCGGTGTGCCTCAACCACACGAAGGCGTGACGCGACAGGTTGCCGAGATCTCCGTCATGCGGGGTGAGAGGTTTGCACAACAGGCAGACCCCGCCGAGGAGCCTTTCGGCTCCCGGACGGGGCAGCACCTTGCGGCGCCTTACAGTCGCCGTTGCCGGCGCCCGTATGAGGGATCAACGCGACTAGGGGCGCACGGGTTCCGGGAATTTCCTGCGATGCCGATTCACGCCGCGCCCGATAGGCGGCGCGACGATCGGAGCTTTCCCGCGCTGCCGATTCACGCCGCGCCCGATAGGCGGCGCGACGATCGGAGCTTTCCCGCGCTGCCGATTCACGCCGCGCCCGATAGGCGGCGCGACGATCGGAGCTTTCCCACGCGCTGCCGATTCACGCCGCGCCCGATAGGCGGCGCGACGATCGGAGCGGCTACTCCGTCTCGCCGATGATGTAGCGGGCGATCTCGTCCTCGGGGACGCCCTTCTCGCTCCGCGCCCAACCCTTCACCGAAACGCCGGCCTGATGCACGGTCTCGGGATCGCCGGAAACGAGCGGATGCCACCAGGCCAGCCCGCGGCCTTCATCGAGACGGCGATAGGCACAGCTTTCGGGAAGCCACTTGAGCTTGCGCACCGCCTTCATGTCGATCGAGAGGCAATCGGGCATGCGCGCGAAGCGATTCTCGTAGTCCTTGCAGCGGCAGGTGTTGAGATCGAGCAGGCTGCACGAGAGGCGGGTGAGGAAGATCTTGCCGGTGTCCTCCTCCTCGATCTTGTTGAGGCAGCACTGACCGCAGCCGTCGCAGAGGCTATCCCATTCCTCGGGCGACATGCGGTCGAGGCGCTTCGTCTCCCAGAACGGCTTCGGCTCGCCCTCCGCGGCCCAGACGGCTGCGTCGCCGGCGTGCTCCTGGAATGCCGGACGCGGCTTCGCCGTGCGGCGGCGCGCAGGGGCTGCGGCACGCTTGCCGTTCTTGCTGCCGTTGCCGGTCCGATTGGATCGCTTGCTCATGAGTCCTTCGCCTCGTGGCGCGAGCGATAGCACACGGCACCGCCCAAGTCGTCCGCGGCATAGACGCCGCGTGCGGCGGCGCGCGCCACGCAATCGGCGGCGATGGCGCCAATGCGCGTCAGGTGCGCGAGGCGGTCGGCCGGAGCCGCCGGCAGCGCCAAGGCCCCGGTGGCGAGCACGAAGAGCGCGTCGCCGTCCACCTGCGAATGAACGGGGCGGATGGCGCGGGCGAGGCCGTCCTGGGCCATGATGGCGATGCGGCGCGCCTCGGCATTGGTGAGCGCGGCATTGGTGGCGACGACGCCGATGGTCGTGTTGGCGCGACCGGTGCCGAGCGGCCTCAGCGCGGCGCGTGTGTTCGCGAGGGGTTCAGCGGCCGAGACGGCTGTCTCGGCGCGCGGCCATCCCTTGCCTCCGAACTCGCCGTCGAGCTCGTAGGGTGCGGCCCAGAAGCAGCGGGTGCCGGGGATCACGGCCGAGCCGAAGGCGTTGACGGCGATCAGGGCGCCGATCTCGAGATCGCCGTCGATGGCGCTCGCCGAGCCGAGGCCGCCCTTGATGTCGCCCGCCATGGCGCCCATGCCGGCGCCGACGTTGCCGAGATCGAAATCGCGGCTCGCGCTGGCGCAGGCGTCGTGTCCCCAATCGCGATAGGGCGGCGCCTCGCCCCAGTCCGTGTCGCCTCCGCCCGCGAGATCGAACAGGACGGCGCCGGGCACGATGGGCGCGACGCGCGGCACACCTGCCATTGTGAAGCCGCGGCCGCGTGCACCGAGCCACGCGACGGCGCCCGACATGGCGTCGAGGCCGTAGACGGAGCCGCCGGAGAGCACGACGGCATCGACGGCGTCGACGAGGTTTACCGGATCGAGGGCGTCGGTCTCGCGCGTGCCGGGCGCGCCGCCGCGCACATCACAGGCGGCGATCGCGCGCCTCCCGGGAAGAACGACGGTGACGCCGCTGCGCACGCTGGCCGAGTGCGCGTTGCCGACCGCGATGCCGTCCACATCGGTGATCAGATTGCGAGGCCCCGGGCGGATGGGCATCGGGGCAGACCCTCCTCGGAGCGGGAAGCGCGGGGACATGATTCACGCTTCGGGCTGATAGGGCCCGAAGCGATCATGGTCTAGCATCCGATTCCCTCAATCGCCACCGCTGGCAGCGGCTACGGCCCGGCGCCGCCGCCGCGCAAGGACATGATGTAGGCCGTCACGTTGCGGATCTCCTCGCGGGTGAGGGCGATCTCAGGCATGGGAGGGTGCGGAATGACGATGCGGCCCGCGATGGCCTCCAAGGACTGGTCCGGCTTGGCGGCGATGACCGGAAAGCTCGGCACGTCGGCGGCGACGGGAGACTCGGCGCGCGACGATACGAGGTGGCACGTCGCGCAGATGCGCTCGGCCAGTTGCCGCCCCTTCTCCGGATCAGGCCGTGGCGTCATGGCGCCTGCGGTCGCCACCGATGTGCAGGCCATCCAGATCAGCACGGCCGATGCGAAACGTCCCATCACCATATGCGCTCCGCCAAGGCTTCCTCGTGGTCGAGGCGGTCGATCTCGGCACCCTTGAAGTCGGCGCGAGAAACAATGCCCCGGATGTGGCCGCGCTCGACCACCGGAACGTGGCGGAAGCCCCCGTCGTTCATCATCCTCAACGCATCGATGGCCTTGGCTTCCGGGCCGATGGTCACGGGCTCGCGCGTCATGGCGCGCTCAAGGGCAACCTTGGCCGCGTTGCCGCCCTTGGCCAGCACCTTGACGGCATCCCGGCCGGTGAAGATACCGAGGAGCCGGTCGTGCTCGTCAACCACCAACACCGAGCCGACGTGGCGCTCCCGCATGGCTTCGCAGGCGCCCTGCACTGTCTCGCCGCCCTTCAAAAGAAGCGGATTCTGGTCCCGGATGATGTAAGCGAGCCTTCGGTTGAGCATGTTTCGCTCCCTGAATTGTTGTTGCTCCCTCGCATCAAGGCGGCATTGCATTCTCCCGGCATTGATCTCGATCAGAGACAACTGGGAAGACGGGGGGTGGCATTCCGAGGCTCGCGCACCGGAGAGACTGGCATGCGGACGGCGTTGATCTGCCTTGGACTGGGAACCCTCGCGCTCTGCAGCGAGAGCACCGCCCGAGCCGATGATGAGGCGGGCAAGGCGCTCCTCAAGCAGCGGTGCGCCCGATGTCACGCCATCGCGGCGGAGACCAAGAGCCCGCTCGCCCAGGCACCGAACCTGTGGGACACGCTGCGCTCGCACGAGATTGAAATGCTTGAGGTCGAACTCGCCGAAGGCGTCGGCTCACGCCATCTCGCGATGCCGCAGATCCAGTTCACCGCCGAGGAGATCGAGGCGGTCAAGGCGTATTTGCAGGTCGACTAACGCGGGCGCTTTAGGGCTCGACGAGCACCGCGCGGGAGCCGAAATGGGCCTCGCGCTTGAGGTCGTCGAGCATCTCGGTGAGGTCACGCTCGGCGGCGGAGAAGACCTGCTCCGCTTGGCGCAGCTCCGTCTCGAATTCGGTCATGTCGGGAACCTTGCCTATGGCGCGACGCGCACGCTTGAAGACGCGCGCGGCCTGGTATTCAGCGAACTTTCCCATGCAACCCTCCGTCTTACGTCTAGAGGGTTAGCCCATGCACGGGCCGGGCCAGCGTGGCCGAAATAAGTCTTCAACCGTCTTCCTTGGTTATCCCCGTGATTCGTGGTGCCCCTGGCCCGACTCGAACGGGCACGTTGTTGCCAACAACAGATTTTGAGTCTGCCGCGTCTACCGATTCCGCCACAGAGGCATTGGGGCCGTACGGGAACGAGGGCGCACTATACCGGGGGGCCTTTCCCAGTCAACGCGCGCCGGATTTTTCGAGGGCGCGCGAGGCTACTTCCACGAATACGTGACGCGGCCGGTGCCGTGGACGTGCTCGGCGACCTCGACGCGGTCGCCGACGTGCGGGTCCCTGGTCTTCAGCGCCATGACGTGCACGAGGGGGCCCTTGTCGAGCTTCACGTCGACGGCGAGGCCTTCCTCGATCGCCTTGGTGGACTTGGCGAACAGCGGGTTCACCGCCGTCACGACACCCGACTCCTGGTGGGTCTGGACGCTGGCATCGAGGCCCGACGCCCACATGCCGGCGGCGACGCACGCCAGGACGGCGACGCCTGCGCCGGCCCACTTGACCTTCTGCCACCAAAGCTGGCGCTCGAGCTTACGTCTCGTTTCTTCCCGCATGTCCGTGTCTCGTCGCCGGCCTCACCGCTTCGCGCGCCTATATAGCCCCGATCGATGCCGCTTAGAAGCCCGGCGTCAGGGCAGCGAGACGGGAGTTGCGGCCGCTGTGGGGATCGAGTTGTGGGCCGGCTCCGGCCCGTCCCACTCGTAGGTGGTATTGCCGAGCAGCATGACGCGCTCGCGCAGCATGACGCGCGCGCCTATGGGCGGCAGCCCCGTCGCCATGCTGCCGGCGCGCACGAGCGCGGCGTCGTCGAGCACGACCTGGATATCCGGATAGCGCTGGCCCGTGTCGTCGTTGAGGCGCCAGGATGCATAGGCGACGGTGCCCGAGACCGGGCGCTCGTCACGCACGGTGGCGCGGAACACGAACAAGCCGACGAAGACGACGGCGAGCACCGCCAACGCCGGAATCCAAGCCGCGACGACCTTGCGCAGAAGGCGGTCGAGCCGCGTGCGCTCTTCCTCTCGCATGCCCCTCCTCCCCAGAGCTCAAGCTCTTCCTTGGAGTCGCCCCCCGACGTCGGGGAGAAGTTGCGCCCGATTCTTGGCTAAAGTCTGGCCGGCCCGTGGCCGGGTGAGCTAGGCCGCCTTCTCCTGCCCTTCGACGAGCCGCACGATGTCGGCCATGATGTCGTTGAGCTGGAAGTCCTTGGGTGTATAGACCGCCGCCACGCCGAAAGCCTTGAGCTTCACCTCGTCCTCGGGCGGGATGATGCCGCCGACGACGACCGGGATGTCTCCCAGGCCTTCCTTGCGCATGCGCTCCATCAGCTCGGACACGAGCGGCACATGCGAGCCGGACAGGATCGAGAGGCCGACGACGTGCGCGCTTTCGTCAACGGCGGCGCGCACGATCTGGGCAGGCGTCAAGCGAATGCCCTCGTAGACCACTTCCATGCCGACGTCGCGCGCACGGACGGCGATCTGCTCGGCGCCGTTGGAATGGCCATCGAGGCCAGGCTTGCCGACCAGGAACTTGATGCGTCGGCCGAGCCTGGCGGAGACCGCATCGACGGCGGCGCGGATGCCGTCCAATTGCCCGCTGGCCCGCTCAGGCGCGGCCTGGGCAACGCCGGTCGGCGCGCGATACTCGCCGAACACGCGGCGCAGCGTGGTGCCCCACTCGCCGGTGGTGATGCCCGCCTTGGCGCAGAGAATCGAGCTTTCCATGATGTTGCGGCCTTCCTTGGCCGCGGATTCGAGCTCGGCCAACGCCCTGTCGACAGCCTTGGCGTCGCGCGCGGCGCGCCAGGCCTTGAGCCGCTCCACCTGCTCGGCCTCGACCGCCGGATCGACCACCATGATCGCGCCTTCGCCGGCCGTGAGAGGTGACGGCTCCGTCTCGGTCCACTTGTTGACGCCGACAACGATGAGGTCGGCCGTCTCGATCTGGCCCACGCGCGACGAGTTGCTCTCGACGAGGCGGCGTTTCATGTAGTCGATGGCCGCCACCGCGCCGCCCATCCGCTCGATGGTGGCGAGCTCGGCGCGGGCCTCTTCCTTGAGGGAGTCGACCTTGCGCTTGATCTCCTCCGAGCCGTCGAAGATGTCGCCGTACTCCAGGAGATCCGTCTCGTAGGCGACGATCTGCTGCATGCGCAGCGACCACTGCTGGTCCCAGGGGCGCGGCAGGCCAAGCGCTTCGTTCCAGGCGGGCAGCTGTACAGCACGCGCGCGCGCCTTCTTCGACAGCGTCACCGCCATCATCTCGAGCAGAATGCGATAGACGTTGTTCTCGGGCTGCGGCTCGGTGAGGCCCAGACTGTTCACCTGCACGCCATAGCGGAACATGCGGTTCTTGGGGTCGGTGACGCCGTAGCGCTCGAGCGTGATCTCGTCCCACAGCTCACCGAATGCCCGCATCTTGCAGATCTCGGTGATGAACCTCAGGCCGGCGTTGACGAAGAACGACACGCGGCCGACGACGGTGCCGAAATCCTTCTCCGGCACCTCACCCGAGGCCTTCACCGTGTCGAGCACGGCAATCGCCGTCGCCAGCGCGTACGACAGCTCCTGCACCGGCGTCGCGCCGGCTTCCTGCAGGTGATACGAGCAGACGTTGGTCGGGTTCCACTTCGGCACCTCCTTGTAGGAGAAGACGATCGTGTCCTTGATCAGCCGCAGCGACGGCTCGGGCGGGAACACATAGGTGCCGCGCGACAGGTATTCCTTGATGATGTCGTTCTGGATGGTGCCGGTCAGCTTCAAGCGCGAAGCCCCGGTCGCGTCGGCCGTGGCGATGTAAAGCGACAGCAGCCAGGCCGCCGTGGCGTTGATGGTCATCGAGGTGTTCATCTGGTCGAGGGGGATGCCCTCGAGCAGATTGAGCATGTCGCCGAGATGGGAGATGGGGACGCCAACCTTGCCGACCTCGCCCTTGGCAAGCTCGTGGTCCGAGTCGTAGCCGGTCTGGGTCGGGAGATCGAATGCGATCGACAGGCCGGTCTGGCCCTTGGCGAGGTTCTTGCGATAGAGCTCATTCGACTTGGCCGCCGTCGAGTGGCCGGCGTAGGTGCGGAACAGCCAGGGCTTGTCCCGCTCGGGGCCCTTGCTCGACGCACCGGTGGCCTTTTTCTCCGACATGCTCAGATCCTCGCCCGCAGTCCGAATTTCCCCCATAGCGTACCGGCCGCCGGGTGCAAGGCAAAAGTCTCTAATTCGTCACGGGGAGAGAGGTTTCGAGCCTAGGCGCGGCGCGCGACGCGGACGGCGGGCAGCTCGGGGACGGCGCTGCTCCGCGCACCGAGGCGGGTGGCGCTCATCAGGGCATGGGTGAGGAAGGTCATGACGACGAGGCCCACGATCATTCCGAGTGCCGAGGTGCCGGCGATGTTGGCCGCCTTGTCGGTGCTGATGACGAAGTCCAGCGAGGTCGCGGTGTAGAGGCCAGCGAGCCCGGACCAGAACATGACCGGGGCAAAAAGCACGGCCAGGCTCTTCAGGGGGAGCATGGCCCACATGACCAGGAATACGATGAAAGTGAGCGCGCCCACGACCGCGTAGGCGGTGGTGTCCGCGGCGGCGACCTCGGACAGAAGCTGGACAGCGTCCTCGTAGCGCATGAAACCTTCCCGCGAGCCCTTTTGGTCATGCACCGTACCGTCATTTCATTAATGCTTCGTAGGGACTTACTTAACGGCCGGAAAGCATCCGGCTGCCGCTTTTTGACCGTGCGCGGGGGCCGCCGGGCACCGGTCGGTGACATCCTCGCGACAAACACTTTATTGCGGCGCGAAAAAGTGCTTGAAACGAGGCCGAAAGGTACGGAGGAGCGCCCCTCCCGGTCCACGCCACCCGCGTGAGACCCGCGCTCGCAATGCGGCAAAACACATCGCATGCGGCGGCCAGAGAGGGCGAAACCGACCGACTTTCGGGGGCACCTCCAATTCGCGTCAGGGAGAGACGAGAGCATGTCGAGCCAAAGCGCCGCAACCAAAGGCAGCACCACTGCGGCTGCGCCTCAGCTGGTTGAGGCCAAGAAAGACCTCTACGAGATCGGCGAGATTCCGCCGCTCGGCCACGTGCCGAAGAACATGTATGCGTGGGCCATCCGCGCCGAGCGGCATGGCGAGCCGGACACGGCCATGCAGGTCGAGGTGCTTCCTACGTGGGAGCTCGATAGCCACGACGTGCTCGTGCTCGTGATGGCAGCGGGCGTGAACTACAACGGCGTCTGGGCCTCGCTCGGCACGCCGATCTCACCCATCAACGACGTGCACAAGAACCCGTACCACGTGGCTGGCTCGGACGCGTCCGGCATCGTGTGGGCGGTCGGCTCCAAGGTGAAGCGCTGGAAGGTCGGCGACGAGGTCGTCATCCACTGCAACCAGGACGACGGCGACGACGAGGAGTGCAACGGCGGCGACCCGATGTTCTCGCCCTCGCAACGCATCTGGGGCTACGAGACGCCGGACGGCAGCTTCGCGCAGTTCTGCCGCGTGCAGGATCGCCAGCTTCTCGAGCGGCCGAAGCATCTCACGTGGGAGGAAGCGGCCTGCTACACGCTGACGCTCGCCACCGCGTACCGCATGCTGTTCGGGCACCGTCCGCACGTTCTGCGGCCCGGCCACAACGTGCTGGTCTGGGGCGCGTCCGGCGGCCTCGGCTCGTTCGCCGTGCAGCTCTGCGCCACCTCCGGCGCCAACGCCATCGGCGTGGTGTCGGAAGACGACAAGCGCGACTTCGTCATGCAGCTCGGCGCCAAGGGCGTCATCAACCGCAAGAACTTCAAGTGCTGGGGCCAGCTGCCGAAGGTCGGCACGCCGGAGTACAACACCTGGCTCAAGGAGATGCGCGGCTTCGGCAAGGCGATCTGGGACATCACCGGCAAGGGCGTCAACGTAGACTGCGTGTTCGAGCATCCGGGCGAGTCCACGATCCCGGTCTCGGTGCAGGTCGTGAAGCGCGGCGGCATGGTCGTCATCTGCGCCGGCACGACGGGCTACAATCTCACCATGGACGCGCGGTACCTCTGGATGCACCAGAAGCGCGTGCAGGGCAGCCACTTCGCCAACCTGCAGCAGGCCAGCCAGGCCAACAAGCTCGTGGTCGAGCGGCGCATCGACCCCTGCATGTCGGAAGTGTTCTCGTGGGCGCAGATCCCGAAGGCGCACATGCGCATGATGAAGAACGAGCACAAGCCGGGCAACATGGCGGTGCTCGTTTCGGCACCCACGACGGGGCTGAGGACGTTCGAGGACGTACTCGAGGCGAGCCAGTCGCGCTTCGGGGCGGACTGAGGACAGCCGGCAAACTGGAAAATGGAAAAGCGCGGCGGAGACGCCGCGCTTTTTTGTATCTCAAGCCGACATCGCGGGGCGGAGAGCTAGGCTCCCGATCGGGACGATCAAGGCAGGTCGACGGTGCCCTTGAAGCGGCCGCCGCATAGCGTCTCCGAAAGGCTCTCGCACTTGTACGTGCCGCCACCGCTCGCACCCTTGTACTTCCCGGTGCCGCCGGTGATCTTGTAGATGTAGTCCGTGAGGTGCGAGCCCTCCTCGACGCTGTCCTGCATAGTGTCGCCACCGGGAAACGTGAAGGTGCATGTCCCGCTCGCCTTCCAGCTTTCGTCGGGCATGAACTCGTACTTGATCGCGCAGTCCTCCGTGTATTTGGGGCTCGCGGGATCGTCCGGAACGCCGACGCACCGGCCCGCCCAGTCGGCCAGCTTGTGGCCCTTGGCGACCTCCTTCTCATCCCATTTGTCGGTGACGCAGGCGAGGGCGCCCGTCTCTTCCTTGGCAAGCGCCGCGCCGGCGAGCGCGGGGAAGGCCGCAAGAGCGATCAGAATGTGCTTTGGTTTCATTTGTTTTTTCCGTTTGGACCAATGATCTCGATGACTTGGCGACCGGCGCGGGGGCGGCGCCAACAGCGACAGAACGTTGGCAGAGCGGGCGACCCTAAACTAGGATGTAACAGTAACGCGCGGCGGCCGAGCGAGGTGGTGTCCTGCCGTTGCGGCACCTGCGGAGCAGACCATGCTGGCTTCAGGCGCGAGGTGGAGCGAGGCCGATCAAGCCGCCGTGCGCACGCAGCTCGCGCGGATCACGAACAGCCGCCTATTCGCCTTCGCTCCCCTAAAGCGGCGCTTCCTCGAGTACATCGTAGCGGAGGCGCTGGCTGGCCGCGCTTGCCGCATCAAAGGCTATACCCTCGGCGTGGAGGTCTTCGGGCGCCCGACGACCTTCGATCCCATCGCCGACCCGATCGTGCGCATCGAGGCTGGACGCCTGCGCGACAAGCTCGCGGCTTACAACGAAACTGACGGCAAGGACGATCCCATCCGGATCGGACTACCGAAGGGCACATATGCGCCCAGCATCGAACTCATCAGCTCGTCCGGCGGCCAATCCGCGCGCAAATCCGCACATGACGAGGTATTGCGCGGCCTCGAATGGCACTGGCATTACACCGAGGCTTCATGCGCCGAGGCACAGCACCACTTCCAGCGCGCCATCGAGATTGCTCCCGACCGTGCCGGCGCGCATTACTGGCTTGCACGCTCCTACCTGCTGAACGCGGGGCTCTTAGCGGACTACATGCCCATGGCGGAGGCGGGGAGGAGGCACGCATATCGCACCATCGAGCTCGACCCTCGCTCAGCCTTCGCGCACACAATCCTCGGCTGGAGCTACCTCTACGGCAAGCCCGGGAACAGGGACATTCTCGAAGCCAGCAAAGGCTGCGAGATGGACCCTACCTCAGCCGATGCGAAAGTCTTCCTCTCCCTCATCCTCTCGGCGAGAGGACACTCGGCAGAGGCTCTCGACAGCGCCGAAACGGCCGTACGGCTGCAGCCAAACCCGTCGTGCCTCTCTTTCGATGCGCTTGGCATCGCCCACTTCGAGCTCGGCACCTACGATCAGGCCATAGACGCATACCGGAGGGGCGTGGCGCTGAATCCATCCTATCTGCACTGCCAACTCGGTCTCGCGGCCAGCTACGGCGCCAGCGGACAAACGGAACTGGCGCAGGCGCAGGGGGCTGCTGTGAAGGCGGCATGGCCTGGCATCGTGGTGAACCCCTTCCCCCACTACAGGCAAGCTGATCGCTGGCTCAGAGCATGGCGGACCGCGGGCCTCGAATGAGAAAGCGCGGCAGTGATGCCGCGCTTCGTTTTTGGTGACTAGGCGCAGCTCACGGCCACTCGATCGTGCCTTTGTAGCGGCCGCCGAAAAGAGTGTCGGTCACGGCTTCGTACATGTAGGTCCCGCCGCCCGTGATGTTCTCGTACTTCCCGGTGCCGCCTTTTTTCGTGTAGGTGTATTCCTTGAGGTGAGAGCCTTCCTCGTAGGTCTCGTACGATTTGTCGCCCGATTTATAGGTGTTGGTGCACGCGCCATTGCTCTTCCAGCTTCCATCGGGCCTGGACTCGTATTTCGCCGTGCATTCCTGCAGGTACTTCTGCTCCTCGGCCCCGTCCCGCACGACGACGCACCGCATGACGCCGTCGGCGAGCTTGTGGCCCTTCTCGGGCTCCGTTTCCGTCCACTTGTCCGTGACACACACAAGGACACCCGATTCCGCCTCGCTCTTTGCGGCGCGTGCCGCGTCCGCGTTCATCATGACGGGCAGGGCGGCAAAAGCGACGAGCAATAGTCGCAAATCCAAGATCGAAGTCATTTCGCATCCTCGATAAAATGGCGATCAAAAGCGCGCTTTGATCGCGGCTCAAATTGATGTCTTCGGCATTCGCTTCCGGTCCAGGAATGCTGGCACACACACCCGTTTCGGCCCTAGTATGAAACGGTATCCACTGGGTATGCGGCGAACGCCAAGAGCCCGCACCAACGGCGCGTCAGGAGCAGGTGACGTGACAGACGCTTCGTTCGTCTCCTTCAACGAAGCCGATCAGGACGCCATCCGCGCGCAGCTCGCGCGCGTGCTTCGAAGCGCGGCCCTCGCGCAGTCTCAGCGCCGGCAGAAGTTTCTCGATTACATCGTCACCGAGACGCTGGCGGGCAGGGGGAGTCGGCTCAAAGGATACACGCTTGCGATCGAGGTGTTCGGCCGACCGGCAAGCTTCGATCCCGGCACCGATCCGCTCGTACGGATCGAAGCGGCACGATTGCGCGACAAGCTCCGCACCTACTACAGAGGCGCAGGGAAAAGCGACCCCATCCGGATCGACCTGCCAAAAGGAAGATACACGCCGCGCTTCGAATTTCGTCCGGCTGCATTCCACGGAGGCTGGACCGAGGCGTCCGACGCCACGGAACGAGAGGGGCCGCTTCCGGACGCGGCGTTCCCCGCATGGGACGACAGGCCGTCGGTCGTGGTGCTGCCTTTCGTCAACATGAGCGGCGATGCCGCTCACGACTACGTCGCCGACGGGATCACCGAGAACATCATCACCGGTCTATCCCGTTTCCGGGATCTCTCCATCATCGCCAGCTATTCGAGCTTTGCGTACAAGGGCAAACCGCGGCGCATCCAAAGTGTCGCGCAAGAGCTCGGCGTGAGGTTCGTTCTCGAAGGCAGCATTCAGGCGTTGACCGACAGGGTAAGCGTCACGGCACAGCTCATCGATGCCGTCACAGGCACGCACCTGTGGGCGGAGCGCTTCGATCGCGGCGTCGACAATCTGGCTGCCGCGATCGACGAGGTTACCGGCCTCATCGTGGCGCGGCTCGGAAACGCCTATGGGGGCCGCCTTCAGAAAGCGTGGCGCGGCCGGCCGGAACGGACCAGCCCGCAAAACTTCCGCGCCTTCGACCATTTCCAGCGCGGTCTCGCCATCCTCGATACCCACGCGCGCGGATGCACGGAAGCGGCCCGCTCCTGCTTCGCCCAGGCTATCGCGCTCGATCCGGCATACGGAAAGCCCTACGCGAAGATGGGGTGGAGCCATCTCACGGACGTTTGGCTCGGCTGGACCGACGACCCCGAGCGCTCCATGAAGGACGCACTGCGCTGCGCCCATCTCGCGCTCGCGCACGACGACGACGAGGCCTGGGGACATTGGGCCCTCGGCGGATATCAGATCTTCTGCGGCGAGCATGACCGCGCCGTCGCCGCCTACGAACGGGCCCTCGAGCTCAATCCGAACGACGCCGACGTGATCAACGATTTCGGCTACTGCCTCAGCACGGCCGGACGCGCGCAGGAGGGGGTCGGCTGGGTGCACAAGGCGATGCGGCTCAATCCGCATTTCCCGGAGTACTGGCTGATGCTGCAGGGCCAGGTCTATTTCGACGCGCGGCAGTACGAGGATGCGGTCTCAACCCTCGATAGCCTGAACACCATCGATACCATCAGCGTGCAGCTCTATCTCGCCGCGAGCCACGCGGCCCTTGGGCGGCTGGAGCTGGCACGCGACGCAATCGCGCGAGTCAAAGCCTTTGACCCGGGAGCAAATCTTCGCTCCTGCGCCCCGGTCACCGTGGATGTGTACAAGGAGGAGCGCGACCGCGAGCATGTGCGGCATTTCCTCCTGATGGCCGGTCTCCCCGAATAGCGGCAAAGCGCCGATCCCGGCTCCGTTCTAGTGATTGCCGTTGGAAAGCTTCTTCAGCTCCATGATGCCGCGGTTGAGCTCGGCGCCGAGGAGGATGATGATCGCGGTCACCTGGAAGAAGATCATCGCCACCATGAGCTGCGAGAGGCCGGCATAGAAGCGGGCGTAGTTGCTGATCGAGAGATAGTACGAATAGAACGCCGCGATGGTGAGCCAGAGTACGACCGAGAGCGCGACGCCGGGCCAGACGTCGGCCAGGCGGCGCTCGCCGGCCGCGAGCCAGAGGTGGAAGGCAAGAAGCTGGGTGCCGATGACGACGGCGCCGAGCGCATAGCGCACCACGGGCGCGAGCCAGGTTGAATCGACGAACGACCGGATCAGCGACGGCTCCACCCATGACGGCTCGAACTGCGCGGCGAGCGCGGGGCCGACGACCACGGCCCAGGTCAGCACCAGCATCGAGGCCCCGCTGATCAGGACGAGTAGCATGCTGAGGCCGAGGCATACCGGGTAGGGGCGGGTCTCGGCCACCCGATAGGCGCCATTCAGGGCCGTGCGCAGCGTCTCGACGGCGCTCGTCGCGAAGAAGAGGGCGAGAAAGCCGCCGAAGGTCAGGAGATCGATGCGGGTCTGGCCCATGATCGCGTCGACTTGCGGCGCCAACGCCTCGGCCACCGCCGGCGGCAGGTTCTTGAAGAGCTGCGCCACGGCCTCCGCGGCCAAATCCGGGCCGCCGAACAGGAGACCCGCGAGCCCGCCGAGGAAGATGCAGAACGGAAACAGCGAGACGACGAACGAGAACGCCACCGCGCCGGCCATGGCGAAGCCCGAGTGCTCGTAAAGCCGATAGATGGCGGCCAGGAGTGTCCGGTAGCGCTTCATTTCCAGGCAGTCTGGCGTCCGTTTTGGTTGAAGTCGAGGCGAGACCCTACCCAGGACGCCGCTCCCGGTCCATGCCGTGGATGCCACGTCTGGCGGCAAAGATCGCTTGCCGTTAACGTGCCGCCCGACTGCCGTGCCGCGCGCCCGTGCGTTCCTGTCGCGGATGGGCGAGATGGTCTTGACGGGCGGGTGCCAAGACTCGCAGATGACTTACGAAACGGCGGGCGAAACGGCGGGCGCTCGGCCCGGTAGAAACGAGAACAATTTCCCACAACACGGGCGGACGGAGGACGGGTGATGGCGGTGGCGACGGTGGAGTCCAAGGGCAATCTTCTCGAGGCGGGCTCCGCGGGCTTGATCGCTCGGACAGCCCAGGTGGTCGAAGCCGCCGACCGCATCCTCGATCTTGCCAGGAGCGGGGTGCGCGGCAAGATCGACAAGGCCGGAGGGATCGACGCGGCCCAGCACGCGGCCCACGGACTGGCCTGGCTCGCGACCACCGTCGAAGCGCTCCGGCAGATGAACCTGTGGGCGGGGCGGCTCAACGACGAAGGCAACTTCGGGGAGATCGAGCAGCTTCTCCTGATCGCCGCGTTCGCCGAGTACGGCGCGCAGGTGGCGGGCGGCATCCCCATGAGCCAGCTCGAGATCATCCGTCCCGAGGCGCTCGGCGTGGCCAGGGCGGATATCCGCGCCTACGAGGACGCGATCGCCGACGTGGTGGCGGCGGGCAGCGCGGAGAGCGTCAAGGCCAAGCTCGCGGAGCTGATCGAGCACCAGCAGGGCGCGACGACGTTCGGCAACTCGGGCCTCGACGAGACGATGGCCGCCATCCACGAGCAGATGCGCAGCTTTTCGCAGGCGGAGGTGGCGCCGTTCGCGCACGAGTGGCACCTCGCCAACGCCTACATCCCGATGGAGATCATCGAGAAGGTCGCCGAGCTCGGCGTGTTCGGGCTGACGCTGCCCGAGGAGTACGGCGGGCTCGGGCTCGGAAAGCTCGCCATGTGCGTGGTCTCGGAGGAACTCTCCCGCGGCTACATCGGTGTCGGCTCGCTCGGCACGCGCGCCGAGATCGCGGGCGAGCTGATCCTCGCCAACGGCACGTCCGAGCAGAAGGAACGGTTTCTGCCGAAGATCGCCTCCGGCGAATGGCTGCCGACCGCCGTGTTCACGGAGCCCAACACGGGCTCGGACCTTGCCTCGCTCAAGACGCGCGCAGTCAAGGCGGGGGGCGCCTACAAGATCACCGGGCAGAAGACCTGGATCACGCATCCCGTGCGCGCCGACATCATGACGGTGCTGACGCGCACCAACCCGGACGAGAAGGGCTACAAGGGCCTTTCGATGTTCATCGCCGAGAAGCCGCGCGGCTCGGACGAGGAGCCGTTCCCGGCCAAGGGCATGACGGGCGGCGAGATCGAGGTGCTCGGCTATCGCGGCATGAAGGAGTACGACATCTCCTTCGACGGCTTCGAGGTGCCGGCCGAGAATCTGCTTGGCGGCGCCGAAGGGCAGGGCTTCAAGCAGCTCATGAACACCTTCGAGGGCGCGCGCATCCAGACGGCGGCGCGCGCGGTCGGCGTGGCGCAGTGCGCCATGGACCTCGCGCTCAAGTACGCGCTCGAGCGCGTCCAGTTCGGGAAGCCAATCTACGCCTTCCCGCGCGTCTCCAACAAAGTGGTGATGATGGCCGTCGAGACCATGATCGCGCGCCAGCTCTCCTACTTCGCGGCGCGCGAGAAGGACGAGGGGCACCGCTGCGACCTCGAGGCCGGCATGGCGAAGCTGCTCGGCGCACGCGTCGCCTGGGCGAACGCCGACAACGCGCTGCAGATCCACGGCGGCAACGGCTTCGCGCTCGAGTATCCGGTCTCCCGCGTGCTCTGCGACGCGCGCATCCTGAACATCTTCGAGGGTGCCGCAGAGATCCAGGCCCAGGTGATCGCGCGCAGGCTGCTCGAGGACAAGTGAGCAGCCGGCCGCCGGCTAGAGGTAATGAGCCAAGTCCAACTTGGAAATCTCGTTCAAGGCGCCGAGTGCAATCAGCCCCATCAGCATGAATGCAAACCGGCGGTTGAGGCGGCGAGCCTGGGCGACGCACAGCGCCAGCGGTATCGTCAACAGCCAAGCATTCCAGATCGACTCCAGTGATTCAACAATGCCGAATATTTCAGACCCCCCCGAAACATCCGCGAGGATCGGAACTCCAAGCATGATGATTGGAAAGGGCGCATAGAGAACGACAAACATTGCCACCGCGGACCGGTCGCGGCTCAACAAAATCGAGAACACTGCAAAAACTGCGCAGGCATTGACCAGATCCAGCGATCCGACAGCCAACATAAATAGCGGGCTGGAGTTGAAGTAGAGAACTTCTGCCAAGTTCTTGAACGAGACCGCCGAGGCAAAAACGGTCAAACAGGTCGCAACAGGAACAAGGACCCACATCGCTCGTGAGATTGGGCGGCCAGCCGGTGTTCTCGACGGCATGATCCAACGGCGAATGCCACCGACAATGATTCCGATGAGACACGCCGCGGCCAAGACGATGGGCATCGGGTCAAAGCTGAAATCAAGCTCATCCGATACTTTGACCCCGCCGAAATAAAAGCGATGCAGGGCAAATTCGGTTATCGAAGCGGGCACCAGTATGAGCAAGCCGATCTTGCTCAGTGTAAATGCCGATAACTCCGGTCCTCGATCTGTTGGATCGCGCGACAGCATCGACGCAATCCTCGCCCCTGCGATGGTAGAAAACGCGAACAAGAAGAAAGTCAGGAACTGAGCAAGCTCGGGAGAAATTTCCAGCTTGATCCAGGAGAACAGCCAAACCCATGCTGCGTGAGTCCACTCTGACCATCGCTTTACGATGACGTTCGCCCAGTCGGCGAGCTGGATGACGCCCTTGAGGTGGGAAAAAAGTGTGACGGCGCCGCCGACGATGCCCAGCCACGTGAGGAACTCGTAACGGACAGCACCCGCCGCCATGGTCAGTCGAGTGGGTGTGACCTCGGGCTTTGTGAGCTGCGCGAGGATTGCGGCGCGGATCAGGTCCTCGTTGCCAAGATTCTCTGTGTGCATTTCGCCGAATGGCAGCGGGATCGCGTCATACCCTATTGCCGGCCCTTTCACTGGGATAAGCTTGGCATCGGCCTTGGCGCGGCCCGCCTCGGCGCGCACCCAGTCAGATTTTACGCTGGCTTCGGTCCAGAGCACGATGACGGCACGGGCCTTGAGAAGCTCTCTCGTAATTTCGTCGCGGTATTTTTCGCCGGCTGAAAGACTTTTGTCCCACCACGTCGTCCAGCCTTGGGCTTGTAGATCAGCCGACAACCGTTCGACCAACATGCGGTCGGTTTGACAGTAGCTGATGAAGATGTCTGCCACAGGCATTTCCCCCCGGCGGCCGACGCGTGCACGCGTCTGGTGCCAGGTCATAGCAAATCCGAGGCGTCCCGTCCGCAGGCTGATCTTTCGGACCTACGCTTCCCATCCGCACCAACCCCGGCAGGTGCTGGGTCATGATCTTGATCGACGAGAGGGCCATGATAGACCGCTCTTCCGGGTCCTCAGCCAACATCGAGCCAAAACATGGGCGCCAAACTCCGCAGTCTCGTCCTGATGCTTGTTGTCACCTTGGCCGGTCTCATGGCGCCGGCCGCTGCGCAGAGCCCGCCCGGCGAAGGCACCGTGCGCGTGGCAACGCGCGTGGTGCCGCCGCTCGTGATCGAGGGCAGCGGCAAGCTTTCCGGCTTCAGCATCGAGCTGTGGAACAGCATCGCGGAGCGGCTGGCCCTCAAATCCGAATTCGTTGCCTATCCCGATGTGAAGTCGCTGCTCGACGCGGTACGCGCGGGCCATGCCGACACCGCCATTGCCGCCATCTCGATCACGGCGGAGCGCGAACGCGAGTTCGAATTCTCGCTGCCGATGCTGGACGCGGGGCTTCAGATCCTGGTCCGGAGCGACGGCGTGGGAACCGACAACCCGCTCTCCGGCCTGCTGCGCGTGCTGCTTTCGAAGACGCTGCTTCTCTGGCTCAGCATCGCCGCCGTGCTGGTGATCGTTCCCGCCCATCTGCTATGGCTCATCGAGCGGGGCCACAAGGACGGCATTCTTCCCGACAAGCGCTACTTTCCAGGCATCTTCCACGCCATGTGGTGGGCGACGTCGACGCTCGCGGCCAGGCCGATCAGATGCCGCGGCACTGGATGGCGCGCGTGCTGGCGATCCTGTGGATGTTCGTCGCCATCGTGTTCGTCGCCTACTACACGGCGCAGCTCACGGCCTCGCTGACGGTGCAGGAGATTCGCGGCGCCATCACCGGGCCCGGCGATCTGCCCGGAAAGAGAGTGGCGACGACGCGCGGCAGCACGGCTGCCGGCTTCCTCGCCAAGGAGAAGGCGCAGGTTCTCGAGTTCGGTGGAATTACCGAGGCCTATAACGCGCTGAAATCCGGCGCGGCCGACGCCGTCGTGTTCGACGCGCCCGTGCTGCAACATTACGCGGCACACGAGGGTTCGGGCGCCGTCCGCGTGGTCGGCCCGGTGTTCCGCAAGGAGGACTACGGCATCGTGTTCGCAACGGGCAGTGCGCTGCGCCGGAGGGTCAACGGCGCTCTCCTCACCATGAAGGAGGACGGATCCTATCAGGCGCTGCACGACCGCTGGTTCTCGGGAGATTAGCGCATGGGCAGGTCGATCCTCATCACCGGCTGCTCGTCCGGCATCGGGCTTGCCTCGGCGCGGATGCTCAAGGCGCGGGGCTGGCGGGTGCTCGCCACCGCGCGCACAGCGGCCGACCGCGACATGCTCCGGCGCGATATCGGCGTCGAGGCGCTCCACCTCGATCTCGCCGACGCGGCCTCGATCGCGGCCTGTGCCGAGGAAACGCTCGCGCTCACGGATGCCAATCTCGACGCGCTCTTCAACAACGCGGCCTACGGGCAGGTGGGCGCGGTCGAGGATCTCACGCCCGATCTTCTCAGCCGCCAGCTCCAGGTGAACGTGATCGGCACGCACGACCTCACGCGGCGGCTGATCCCCGCCATGCGCGCGGCGGGGCGCGGACGCATCGTGCAGTGCTCGTCGGTGCTCGGCTTCGTGGCGGTGCCCTATCGCGGCGCCTACTGCGCCTCGAAGGCCGCGCTCGAAGCCTTGAGCGACGCCATGCGCCACGAGTTCGCGGGGACGGGGATTCACGTTTCGATCGTCGAGCCGGGACCGATCCGCACGCGCTTCGTCGAGCACGCGCTCGCCAATTTCCGGGCGACGGTCGACATCGACGGCTCGGCGCACCGGGAGACTTACCGCGCCCGCCTCGCCGCGATGGAAGCGGGAGGGCGAGCGACCTTCAAGCTCGAGCCGGAGGCGGTGGCCATCAAGCTCGTCCATGCCGTGGAAAGCCCGCGACCCAGGCGGCACTACATGGTGACCGTGCCAACCTACCTCGCCGCGGCGGGAAAGCGCTTCCTGCCCGGCTCGCTCGCCGACTGGCTTGCGCAGCGGCTCTGATGCGTTGGAACCTGGCGGTTAGGAATTCTTAAACTCGGTGCGCGCTAACGTATGTCGACTGATTGACACAAGAGGCGCGATCGACGCCGCGACGCTGAGCACGAGCGATATGTCGTTTCTCGACACCCTCAAGGGCAGTCTGTTCGGTGAGCAGAAGCCGGACCCGAGCGCCTCGACCAAGCGCAAGGGGGCGGACCTGCGCTCGACTCGGCGTGTCCCGCAGCGGATGCGCAGCGGCAGCGTCTGGTCGGACAAGCTCATTGCGCCGCGCAATGTCCTGGTCAAGGACATGTCGCTCGGTGGCGCACGCGTCGAGATCATCGGCGACGCCATCAAGCCGGCGCTGCTGATGGACGGCTTGGTGCTCTACCTCGATTCCGAAAAGCACGAGATCAAATGCCGCGTGGCCTGGGCGCGCGGACCGCAGATCGGGCTGCAGTTCCTCGGCCGGCCGGGGCCGCCGTCGCGGACGTACAAGACGGCGTGATTTTTCTTCGTTCCGCGGGGTCTCCGCAGCCTGCCGCCGCAAGGCAATCTTTTCCGCAGACATACATTTCCGTAGGCAACGGCGTTGGTCCTTGCCTGTTCTCTCGTGCGCCAACACCTGCATTCCAATCAGCGCGCGTTCGGCGCTGATGCCCGGCCAACACCGGCGGCCCACGCCGGCGCGCCCCATCGCAGGAGCAAGATCATGACTCGTACCTCGACCAAGCTTGGTGCGGCGCTTGCCGCAACACTGGTGCTCGCCGCCGCGGCCGTGCCGGCCGCCAACGCCAACTACCTCGGCTACGGCAACGGCGATCCAGGAAACTGGGACTTCTGGACCGAGCAGAACGGCGGCCGCCCGATGACCATGGGCCATACCGGCGCGCCCGGTGCCCGCACCCTCCACAGGGCCGTGCACCACGCGAAGCACGGGCAGACGCAGGAGGTCGCGCACGCCACGTCGGGCGCAACTTACAGGTAAGCTGCGGCTAGAGGCGGGGCGTCTGGAGCGCGTTCGGCTTCGTTGAATCGCGACCGCGCTCTCGGCTTTCGATAAGATCGACGGTTCACGCGCCGGACTTTTCCCGTGCGGCTAATCCAGTCGCGCCTGACAGGCCGCGCGACGACCGGAGCGATCTTGGTCTAGTTGGCGAAGCGGAAGTGGAGGACGTCGCCGTCCTTGACGACGTAGTCCTTGCCTTCGAGCCGCATCTTGCCGGCTTCCTTGGCGCCCACCTCGCCGGCGACCGCGACATAGTCCTCGTAGGCGATGGTCTCGGCGCGAATGAAGCCCTTCTCGAAGTCGGTGTGGATGACGCCCGCCGCCTGCGGGGCCTTGGTGCCGCGCGTGATGGTCCAGGCGCGGGCCTCCTTGGGGCCGATGGTGAAATACGTGACGAGATCGAGGAGCTGATAGCCGGCGCGGATCAGGCGGTTGAGGCCTGGCTCGGCAAGGCCCATGGCCGAGAGGTATTCGGTGCGGTCCTCGGGGGGGAGCCCCGCGAACTCGGACTCGATCTTGGCCGAGATGACGACGCAGGCGGCGCCTTCCGCCGCGGCTCTCTCCGCGACCTTGGCCGAATGCGCGTTGCCGCTCGCCGCTGAGGCTTCCTCGACGTTGCAGACGTAGACAACGGGCTTCGACGTCATGAGCTGCAACGCGACGAAGGCGGGTCGCTCCTCGGGCGTGACGTCGGCCATGCGCGCGGGCTTGCCATCGCGCAGAGGGGCCAGCGCCTTCTCCATCACGGCGAGGCCGGCCTTGGCATCCTTGTCGCCGCTCTTGGCCCTCTTCTCGATGGCAGCGATGCGCTTCTCGAGGCTCTCCATGTCGGCCAGCATCAGCTCGGTCTCGACCACCTCGGCGTCGGCCAGAGGATCGATGCGGTTCTCGACATGCGTGATGTCGTCGTCCTCGAAACAGCGGAGCACGTAGGCCACCGCATCCACCTCGCGGATGTGGGAGAGGAACTTGTTTCCGAGGCCCTCACCCTTCGAGGCGCCGCGCACGAGGCCGGCGATATCGACGAAGGTCAACCGCGTCGGGATGATCTGCCCCGACTTGGCGATGGCGGCGAGCTTCTCGAGGCGCTCGTCCGGAACGCCGACCTCGCCCACGTTGGGCTCGATGGTGCAGAACGGATAGTTCGCCGCCTCGGCCGCGGCCGTCTGCGTCAGCGCATTGAAGAGCGTGGACTTGCCGACATTCGGCAGGCCCACGATGCCGCACTTGAAGCCCATGTGGGAAAACCTCGTGGTCTCGACTCGAGCGCGGTCTCGAGGAACGCTCGGTCGCGCTTCCGGCATTTGATGAGACCATGGGTGGCAGGCCTCGGACGAGGCCCGGCCTACACCGCCGCCCGCCGCCGATCAATGGCAAAGGCGCCGGTGGGCGCGCCATGTCGCGGCCTTGCGCCTCGCCCGCTCGTTTCCGTCAGCGATCGGCACACCCGCTCTAGCGCACTTTCGTCAGCTCGAAGGCCGAGTAGTTAGCGGGACTCGGCAACGTCTCCTTGCCGGTCATGGCATCGGCCAAGGCCTCTGCGAGCACGGTCGACGGCTCGATCTCCTTTACGGCGATCACCATGAAGGGCCGCTGCCAATCGGTGCCGCCTGTCTTGCAGGCCGCGCAATCGCCGCGGAATTGGCCGAGGTTCAAGGCCGAGATCGGGACCGACGCGTCGACGGTGGCGCCGACGATATCCGCCGTCTTCGCCGCACGACGGGAAGCGCGTGCCTTCTCCGCCGCCGGGTCGCCCTCCTGGGACGCCATGCCGACGGCGACGATCTCTTTCGCCGTGGCGAGGCCGTCGCGCACCTCCTGATCGAGCACGTCACGGGCGAGCTCGTCGCCGGCGATCTTGCGGCCGTCCTTCTCCAGGTCCTCGGCGCTGCCGCGCACCCAGAGGAACTGCTTCCTCGCCACCACGACATCGAAGGTGGCCTGGCGACCGGCCTTGTCCTTGCCCTCGATGGCGAAGATCAGCGTGCCCTTGGTCTGGCGCATCTGCTCGTCGTCGGAGGCGAGCGGCTCGACCTCGGTCTGGACATAGGGCTCGGCGTAGGGATCGACGACGGTGTTGTGCACGACGACAGCGGATGTGGTGACGATGGCCGTCGTCCCGAGCGCTGCGGCGACGCCGGCCTTGGTCTGCAGGAAGGACGAGATCCAGGTGTACCAGTCCTGCCAGTTGCGGATGCGGTCGAACCACTTGTAGGCGCTCCAGGCGCGGCGCACGTTCTTGGTTTTGGCGAACTGCTCCTTGGCCTTCTCGATGCCGGTCGACATGCGCGTCCCCCAATTTTCCAGAACGGTTCAGGCTTTGGTCGCGGCGCTGAACGGCTCCAAGTTTTTGTTCTGTCGTGCCTCTTGTGCGAGCCGGGTGGACGATAGCGCGGATTGCGAACAGAAAAGAGACGATGCTTCGGCCTCGCAGGTGCGAAGCGGCCTCACTCGCTGGGCTTGCGGCCGGCCAGCCACTTCTTGAGGTTATCGGCGAGCGCGCTCGCGCTCTTGCCGGCCCGCTCGCCGGCGGGATGGGCCTTCGTTTTCGCGCGCGGCGGGTCGGGCTCGGGCTCCGCCGCGCCAGCTTCGCCCTTCGCCTTCTCCTTGCGCGGGTCGCCGCCTTCACCGAGATCGCGCGCGACATCGGTCAGGAAGCGCGACTGGTCGGCCTTGGCGAGACGCGGGGCGGCGGCGGCGATGGCGTCGAGAAGCGGCGCAAGCCACTCCTGATCGGCCTTGGCGAAGTCCGAGAGCACCCAGCGCGCCACGAGCTCCTTGACGCCCGGATGGCCGACGCCGATGCGCACGCGCACATACTCGTTGCCGAGGTGGGCCGAGATCGAGCGCAGACCGTTATGGCCGGCGTTGCCGCCGCCGGACTTGACCTTGAGCTTGCCGGGGGCGAGGTCGATCTCGTCGTAGAAGACGACGATGTCATCCTCGGCGATCTTCAGGAAGCGCGCGGCCTCGCCCACGGAGCGGCCGCTCTCGTTCATGTAGGTCGTGGGCTTCAGAAGCAGGACCTTCTCGCCCGCGAGCTCGCCGTCAGCAGCCTCGCCGTGGAATTTGCGCTTCCAGGGGCCAAAGCTTGCGCGGCGCGCGATGGCGTCGACGGCCATGAAGCCGACGTTGTGACGATTCCTGGCGTACTCGCTGCCGGGATTGCCGAGGCCGACGAAAAGCTTCATCCGAGCGCCTATGCAAAAAAGAAAAAGGCCGGCATCCGTATAGCGGGATGCCGGCCTTCTCGGCAAATCAGCCTTACTTCTTGCCGGCAGGCTTGGCGGCCGGGGCGGCCTTGCCCGCCGCAGCCGCAGGAGCACCACCCTTGGCGGCCGGGGCAGCGCCCTTGGCAGCCGGAGCGGCAGCCTTGGCGTCGCCTGCAGCCGGTGCGGCGGCAGCGCCTTCCGCACCAGCGGCCGTTGCGGCTTCCGCCTCATCGTCCTTCTTGGCACCGGCGATGGTCGCGATCGTGAAGTCGCGGTTGGCGATCACGGGCCGCACGCCCTCCGGCAGGACAATCGACGAGACGTGAATCGAGCGGCCGATGTCGAGGCCTTCGAGGTTGACCTCGAAGTAGGGCGGGATGCGATCGTAGGGGCAATAGATCTCGATGTCGTGGCGCACGATGTTGAGCACGCCGCCACGCTTCAGGCCCGGCGAGAGCACGTGGTTCGTGAAGCGGACCGCGACGAAGACGCGGATGACGCCGTCCTTGCCGATGCGCAGGAAGTCGACGTGGATCGGATGGTCCTTCACGGGGTCGACCTGGACGTCGCGCGGGATGACGCGAATCCTGTCGTTGCCGACGGCGATGTCGAACACGGACGAGGTGAAGTGACCCTTGATGAACTGCTTCCAGAGGTCGTTGCCGTTGATGGCAATGATCTCGGCGGGCTTGCCGTCTCCATAGATGACGGCGGGAACGTTCCCCTCTCGGCGAGCTTGACGCGAGGCCCCCTTGCCTGCACGCGCGCGCGCCGTGGCCTTGATCTCGGTGATCTCGGACATGGCATTTTCTCCAATGAAAAAAGGGCCTTAACTCAGGCCCATGTTCTGCGGCCGGCCTCCAAGGGTGCCGGGCAGGTCTCTTGCGCTTTGCTTGAGATGGGCGGGTTATAGCGGCGGAGGCGCGGAATGGCAATCGGGGGTCGTCGCGGCGGCCCGCGGGCCGGCCTTACCGCGGTCCAGGCCGGGTGTGATACAATTTCACCAACAGGAGCGGCGTTCCCTATTTCCAGGACCGAGATGATCAAAAAAGTGACGAAAAGGCGCCCGGCGCAGGAGCAGGACAAGCTGATCTTCTCCGCCTTGCGCGAATCCGGACGGCCGGTCTCGGCCTACGAGATCATCGACCAGCTGCGCGACCGGGCGACACTGGCGCCGCAGACGGTCTATCGCGCCCTCGACCGGCTCATCGCCTCCGGCTCGGCGCACCGGCTGGAATCGCTCAACGCGTTCGTGGCGTGCGGGCAGTCGAGCCATCAGGGAGCGGCGGTGTTCGCCATCTGCGACGACTGCGGGACAGTCACGGAGTTCGCCGAGCCGCGGGCGGTCGAAGCGCTCTCCGGATGGGCGAAGCGGTCCAAGTATACCGTGCGCGCCATGACGCTCGAATTGCGCGGGCGCTGCGCGGCCTGCACGGCACAGATGGCGTAGGGCGCCAACCACCGTCACCCGAGAACCATGCGCATCTGGATCCCGGCCTTCGCCGGGATGACGGGGAGTTTGAAGCGACCGGATCGCACAACAACCAACGTCACCCGACGAAGGTCGGGGCCTACGCAAGCTTCAGCACATGCGATGTCTGATTGCGAAACGCGCGGTGCGGACGGCGTAGGCGTCACTGCGCCGCGGCCGAACATATCATTCAACCGTCGTGTTCTGGCGTGGGTACCGGCCTCCGCCGGCATGACGTCACATGAAGGTGACGACTGCCACAAACCCTGCGTCATCCCGGCGTAGGCCGGGATCCAGATACGTCTGTCGTGATGTGGGGACGCCCGACGTGCACCCATGAAATGGGCGCGTGTCCTGGCCTGGACACGCGCCCTCATTGTCTGTCAGCTGGTCGTCGTCTTCACTCGGCAGACCGCTGCTAAGCGGCCTTCGCCTTCCTGATGGCGCGGGGCCGAGCGGCCGCGGCGGGCTTCTTGGCCGCCTTCGCCTTGCTCGTCCGCTTGCCGGTCTTCTTCGGCGTGGCGCCGCGAAGTTGCGCGGTGACGCGCACCTCCCTCGCCTCGAACGCCTTCTTCAAGACCGGGACCACGCGTGCGGCATCGGCGGGACCGCTCATGAAAACATCGAGCGCCGCATAGCCGTCCTTCGGCCAGCTGTGGATCGCGATATGGCTCTCCTCCAGCACCGCTACGCCGGTCACCCCGCCCGTGGGCTTCAGGGGGTGAAGATGCATGTGCAGCAGCGTGGCGCCCGAGGCTTCGACACACCGTTTCAGGACGCGCTCCACGTGGCCGACGTCGTCGAGCCTACGCGCACCGTAAAGATCGATGATCAGGTGCTGACCAGCATGCGTGCTGGCGCCGCGATTCCCAGTCGTGTCCTCAAGAGCAGCGCGCGCAGACTGCGACGCGTGCAGATCTTCCTTTTGGGCAGGGCTTGAACGAGTCAAGTCCATCCCCAATTGGAAGAGGGTGTCATTAAAGGCCATATGACCCTCCCCAACCAGCAGACAGATTCAACCCGCACGCTCCTTACCTTGGGGGTGTGGGGATCGAGGTCCTTGACCTTGAGGGCAGGTGGACGAACGGAGACCGCTGATATGATGCAAGTGGCCCGCTGCTGCAAGAGAAAATGCGCATGCGCGCCATCAAAAATATCGCGCGCAATCGTCACAGCTTCTTAGTGATTCATTTCGGGACATTTCGCACGCGCTCGCGCGCTTCAGAGCGGCTTCTCGCTCACTCCGAGCGGAGCAGCTTGTCGAGCAGCTGCTTGCCCTTCGACTTGCCGCCCTCGCCTTCGGCGCCACTGCCCTTGCCGAACAGCTCGTCGACGATCTCGTCGGCCTTCTTGCCCTTGAACTGCTTTCCGATCTCCTTGATCGCCTCGACCGACTTCGGGTCCTTCAGCACACCGGCGAGGTCGGGCTTGTATTTCGGGTTCTGCCAGGGCCCGTAGACGCGCACCGGCACCTCGATGCCGGAGAGATCGGCGGCACCGCCCTGACCGGCGAGGCTCGCGACCACCTTGGGGCGCAGCATGTAGTCCACCTCGCGGGCGGGAAGCTCGACGCGCCCCGAGCCCGTGACGCGCAACAGCGGGCTCACCAGCACCAGGTCCTGGTTCTCGGCGACGCCGGATTTCAAGGTCCAGGTCGACGTCATCTCGCTGAAGTCGGTCTTGTCGGTCGGCGCCGTATCGAGACCGCCGAAGTTGCCTTTCGACAGGTTGCGCATCATCTCCGGGACGTTGACGCCGATGATGGCGCCATCGGCGAAGGCGAGCTCGACCTTGCCGGTCAGCGTCTCGACGATCTCGCGCTGGTTCGCCCCGCTGCCGTTGACGTTGAACGTGAGGCGACCCTTGCCGGTGAGCCGGTCGATGTCCGCGACATCGGACAGCAGCGGCTGGCCGGCTATGCCGTCGAGCACGAGGTCGGCGGTGACGCCCGCCTTGGTTTCCGCCGTCGCATCCACCGTGACCGTGCCCTTGCCGCTGCCCTGGTAGAGGCGCACGTCCTCGAAGCGCGTGGTCATGACACGGTTCTTGAGGGTGACCGCGAGCTCAGATTGATCGAGCGCGACCGAGCCGATGGTGAGCTTGTCCACCGCCAGGCGGGCGTTGGCGTCGAGGGCGCCGAGCGGGGCGAGATTGAACGGATCCTCGCTCCAGCCTTCGCGCCTGGTGTAGCCCTTGACGCGCGGCCCCGGCTCCTCGAGCAGATCCTCGATGGACTTTTCCTTGCCGGGCTCCGTCGTGGACGCCTTGCCGGGTTCCGCCGCAGGCGCGGCGCCCCCGTGCGAGGCGTAGAGATTGAGATCGAGCGCCGAGAGCTTGAGGTCGGCGTTGACGAGTGGGCGCGCGCCACGCGTGTCGAGGGTGATCTCGCCGTGGGCCGTCGTGGCGTCGAGCTTGATCTCGGCGGTGGTGAAGGTGACCTGATCGGGCGCCGTGCGCAGGAGACCCTTGGCAGCCAGGTTGCCGAAGCCGTCGGAGGGCGGGAGCGTGCTGCCGAGCCAGAGAGCAAGGTCGCGCGCCGACGGCGACTTGGCGTCCAGAATACCTTCCGTGGCGAGCCCGTCCCGCAAACGCGCGGAGCCTTCGAAGGTGGCGTCGATCACATCCGTTGAGAAGCTCGCCTTGACCTTGGCGGGGCGCGTCTCCACCACGTCGGCGAGCGAGGTCAGCGCACCGTCGAAGCGCACGGTCTTGCCGTTCCAGGCGAAGCTGCCGTCGGCGGCGAGCGGATCGCCGAGCCCTGCGAGCGCGAGCTTGACGGCAATCGCGGATGCGTCGGCGGTCGCCCCGGTCAACGCGTTGCGATAGGCGAGCGTGCCGTCCTCGATGCGCACGTCATCAAGCTTCACGTCGGAGACGCGGAGCAGCGCCTCGCGGTTGTCGACGGGCGCGCTTGGGGCCGCGTCCGTGAGCGGCGCCTCGGGGGACGTCTCCGCTTCGGCGAGGCGCACTCTTCCCCCCGAAGCGGCGGCGAATTCCCACGAGCGGCGGCCGGTGGAGTCGATCTCGAGGTTGAGCGCCGGCTGGCGCAGCACAAGCGACCTGACGCGGACCTCGCCGCTCAGAAGCGGCCAGGGATCGATGCTGAGATCGAGCGACTTCATGGTGAGGAGCGGTCTCGCGTCCGTCGCGCCGGGGGCGCCCGACAGCGACACGTCGGCCAAGGTGACGCCGAGTGACGGGAGAAGCTTGAACGAGGCGGGGCCGGCAATGACGAGATCGCGCCCGGTCTTCGCCTTCACCGCAGCGATGGCGCGATCGCGCACGAAGTCGGCCGGGAGCGCGAAGAGGGCGAACGCAATCGCGCCGGCGATCATGGCGACTAGTCCCAAGCCGCCGTAAAGGAAGGCCGCGCCGACGCGCGAGCGACGAGGCTCTGCGCCATAGGCCGGGTCGCGGCGGCGAGACTGCGAGGGCGATGACGGGTACCGGGGTGGTCCGGGGTACGGCGCCGGGCCCGGATAGCCCGGTCCTGGAGGGCCCTGCCTTGGATAGCCCGGAGGGGGCGGTTGGGCTTGCCGTGGCGGCCCCCCGAATGGCGGTTGCTGGAGGGGCCTTTGCGACGGCCCGGTCCGCTCCTCGGACGGGCGATAGGCGTCTATCCCGGGCGGCCGTCGCGGCGGCGGTGTTCTATTGGTCATCGGTCTCCAGACCTTACGGCCGGCCGCGCGGGCGACGCATCGCTGCGACGCGACCGATTAAGCTCGTAGCCGTCAATTGTGTCAGGCCGGGGCCCGCGCGGGGCCACAGCCGGATCGATTATCCCCGCCTATCGCCGCCGGATCGCCGCGACCGCCGGCCTCGGCCCAGCACCTCACCATGCAACCCAAAGGCGCATCCAACGACTGCCGCCGAGTTGTATTTAATCGTTACGAATCAGTAATCTGGAATCAAATTGCGGTCACCGCGGGGTCTGGTTTTGAACATGCGACTCGCCCATACCGCAATCTATGAGCGTAGTCTTGCATCGCGTCTCGTCCAGGCCGGTAGCGCTTGCGCTGGCCGTGGCCGCTCCCCTCGCCTGGCTCCCGGCCGATCCCGCGCGGGCAGCCGCCGATCCCTCCACAGTCATCGCCGGGCGCGCGGCCGTCGTCGACGGCGATACGCTCGACATCAAGGGCCAGCGCGTGCGGCTCGAGGGCATCGACGCGCCCGAGGCCGATCAGACCTGCGGCGGCGGCTGGTTCGGCACCTGGAAATGCGGGCGTGCCGCGTCCGAGCAGCTTCGCTGGCTCACGGGTGGCCGGCGCGTCGAATGCGTTTCCGCCGGATACGACAAGTACGGGCGCGTGCTCGGCTGGTGCTCGGCCGACGGGCGCGACATCAACGCGGAGATGGTGCGAACGGGCCATGCCTGGGCGTTCGTGAAGTACTCGACACGCTACGAGGCCGTCGAAGCCGAAGCGCGCAAGGCTAAGGCCGGCATCTGGAAGGGCGAGGCGGAGCCCGCCTGGGAGTTTCGCGCGCGCCGCTGGGCGGCGGCTGAAGACGGCGCGCCCGAGGGCTGTGCCATCAAGGGCAACGTGACCGAGAACGGGCACATCTACCACATGCCCTGGAGCCCCTGGTACGCCAAGGTCAGGGTCGAGCCCGCCAAGGGCGAGGCCTGGTTCTGCAGCGAAGCGGAGGCGAGCAAGGCGGGCTTCCGGCCCGCGAAGGCGCCGTAGGCTGCGGATCGAAGCGTCGCTTTTTACACCATGGCCGCCGTCCGCGCGGAGCGCGGCTTCGCCGCGACAGGCGGCCATCCAGAGGCCGCTCGTGAGAGGTTCGTGCAATTGGCCCTGGATGGCCGGGTCAAGCCCGGCCATGGTGTACGGAGAGACGGAGTGCCCTGTAACAACGAAAACGCTTCTGGCGGCTGATTGACTTCCTGGTCCGGCGGGGAGAAAGTCCCGCGGAACGCTGCTTCGCGCGTCTTTGCGGGTCTCGAGAAGGGAAGCTCCCCCATGGTCCGTCGCCCCGTGCTCCTCGCCATCGCCGGCGCTCTCCTCATGGCGGCATCGCCCCTTCCGGCGGCCGCCAGCGACACGTGGCCCGGCATCCACGCCGAAGCGTTCGGCGGGCGCGCCATCGCGGACGGCCACGGCATCATCAAGCTCACCGCGCCCTACCGTCCCGACGACGTGCGCAGCGTGCCCATGGAGGCGGACATCACGCTCGGCGATGGCCGAGCGATCCGCGCCGTGTCGTTCGTGGTGGACATGAACCCCTCGCCGGTGGCGGCGGTGTTCCGCATGGGTGAGGGACGCACCAAGGCGCACATCGCAACCCGCATCCGCCTCGACCAGCAATCGGACGTGCGTGTCATCGTCGAGACGGACGACGGCGCACTCTACATGGCCGAGCAGCTCGTCAAGTTCGCGGGCGGGCAGGCGTCATGCTCGGCGCCGCCGGTGGGCGATCCGGCCGAGATCGCGGCCAGCATGGGACGAATGGATTTCGCGGCGGTCGGCGACACGCCGAACGGCTCGCATCAAGTGGCCCGGGCGCGGTACGGGCTGAGCCACCCCAACCATACCGGCATGGTGCTCGATCCCATCAGCCTGCTCTACATTCCGCTTCTGATGGTGGACAAGGTCGAGGCCCGCCAGGGCGACGCGCTCGTGTTCGAGATGACGGGCTCGATCACTCTGGCGCAGAACCCGGCGGTCGAGTTCGACTACGTGACGAACGGCGCCGCCGAGATGACGATCACGGCGCACGATACGAGCGGGGCCGCCTGGACGCGCCGCTTTCCGATCGGTCCTGCGGGCTGACGCGCTTTCCTGACCTAGGCGCCGACAGACCGTCTCGCTGTGGCACAGCGAGGCGACCCTCAACCGCGTTCAATAGGACGGGAACCAACAAACCTTCCGAGCGTTATTCGACCGTCTGGAAACTGTCGAAACGCTCGGAGTTCAATCGATGGGCAATCTGCTGCACTGGGCCGTGGTGTTTCTCGTCATCGCCCTAGTCGCGGCGTTTCTAGGCTTCGGCGGAGTTGCCGGTACGGCAATGGAAGGAGCGCGCCTCCTGTTCTGGGTGGCGGTCGTCTTCCTCGTCATCGCACTCGTAATGGGGCTCATTCGCCGAGCTTAGCAACCCGTAAGGGGCAGCCCACCGGCCGCCCGATCTCTCCACGCTTCAGTCCATCAAGCGCGCCCGCAATGCAGCGAGCGCGCGGCGTGGCCTGCTGTCTGCACTACCCCCTCAACGCATGAAGGAGTTGCACATGAACTGGGATCGCATCGAAGGCAACTGGAAGCAGTTCTCCGGCAAGGTCAAGGAGAAGTGGGGCAAACTCACGGACGACGACATCGCCGCCATCAACGGCCGGCGCGACCAGCTCGAGGGCAAGATCCAGGAGCGCTACGGATATGCCCGCGATCAGGTGAAGAAGGAACTCGACGACTGGTCGAGTTCGCTCTGAGCCATCAGACAGAGAAGAAAGATCCGGCGCGAAGCCGGGCAGTTCTCAAACCTCAGCCGGCGGGCCTGCTCGCCGGCTGATTTTGTTTGGCGCCGACCTCATCCACCCGTGAAGGTGATCAGGATCTTCATGCGCAGGAGCTCCGGATAGAACACCTCGAGCGCCTTGCTGCCGAAGAAGAAGATGGCTCCGAGCAGGATCAGCGCGGGAATGGCAGCGAGCGCGCACTTCAGGAAGAACATCACGAGATGATGAAACGGCACGTCGAAGCGCTCGACGGAGGCCGCCATCAGCTCGCCCTCGGAGCCCGAGGACGGGCGGGTGCGCGCCAGGTATGTCGGCGGGTCGCCGACCATGTTTGCGTCCATGGACCGGTTCCGGCGCTCGCGGGCCTCGCGTGCGCGGGCTTCCTTCTCGCGCCGCAACGTTCGCGGCAGATCGTCAAAATCGCTATCCGCCGTCAGCGGAAAGTTGGTGTCCGTCATTTCTCACCGTCCAATTGCGCTCAGGCCGCGCTCGCGACCCGTCTTGCGCGGCATTCCGCCGGCGCGCGCCCGCTATGCCACGGGCGACGTCCTTGTTAAGTTGCACCGGGATTTTGACGGGGAGGTGTCCGTGAGCGCGCTCGAGCAGCTGATACGTACGATTCCGGACTATCCGAAGCCCGGCATTCTGTTTCGAGACGTGACGACACTCCTGGGCGACGCCCAGGGCCTCAAAGCCGCCATCACGCAGATGGCGGAGCCCTTTCGCGCCGAGCCGGTCGACGCGGTGGCCGGCATCGAAGCGCGCGGTTTCATCCTCGGCGGCGCTATCGCCGATCGCCTCGGATGCGGATTCATCCCCATTCGCAAGAAGGGGAAGCTTCCCTGGAAGACCATCGGGCAGGAATACACGCTCGAATACGGCGTCGACGTGATCGAGATCCACGAGGACGCGCTGACGGCGGGCCAGCGCATCCTGATCGTGGACGATCTGATCGCCACCGGCGGGACGGCGGAGGCGGCGGTGAAACTCATCCGGCGCAGCGGCGGCGACGTGGTGGGGGCGACCTTCATCATCGACCTCCCGGACCTCGGCGGCCTCAAGCTTCTGGCGAGCCATGGCATCCGGTGTCATGCGCTGGTTGCTTTCGAAGGTCACTGAATGGTGCTCACGGCACCAGAGCTCGCACAAGCGCTGGCGGTGATCGCGCGCTGGCGCGGGGACGTCGAGGCGGCCCTCGATTGTCCTCGCTGCGGACATAAGGGGCTTGCCCTTGCCGATCGTTCGGCGCGGCCTTATGCGGAGTGGTACCACCTCGCTTGCACGGGCTGCGGACTGGACGAGACCATCCATATTCCGCTTGGCCCCCCGGTCGTCGGCGGGCTCGACTGAGCTTCGAAAGCGCAATCCATCCATGAAGATCAACGGCACGCCCATGCGGACGATCCGGCCCGGCGCGAACGGCGCCTCGGTCGAGATCATCGATCAAACGAAGCTGCCGCACCGCTTCGAGACGCTCACGCTCGCCTCCGTCGAGGACGCGGCGCGGGCGATCCTCACCATGCAGGTGCGGGGCGCGCCGCTGATCGGCGCCACGGCCGCCTACGGGCTCGCGTTCGCGCTCGGCCGGGACGCATCGGACGCGGGCCTCGCGGACGCGATCGCGCTTCTCGCCAAGCAGCGCCCGACGGCGATCAACCTCCGCTGGGCGCTCGAGGAGGTGCGGCGCGTGGTCGAGCCGCTGCCGGCCGCCGCGCGCGCCTCCGCCGCGTTCGATAAGGCCGGCGCCATCGCGGAGGAGGACGTCGAGACATGCCGGCGCATCGGCGTGCACGGTCTCGAGCTGATCCGAGCCATCGCGGCGAAAAAAGCCGCAGGCGCACCGATCAACATCCTCACGCACTGCAACGCGGGCTGGCTCGCGTGCGTCGACTGGGGCACGGCGACCTCGCCCATCTACCAGGCGCACGAGGCCGGCATTCCGGTCCACGTGTGGGTCGACGAGACGCGGCCACGCAATCAGGGTGCGGCGCTGACCGCCTTCGAGCTCGGCAGCCACGGGGTTCCGCACACCATCGTGGTCGACAACGCGGGCGGGCATCTCATGCAGCATGGACAGGTGGACATCTGCATCGTCGGCACCGACCGGGTGGCGGCCAACGGGGACGTCGCCAACAAGATCGGCACCTACCTGAAGGCGCTCGCCGCCCACGACAACGACGTGCCGTTTTACGTCGCGTTACCATATTCCACGATCGACTGGACGATCGCGTCGGGGCGCGACATACCGATCGAGGAGCGCAGCTCCGAGGAGGTGCTCAAGTTGCAGGGGCGCCTCGCGGACGGCGCTCTGGTGACGGTCGAGATCGCCGCACCCGGCTCTCCCGCGTCGAACCCCGCTTTCGACGTGACGCCGCAGCGCCTCGTCACCGGCTTCATCACGGAGCGCGGCGTGGCGCCTGCGACGCGCGCCGGCCTGATCTCCCTCTATCCCGAACAGCGCGAGAGTGCCGCATGACGAAAGCCCCCAAGAAAAAGAAGAAAATGGTCAAGGCCCGCAAGGCACGCGACCGCGAGGAGCTCAAGCTGCGCCAGGACGTGGTCGCGACCGCTCTCGCAATGAGCCGCAGCGGCCTCTCGCCAGGGGCCTCCGGCAACGTATCGGCGCGTTTCGCCGACGGCATGCTGATCACGCCGACGGGGATCGCCTACGAGGACATCAAGGCGCGTGACATCGTCTTCGTCGCGGGCGACGGAAAGGTGCCGGGCAAGCAGAAGAAGCCGTCATCGGAGTGGCAGTTCCATCTCGCCGCGTACAAGGCGCGGCCGGACATGGGCGCCGTCGTGCATACGCACTCGCTGCATGCGGTCGTGCTTGCCTGCGCGGGCCGATCCATCCCGGCCTTCCATTACATGGTGGCGATCTCGGGCGGCATCGACATCCCGGTGCTGCCCTATGCGACGTTCGGCACGGCGAAGCTCGCCGAGAACGTCGGGCGCGGGCTCGCCGACCGGCAGGCCTGTCTCATGGCGCACCACGGCGCGATCGCGATCGGCAAGACGCTCCGCGACGCGCTCGCGCTCGCGACCGAGATCGAGGTCCTGGCCGAGCAGTACACCAAGGTGCTCTCCATCGGACCGCCGGCGGTCATCTCCGAGGACGAGATGCGCGTCGTGCTCGACAAGTTCAAAACATACGGCCAGCAGGCCTGACGCGGGCTCAACTTTCGGGGCGGGCGTCCCAACGACGCGTGAGGAGCGGGAGGCGCGCGCGGAAGCGCCTCGCCTTCACCTCACCCACCGGCGCGCACATCGGGCAATCGCACGGGCGCCAATCAGCACTCTTGGCCTCCGGGAAATAGCGCCATCCGAACGTGCGGGGGAGCAGGCGCACGCCGACGATCTCGGCGGGCGCGATGCGGCGCGTGATGACCACCTGGGCGCCGCGCGGATCGTCCATGGCGCGGATGCGCGATACGGCGTCGGCAGCGGAGAGGCGCTCGGGCTCGGCGTTGTAGTGGTGGGCGAAGACCTGCTCGCCGTCGGGGACGCGAAACGTGACAGCAACCATCGTGCGCGCGCCGGAGCGCTTCAGCTCGCGCGCCCACTGGTGGGTCAGCGTGTAGCTTTCCATGACGGGGAACGCCCACACGAGACGGTCGAAGCCCGCGTATGGCATGCGGATGCGGCGTGGCGCGATGCCATTCCTGCGGATGCGCTTGGCGACAGGCTCGGGCGCGATGTGGACAAAGAGCGGCATGGAGACCCCGGAAGGAACCCAAGGTCTAGCATGGCTGCGCCGTGCGAGCTCACCCGTCGCGGACTACTCTGGCGGCAGCAGGCCCTCGAGAAGGCGGTGCATACCCTCGCGGCCGACGAAACCGGCGATGCGGCCGATCTCGACGCCGTCGCGCACGAGGACGACGGTCGGCACCATGCGCACGGGAGCGGCGAGGCGGAAACTCTCCGCGGCCGGATCGTTGACGTCGACGAAGCGGAGCGGAGCCGTCTTGCCGGCTCGAGAGGCCGCGTAGGACGGGGCGACGTCGCGGCGGAGCATCGGGCAGTAGACGCAGCCCGGCGCCTCGAAGGCGATCAGCTCGATGCCGGTCGGCGCCGGCTTGCCGGCCTCGGCCTCGGCCTCGTGCAGGGTCGCGGCGTCCAGCGATGGGGCGAACGCGGCCGACAGTCCCAATCCGAGACATTTCAGAAGGGTGTTTCTCAGGGGCTTATGGCTCATGCCGCTTTCCAACTGCCGATGCTGCTTCCAAACTGCGGCTCGATTTGCAGTTTCGATGCCATCGAGTGGGCGGGGCGGGCGGCGGCGCGTTCACCGTAAACGGCGCGGCGAACCATCAGCCGCGGTCAGCGTTCTCTCGTCGGAGCAACCACGGAGCGAGCCGCGATGCAGCACACGTCCGTCGGCACTCGGGCCGGCTTCCACGTTTTGATCGGGGACGATCGCTCACAAGCCGCCTCGATGGCGATCGCGCCGGGCGAGCACGAGGGCGGGCCCGACAACCGGCATGGCGGCGCGGATCAGTGGCTCTATGTCGTCGACGGCGAAGGCGAGGCGATCGTCAATGGGCAAACGCTTGCCATCCGCGCCGGCACCTTGATCCTGATTCAGCGCGGGGATTTGCACGAGATCCGCAACACGGGGCGCGTTCCGCTCGAGACGCTCAACATCTACGTGCCCCCCGCGTATTCGACGGAAGGCGACGAGCTGCCGGCCGGCAAGCCGTGACATTGCGCAGCGCACACGCACGCGTGACGCCTTTCGCACGCGCGAGGGGCGAACCCTTAAGTGATCAGAATCGGGAACGCACCGCGCGCTTTCGATGTTACATTTTCTCGGAAGTGAAATATTCGCGGTGCCAACGTGACAGAAGAAACGACTGCTCTCGCCCTGCTGCTCTCCCCGACCCTTCTCCTGGCCTTGGCTGCGTTCTACGTCGGGCGCTCGCTCTGGATCGCACGCGACGTCTGGCCCGCATGCAGGGCGGACACCAAGATCCTCTATCTGCTTGTCGCGCCGCCGCTGACCCTCGCCGTCGACATTCTCGAGGTCACGGATCGTCTGTTCTGGAGCCGCGCCGAAAGCAAAGGCAAGCCCCAGCCGGCGCGCACTCGTGCGCGGGCCCACACGCAGCGTCCGCTCCGCGCCAAGATGGCGCTGCGCTCGGACGGATGATCCGGCGCATCAGAAAATCGCAATCAGGAAATTGGTGGAGCCAAGCGGGATCGAACCGCTGACCTCTTGCATGCCATGCAAGCGCTCTCCCAGCTGAGCTATGGCCCCTAACCCGGGATGTCGTCTGCGGGGCGCGCACGAGCGGCCCCGCCGGGAAGACCGGCTCATTAGGCCGATCGCATCGAAACTTCAAGAGCGAAGTTCGGGTTGCGGAAAGCTCCGCGACGCCCGATCCGGCCCTTCCAGAGTTTGGTCTAACGCTCCTCGTCGCCCTCGGCGACGGGACCGCCGATGATGTTCGAGACGTCGCCGCCCTCCTCTTCCTCCTCCTCGAGGAAGGTCTCGTCCTCGTCGGCTGCGACGGCCTCGCCCTCCTCCTCGATCTCGGGCAGCGCCTCATCGGCCTCCGCCTCGGCCTCGGCCGCGACCGGCGCCTTCTCCACGTATTCCGACTTGCGGCCGCGGCGACCGGGCCTCTCGTCGGCGCCCGCAGAGGCCGAAAGAGGCGAGGAGGCGAGCGCATAGATCGAGCCGCAGATCGGGCACGTGATCGGGTTATGATTGAGATCGTAGAACCGAGCACCGCATTCGTTGCTCTGGCAGGTGCGCTTGGTCCCGCGCGCTTGCTTGGTCGCCATGACTTGTCACCTTGAAATTCGGGATAGGGGGGTCTGCCACAGCCCTTGTCGGCTGTCAAAACCAAATGCTGCGCGAGACCCCAAATCCCGCCTCCACGCCGTTGACAGAGCCCCACTCCGGCGGCTCTATGCGCGGGCTTCCCCAAAAACGCACGCGGCCGGCGTTCCGTTGCAGCCGTTCACAGCCGTTCGCACTTGCCAGGCTCTGTCCCTTGACCCACGCCGCACCCGTCCCGCTCGCCGCCTCGCGCTCCGGAGCCCTCAAAGGCCGCCTCAGGGTGCCGGGCGACAAATCGATCTCACACCGGGCGCTCATGCTCGGGGCGCTCGCGACCGGCGTGACGCGCATCCGTGGCCTGCTCGAGGCGGAGGACGTGATCAACACGGCGCGCGCCGTCTCGGCGCTCGGGGCGCCAGCGCGCAAAGCGGGCGATGTCTGGGAGGTGCTGGGGCGCGGCACGGGCGGTCTTTCGCAACCTGAAGCGCCGCTCGATTTCGGAAACTCCGGCACCGGCACCCGGCTCATGATGGGCGTCATCGCGCCGCACGACATGACCGTCACCATGACCGGCGATGCCTCGCTCTCGAAGCGCCCGATGCGGCGCGTGCTCGGGCCCTTGAAAGAGATGGGGCTCGAGGTCGAGGGCGACGGCGACCGGCTGCCGCTCACGGTGCGCGGCTCATCGCGCCTGGTGCCGATCACGTACACGCTGCCCGTGCCATCGGCGCAGCTCAAGAGCGCCATCCTGCTCGCAGGGCTCGGCACGGCGGGCGAGACCACCGTCGTCGAACGCGAGGCGACGCGCGACCACACGGAGCGCATGCTCAGGCATTTCGGCGCGGAGGTCACGACTACTGCCGACAACGGCGCGACGCGGATCACGATCCGCGGCCAGGCCGAGCTTCAGGGCCGCGAGGTGGGCGTGCCCGGCGACCCGTCCTCCGCGGCTTTTCTCGTGGCGGCGGCACTGATCGTGCCGGGCTCGGATGTCACCATCGAGGGCGTGCTCGTCAATCCGACGCGGACCGGCTTCTATACGACGCTGCAGGAGATGGGCGGCGACGTGGTTTTTCTCAACGCGCGCGAGGAAGGCGGCGAGCCGGTGGCCGACATCCGGGTGCGCTTCTCGGCGTTGCAAGGCGTCACGGTGCCGGCGGCACGGGCGCCGTCGATGATCGACGAGTATCCGATCCTGGCCGTGGTCGCGGCCTTCGCGCGCGGCGCGACGCGCATGGAGGGGCTCGGCGAGCTCAAGGTGAAGGAAAGCGACAGGCTCGCTGCGACGGCGGCCGGCCTCGCCGCCAACGGCGTCAAGGCGGAGGTCGACGGCGACAGGCTCACCGTTCACGGCGCGGGACGCGTGCCGGGCGGCGGACTCGTGGCGACGCACCTCGATCACCGCATGGCGATGAGCTTCCTCACCATGGGGCTCGCCGCCGAGCGGCCGGTGACCGTCGACGACACGGCCATGATCGCGACCAGCTTCCCCGAGTTCCGGCCGCTGATGGAGCAGATCGGGGCTCGGTTCAGCGAGGGCGCGGCATGATCATTGCCATCGACGGGCCGGCGGCGTCGGGCAAGGGAACGCTCGCCAAGCGGCTCGCGGAGCACCTGGGCTTCCATTGCCTCGATACGGGCCTTCTCTACCGGGCCGTGGCCAGGGATGTGGCGTGGCTCGGGTTCCGGCTCGACGATACGTGGGCGTCGGTCGCGGCCGCGCGCGGCCTGGATCCGCGCGAGCTCGAGGACCCCGACCTGCGGGGCACCGCGGCTGGAGACGCCGCCTCGATCGTGGCGCGCATCCCCGAGGTCCGGGCGGCGCTGCTCGCCTACCAGCGCGATTTCGCCCGCCGGCCGCCGGGCGCGGTGCTCGACGGGCGCGACATCGGCACCGTGGTATGTCCCGGCGCGGACGCGAAAATCTTCGTCACCGCCACCCCCGAGGTGCGCGCGAGGCGCCGTTTCGCCGAGTTCGAGGCCCGGGGGGCCGGGGTTGCGTATGAGACGGTGCTTTCCGACATCCTGGTGCGGGACGCGCGGGACGCGGGACGCCCCAATGCCCCCATGATGGTCGCACCAGATGCCATGTTGCTCGAGACCAGCAACTTGAGTATAGAAGCGGCATTCGACGCCGCCGTCGGATTGATCAAGAGGAAGATCAGCCACCCGGGACGCTGAAAGCGCGTCTCAATTTTCGTTGGCAGGGCAGGGCCCATCACGGCGGCGCCGAGACCAAATTCATCCGAACGTGCCGATCGAGGACCGTCCGAGCGCCTGCGTGCGCCCGGCAATCCCCCAAGGCGCATCACCATCCACGCCGTGGCGGCTCACGCGAGCCCGGTCCGCGGCGCATCCGCAATTTCGAGAGTCCAGGAGACCCAATGACCGCAGAAGCCAGCAAAGATTACTCCCCGTCGCGTGACGAGTTCGCCGCGCTCCTCGCAGAGAGCCTCGCCAAGGACGACCTGTTCGAGGGCAGCGTCGTCAAGGGCAAGGTGGTCGGCATCGAGAAGGATCTCGCCGTCATCGACGTCGGCCTCAAGATGGAAGGCCGCGTGCCGGTCAAGGAATTCGGACTCGCCGGCCAGCCGAGCACCATCAAGGTCGGCGATATCGTCGAAGTCTATCTGGAGCGCATCGAGAATGCGCTCGGCGAGGCCGTTCTCTCGCGCGACAAGGCGCGCCGCGAGGAGAGCTGGACCCGCCTCGAGAAGCTCTCCGAGAAGGGCGAGAAGGTAACGGGCGTCATCTTCAACAAGGTCAAGGGCGGCTTCACGGTCGACCTCGACGGCGCGGTGGCGTTCCTACCGGGCTCGCAGGTCGACATCCGCCCGGTGCGCGACATCGGCCCGCTCATGCACCAGCCGATGCAGTTCCAGATCCTCAAGATGGACCGCCGCCGCGGCAACATCGTCGTCTCGCGCCGCTCCGTGCTGGAAGAGACGCGTGCCGAGCAGCGCGCCGACATCGTCGCCCGCCTCGCCGAGGGCCAGATCATCGACGGCCTCGTCAAGAACATCACCGACTACGGCGCGTTCATCGATCTCGGCGGCATCGACGGCCTGCTGCACGTCACCGACATGGCGTGGCGCCGCGTCAACCATCCGTCCGAGATCCTCAACGTCGGCGACACGGTGAAGGTGCAGATCATCCGCATCAACCCCGAGACGCAGCGCATCAGCCTCGGCATGAAGCAGCTCCAGTCCGACCCGTGGAGCGCGATCGAGGCCAAGTACCCGATCGGCGCGCGCTTCAGCGGCACGGTGACGAACATCGCCGACTACGGCGCGTTCGTGGAGCTCGAGCCCGGCGTCGAGGGCCTGATCCACGTCTCCGAGATGAGCTGGACCAAGAAGAACGTGCATCCCGGCAAGATCGTCTCCACCAGCCAGCAGGTCGAGGTGCAGATCCTCGAGGTCGACCCCACCAAGCGGCGCATCTCGCTCGGCCTCAAGCAGACGCAGGACAACCCCTGGGATTCGTTCCTGTCGACGCACCCCAAGGGCTCCGAGGTCGAGGGCCCGATCCGCAACATCACCGAGTTCGGCCTCTTCATCGGCCTCGACGGCGGCGTGGACGGCATGGTGCACCTCTCCGACCTCGACTGGCAGAAGCCCGGCGACGAAGTCATCAAGGACTACAAGAAGGGCGACACCGTCAAAGCGGTGGTGCTCGACGTCGACAGCTCGAAGGAGCGCATCTCGCTCGGCATCAAGCAGCTCGGCGGCGATCCGGCGGATGCCCTCGGCAAGTACAAGAAGGGCGACCAGGTGACCTGCGAGGTCGTCGCGGTGCAGGAGAACGGCATCGAGGTGAAGATCGCCGACAGCGACCTCACCACGTTCATCAAGCGCTCGGATCTCTCGCGCGACCGCTCGGAGCAGCGTTCGGAGCGCTTCACCGTCGGCCAGAAGGTCGATGCGGCGGTGATGTCCGTCGACAAGGCCGCGCGGCGCATCTCGGTCTCGATCAAGGCGCTCGAGATCGCGGAGGAGAAGCAGGCGGTGGCGCAGTACGGCTCGTCCGACTCGGGCGCGTCGCTCGGCGACATCTTCAAGGCCGCCATCAAGAAGCGCGACGCCGACCAGGACCAGGGCGACGAGGAGTAAGCGCTTTTCGTCAGGAACGGTTAAGCAACATGCGCGGGGCTTCGGTCCCGCGCATTTTTTGTCTCCCTCTCCCCGCTAGCGGGGAGAGCGGATAGCGTCCCATTGCGCGCGGCTTGGCAGTTTCCTATTTTGCAATGCAATGGCCCGGAGCGCGACGGCGCTCCAGGCTTTTGATGAGACCGGTGAGTCACGCTTCGGGATTCTCTGCGCTGCCGATTGACGCCGCGCCTGATAGGCGGCGCGACGATCGGAGCGACGGAGGGTCCGAAGCGATCATGACCTAAGCCTGGAGCACCCCCCATGTCGCTAGAGACCGAGGCCGTTCTCGACCGGCGCCGCATGCGAAGGCGGCTCGCCTTCTGGCGCACGGCGGCCGTGCTTTTCGTCGGCCTTCTGCTCGGCGCGCTCCTGTTCGGCAGCGAGGACCTTTCGTCGCTCGCCGGGACCAAGCAGATCGCGCGCATCGAGATCGAGGGCACCATCACGGACGATCGCGACCAGCTGGCGATGCTGAAGAAGATCCGCGAGGCGAGCCACGTCGAGGCGCTGCTCGTGTTCGTCAACAGCCCCGGCGGCACGACCACCGGCGGCGAAAGCCTCTACCTCGCGCTGCGCGACGTCGCCGAGAAGAAGCCGGTGGTGGCGCAGTTCGGCACCATCGCCGCTTCCGCCGGATACATCGTGGGGCTCGGCACGGACCATATCGTGGCGCGCGGCAATACCATCACCGGCTCGGTCGGCGTGCTGGCGCAGTGGCCGGAGATCTCGGAACTGCTCGGCAAGCTCGGCGTGCGCTTCAACGAGGTGAAGAGCGGCGCGCTGAAAGCCTCGCCGAACCCGTTCGAGCCCACCACCGAGGAGGCGCGCCGCGTGATGCAGGACACCATCGACGATGGTTTCCGCTGGTTCCTGTCGCTGGTCCAAGACCGTCGCGGCATCAATCCCCAGGACGTCGATGGACTGGTCCAGGGGCGCATCTATTCCGGCCGCCAGGCGCTCTCGAACAAGCTCGTCGACGAAATCGGGGGCGAGGCCGAGGCGGTGCGCTGGCTCGAGACCAGCCGCAACGTGACGAAGGACCTCAAGGTGGTGAATTGGAAGCCTACCCCCGAAGGAACCTGGGGCGCGGTGACGGGCCAGGCCTCCCGGGCGGCGGGTAACCTTATGCTCTCGGCGCTCGCCGGCGTGGCCGATCTTGCCAGCCTTCCGGCAAACCTTGGCAGACTTGGCCTTGACGGCCTCGTCTCTGTTTGGCAACCTGCGGAAAATTAAAGAAATATTTCTGTCGGGAGGCTTGGCCTTGATCAAATCCGAACTCATCCAAAAAATTGCAGCCTCGAACCCGCATCTCTATCATCGGGACGTCGAGCGGATCGTCAATGTGGTGTTCGACGAGATCGTCGATGCGCTCGCGCAGGGCGACCGCGTGGAGCTGCGCGGCTTCGGCGCATTCACTGTGAAGCACCGCGCCGCCCGGCAGGGCCGCAATCCGCGCACGGGAACGCCGGTGCCGGTGGCCGAGAAGTTCGTCCCGTTCTTCAAGACCGGCAAGGAGCTGCGCGACCGGCTCAACGACAGCTGACGCCGAGCGCCCGCATCGCGAGAGGAGCCAGCGTGCTCAAACGTATTCTCTGGCTGGTGGTCGCCTTCCCCGCGGCAGCGCTGCTGATCGCGCTCGCGGTCTCCAACCGTCACGCCGTACGCCTCGTGCTCGACCCGTTCCGCCCCGAGACGCCTGTGCTGTCGATCGTGCTGCCGTTCTACGCCTACCTGTTCGGCGCGCTGCTCGCCGGCGTGCTGCTCGGCGGGGCCGCGACCTGGCTCTCGCAATCGCGATGGCGGCGCACGGCGCGCATCCGTGCCGGCGAAGCCAGGCGATGGCAGGGCGAGGCCGACCGGCTCATGCGCGAGCGCGACGCCGAGGTCAGCGCCCGCGCCAAGGCGCTCGCGGCCCCCGAGAAGCGCAACGCGGCCTAGACAAATCCTCGCCTCCGCGCTTGAGGCGCACGATCCGTCAGCCTCCTTGTCTTTTCGTTCGAGGTTCGGCAGCACACTCCGTGCGAGTATTCCATCATGATCGAAACAGACGCGTTGTTTTTGACACTGACCGTGGTCGAGTTCGCGGCTGTCGCCCTGTTCGCCGTCACCGGCGCGCTGGTGGCCAGCCGCAAGGAGATGGATATTTTCGGCTTCGGCCTGATGGCCACGGTCACCGGCATCGGCGGCGGCACAATCCGCGATCTCATGCTCGGCAGCCTGCCGGTGTTCTGGGTCAAGTACCCTTCGTACCTCGTGATATGCCTCACGATGGCTGCGCTCACTTTTTTCACGGCGCATCTGTTGGCATCGCGCTATCGCACGCTGATCTGGCTCGATGCGATGGGTTTGGCACTGGTGGCGGTTCTGGGAGCGGAGAAGGGCCTGGCCTCGGGTGCCGGGCCGCTCGTCGCGGTGGTCATGGGGGTCATCACGGCTGCATGCGGGGGCATCATCCGCGACCTCCTCGGGGGTGAGCCGCCGCTTCTGCTCAGCCGTCACGACATCTATGCGACGGCTGCCATGGCGGGTGCCATCGCCTTCGTCGCTCTCACGGGTCTTGGCGTGCCACGCGTCGCCGCCGTATGCGTCGGCATCGTCCTCGGATTTGTCATCCGGGGCTTCGCCATTCGCTACAGTTGGGCCTTGTCTCCCTATAAACCCCGGCCCGGGCGCAATCCGGCGGACCTGGGATTTTGATGGTTTGCCGCCGATGACCCCACGCGTGAAAATCTGCGGATTGAAGACCGAGGCCGCGCTCGACGTTGCGCTCTCGGCGGGGGCGGATTTCGTCGGCTTCGTGCTCTATCCGAAGAGCCCGCGCAACGTGAGCGTGGCGGAGGCGGGCGCTCTCGTGCGGGCTGCCCGCGCGAAAGACGTCGGCGCCAAGACCGTGACGCTGCTCGTCGATCCGGACGATGCGCTCGTCGACCGAGTGGCCTCCGAAATCGCGCCGGACTTCCTGCAGCTGCACGGCCACGAGAGTCCGGAGCGCGTGGCGGAGCTTCGCGACCGCAGCGGGCTTTCCATCATCAAGGCGGTGCCGGTGGCTACGTCGGACGACGTCGACGCGGCTTTCGGCTATCTCGCGCCGGGGCGGGCCGACATCCTGATGTTCGACGCCAAGCCGCCGCCGGACCCCGCCGCGCTGCCCGGCGGCAACGGCCTCGCGTTCGACTGGCACATCCTCGAAGGTGCACGGGCACCGTTCGCGCTCGCGGGCGGTCTCACGCCCGAGAACGTTGCCACGGCCATCGCGCTGACGGGCGCCGCCATCATTGACGTCTCGTCGGGCGTCGAGAGCCGCCCGGGCGAGAAAGACCCAGCGCGCATCCGCCGCTTCCTTCAGGCGGCAAAGGCCGCTAAGCAATCCTAAAAATCGCCGCCTTAGGGCAGGCAAGGCAGAGGTAACGGCCGATGGCCACAAAGAAACAAAAGACGGGCGAAGCCAAGCTCAACACGCTCAAGGCGGGACCCGACGAGCTCGGGCATTTCGGGCTGTTCGGTGGGCGCTTCGTGGCCGAGACGCTGATGCCGCTGATCCTCGATCTCGAGACTGCCTACAACGCCGCGAAGGACGACCCCGCGTTCCAGGCCGAGCTGACGGACCTGCTGCTGCACTACGGCGGGCGGCCGAGCCCGCTCTATTTCGCAGAGCGTCTTACGGAGCACTTCCGCGCCGTTGCCAAATCGCAGGGCGGCACGGGCGGCGCCAAGATCTACTTCAAGCGCGACGAACTCAACCACACGGGCAGCCACAAGATCAACAACTGCCTCGGCCAGATCCAGCTCGCGCGGCGCATGGGAAAGACTCGCATCATCGCCGAGACGGGCGCCGGACAGCATGGCGTCGCGGTGGCGACGGTGTGCGCGCGCTTCGGACTGCCGTGCGAGATCTACATGGGCGCCACCGACGTCAAGCGCCAGTCGCCGAACGTCGCGCGCATGCACATGCTCGGCGCCAAGGTGAACCCCGTCACGGCCGGCGCGGGCACGCTCAAGGACGCCATGAACGAGGCGCTCCGCGACTGGGTGACCAACGTGCGCGACACCTACTACCTCATCGGCACCGCCGCGGGGCCGCATCCCTATCCGGCCATGGTGCGCGACTTCCAGTCGATCATCGGTAACGAGACGCGCGAGCAGATGATGGAGCGCGAGGGGCGGCTGCCGGATACGCTGGTCGCCTGCATCGGCGGCGGCTCGAATGCGATCGGCCTGTTCCATCCGTTCCTCGACGACGAGACCGTTGCAATCTATGGCGTCGAAGCAGGCGGGCACGGGCTCGACGTGGAGAACGGGCATGCGGCATCCATGAACGGCGGCAGGCCGGGCGTGCTGCACGGCAACCGCACCTATCTCCTGCAGGACGCCGAAGGGCAGATCCTCGAAGGCCATTCCATCTCGGCGGGTCTCGACTATCCCGGCGTCGGCCCCGAGCACTCCTGGCTCAAGGACACGGGGCGCGTGAGCTACGTCTCGATCACGGACAAGGAAGCGCTCGAAGCTTTCCAGCTGTCGGCGAAGCTCGAGGGCATCATCCCGGCGCTCGAGCCGTCGCACGCGCTCGGCTGGGTGACCAAGCTCGCGCCGACGCTGCCCCAGGACAACCTCCTCGTCATGAACATGTGCGGGCGCGGCGACAAGGACGTGTTCGCCGTTGCCGGCTACCTGGGGATCAAGCTTTGACCAGCGAAGTGCCCGCTCACCCGCTCACCCGGCGCAAGGCCGGGGTCGCGGCCTCTCCCCACAGGGGAGAGGCGAAGTGGACGGCGCCTCTCACCTCTCCCCGGTGGGGAGAGGTCGGCCGCGCAAGCGGCCGGGTGAGGGGGCGGCGCGCTCAGGGCGTCGGCAACTCGCTCAAGATGCTGTTCAAGACTCCGTCAATGTTGGTGCGGACATCATCGTTCGAGACTCGCACGACGTGGAAACCAAGAGACTTCAGTATCTCGGTTCGTACAGTGTCCCGCTTCAACTCCTCATCCGTCGCGTGCGTCGCTCCGTCGATCTCGACGATCAGCTTGCCGTCGAGCGTCACGAAATCGACGACAAAGCGGTCGACTGGATGCTGGCGGCGGAATTTCCAGCGCGAGAGCTGGCGGTTGCGCAGCACGCGCCACAGCAGACCCTCGGGGGTTGTTTGCCCTCTGCGCAACGCTTGGGCTCGGCGCTTCAGATGGTCTGTAGCCACAAGTGGCCCCTCACCCGGAAGCGATCTGCGATCGCTTCCGACCTCTCCCCACCGGGGAGAGGTGGAGTGGCTCTACATTCACCTTGGAACCCGTGCATGACCAGTCAGAAACAATCGAGGATCGACCGGCGGTTTGCGGCGTTGAAGGAGCAGGGGCGCGCGGGCCTCGTCGCGTTCGTCACGGCGGGCGATCCCGACCTCGCAACGTCGAAGGCGATCCTGCTTGGTTTGCCCAAAGCCGGCGCCGACATCATCGAGCTCGGCATGCCGTTCTCGGACCCGATGGCGGACGGCCCCGCCATCCAGGCCTCGTCGCTGCGCGCGCTCAAGGCCGGGCAGACGATGCGGAAAACCCTCGATCTGGTGCGGGCCTTCCGCGAGACGGACGCGGACACGCCGATCGTGCTGATGGGCTACTACAATCCGATTTACGTCTACCCGAGCGAGAAATTCCTCGATGAGGCCGCGGCGGCCGGGGTCGACGGCCTGATCGTTGTGGACATCCCACCCGAGGCCGACGACGAGCTGTGCCTGCCGGCCGTCGAGAGGGGGCTGAACTTCATCCGCCTCGCAACGCCCACCACGGACGATAAGCGACTGACAACGGTGCTGAAAAACACCTCCGGTTTTCTTTACTATGTCTCCATCACGGGCATCACGGGAGCGGGATCGGCCGACCCGCAGGACGTGCAACTGCAAGTGGCGCGCCTCAAACGCGCGACAACCCTTCCCGTAGCGGTCGGATTTGGCGTAAGAACACCCGACCAAGTGCGGTCCATGGCCAAGATTGCGAATGCGGTGGTGGTCGGCTCGGCGCTGGTCCGGGCCATCGAAACAAGCCTCGGCGAGGATGGGCGCGCGACTGGTAATACCGCCCGCTCCGTCCTAGATTTGGTCGGTGGCCTCAGCGCAGCGCTCAGGACGTCGTGAGCGCGGGCGCCGGCAAGGCGCGAGCCTCGTGACGGCATCGGTGTTGCGGAATCTGCCGCGAAGGCAGACGGCATGGAGTCCTCTAGGAGCGGTCAAGCGTGAACTGGATCAATAACGTCGTCCGGCCCAAGATCCGCAGCTTCCTCACGACGAAGCGCGAAGTGCCGGAGAACATGTGGGTCAAATGCCCGGAGACGGGGCAGATGGTCTTCTACAAGGACCTCGAGGCCAACCAGTTCGTCGTCCCCGGCTCCAACTACCACATGAAGATGAGCGCGCGGGCGCGGCTCAACAGCCTGTTCGACGGCGGGACGTTCGAAGTCGTTCCCGTGCCGACCGTGGCGCAGGACCCGTTGCGCTTCCGCGACGGGCGGCGCTACACGGACCGGCTCAAGGACGCACGCACAAAGACCTCGCTCGAGGACGCGGTGCTCATCGGCGAAGGCACGCTGGACGGCCGCCAGGTGGTGGCGGCGGCGCAGGACTTCGAGTTCATGGGCGGCTCGCTCGGCATGGCGGCGGGTGAAGCCGTGATTGCCGGCATGCTGCGCGCCGTGCATCTCAAGGCGCCGTTCATTCTGTTCGCCGCCTCGGGCGGGGCGCGCATGCAGGAAGGCATCCTGTCGCTCATGCAGATGCCGCGCACGACGATCGCCGTGCAGCGCCTGCGCGAGGCGAAGCTGCCCTACATCGTCGTCATGACCGACCCGACGACGGGTGGCGTCACAGCCTCCTATGCCATGCTTGGCGACGTGCATATCGCCGAGCCCGGCGCGCTCATCTGCTTCGCGGGGCCGCGCGTCATCCAGCAGACCATCCGCGAGCAGCTTCCGGACGGCTTCCAGCGCGCCGAATACCTGCTCGAGCACGGCATGATCGACATGGTCGTGCATCGCCACAAGATGCGCGAGACCTTGAGCCGGCTCGTGGGGCTGTTCATGCACGGCGCTCCCGTTCAAGCCGGCAAGGGGCGGCACGGCAACGGCCGCGCCAACGGCAGCCTGGTGGACGGCAAGTTGATCGAGACCACGTCGGTCGAGATCGAGCCGGTCACGGAGAACGAGCGCTTCAAGGCGCAGGAGGGCGAGGCGGGGGCGCCGCCGCCGCGGGATCAGCCCAGAACCTGAGTGTCGGCGGCAAACGGCGCCGCAGGACACTCGCGGGCATCGAAATCCATCCACCCCATGTGATAAGACCTCTCTCAACGGGTCCGGCTCTATCGGCCCCTCCACACGCGGCCTCAAGACGAGGGGGCGACCAATTCTGACCAGCGACCAGCTCCTGGCGGACCTCAAGCTCCTGCACCCGAAGCTCATCGATCTTTCGTTGGGCCGGGTGGAGCGGCTGCTCGCCAAGCTCGGCAATCCGCACAAGGCGCTGGCGCCGGTCGTGCACATCGCCGGAACGAACGGCAAGGGCTCCGTCACCGCCTACCTCAAAGCCATGCTGTCGGCCGCTGGCCATCGCGTTCACGCCTACACCTCGCCGCATCTGGTGCGCTTCCACGAGCGCATCGAGCTCGCGGGGCCGGACGGGATGACGCGGCCGATCTCGGAAGACGATCTGGTCGACGTGCTGAGCCGGACGCAGGCGGTCAACAGCGGCGACGACATCACCCAATTCGAGATCACGACGGCGGCGGCGTTCCTCGCGTTCGCGGAGCATGCCGCGGACGTGGTGCTGCTCGAGGTGGGGCTCGGTGGGCGGCTCGATGCGACCAACGTCATCGACTCACCGGTGCTGACCATCCTGACGCCGATCTCGCATGACCACGCGGACAAGCTCGGCAACACGCTCGAAGCCATCGCGGGGGAGAAGGCCGGCATCCTGAAGCGCGGCGTGCCGTGCGTCGTCTCGCAACAGGAAGACGCGGTGCAGGACGTGATCGCGCGGGCGGCGGCACGCGTCGGCGCGCGGCTTTCCGTCTGGGGGCAGGACTTCGACGCCTACGAGCAGCGCGGGCGGCTCGTGGTGCAGAAGGCCGACCAGCTTCTCGACCTGCCGCTGCCGGGGCTCATCGGGCGGCATCAGATCATCAACGCAGGAACAGCCGTGGCGGCAGCGCTCGAGCTTGCCGAGACGGGTCTCGCGATGGACGAGCGGGCAGTCGAGCGGGGTCTCGTCACCGTGCGCTGGCCGGCGCGCATGCAGCGCATCGACGGCGGGCCGCTTCCCTCCCTCCTGAAGCCCGGCTCGGAGCTGTGGCTCGACGGCGGGCACAACCGGTCGGCCGGAGTCTTTCTGGCGCAGTCGCTCGCCGACCTTGAGGAGCGTGCGCCGAAACCCCTTTACCTCATCGTCGGCATGCTGGGGCTCAAGGACGCGGCGGGGTTCCTCGCCTCGTTCCGCGGACTCGCGCGGCACGTCGTCGGCGTGCCGATCCCGGGCGCGCACGAGGCGCCGCACACACCGGAGGCGCTGACTGAGGCTGCGCAGTCGATCTCGATCAGCGCGGAGCCTGCGCTCTCGGTCGAGGCGGCGCTGCGCCGCATCGATGCGATCGATCCCGGTCCGAAGCGGGTGCTCATCACGGGCTCGCTCTACCTCGCCGGTCACGTGCTGGCGCTGCAGGAAGGCGTCGAGCCGCAGGCGAACTGACGGTGCTCTGCGTTGAGGTGTCTGGATCCCGGCCTCCGGGAGGACGGATATTTGTGGTGACCGGTTTGCCCACCCGCAACGTCTTCCCGGCGAAGGCCGGGACCCACGCAAGCTACAACAGGCGCGCCGTTTGGGATCGAATCCCGACATTGCAACGAATGCTCGTTCAATGAACGTCGATTGTGTGGAGACTGGCGTGGGTCCCGGCCTTCGCCGGGATGACGGAAACGGATAGGTCATCGCAATGAAAAAAGGGCCTCTTGCGAGGCCCCTTCTGTAACATGCGAGCGCCGTGCGAGGCGCTTACGCCTTGGCGACGAGGCTCTCGCCGATCTGCGAGCCGATCCACTCCTCGAGCTTGCGCTTCTGCACCAGCGCGCCGACGTGCTGGCCGGCGACCTTGCCGTCCTTGAAGAGGATCAGCGTCGGCATGGCACGGATGGCGTAGCGAGTGGTGATGGCCGGGCTCTGGTCGACGTCGAGCTTCACGACCTTGACCTTGCCCTTCTGCTCGGCGGCAACCTGCTCCAGCGCGGGGGCCATGGCTTTACAAGGACCACACCACTCGGCGAAGAAATCGACGAGCACGGGCTCCTTCGACTTCAGGACCTCTTCGTCGAACGTCTTGTCGGATACGAGGGTGGTCATTCGTGTCTCCTTCTTCGGCTCAGGGGCCGAATGGTTGGGTCCTCCAGCGGAGGGTGAACGTAGGAATGAGCCTTTCAGGCGTCAAGTCGGACGGCGTCCAGCCGCCACAAATCACCCCTCAATACGGCCAGCCTTTCCTCCTGGATCTCCATGAGAAACGGCCCATGCGTCCAAAGCAGGGCAGCCCGGACCCGCTTGCCGGGGACGATTTCGCGCACGGCAAGGCTGTAGGCGGCGAGCTGGTAGAGATAGGCCGGAGCGACGTCCTCGGGCGAGCGCGGCGGGGCGCGGTTGGTCTTGTAATCGACGATCCAGACGGCGTCGTCCGATATGGCGATGCGGTCGAGCTGGCCGGTGATGCGCAGCGGCGGACCCGAGCCGTCCGGCCTGGGGACGATGGCGACGATCGGCACCTCGGCGAGGCTCGCTGGGCCGAAGACGGGCGCGAACGCGGGGTCGGCCAGGATGCGGAGCGTTTCCTCGGCGATGCTCGCCAGCGTGCGCGGCGGCAGCTCGCGTCCGCGCGCGGCGAGGAAGGCCTTGGCCGCCTTGGGCCGGGCCTTGGGATCGATGGCCGGCAGGTGCTCGAGGAGCGCGTGGGTCAGCGTGCCGCGCAGGAAGCGATCGCCGCCGCCGTGATCGCCAGGACCCACATCGACCGGGCTTTGGGGCGTGGGCTCTGCCGTGTGGTCGCGCAGCGGTTGCGTGGGTAGCGGCTCGCCCTCCTCGTCGGTGTCGTAGGGAGCGAGGCGCGAGGGCGCGAGCGGAATGGTGAGCTCCACCTCGCGCGGCACGGATCGCGTGCTCCACGCCGGCAAGGCGACCGCCGCCTCGACATCCGCGAGCTTGGCGCCGGGCGGCTCCGGCGGCGCCACCTGCGGCGCGGCGAGGCGCAGCACCTCGCGGCCGTCCGCCGATGTCGCAGGCGTCACGACGCCATCGAGGCCGTTGCGGATCACCTCGTACCACGAGCCCGCCTCGATGCCCTTCCTGGTCTCGAAGCCCGCCACATAGAGGCGATCGCGGGCGCGCGTCATGGCAACGTAAAGCAGGCGGTTGGCTTCCTCGCGGTCGCGCCGGTTCAAGGCGTCGCGCGCTTCGCCGAGGCGATCATGGTTGCTGGCCCCCTTCACCGGCCATACGAACGGCGCGGGGACGCCTTCGGGGCGCGCGATGCCGTCGATCGTGAGCGGCCGGCCGCCCTGGCCTGCCGCGGAGCCCGTGCTCGCCGTATCGGGCAGGAACACGATCGGCGCCTCGAGGCCCTTGGCGCCATGCACGGTCATGACGCGCACCTCGTTGCGGCCGTGCTCCATGTCGCGCTTGATGTCGCGCTCGCCCTCTCGCATGAACGCGAGGAAACCGGCGAGCGAGGGCGGCGCGCCGTCGTCATACGTGAGCGCGAGGTTCAGGAACTCGTCGAGCGGGTCGGCGGCATCGGGGCCGAGGCGGGCGATCAGGCGCGCGCGTACGCCGTCACGATCGAGGAGGTCGGCGAAGAACTCGAACGGCGGACGGAAGTCGGCCGCCTTGCGCCAGCGACGCAGCGTGATCGCGGCCTCGACGTAATGCGGGTTCTCCTTGCTCTTCTCAAGAAGCGCCTTCCAGAGCGTGCCCTTGCGCTCCTCGCGCGCCTCGTCGCGACCCCAGAATGCGAGATCGGTGAGATCGGCGTCGTCGAGGCCGAAGATGGGGCTCTTCAGAACCTCGGCGAGGGCCAGGTCGTCCTCGGGCAGCGTCAGGAAGTCGCCGAGCGACAGCAGGTCCTGGACGGCGATCTGCTCGGTCAGGCGCATGCGGTCGGCGCCGGCCACGGGGATGCCGCGCGCCTTCAGCGCCTGCACCATGGGCGCGGCGAAGGGCGTGCGCTTGCGCACGAGGATCAGGATGTCGCCCGGCTGGATGGGACGTCCGGCGGAGGTCAGCGTCTCGCCGCTCGCGCGCCAGCTCTTGATCGTGTCGGCGATGCGGTTCGCGAGGCGGATCACGGGCGGCTCGGCGGACGGCTCGTCGAGGGGTGACCAGGCGTCGGCGGGCGCCATCTCCTCGTGCTTCTCGGTGGGCCAGATCTCGACGAGGCCGCCCTGGCCGGCGCGCTTCACGGCATGGGGCGCGGGCGCGACGCCGGGCGTCAGCGCGGGATCGGCGAACACGCGGTCCACGGCTTCGAGGATCGGCGCCACCGTGCGGAAGGACAGCGTGAGCGGCACGTCGAGCCACTTGACGCCGGCCGCCTTGCCGAGATCCTGGAAGCGGCTCCCCATGGCGGAGAACATCTCCGGCGCCGCGCCCTGGAACGAGTAGATCGACTGCTTCTCGTCACCGACGGCGAACAGCGTGCGCGTGACATTCTCGCGCGCGCCGGTCCCGGCGAAGAACTCGTTGGCGATGGCCTCCACGACGCGCCACTGCGAGGGGCTCGTGTCCTGGCTCTCGTCGACCAGGATGTGGTCGAGGCCGTTGTCGAGCTTGAAGAGCACCCACTCGGCAGAGCCGCGATCGGCGAGAAGCGCCTTGGTGCGGGCGATGAGATCGTCGAAGTCGAGGGCGGCGCGGCGCACCTTGGCATCCGTGTAACGGGCCTCCACGGCCGATGCGAGGCGTGTCAGGGCCATGGTGGCCTCGACGAGGGTTGCGCCCTGCCGCTCCGCCCAGAGCGCGTGGAAGCGGGCCTGCGCGCGGGCGAGCATGGGCTCGACCTCGGGGTTCTTCTCGCCGAGCGCCTTCGTCACCAGCTTCTTGCGGGGCTCTCCCTCCTTGGTCAGCAGAGCCAGGGCGAGCGCTTCCGTGCGCGCCCGATCCGTCGTGGCCGCGAGGATCGCCGATATTTTTCCGGCGAGATCCGCATCGCTCTTGGTGCCGCCCAACAGCACGCCGCGCACATGCGCGAGGTCGCGCGGAGATAGAAGCGTTGCGGCCTCGGCTTCTATGGCCGCGCGCGAGATGCCGTCGCGCACGCCGAAGTGGCGGCAAAGCATCGCCTCGGCGGCGTCGAGGCCCATGGCGCCTGCGGCCTCGAGCCAGTCGCGCTGCTTCAGGGCGTCGGCGAGGACGTCGTCGAAGCGGTCGTCGGCGGCGTAGCGGATCGCCGAGTCGAGGGCGCGGCCGAGCGGGCTGGCACGATCCCGGGCCGCGCGGCCGATGACATCATCGATCGCCTCACGCATCAGCTTGCGCGACGTTTCCTCGTCGAGGATGGCGAAGCCCGGCGTGACGCCCGCCTCCAAGGGAAAGCGCTGCAAAAGGCGCTCGGCGAAGGCGTGGATGGTCTGGACCGAGAGGCCGCCGGGCGTCTCGGTGGCGCGGGTGAAGAGCGTGCGCGCGAGCGCGATCTCCGAGGCAGCCGGCTCGCGGCCGAGGAAATCGAGAAGCGTGCGCTCGAGGTCGGGCTCCGGCAGCATCACCCATCGCGACAGGCTGTCGAAGACGCGCTTCGACATCTCGGCGGCGGCGGCCTTGGTGTAGGTGAGGCAGAGGATGCGCTCGGGCGGCGTGCCGGCGAGCAGGAGACGCAGCACGCGCATGGTCAGCACGTGCGTCTTGCCGGTGCCGGCGTTGGCGCTGACCCAGACCGACGCGGTCGGGTCCGCGGCCGCGGTCTGGCTGCGCCTGGTGCGCGCGAGCTCGACCTCGATGGATTTGTGACCGGTGATCGCCGACATGCTCAGCCCTCCTCCTCGGCGGTCGCGCCGGACGACCACTCGGCGACGCGCGCCAGATGCGCGTAGTCGTCATAGTCGTATTTGAAGCGCGCGCGGCGCAGCGGGCGGTAGGGTGTCGTTTCATTGTCGAAGCGGGCGACGTGGCGCTTCAGGCCATCGAGCGCCTCACCCGCGAGCGCGGCGATGTCGGGTACCTTAACGTCCTCCTCGGCGCCGGGAGGCTCGCCGCCCGAGGCCTGGATGTAGCGCAGGCTCGCCACGCGCTTGCCGGACACCTTCTCGAAACCGAGCATCTGGTCGAGGGCGATGGCCGCCTCCAGGGAAAGCTGCGGCCGCACGCCCGCCAGCACCTCGCTCGACTTGGGCGGCTTGCCGGTCTTGTAGTCGGAGATGACGACGGCATCCTCCGCCACGTCGATGCGGTCGGCGCGCGCGGTGAGCTTGAAGGGGCCAGCGGGCGCATCGAAGACAAGCTCGCCCGCGACCTCGGCCCTCACCTCCGCCATTCCCGCGCGGCGCGCAGGCTCGGTCGCGGCAAACCAGGCGGCGAAGCGCTCGAAGCGCGGGATCCAGAAGGCGGCGATGCGCGGGTGGGCGGCATAGGCGTCGAGCGCGGCCCGGGCGAAGCGCACCAGCTCCGCCGCGATGTCGTCCGGCAGCGTCGTTGGATGGGTCTTGGCGAACTCGGAAAGCGCCTCGTGAATGATGCTTCCGCGCAGCGCGGGGCTCGGGGGCGCTCCCAGAACGTCGAGCGGCGCGAGCTTCAGGATCTCGCTGGCAAAGATCGCGTAGGGGTTGCCGATCCACGTCTCGACGCGCGAGACGGAGAGCTTGCGCGGGCGGCGCGCGAGGGCGGGGCGCGGCTCGGGGACGGCGAGGCGCGGGGCCGGTTTCGCGGCGTCGCGCTGGCGCGCCCAGGCGAGCCAGGGCTGTTTCGGCGCGAGCGCGGACGCAACGCCCATGCCGTCGAGCAGCGCCTTGAGACGCAACAGCCAGCGCGAGGGCACGGTCGGCACGCCGTCCTTTTTCTCGGCCCGCGTCAGGATCACCTCGGGCGCGGCGAGCAGCGTCGCGAAGTCGTGCGCGGACTGGCCGATCTTCTCCTCGGGCGAGGGCAGACCCAAGGCTTCGCGCATGGGGCGGTTCAGCCACGCGCCAGGGTCCGAGGACTTGGGCCATGTTCCATCATTGAGCGAGCCCAGCACGACGACATCGGCCTGCTGCAGGCGTGCCTCGAACGGACCCCAGATGAAGAGGCGCGGATGCACCGGCCCGCGCGGGCGCACGGTCTCGGCGGAGGCGAGGCTGCGGTAGAGATCGGCGTAGTCCGACGGCGCGAGGTCGAGCGCGGGCAGGCGCGCGTCAAGCAGGCTCGCGAAGAAGCGCGCGGCGGTCTCGCCCGCCTCGTCGCGCCAGAGGGGGCTTGCGCCGGTCTCCTCTGTGGGAGGAGACGTGTCCGGCAGGCGCGCGACGGCCTCGGCGGCGGCGCCATGGGCAGCGACGAGATCGCGGAGCGGCACGGGCGCATCCCCCGCGTAGAGCGCGATCAGGGGCGCGAAGGCGGCACATAGGCGGGCGATGAGATCGCGTGCGTCCTGCCAGTCCTCGGTCCAGAGCCGCTTCACGGCCGGGTGCGCGCGCAGGCCGCGGTCACGATCGGCGGCGGCCTTCTCGAAGGCGGCTTCGATGCCGTCGAGCCCCTCGCCGAGGTATGGCGCGCGGAAGGTCGCGATCTCGAGCGTGCGCGCGGCGCGGCGGACGGCGAACGGGTCGAGGCCGAGACGCGTCAGCGGATGCTTCAGGAGCGCAACCGTCTCTGCCGGCGCGAAACGGCTCGCAACGGCATTGACGACGAGATCGAGGAGAGCGCCGGGCGGCGTCTTGCCGAGGGGACGTCCGGCCGAGTCGTCCACCTTGATGCCCCAGGCCTCGAGGCGGATGGCGACGCGGCGGGCGAGGAAGCGGTCGGGCGATACGAGGGCCGCGGTCTTGCCGGGCGTCTCGGCGGCCTCGCGCAGGATCAGCGCCACCGCCTCCGCCTCGTCCTGCGCGGTCGGCGCCTCGACGAGGCTTAGGCCCTGCGGCGCAGCGTCAGACGTATTCTTGCGCGCGGCGGCGGCGAAGCTCTCCCATCGCTGCGTCGTGCCCGCGGGGCGCATGGCCTCGGCGATGAGGCGCGTGCGGGCGCGGGCCGCGTCCGATGGAGCAGCTCCGAGTTTCGCTACATCGCTGCGCGCGCAGCCGAGCGCGTCGAGCAGCGTCTTCAACCCGAACTGCGGATGCTCGGCGTGCTCGGGCACGATCGTCTGCCAGCTCTCGGCGTCGAGGTCGGTGTCCAGCGCCGGAAGCACGATGGCGCCGTTCGGCAGCGCGGCGACCGCGCGCATCAGCTCGACGGTGGCGGGGATCGAGCCGGTGACACCGGCGACGATGACCGGATCGAGCCCGAGGCCCGATGACAGGCGCCCTGCCTCGGCGTGGATGACGGCGTTGCGGCGGCCGGCGGGGGACATGAGCCCGCTCTCCGCGAGATGCGCCGGCCAGTAGGCGGTGACGATCTCGAGGAAGCGCAGCGTCTTCTGCCAATGCTCGGAGAATGTTTCCGGGACGAGGCTTGCCAGGCCGTCGAGGCTCACGGCCTCGGTCTCGACCATGTCCATGAGGGCCGCGAGTTCCTTGGCAAGAAGCGCGGCCTGGGCGGTGGTGGCGGCCGTGGCGGTAACACGCGCGCCGCCCTCCTGCTCCTGCATGACCTCGGTCCAGCGGCGGATGAGGCTCGTCAGCACGAGGCGACGCTCGAGCTCGCCGACGGCAGGCGGGATGGCCGTCGCGTGGCCGTCAGCGCCGGAGGCGGCAGACGCGATGAGCGACAAGTCTTCGTCGCCCTCCGAGATGGGAACGATCTTCGGCAAGAGCAGCGCCCGGCCGCCCGCGGCACGCAGGAAGGCGTCCTGCAAAGCGCGCGTCGCGCGACGCGTCGGCAGATAGAGCGTGACGCGCGGCAGCTCCAACGGCGATGGCGTGCGACCGGCGCCTGCGGGCAGCGTGCCGTCGAGGATCGCGGCGGCGAGACAGTCGAGGAACGGGCGACCGGCCTCGACCGTGTAGATGTTGGCTCGGTGCGGCAGTGGTGGCTTTCCCCATTGGATTCGGCGAGCTTTTCGCCATATCCGATTCCTTGGGGTGCGCTCAGGCGCTCACGGCGCGGTTCATCCAGCTTTCCGCGTCATCCACAGCCCCGGGGGTGCCGACGTGCATCCACACCCCGTCGAGGCGCATGCCGTAGAGGCGGCCGCGCTCGATGGCGCGGTTCCACAGGAGATTGAGCGAAAACTTGCCTTTCGGCGCGTCCTCGAAGAGGCGCGGGTGGGCGATCGAGACGCCGGTGAACGCGAAGGGCGCCTCGCCGCGCTCGCCGCGACGCGCGAGGAGCCCGTCCGGTGCCATGAGGAAATCGCCGTGCCCGTCGTAGCCGATGCTGGTGGCGCCGAGGGCGAGCAGCATGAGGCTGTCCATGCGCTCGGGATCGAAGGCGCGCACGAGGCGGGCGATATTCGAGCCGATGCCGTCGACCCAGATCGAGTCCGAGTTGTGGATCAGGAACGGGCCGTCGCCGAGCAGGGGGAGTGCCTTGACGACGCCGCCGCCAGTGTCGAGCACGGCCTCGCGCTCGTCGGAGATGGTGATGGCGGGGCGCGTGCGATCCGCGAGGTGGGCTTCGATCTGTTCGGCGAAGTGGTGCACGTTCACCACCGCGCGCGCGATGCCGCCCGCGGCGAGGCGATCCAGCACGTGATCGATGAGGGGCTTGCCCTTGAGCGGCACGAGCGGCTTCGGCATCCGATCGGTCAGCGGGCGCATGCGCGTGCCGAGGCCCGCCGCCAGCACCATCGCAGTCGTCACCTTGTCGGTCATGGGCGTGGGCTCCCAGGCGATGGGGCATCGAGCGGACGGCGGCGCACGGACTCGGGCAGGTGGCGGTCGAACCAGCGCGCGAGCGGGGCGAGATCGGGGTGGGCGAGCCCGCGCTCCAGATAACGCCATAGACGCGGGATATGACGCAAATACGCGCGCTTGCCATCGCGCGCGGCGAGGCGGGCGAATATGCCCAGAATCTTGGTGTTGCGCTGGACGCCGAGCGCCGCGTAGGCGAAGCGGACGCCTTCGCGGTCGAAGCCCCGACCGGCCTCGCGGCGGTCGAGGTAGTAGGCGAGCAGCTCGTCCTCGAGCGCCGGCGGAACATCGAGGCGGGCATCCTGCAAGAGCGAGACGAGGTCGTAGGCGAGCGAGCCGACGAGCGCGTCCTGGAAGTCGAGAAGCCCGGCGCGGCGGGGGCCATCGCGGTCCGGCAGCCAGACGAGGTTGGGCGAGTGGTAGTCGCGGAGCACCCAGCCCTGGGGCTCGGCCGCAAGGCGCGCGAACGCCGTTTGCCAGGCCCCCATGAACTCGGCGCGGATATCCGCGGGCATCGGCGCGCCATGGACGGCGGGCCAGAACCAGTCGGGCAGCAGTTCGACCTCGATGCCGAGCACGGAGGCATCCTGCGGCGGCACGCGATGCATGGAGCCGTCGGCGAGGCGGATTGGACCAGGTGCCGGGATTCGGGCGATGGCGAGCAGCGTGTCGGTCGCCGCGCGCCACAGCTCGGGCTGCGAGGTGCCTTTGGCGATCTCCGCCCCGTAGACGCGATCTCCGAAGTCCTCGAGCACGAGGAAACCCTGGTCGAGATCGGCGGCGTAGATCTCGGGCGCGCTGAGTTTTGCTGCCCGCAGCGCGTCGGCGACGGCCACGAAGGGACGCACGTCCTCGGCGATGTGGGCGATGCGGCTGTAGGGCAGCCCGTCGCGGATCGGCGGGCCGTCCGGCTGGCGCGGCTGGTCCATGAGGATGGCGGTGCGGCTTTCCCCTGCCCCTTGCGGGGAGGCGCCAGGGGTGGGGGGACGCCCGACGGCCAGCGTTTGGGATTCCCCCCCTCCTAACCTCCCCCGTAACCTCCCCAGCAAGGGGGGAGGGACTTCAGCGGAGCGAGGGGAAGAAAGACGCGCGTAGGCGCGCGGCGAGGCGTCGCCCTGCAGGTAGGCCGCCGATGCCGTGTTCCAGGGCGGGCTGCGATCGAGAACATCCGACATGGCGGCAAGGCGTGCGAGGCGTGGCGCCCAGGTGCCGTGCCCGACGAGATCAATCGTGCGCGTCTCGGGCGACGTGCCTTCGGTGAGACGAATGTCGAGGCGGTTCGCGGCCAGCGCGCGCGGGGCGCGCTCCGGCCACTCGACGAGGGCCGCACCCGCGGCCAAGAGCTCATCGAGCCCAAGCTCGATCAGATCGTCGTCGCCCGTGATCCGATAGAGGTCGAGGTGGGCGAGCTCGAGGCGCGGAGCGGAATAGGTCTGCACGAGCGAGAAGGTCGGGCTCGGAATCTCGGCTTCGGCATCGCCGAGCACGGCGCGGATGAGCGCGCGCGCGAACGTCGTCTTGCCGGCACCGAGATCGCCCGAAAGGGCCACGACATCGCCGACGGCGAGTTTCAGCGCGATGCGCTCGGCGACGCGGCCGAGGGCCGCCTCGCCGGCGTCAACCACGTGCCAGTCGTGCCGCTGCATCGGGGGTTGCCGTGGTGGGGACATGCTTCTGCTCGAGGCCACGCTCGGGGAAGCGTACCGTGACCTTGGTGCCTCTTCCAGGCTCGCTTTCCAGCGTCATTGTGCCGCCGTGCAGGTCGACGAGGCTTTTCACGACGGAGAGGCCGAGGCCGGCGCCGCGATGCTTCGAGCCCTGGCTCATGCTCTCGAAGCGCTCAAATATGCGCGCCTGCAGCTCCTTGGGGATGCCGACACCCTGGTCCTCGACCGAGAACACCATGGTGCCGCCCTCGCGCCAGCAGGAGAGGTGCACCACGCCCTCGGGCTTCGAGAAGCCGACGGCGTTGGAGAGGAGATTGCGCAGCACCTGGCGCACGCGCGTCTCGTCGGCGATGAAGGCCGTGGCGTCGTCGGCGACGGCGATGTCGAGGGTGAGGCGGGCGCGGGCCGCGCGCTCGCGCACGGTGACGATGGCCTGATCGATGACGGCGCCCACGTCGACGGCAGCGAGCTTGAGCTCGAGGCCGCCGGCGTCGATGGCGGCGAGATCCAGAATGTCGTCGATGGTGGCCAGCAGGCTCTTCGACGAGAAGGCGATATCGTCGAGGTAGTCGCGCTGGCGCGGCGTCAGGTTGCCGAAGATGGGATTGGACAGCAGCTCCGAGAAGCCGATGATATTGGTGAGCGGTGTCCTCAGCTCGTAGGAGATGTGGCCGATGAACTGGTTCTTCAATCTGTCGGCGGTGACGAGGGCCTCGTTGCGCTCGACGAGCGCGCGCTCGTAGCGCTTCGAATCCGTCACGTCGACGAAGGTCACAAGCGTGCCGCCATCGGGCAGCGGGGTGACCGCATAATCGATGACGCTCGCGTCCGGGCGGACCATCTGGCCCTCGATGGGCTCGCGCTGCTCGAACGAGGTGACGGCGTGGCTGATCTCGGTCCAGGTCGACATCTCGCCGTGCAGCACCTTCGTGACGCGGATGAACTCGTCGATGTGCGGGCTTTCGGCGAGCTGCTGGCGCGAGAGCTTCCAAATAGCGGCAAAGGCCGAGTTGTGCAGCTTCAGGCGGCCGTCGGTGCCGAACACCGCGACGCCCTCCTTGAGGCTGTTCAGGGTCTCGGTCTGCACGCCGATGAGCGCGTTGTAGCGGCTCTCGAGCGCGAGGCGCTCGGTCTCGTCCTTGTAGAGGTAGGTGACGCCGCCGTCAGGTCGCCGGGCGGCGACGATCTGAAGGTCGCGGCCGTCGGGCAGATGCCACCAGTCCTCGTGCTCGGTGTCCTCCAGGTAGCATTTGAGGATCTTCGCCTTCCATTCGCGGTAGTTCACGACCTCGGGCAGGCGGCCAAGCTCGCGCAGGCGGTCGAGGACGGCGCCGTCCGTGGGAGACGTGGCGAGCCACTGTTCGTCGAGCTGCCAGAGCCTCTGGTAGGCGGCGTTGAAGAAGGTGAGCTTCTGGTCGGCGGAGAAGATGGCGACGGCGGTCGCCACATGATCCAGCGTGCGGTCGTAGGCGGCGATCTGGCGGTCGAGCTCGCCCTTGGCGGATTCGAGATCGGCGACGTCGATGGCGGCGCCGGCCGTCGCGTCGCCGAGCGGCAGCACGGTTATCTCGTGCGACTTGCGCTCCGAGCCGACCACGAGGGGCATGCGCTCCTTGAAGGTCTGGCCGTTCTTCAGGACGCGGGCGACGCGCTTTCTCTGGCGCGATTCGAGAAGCTGGATCTGGCCCTCGAGCACCTCGGCCTCGCTCTCGGCGTCCACGGCCTCAACGTAGGCGCTGTTGACCCAGGTGATGCGACCCGAGGCGTCGAGCAGCCAGGCGGGGTGCGGAAGCGCGGAAAGCAGCGCGCGGCTCGAGCGCACATCGCGCGCAAGGCGCATGTGCTGATCGAGAATGACGGAGAGATCGCGCTTGTAGCCGGCAACATCCTTGAAGCGCAGCACGGCGCGTCCGCCCGCGGCGCGGCCGTCGGCTTCGACGTGGCCGCCGGCAGCCGTCTTCAAGATGAGGTTGAAGGCGCTGCCGCCGGACAGGAGTCCATCGAGGGCGGACTTCAGCGCGGCGTTGCTCTTCTGGTCGAGCCAGAAGTTGAAGCGCACGAGCTCGCCGGTGTTGGCCGGAAGCCCCGGAACGCCGGTCAGCGTGTTGGTGATGACGGAGATGCCGCGACCCTGCTCCCAATGCATGAGCACCTGGGGCTCGGCCTTGATCAGGGCCTCGGCCGCGGCGAGCGCGCGGCGCAGCTCGCGCGATTCATCCTGCGCGCGGCGGGCCTGGCCGCGGATCGAGCCGATCGCCTGATAGAGGAGATAGACGGTGCCGACCGCCGCCGCGCCGACGAGGCCGGCAAGGAGCCAGGTGCCGCCCGGCAAGCCGCCCTCCTCGATGATCCTGCGGCCGGAGGCGAGCGTCGCGGTGAGCACGGTCACGCAGGCGAGGCTCGCCAGCGCGAGCAAGACCAGCTCGACCCGCGTGTTCTGCCGCTCCGGCGTTGGGCTCTTCTCTGGCATCGATCTCGGGGTTGCGGGCACGGCTCCGCCGCGCACCATGAGGTGCGAATCGCTTTGTCGATTATGGGGAGCTTCGCGGGGCGATGCCAGCCCGGCGGGAGCACAGTGGAAACGGTCCGTTAGCGGGCGAATGAGGGAACGTGTCTGGATCCCGGTCTGCGCCGGGATGACGTTGTTTATTGCGGTAGCGGATCGCCTTCCACGTCACCCCAACGGCGGTCGGAGCCGTGCCCGCCTCTGCCCCTCACCCGACCCTCTCCCCATTGACGTGAAGGCAACGGGGAGAGGGTGAGGAGATCAGTAGCGGTAATGATCGGGCTTGAAGGGACCCTCGACGGTGACGCCGATGTAATCCGCCTGCTCGGGGCTGAGCTTGGTGAGCTTCACGCCGAGCTTATCGAGATGAAGGGCCGCGACCTTCTCGTCCAGGACCTTCGGCAGCGTGTAGACGCGCTTCTCGTAGGTACCGGCGTTGGCCCAGAGCTCGATCTGAGCCAGCGTCTGGTTCGAGAACGACGACGACATCACGAACGACGGGTGGCCCATGGCGTTGCCGAGGTTCACGAGGCGGCCCTCGGAGAGCAGGATGATGCGCTTGCCGGACGGGAACTCGATCTCGTCGACCTGCGGCTTGACGTTGGTCCACTTGAAGTTCTTGAGGCCCGCGACCTGGATCTCGTTGTCGAAGTGGCCGATGTTGCAGACGATGGCGCGATCCTTCATCTGGCGCATGTGCTCGACGGTGACGATGTCTCGGTTCCCGGTCGCCGTGACGTAGATGTCGGCGCGGCTGAAGGCGCTCTCGATGGTCGTCACCTCATAGCCTTCCATCGAGGCCTGCAGCGCGCAGATGGGATCGATCTCGGCGACGATGACGCGCGCGCCGGCCTGGCGGAGGGAGGCCGCCGAGCCCTTGCCCACGTCGCCGAAGCCCGCCACGAAGGCGACCTTGCCGGCGAGCATCACGTCGGTGCCGCGGCGGATAGCGTCGACGAGGCTCTCGCGGCAGCCGTAGAGGTTGTCGAACTTGGACTTGGTGACGCTGTCGTTGACGTTGATGGCCGGGAACAGGAGCTTGCCCTGCTCGGCGAGCTTGTAGAGGCGGTGCACGCCGGTGGTGGTTTCCTCGGAGACGCCACGGATGGCCTTGGCGATCTCGGCGAACCAGCCCTTCGGCTTCTCCTTCAAGAGGCGCTTGATGAGGGCGAAGAAGATCTCTTCTTCCTCGGAGCCCGGCTTGTCGAGGAAAGCGGTGTCGCCCTGCTCGGCACGCAGGCCGTGGTGCACCAGCATGGTGGCGTCGCCGCCGTCGTCGAGGATCATGTTCGGCACGCCGCCGCCGTGCCAGTCGAAGAGGCGGGCGGTGAAGTCCCAGTACTCCGTCAGCGTCTCGCCCTTGAAGGCGAACACAGGCGTGCCGGCGGCGGCGATGGCGGCCGCGGCGTGGTCCTGGGTCGAGAAGATGTTGCAGGACACCCAGCGCACATCGGCGCCGAGGGCCTTCAAGGTCTCGATGAGGACCGCTGTCTGGATGGTCATGTGGAGGGAGCCGGCGACGCGGGCGCCCTTGAGCGGCTGGCTGGGGCCATACTCGGCACGGATGGCCATGAGGCCCGGCATCTCGGATTCGGCGAGATCGATCTCCTTGCGGCCGAAGGCGGCGAGCGAGATGTCCTTGACGACGTAATCCTGGGTCGCGGCGGTCATGAGGGTCCCTTTTGCTGCGTGGTTTCCGAGAGCGCGAGCGGGCTCATCGGGCAAAGTCCGGCCCTCCTATAGCCGCGCGGCCGCCGGATCGCAATAAGATATAAACAAGTCCTTATGTCTCAGCGCGCCGGCCCGTTCGGGATTAGAGGCTCGCGCCGTGCCAAGCCCCTCACCTGCCCGCCTCGCCTCCGGCTCGACGGGCATCCTCTCTCGTCCCGGGAGAGGAAAAGTGAAGCGCTGCGGATGCCCTTTCCTTCTCCCGGGACGGGAGAAGGTGCCCCGGCTTGGCGGTGGCCTGCCTCCGGCGGGACGGGGCGGATGAGGGACTGCCCGGAGAGCATAGGGCGCTTATGAGGCCGCCCATCGATGGGGAGACAAGCGGTCGCTCAGTCCTCCTCGGCGAGCTCCTCGCCGAAGCCGGTCTCGACGAGATCGACGAGGGCGGCGAGCGCCTCCGGTCCCTCCGCCCCTTCGGCGGTGATGTAGAGGACGGAGCCGGGGCCGGCCGCGAGCATCATGAGCCCCATGATCGAGGTGCCGCCGACCGTCTGGCCATCGCGCGTGACGGTCACGGTCGCGTCGTAGCTCTCGGCGAGCTTGACGAACTTCGCGGAAGCGCGCGCGTGGAGCCCCTTGCGGTTGACGACGGTGACGACGGCCTCGGGGCGCTTGCTGTCTCTAATCTCGGGCATCGCGCGCCAGCCGGTCCTATTGCTCGCCCGAAAGTTCCTGGCTCGCAACCTTGATGTACTTGCGCCCGGCCTCGCGCGCGAGCGTCACCGCCTCGTCGAGCGGCACCTCGGCCCGCAGGCCGGCCAGCTTGACGAGTATCGGAAGGTTGATGCCGGCCAGGATCTCGACCTTGGCTTCGTCCATGACAGAAATGGCGAGGTTGGAGGGCGTGCCGCCGAACATATCGGTGAGGATGATGACACCCTCGCCGGTCTCCGTGCGGCGCACGGCCTCGAGGATCTCGGCGCGGCGCGCCTCCATGTCGTCCTCGGGTCCGATCGAGATGGTTTCGAGCTGGGACTGGGGTCCGACGATGTGCTCCAGCGCGGCTCGGAACTCGATGGCCAAGCCGCCGTGGGTGACGATCACCAATCCGATCATCGCGATGAGCCGAGGTTATTGCGAATCTTGAATTCCCGAGCGCCGGGTCGCGCTCCAAACGTCCGTGGTGCCACGACAAACTCCGTCATGCCATGCGACCAGGGATGCCGCCGACCCACCGCACGCGGCGGGGCGGAGACTTACAGGGGTTCGCGGGCAAAGCAAGGGGTATTCCTGCCACCTTAGGCCCTGCCGTTAACCCTCAAAGGGCCCTGTGCAACGACAAAAGCAGCTTGACAGGGGCCGACGATTCAAACGCCGCAAGGTGCAGGATCGGGATCTCGACGCCAGCGAAACTCGCGTGCGTATCCTCGAGCGGAAAGCGGGGCACATCGGCGGCCGGCACGATATCGACGATGAGGGCGAGACGCGCGGATAGCCGGTACGGTACGGCGAGGATGCCGAGCCCGCGCACCTCCATCTTGCCGGCGATGGCTGTCGGCGCGCTCACCGCAATAAAGCCGCCCTGGCGCACGAGGCGGACCTGATCGTCGGCGACCAGCTCGGCGCGCAGCGGACTCTGGGGCAGGGGCGCGGCGGCGATGCAGCGGAGCGCGAGGTCCGATTTGCCCGATCCTGACGGGCCGCGAATGAGAACCGCTTTGACGCCGAGCGACACCGCCGTCCCGTGAACGAGCTCAGCCTCGCTCACGAGCGGCGTCCTGCGTCCGATTCAAGGCGCTGCCGGTACGCCGCCCGCCGGCGAGAGCCGACCGATGTGCCGCGACCAGCGCCGGCAAGCGAACCACGAAACGCGCGCCAGGCGGCCTCTCTCCGTTCGTGCCTTTGCGGTTCTCGGCCGAGATCTCGCCGCCGTGGGCGCGGATGATCTCGCGCGAGATGGAGAGGCCAAGGCCCGAGTTTTTTCCGCGCACAGCCTCGGTGTCGGGCCGGTCTGTGTAGAAGCGGTCGAAGATGATGTCGAGGCGATCCGCAGGGATGCCGGGGCCCTCGTCCTCGACGGCGAGCTCGATCGTATTGTCCACGCGGCGCAGGTGAACGGTGACGGCGCGGCCTTCCGGCGAGAAGGAGATGGCGTTGTCGACGAGGTTGGTCAGCACCTGGCCGAGCCGGCCGGCATGGCCGTTGACGAGGAAGGCGCCCTCGAAGGGCGCAATGGCGACCAGCGTCTCGACACGGCGGCTGTCGCCCGACAGGATGTCCTTGAAGATCTGCGTGACGCTCGCGACGACAGCCGTGGCATCGATGGGACCCATCTTCTGGCGGGCGAGCTCGGCATCGAGGCGCGAAGCGTTGGAGACGTCGGTGATGAGACGGTTCAAGCGCTTCAGCTCGTTCTGGATCTGCTTCACCACCTCGCGGCGCTGCTCATCGGTCTTCGCGTAGGCGAGCGACTCGGCCATGGAGCGCGCGGCGGTGAGCGGGTTCTTCAGCTCGTGGGCGACATCGGCGGCGAAGCTTTCGCTCGCCTCGGCGCGACGGTAGAGCGCGGCCGTCATGGCGGCGAAAGCGGACGCCATCTGACCGACCTCGTCGGTGCGATGGGAGAAGTCCGGCAACTCGTGGCGGGCGCTGATGTTGCGGCTCACGAGGTCGGCGGTGGCGGACAGGCGGCGGATAGGGCCGGCGACCGTGCGCGCAAGGACGAGAGCGCTCAAGAGCGTGGCGATGCCGGCGAAGGCCGCGAGCAGCCAGATCTGGTTCTGCTGGTCCTGCACGATCTGATCGATCTCGCCCGGGCGGGTCGACATCAGGAGCACGCCCTGCACGACGGAGGCGCGCTTGATGGGGACGGCGGTGGAGACGATCTGCTGGCCTTTCTCGTTCAAGAGCAGCATGGCCGTCGCCTTGCCCGTGAGCGCCTCGCGCACCTCGGGATAGGAGGTTCCGTTGGCGTTGCCGATCTCGCGGTAAACCGGGAGATCGTCATTCATCATCATCCAGGACTTGAGGCGGGTCCAAAAGTTCTTGGTCCGCGCCTTGGCACCTTCGGGGACCTTCGGCTCGTGGCGGGAGAGCTGGCCCCGCTTCAAGAGCGTCGCCGAGTCCATCACCAGCGTGCCGTCCCGGCTATAGACGCGGGCGCGTCGCGTCGTGGGCTCGACAAGGCGGCGCAGAATCGGTGCCACGCGCTCGGGCCGGATCGAAAGCTCGTGGGCGGTGAACGCCTCGTCCTCCGGCGTGTCCTCCGCATCCTCGGCGATCGGATCGGCGTGAATGACGAGGCGTCCGGTCTCGACGCGTGCGTCGTTGGCGATGGCGGCGGCGATGATCTCACCCTGCACGCGCAGCGCCTCGCGCTTGGCGTCGATGAGCCAGGAGTTGTTCTCGCTGAAGTAGAGGATGCCGCCGATCATGACGACGAGGCCGGCGAGGCTCGCAATCAGGATGCGGCGCCACAGGCTGCCGGAGATGAAGCGGACGAGCGGGAAGGCGCGCCACAGCTCGCCGAGCCTGCCCGAGCGGCCCGACAGGCGGCGCAGGCGCGACGCGAGGCTCGCAAGGTGCTGGCGCGCTCCGGCAACTGCGGTCTCGAGCGCACTGCCAGCCGACGGCGATCGCTCGGTATCGAGCGCCATGACCCCTCCTCAAGACCGGCGCATGCCGCCCGCCCTGCCATGCTTGAGTGCTCAAACGGCCGTTGGCCGCGGCTCAGGCTTCTTTAAAGCGGTAGCCTACGCCATATAGCGTCTCGATGACGTCGAAATCATCGTCGACTTGCTTAAATTTCTTGCGCAAGCGCTTGATGTGGCTGTCGATCGTGCGATCGTCCACATACACCTGATCGTCGTAGGCGGCGTCCATCAACGCATCGCGGGTCTTGACCACGCCGGGGCGGTGGGCGAGCGCCTGGAGGATCAGGAACTCGGTGACCGTCAGCGTGACCGGGCGGTTGTCCCAGTGGCAGGTGTGACGCTCGGGGTCGAGCTTGAGCTTGCCGCGCTCGAGGATGTGGGCGACCTGCGGCTCGGCCGCCTGGCCGTCCTTCGGCTGCAGGCGGCGGAGGATGGCGCGCACGCGCTCGACGATGAGACGCTGCGAGAAGGGTTTGGCGATGTAGTCGTCGGCGCCCATCTTGAGGCCGAACAGCTCGTCGATCTCCTCGTCCTTCGAGGTCAGGAAAATGACCGGCATGTCGGACTGCTGGCGCACCCGGCGGAGCAGCTCCATGCCATCCATGCGCGGCATCTTGATGTCGAAGATGCCGAGGTCGGCGGGATCCTCGGTCAGGGCCTCGAGGGCGGCGGCGCCGTCGCTGTAGGTGCGGACCTTGTAGCCCTCGGCCTCGAGCGCCATGCCGAGCGAGGTGAGAATATTGCGCTCGTCATCGACAAGCGCGATCGTGCTTTTCTCTTTCATGGTCCCGATTATCCTCGCGGCAACCCGATATCTGCTTTTTGGGCTTTATGGTCCCAAGGTGGATCAATTGTGGCAGAGCGTTCTTAGGTGTCGGGGTCTGAACACAAACTGAATGGACACTCTGGGTCCAAAGCGGGCAGCGTGACGCGATGGCAGACACCGATCGAGACAGCGACCAAGGCAAGGCATCCGGCCCGGCCCCCGCGGCCCAACTCCCTCCGGGGGAGGCGGCTCGCGTCCTCATGCGCCGCGCGCTCAAGGCCTCGCTAGCCACCAGCGAGGCGTCGACGGGCCATGCATACGCCTCGCTGGTCACAATCGCAACCGATGTGGACGGAACGCCGCTGTTTCTGATCTCAACCCTCGCTCTGCACACGCGAAATCTCAAATCCGATGCGCGGGCGAGCCTGCTTTTCGACGGCACGGACGCGGCCGGCGACCCCCTCGCCGGGGGGCGGGTCACGGTCATGGGGCAGGCGATACCGACAGGGCGCACGACGGCGCGGGAGCGTTTCCTGGCCCGGCAGCCGCATGCCCAGGGCTACGCCGATTTCCCGGACTTCGCCTTCTATGAACTCGCCGTCGAGCGGGCGCACTACATCGGGGGCTTCGGGCGCATCGTCGACCTCAAGCCCTCGGATCTCATTATCGATACCGCGGACGCCTCCGCGCTCGTTGCGGCGCACACTGACATTGTCGAGCACATGAACGAGGACCACGCGGCGGCGATCGCGCTCTACGCGACGGAGCTCGCCGGAGCACCCGGCGGCCCGTGGCGCATGACGGGCATCGACCCCGAAGGCTTCGATATTGTCTGTGATGGGATGACCGAGCGGCTCGCATTTACCAATCGCGTCACCACGCCAGACGAGGCGCGCCGAGAACTGGTTCGCCTCGTCAGCGTCGCGCGGGAGCGCGGCACCCGGGCTTGACCATTTCCGAATTCCGCAACGGCCCGCGCTTGAAGCGACGTTCTTTCAGGTGTTAGCCTCCGGTCACGCCAAAAAAAATCAGTATCGAGCTTTTCAAAGCCGTTGCGTGGAGGAACCCCGTTCATGAACGCTATGCCACCTGTGGAGGTCAAGACAAGCAATCCCGCCGTGCTAGCTTTCGTCGAGGAGGCTCGCGCGCTCTTCAAACCCGATGACGTTCGCTGGTGTACCGGCAGCAAGTGGGAATACCAGGAGCTGCTGAAGTCGCTGGTGGACGGTGGCACCGCGCAGTGGCTGAACCCTGCCAAGCGGCCGAACTCCGTTCTCGTGCGCTCCGACCCCGCGGACGTCGCCCGCGTCGAGGATCAGACCTTCATCTGCTCGGTGTCGAAAGACGACGCCGGCCCGACCAACAACTGGGCCGATCCCACGGAAATGAAGGCGACGCTCTCCCAGCTCTACGACGGAGCGATGGTGGGCCGCACCATGTACGTCGTGCCCTACTCCATGGGCCCGATCGGATCGCCCATCGCCGGCATCGGCATCATGGTCACCGACAGCGCCTACGCGGTCGCCAACATGCACATCATGACCCGGGTCGGGGACAAGGTGCTGGCGGCCCTCGGCAACAGCAGCGAGTTCGTGCGCGGCCGGCATACGGTCGGCTCTCCGCTGTCCACGCCCGCGACGGCCGACGTGCCGTGGCCCTGCAACAAGACCAAGTACATCTCGCACTTCCCGGAGACGCGCGAGATCTGGTCTTACGGGTCGGGCTACGGCGGCAATGCGCTGCTCGGCAAGAAGTGCCACGCGCTCCGCATCGCGTCCGTCAAGGCGCGTGACGAGGGCTGGCTGGCCGAGCACATGCTGATCCTCAAGCTCACCAATCCGGAAGGACGCGTGAAGTTCGTCGCGGCCGCCTTCCCGTCCGCCTGCGGCAAGACCAACCTCGCCATGCTGGTGCCGACCATTCCCGGCTGGAAGGCCGAGACGGTCGGAGACGACATCTGCTGGATGAAGTTCGGCGCCGACGGGCGTCTCTATGCCATCAATCCCGAGACCGGCTTCTTCGGCGTGGCGCCCGGCACGTCGAACGAGAGCAACCTCAACGCGATGAAGACGCTCACCGCGAACATCATCTACTCCAACGTGGCGCTGACCGACGACGGCGACGTGTGGTGGGAGGGCATGAACGAGCCGCCCCCGCACACCATCGACTGGATGCGACGCTCGTGGTCGCCGGCCTCGGGACGTCCCGCGGCGCACCCGAATGCCCGCTTCACGGCGCCGGCCGCGCAGTGCCCGGTCATCGCCAAGGAGTGGGACGATCCGGCCGGCGTGCCGATCGACGCCATCCTGTTCGGCGGGCGGCGCGCGTCCGTCGTGCCGCTGGTGTCGGAAGCGCTCTCGTGGCGTCACGGCACGTTCCTGGGCTCGATCATGGCATCCGAGAAGACGGCGGCGGCCGCGGGCAAGGTGGGTGAGCTCCGGCGCGACCCGATGGCCATGCTGCCGTTCTGCGGCTACCACATGGGCGATTACTTCCAGCATTGGATCAACATGGGCGAGAAGGGCGGCGGCAAGATGCCGAAGATCTTCTACGTCAACTGGTTCAGGAAGAGCGCGCAGGGCAAGTTCCTGTGGCCCGGCTATGCCGAGAACAGCCGCGTGCTGAAGTGGATCTTCGAGCGCTGCGATGAAACGGGAGCGGCCGTCGACACGCCGATCGGCAAGCTGCCGGCAAACGGCGCGCTCGACCTCACGGGCCTCGACGTGCCGGCCGATGCCATGAGCGAGCTCCTGCGCGTGGACACGGACGGCTGGAAGTCCGAGCTGCCCTCCATTCGAGAGCATTTCGCAGCGTTCGGCGCCAAGCTGCCTCAGGCGCTCGGCGAGGAGCTTGCGGCCCTCGAGCGGCGGCTGGGGTAGCACACAGCGTTCGCCTCACTTTGCAGAGAACCCCCGGGCTTGCCCGGGGGTTTTGCTCATGTGCGCCTGGCGCTCGATCTCGCGGATGAATCGTGATCTAGGTGCTTGACGAGACCGATGGTCGAACTTTTTTTCTCCGCTGCCGATTCACGCCGCGCCGGATCGGCGGCGCGACGATCGGAGCGGTCGCGAGACACCGTGGAACGACGGCGATGCTCGACTGGCTTTTCAGGCTGCTCCGGCGGCGCGAGGTGGTCCAACCGCAACGCCCGCGCTCCACATCGCCCGTGCGCGTCACGCAGGACGACAAGCTCATCTCCGTCGACGACGGGAGTGGCCACGTGTCGGCGCTTTCCTGGTCCGAGATCGGCAACGTCACCGTGCTGACGACGAATGCCGGCCCATTCGAGACCGATCTCTTCTGGGTTCTCTCCGACCGCGACGGGCGCACGACGATCATGATCCCCATGGACGCCGCAGGCGAGCACGCGCTGCTCGTGGCCATGCAGGCGCGGCTCGCGGGATTCGACAACATGGCGGTGGTCGAGGCGATGAGCAGCGTGGAGAACGGCGTGTTCCAGATCTGGCCGGCGGGGGAGCTGGTCTAGGCGGACGGCCGTGGCGGACGCGCCGGAGAGTCGTAGGGCGCGCTGTTGGTACCGACGGCGACGCCCGAAAGGGCGGCACGAGCGCGGTTCCTGGTCCAGCGCGCGCGTGTGGCGCCGAGCTGCAGCCAGCGGCGCAGCCGCCAGAAGACCCCGGTGTCGACCGCCATCGCCTTGGTCGTGCGCGCGAGCGCGAGCGACCTCCGGTCGGACTCCTGCTTTTCCGGGTCGGCGTAGAATGCATTGATCTTTTCGACGTCCATGCCCGGGCTGGCGAGCCAGCGCGACACGTAGCCGTTGCACAGGCGCTCGACATCGACCAGCGCCTTGCGCGCGCCGGTGCCGGCCGCGGGGCAAGCGGTCGAGAACGCATCGCCGACGAGCACCACGCCGGGCTTCAGGTAGTCCTTCGTCACGCAAAGATCGACGGGACGCATCTTGACCGGCCCCGCGACGCGGAACGGGCCGGTGAAGCGGGCGAGGCTCGGAAGCACCGTTTCGAGGGTCGCCTCAGGCGCGTCGCGGAAACGGCGCAGCCAGGGATCGTCGAGGCTGCGATAGACGAAGAAGTTGGCGCGCATGCGCGCACCGATCGGAAACAGGGTGATGTAGGCGGCGCGAAGGCGCGGATGCTCGCTGTAGTGAGTGAGCGCGCGGAACGGGAAGGATGCCGCTTCCGCCGGCTCCATGTCGAAGCCGAAGGTGACCGACTGGCAGCGCTCAAGCTCGATGCGCTCGATGCCGAGGGAGGCGCGCAGGCTTTCGTTCAGCCCGGTGGCGAGCACGACAAGGCGCGCCACGATGGTCTCGCCGGTCGAGAGCGTGAGGCGCTGGAGCTCAGGGCTATTGGCAAGCCCCGTCACCTTGGCGTGGATCGTCGCGGCCGACGGGGGGATCGCCGCGCGCAGGGTGTTGACGAGCTGGCCATAGTGGAAGCCGTGCTGATCGCTCTCGCGCTTCTCCGCGAGGTATCCGAGGCGCGTCACCCAAACGGAGCGGTCGAGCGTCGAAGAGGCGAGGACGATGTCGCCCAGTCCGGTCCTGGCCAGCACGCGCATCTGCTCGCCGTCGAACTTCTCGACGCGAAAGTCGTCGGGGTAGGTCTTGGCGGCGTCAATGACGGCCGTCGCGTGTCCCGCGCGCGCGAGCATGCTCGCGGCGATGGACCCGGCCAGGCCGGCACCGACGATGGCGACGTCGAACTCGCGCATGTGCTCCCTGCCCCGGCCGGCCGCGCCGGCAATGGATCGAACCCGGCGCGAATTCTGCGGTCGCGCGCTTAGCCTGGGGTTAAGGATTCTCCCTAAGGGGAGCCATTGTGCGGCGTGCTTAACAGCACGTTACCCGCCCGCGCGGGCTTCAGTAGCGGGTCGTGATCTCCGTCAGCCAGGCGGGGGATGCCTCCACCAGGGCCGTCTCGAGGCGCTTGTCGAGGCCGGTCAGGATCAAGAGGGCGACGACGACGAGCGCGACGCCAAGCAGCGTCTTGCCGCCGCGTCCGACGCCCATCAAACGGTTCCGCCAGCGCAGCATCGCCTCCCGCGAGGCGAGCCCCAGCGCCAAGAGCGGGACGGCCGCACCGATGCCGAACAGCGCCATGGTGAGGCCGACCTGACCCAGGCTTTCACCCCGAGCCGCGAGCACGGACGCCGCACCGAGGGTCGGACCGACGCAGGGCGCCCAGACTGCCCCCAGCATCAGCCCGAGAAAAAACTGCCCACCAGAGCCACGCGTCGAGAGCTGACCGAAGGCCTCCTCGATGGTGTTACCGATGGGGCTTCCGGCCGCCGTCAATCTGACCTGCAGCGGCTCGGCGAGGAGCACGATGCCGAGGGCCAGGAGAAACGCAGCCCCGATCAAGCGGAAGAGGCCGGCATCGAGGCCGACGGCATAGCCGATGGTCGACACGAAGAGCCCCAGCACGGTGAAGGAGATGGCAACGCCCAACGCAAGCGCGGCGGGCGCCCAGCGGTGCTCGGCCGCGGCTGCCCCGAGCACGATCGGAAGCAACGGAAGCACGCAGGGCGAGAGCACCGACAAGGCCCCTGCCAAGCCGGCCAATGCCAGGGTGCCAAGCGTCATCGCCGGCGCTCAGAGGGCGGTCTTGAGGAGGGCGGCAATGCTGTCGGCGTCGGTGTCGCCGGCGGAACGTCCGGTCTCCGTCTCGCCCTTGTAAGCGATGAGGGTGGACTGACTGCGGACGTTGAGCGCGCGCAGTGCCTCGCCTCCGGTGTCGAAGTCGAGCTCGAACATCGCCACGTCCTTGAATTGCGGATCGGCGGCAAGCTTGTCGAGGATAGGTTTCTGCGCCTTGCAGGTCGAGCACCAGGGGGCGCTGACATGGATCAGCACGGATTTGCCCGCCTGCTGCGCGGCTGCCACGGCGGCGGCATCGTAGGCCTGCCGCTCGGCGGAGGCCGGCAGGACGGCTGCCACCGTGAAGGCAAGGAGAGCAACAGCGGCGAGTGACAGGCGATGGATCATGGCGTTCGCTCCATGTTTGTACCTCCCGATACGCGGCAGGGAGGGCTTCAGTTTCGGAAGGCGCGCTCGAGGTTGCGGGCCTTGTCGAGGTTCAGCGCTTCGTCGGCGTTCTTCATGGCGCCGATGCGGGCCGAGTTGACGTCGGCGCCGTCGAAATCGGCTCCGGCCACGTCAGCATCGGTAAAGTCGGACCCGCCGAGCTCGCTGCCCGCGAGCGAGGCGCCTGCGAGGTCGGCACCCTGCAGGGACGTGTACTCGATCAAGGCGCGGCGCATGTTGGCGCCCTTGAAGGAGGCACCCTCGAGGTTCGTGCTCTTGAAGGTGCCGCGCATGAGGCCCATCGACTGATTTTTCTCGTCGGCGGAGAGGTCGGCGCCATCGAGCTTCGCGCCCTTCATGCTGGCCTTCGAAAAATCGCCAGCGACGCGGGCGCCGGTAAGGTCCGCGCCGTCAAGCTTGGCGCCGATGAGCTGCGTGCCGAACAGGCTCGCGCCCTTGAGGTTGGCTCCGGTCCAATCGGAGTTCATGGACCATGCGGAATCGAGGTTGACGCCTTCGAGGTTGGCGCCTGCAAGGTTGGAGCCCATGAGACGCGCGGCCTGGAGGCTCACGCGGCGCAGGTCCATTCCGGAGAGGTCGAGCTTGTTCAGGGCCTTGCCGAAAAGGTCGAGCTTCTCGCCTTCGGGGAGCTTGGCAATGGCTGCCTCGATGTCGGCACGGCTCATCTCGGCCGTGGTGAAGGCCGGTGACGACAGGTCGACCATGTCGAGCATGGACTGGGCGACCGCGGGCGTGGCCGCCGGGGCCGAAATCAGTGCCGCGCCAAGCGCGAGGGCCGTCAACGTATGCGCGTGCCTCATGGCCGCCTCCCCGGTTCTCTTTTTTCCTGAGCTTACCTGTTTCGCCGGGCGCCGGCAGGCCCTACGAAGGGCGGAAGGCCATGCCGCACAAGGTGTTGTCTCATAAATCCCCCACCGCCCTGGCCTCGGACCGGCCGCCCACTGCCGCCGGCATCCAATTCCGGCTATGGTGCGTATCGACATTCCGCTCGCCCGGCGAGCCAACGCAAAAGGATTGCTCCATGTTCGACCCCGAAAGCCCGCCCGAGCTCCAAGCCACCGCGTGGTTCAACGCGGAGCCGCCACCGACGCTCGCGGGCCTCAAGGGCAAGGTCGTGGTGCTGGCCGCTTTCCAGCAGCATTGCCCGGGCAGCCTTCGGCACGGTCTGCCGCAGGCGGCGCGGCTCGCGGCCGCCTTCAACGACGACGAGGTGACCGTCATCGGGCTCAACACGCCGTTCGAGCACACCGACAAGCAGAGCAAGGCGGCGCTCGAGGCCTTTGTCGAAGAGCACGGGCTGGAGTTCCCCATCGCGCTCGACAAGGCGAACGGCAAAAGCCTCCCCAAGACCATGGAGGCCTACGAGATCCAGGGCACGCCGACGGTGCTGATCTTCGACCGGCAGGGGCGGCTGCGCCGGCATTACCTCGGGCAGGTGGACGACTTCCGGCTCGGCGCCGAGGTGATGGCGCTCACCATCGAGGCCAGGGACGCGCCGCGCGAGCAGTCGATCGCGCTCGAGCGGCGTCTGGCGGCCGTGCTGTCGGACCCGAACGAGCATCACCATGGCGGCTGCGGCTGTGGGCACGATCATTCGCACGATCATGATCATGGACACGCGCATGGCCACGATCATGATCACCACCACCATCATGGCGAGGGCGGGTGCTGCGGCGGGCACGGCCACGCACACGATCATGACCATGATCACCAGCACGCCGAAGGCGGCGGCTGTTGCGGTGGTCACGATCATTCCCACGACCACAGCCACGGGCACGAGCCCGCGAAGGCCAAAGCCAAAGCCGGCGGCGGCAAGGCCGCGCGCTCGTAGGCGACGGAACCCTCTCCCCACATGCGCGGAGGGGGTTGCTACTTCCTCTCCTTGAATCCCGGCCCGTCGAAGGTGCGGACGGGGCGGCCGCGCTCGAGAGCGTCGTGCTGAGCCCAGCGGTCGCGCTCGGCATCGGCCGCAGCCGCGCTCGCACCGTCCGCCAGCATCGCCGCGAGACGCGCCAGCGCCAGCTTTTTGTTCATGGCCTGGGAGCGCTCCTCGCGCGCGGTGGCGACGAGGCCGGTGGGCTTGTGCGTGGCCCGCACGGCGCTTTCCGTCTTGTTGACGTGCTGACCTCCGGGGCCTGACGCGCGCATCGCCTCGACTTGCACATCCGCGATACGCAGCTCCGCCGTTCCCGTGTCCGGGGCGCTGAGCACCTCGACGCCAACGAACCAGTTCTTGCGCTTGTGACCGGGACGCACGGGCGAAGCGCAGATCCAGAGCACGCTGCCGCGGCTCCTTTCAGCGAACGCGCGTGCGTTCTCCCCTTCGAGCGACAGCAGCGCGGAAAGCGCCGCGCCGCGCTCGCGGCCTTCAACGATGTCGAGCACCTCGCAGGCAAGGCCGGCTTTGCGCGCCTCCTTTTCCAGCACGTCGGCGAGCTTCGCCACGGCGAGCTGGCACTCTGCCGGACCACGCCCCGACGTGACCTGCAGCCAGATCCTGTCACTCATCGCGCGCCCTCCGTACCTTGTAGGTGAGCACCGGCTGATAGACGGCGATGGTCGCAACGAGCTCCGCGGCCTCGAGGTCGGCGATCACCTGGGCGATGTCCTTGTAGGCCTGAGGCGCCTCGTCGTAGAGGAGCTCGCGATCCTCGCAGATGACACGGCCGCCGAGCTCGGTGCGGACCAGATCCTCGACTCGGTACTTGTGCGAGAGGCGCGATCTGGCGTAACCGCGCTGCCAGCGGCGGCCCGCGCCATGGGCGAGCGACCAGGCCGCGTGCTCCGCTTTCCCAGGCAGCGCGCGGACAAGATAGCTCGGCGTGCCGCGCGAGCCGGGGATCATCACAGCGCCGGCAGCAAGAGCTTCGCGCGTGGACGCCGCACCCTTGCGGTGGAACCAGGCCGGAGTATCTTCGAACTCCTCGCGCGTCACCATGTTGTGGGCGACATCGGAGACGCAACGCGCCGCGCAACCGATCTGGCCCGCGAACCTGTGGGCGATGAGGGCTCGATTGGCTCGGGCGAAGCGCATGGCGTGGTCGTGGCGCGCGAGATAGTGCGCGGCGGCGGCGCTGTCTTCGTCGAGCGGATTGGCGCCGTGCAACTCCAGAAGCTCGCGGAAGATGTCCTGGCCGAGACCGCGGCTCCCGGAGTGGATCAGCAGCGCCGCGTTGGCCTTGTCGAGGCCGAGCGACGCGAAGGCCGCTTCGTCATGCACCTCGTCCGCCACCTGCAGCTCGGCGAAATGATTGCCGCCGCCGATGGTGCCGAGGCCCGCGTCCGAGAGCGACGGCCCGATGCCGAACCGCTCGCGCCAGGGCGCGAGGTCGCCGTCCCACGGCTCCTCGAGCCCCGAGACGCGTTTCTCCAGGCGGTCGAGCTTGAGCTTCTTCGCGGCGATGTCCGTCGCCCAAAAGCTCATGCCGCAGCCGATGTCGTTGCCCGCGAGCGCCGGATAGAAGAGCGCGCGCGAGACGAACGCGGCGCCGACGGCGATGCCCTTGCCCGGATGGAGATCGGGAAAGCCAGCCGCCAGCAGCATGCCCTCGAGGCCTGCGGTTTGGTTCAGTTGCGCGAGGGCGGCGCCCTCGATCCAGGATTTATCGGAGGTGAAGAGGCGGACGTTGCCCGCTGCGCCTGCGGCGTCAGGCGGCGCGACGTCCTTCGACGAATTGCCCATTGGAAATGCTCGGGAGAACAGAGGTGTCCATGCCCGCGATAGGACCACCGCGGACGGCTGCAATCAGCGTCTCGTTGGTGGTGCGGCGCATGGGTTCTCCTTTCGGCAATTCGTGCTCGCTTGGTGCGAAGGCCGCGCTTCTAGACGCGGATTGCGACGGAAACAAGCCGCATCCTGATCAAACAGTCGCGTTCAAGTTGTGCATGCGCTCGCCCGTTGCCTTCAGGCGGTCACCCGAATCGGCGGAAGGTCCGTCAAGATTTCTGGACAGGAGCCGGTGATGACCGAGCGCGCGACGGGGCGGGGCAAAGAGCGGGACGACGAGGCGGAAGCCTCCGCGCCGCGCGAACGTGCGCCGGCCGCGAAGTCGAAGAAGAAAGCGAAACCCGCCGAGGCCTTCGACAAGAAGACCATCGCGCTCGTCTACGACTTCGACGGCACGCTCTCGCCGCGCCCCATGCAGGAGTACTCGTTCCTGCCGCAGCTCGGCATCGAGCCGGCGGCGTTCTGGGCCGAATGCACGCGCGTCGCGCGCGCGGAGGGTGCCGATCCGCTCATCACCTACATGCACCTCATGTACAAGAAGGCTCGCGAGAAGGGGCTCAAGATCGAGCGCGCGGACCTCGTGCGTCAGGGTGCGTCGGTCGAGCTGTTCCCGGGTGTCGCCGAGTGGTTCGCCGAGATCGCGGCTTGCATCGGCATCCGCGCCGAGAGCGCGGGCGTGGAGATGCGCCACTATCTCGTGTCGTCGGGGCTCACCGAGATCATCGAGGGCACGTCGATCCGCCACCACTTCCACAACGTGTTCGCGTCGGAGTACTGGTTCGACGCCTACGAGCTGCCGTTCCCGAAACGGGTGATCACGGACACGGGCAAGACGCAGTACCTGTTCCGCATCAACAAGGGCATCGAGGATCCCGGCGAGAGCATCAACGCGCACATGCCGGAGGAGCTGCGGCCGATCCCGTTCCGCAACATGATCTACTTCGGCGACGGGGAGACGGACGTGCCGTCGATGGCGCTGATGAGGAAGAGCGGCGGGCACGCGATCGCCGTGCATGGCGAGGGACGCTCGACGGCGACATGCGTGGAGCTGTTCGAAGCGGGGCGCGTCGATTTCTACGCGGCCGCCGACTACCGGCGTGGGAGCGATCTGTTCAAGCGGACGTGTTTGCTGCTGGACCGGATTTTGGCGGACATAGCCGTGCAGGAGGAGGTTTGGAGAGTGGGGCGTGGCGCTACGTGACGAACGAAAACAGCTCAGGCGCAGCTTAGAGATCGTTCCAGCGCTCCGTCTTGTAGTCAAACCACCCGCTCATCCTCGAGCCATCCCAGCGTAACGCAACGTGCTTGCTCTGAACCGGTATTGAGATCACGTCTGGCCAGAACGCAGCAAGGCAGCGACCACCGGCGTGCCGCTGACTGGGATAGACAATGCCGTTTCTTCCGGATTCGCGGAGCATTTTGGCGAACCGCTGAGCGGCCGGATAGGTCGCGATATCGGGCGACAACAGATTTGGATACGGCTTAGCCGTCAGGTCGCTGAGCGTGTTGTCCACCGTGCCCTGGTAGGCCCTGTAGTCACTCCGCAAAGGTTTATCCGCCGTGGCGGCGTGGAAGCGGCCCATGTGGAACGCAACTTCCCTCAGGGCCGTCTCGAACTTCTGAGCAGCGTAATAGACCCCATAGGTCCCATCGGAGAACCTCGTCGGCCTATCGGTACTCGCATGCGTAAACGGCGCCATCACGATGCTGGCACCGGGACCCGCTACTCGTCGCGCCTCCGGCACAAGGCTTATTGCGCCAGTTTCTTCCCGGATGCGCGGGTTGGTCATGCTTTCCAAATCGATCAGCGCTTCCCAGTCCTCTGACGCCGCCACCCGCTCAAAAAGGTCGATTGGCGGGAAGCGCGACGGGATTAGCCGAAAGGCTGATTGCCACCGAAATCGTTTCGACGGAACCGATGCGACCTCGGAATGCTCGATAAATAGATCAGGATGTTGTTTGGCTTTCCTAGCCATCACCATCCGCCGCGAACGCTGTCGAGATAGTCACGAACGCGAGCGAGATCGGTGATCTGCCCCCCCATCATGCGCTCCAAGGCCGACTGGCCGCCTAAAGCAAGATTGGGCTGCCCGACCCACCGGTCGGCCATCTCAGGCTGTTGATACAAGATCTCAAGGGCCCGAAAGATGCCGAGCACGTATCCCAACCTCGTAGCCAAGTCCACGCTGGCGGTGACTCCTGTTCCCCTCTTCCAATTGTGAAAGGTCGACTTTGAAGGCTGACCAAGCAGAACCATTGCCTGGTCATTATTCAATTTCCACAAGTCGGCAATCCGGAAAAACGCGCGAAGTCCGGCGCCCACCTGATCGGCGGAGGCCTTCTTCGTCTTTGTTACGGCAGCGAGGCGCGGCATGACTATCTCCAAGATGGTGCAAGATCGCACAATATTGTATTTTTGTCCATATCTGGACTTCATAGACATTGCCAATGCTCCTTTCATTTCCCTAACGTCGTACCCGCGGAGGCGGGCACCCACGACACGTTGCTGTTTCGGGTGCGCTAACGAGATGCGAGCGTGTTGAGGTTTGCGCGGATGGCCGCCTACGCGGCCGTGACGTTGGGGGAGGTACTCACACACTCGCCAAACGTGGATGGATCCCGGCCTGCGCCGGGATGACGTTGTGGGGAGGATGGGGCCCGCACACCAACTGCGGACGCGATCACCATGGCGGAGCTTGGCTTCGCCATGATGATCGCGTCCGCATGAGGGAGGCGTGGGATTCCAATGGTCGGCGGAGCGCCCGCTAGAACAGCTTGTTCAACGAGCGCTGGATCTGCTTGAAGCCTTTCGAGACCGAGCGGGCGAAGGAGTTGTTCTTCTTGCGGGCGCGGCGCTTCGCGGGCGGGCGGTCGGCCTTGGCGGTTTTCGCCGAGGCCGCGGCGGCAGCGGCCGCGACGGCCGCGGCACCCTCGGGCGTGCCGACATAGGCGTCGCTTTCGCCGAGTGCGGCGGTCTCTGTGGGTGACGTGGCGCTCGATGCGGGCGGCACGTTGGCCTCCGCGTCGTGCCCGCGTGCGTCGTTGGCCGGCGGGGCCTCCCGCGCGTAAGGCAGATCGTCCGGGCTTGCGCGCGCCTGCTCCGGTCTCAGCATGTCGTTCGGCGCAGGCTCGCCGCCGCAGGTCTCGTTGCGATGCGTCTCGAGGAGCGCGAGCAGCACCGGGTCCGGGCGGTCCACCGGCAAGCTCGCGTTGACGCGGCTCGTGAACGCCGCCATGGCGCGGCTCGTGGCCCGCGACCAGACGCCGTTGACCGGCCCGCCGTAGCAGCCGGCGCGCTTCAATCCACGCTGAACCCTGCTCGTAATGGACAAAGGATCATCCGGCTCGGAACCGCTGAAAGCGGGCGCGGATTCACTGCCGCCGCGCGCGGCGGGCACAGGAGCGGGCGCGTTGACCGGGGTGAAGACCGGGCCGGCGGCGACGACGACCTCTTCCGCGGGGCCCTCGTCGGAGCCAAGCACGGCGCCGAAGACAACCACCAGGGTCGCCAGCGCCACGCCGCCGGCCGCGATCAGCGTGGCCGGATTCCATGAAAGCTTCGTTGCAACAAACTGCCAGAGTGCCTCGAGATCAAAACGCATTCACTACCCCATGCCCGGCCGCCGCCCAGGCTTCTCCGCTACGCGCCTTCCCGCTCGATCCGCACACTCGATCCGCACACGGGGGCCAGCATAGCACAGCTCCCGGCAGGCCTAAGACCTTTCGCGGCGCGCGGCGGCAAAACGGCGCGTATGCACAGGATGTTCCGTGGCGCGCGGGCTGTTCTGCGCCGCCGATTCACGCCGCACCTGATCCGCGGCGCGGGATCGGAGCGAATGCGAACGCCGGCGATCATGGGCGCGGTTTGTCGTCCGGCTTCAGGAAACGCGCGGCGACCCAGCCCTGCTTGCCGTGATACTCGACACGGCACCATTCGAGCTTGGCGTTCTTGCGTTCGTCCTCGGTCATGGTCAGCCAGCGGTCGAGGCTCGGCTCGGGGCGGAGGCAGCCCAGATTCTTCAAACCGCGCTCGCCCGGGGGAATGGCGCTGAGCTTCCTGCTGTCGCCGTGCGGCACGTCGCGCATGTTGAGCACGTCGTCCGCCGGGACGCCGGTGACGGCGAAGTAGGGAGGGGTCGCGTCCTGAGCGAAGGCAGGCGGGGCCAAGCCCGCAGTGCTCAAGAAGCAAACGACAAGCGCGGCCGCGCGGCCCGTGAACGGCTTCCCCATCGGTCCCCCAGTGACCTCTCCTGATTGCGGAAGGACAGCGGCCGGTCCCCATCCGGCGTCGCCCGGCGACAGAGTGCCGAGAAATGTGCCAAGCCTGTGACAGCGGGCGGCCCAGAACCTTCAGCGGGCCCCGTGCGTTTCACCTGGCGGGGTCATGGTCACGGAGCCGGGCTCAAGGAGGCGGACATGGCATTCGAGGACATCAAGGCCGAGATCGGGCTTCTCCTCTCGCGCATGCAGAATGCGCCCGAAGACCTGCAGGAACTGCAAATTCAGCTCATGGAGAAGCTCGCCGAGCTCAAGGCCTACGGCCTGCCGGTCCCGGAAGACCTGCAGGCTCTCGAGGATGCCCTCGATGCCGAACTCAGGGCACGGCCGCAGGCCTGACGCCAAGGCCGGCTCGTCCGTTCGACAGTTGCCCGTGATCGCAAGCTCGCCCATGATCGTCCCGACAGGGACTTTCGATGGCGACTTTCCACGCATGACGACCGACCACAGCGATATCTCCGCGGGCGCCGACTCCTCGGACACCGACCGGGCGTCGCTCATCAGACTCGTCACACTGGTCGTCGGCAGTGTCGAGATCATCGCCTTCGTGCTGCTGGCTCACCTGACGCTGCATTCAGGCGATCCGCTCGGTGCCACCACGGCGGAGGGCACATTGCTCGCAACGGCACCACTCGTCGCGCTCACACTGCCCGGCGTGCTGTTGGCGTGGCTTGGCCGCGCGAAGTGGACGGCGTTTGGAATGGTGCTTGCCGGAATGCCACTGGCCGCTGCCGCATGGATGTTGGCTTAGCTATTGTTATCACTGCACATTTCTAGATCCGTGCGCGGCCCTTAACCGATAAGGTCGGCTTTGTGCTCCAATAAGTTTTCCTGATTTCTGGATCACGAACTTGCGATTTGCCGTTATCAGGGCCCTCACCTATATACGTTGCAGCATCAGACGGGCTGGCGGCCCGCTGGTTGTTGGACACCTAAGGAGGAATTGCCATGAAGACCTGGATGAAGCCCTCGGTTCGCGAGCAGGAAGTCGGCCTCGAGGTTACCTCGTATCTGCCGGCTGAGATCGACCTTATCTAAGTCGATCGGCTTTCAGTCGAATTCCACGGCGATCGCGAAAGCGGTCGCCGTTTTGTTTTGGCCGCACGGATAACTCGTTTCACGTGCGGCGATTGCATTCCCTCTCCATTCTCCGCGCGAGACTTTCAGCGCGGCTTTCGAGGACCTCGCATCTCTCGGAAATTCCAATCTGCCGTCGGTGCGCCGGCAGAGCGCGCAATGCGCCGGGCGGCGCACCGGTGGATTCAACTCTCCGTGATGCCTCGCTCCAATCGTGCCGATGGGACGCGGTTTTCTGCCATCTCGCCTCCAAACCGAACAGCCGACTTCCGGCACACGAGCGTCCGACCGAGTGAGCGCGGAAAGCGGAAACGCCACTCTTTCGCACGTTTTCGCACCTGCTTTCAGCGCCGAGCGATGACGCGTTTCGCTACACAGTAACATCAGCCCTGCTAATAGTGCGGCATTGAAAATACGATTGGTCTTCCGGGCGCGCAGGTGACTATCTATGCGGCGCGCGGGGAATCATCGGGGTCCCCGCGCATTTCAAGGAGGAACTACCCATGAAGACTTGGATGAAGCCTGCCGTTCGCGAGCAGGAAGTTGGTCTCGAGGTCACTTCGTACCTCCCGGCGGAGATCGATCTGATCTAACGATCGATCGCTTTCGGTCTTTGGCGCGGCGGCCGCTCATGCGGCCGTCGCGCTTTTTTTTGCGTGCGTCTTTTGTTGCAAGTGACAGCGCATTAACACCTCATAGACGCTTCGCTTGCATCGCCCGCCCGTTCCGCTACAGCCGGTTCCAACCTGACATCGTTCAATTCTCTGGGTTCCTCGACATGCTCATCCGCGACGCCTTTCCGAGCGACGAACCGCTCTGGCGCAAGCTCTGGGACGGCTACGTCACCTTCTACGAAGCCAGCGTGCCGGAGGAGGTCACGGCGCGCACCTGGGAGCGGCTCATCCGCAAGGAACAGGGCATGTTCTGCCGCGTGGCCGAGGTGTCGGGCGAGGTATGCGGCTTCACCAACTCGGTGCTGCACGCCGGGACCTGGTCGCTCGGGCCGATCTGCTACCTCGAGGACCTCTTCGTCGCGCCCGAGCGGCGCGGGCGGGGCATCGCGGAGGCGCTGATCCGCGACCTCCTCAACATGGCCAAGGCGAACGACTGGTCGGGGCTCTACTGGGTGACGCGATCCTCCAACACGACGGCCCGCAGCGTTTACGATCGCTTCATCAAGGCCGACGATTTCGTGCGCTATCGCATGGACTTTTAGCGTCCGCTCCACCTTCCTCCCTTAAGGGGTACGGCTCTTGCTTGGTGACGTGCGCGTCGTAGCGCGCGTGTGCCGTTGCGCGCGACCGCAGCACCGGGAGACCCGCGATGAGACAACCGACCCTGATCGCCCGCACCCGCTCCGAGCCCCGCCTCGCCTGGGTGGACGTGGCCAAGGGCCTCTGCATCGTGCTCGTCGTCCTGATGCACGCCACGCTCGGCGTCGAGCGCGCGACGGGCAGCGAGACCGCACTCCACGCCTTCATCGAATGGGCGCGGCCGTTCCGCATGCCCGACTTCTTCCTGATCTCCGGCCTCTTCCTGGCCGCGCGCATCGATCGGCCGTGGCGCGGCTATCTCGACACCAAGGTGGTGCATTTCGCCTATTTCTATGTGCTGTGGCTCACCATCCAATTCGCGCTCAGGACGCCGGGGATGATCGCCGAGCAGGGTGCGGCGGCGACGCTCGCCGATTATCTGACGGGTTTCGTGGCGCCGTTCGGCACGCTGTGGTTCATCTATCTCCTGGCCATCTACTTCGTGGTGACGAAGCTCCTCGAGCCCATGCCGAAGTGGCTCGTGCTGGCGGGGGCCGCTCTCCTCCATGTGCTCGCGCCCGAGAGCGGCGTGTTCATTCTCGACGAGTTCGCGAGCCGGTTCGTGTTCTTCTACTCGGGCTATGCGCTGGCTCCGGTGGTGCTCAAGGCCGCCGAGCGGCTCGGCGCCGTGCCGCACTTCGCCATCGCTGGCGCGCTTCTCGCCTGGGCGGGCATCAATGCCGCCGCCGTGCATGCGGGGCTCGCGTTCGTATCCGGACCCGACCTCGTTTTCTCCTACGTGGGGATCGCGGCCGTGATCGCCTTCAGCGTCCTCATCGTCACGAGCCTTCCCGGCCGCGTGCTCGGTTATTGCGGGCAGAACTCCATCGCCGTGTATCTCGCTTTCACCGTGTTCATGGGGCCGGCGCGCATCGTGCTGCTCAAGCTCACGGGCGGCGAGATGGCGACCGCCATCGCGCTCGCCTCGACGCTTGCGGGCGTCGCGGGCGCACTTCTGCTGGCGTGGCTGGTGAAAGGGACGTGGGCGGGCTTCCTGTTCACCCGGCCGCAGATGTTCCGCCTCACGGCGCGGCGCGGCTCCGGGGCGGTCGCGCAGTCTCAGCCCGCGGCCGCGTAGACACCGCCGCGTAGACTGGCGCGCTCACATGGGAACGCCCGGCTCCTTCTTGGCCTCGCGCTCGAGCTGATCGATGCGCTCCTTGAACTTCTTCATCATCCCCTCGACGTAGTCGAAGAGCTTGTCGACGTCGCGCTCGTTGGGGATCGGCAGGTCGCCGGGCGGGGCGGGTACGGCGCCCTCGGGGGCCGGTGCGCTCGCACCCGGCTCGTTCTCGCGGAGCCGCTTCTCCGCCTCCAACGCCCGCTTTTCACCCTCGAGCTCCTCGACACGCTTCTTCAGCTCGTCGACCGACTCCGGCATCTCCTTGCAGGTCCAGTTGCCGGCGCTGCCGCTGCAGAAGCTCATGGCGCCGGTCTCGCGATCCAGGCGAATGACGCCGCCTTCCGTGGGGGACATGGAGTAGCGGCCCGGATCGTCGCCGGCGGCCCAGGCAGGACTTGTGAGAACGGCGAGGACGGCACCGGCGAGGCGGCCCGACGGACGGAACGCGGTGGACACTGCTCTCTCCATTGGGTTTACGGGCGAAGGGCATTTTCAGGCAGCGCGACAGTTGGAGCGGCTTGGGTCCGAAGCGATCATGGTCCGGGCCCGCCATATGTTCGAACGGAGCCTAGCGAGCGATTGTGACCCGCGTTCGGCCTTCGGCGGCGAGGGAAATCCGAATCAGTTGCGATTCCGGATGGCGGAAAGGCCGCAACGGCCTGTGAAATCACGCGCATTTTCGGGCGTTGAGAAGGACTTAACGCAACATTTACCGGTGGCTGCCAGCCTCGATCCATTCGGGTTTCTGGTTCGTGCCTCGTCTGATCCCACACCGATTTCAGCCCGGCACGCGGCGGCCGCCACCGCCTTCCTCCCAGCAGGGAGCGTCCGGCGTTGCGCCACCTTTCGATCCTTGGGGACCCAATGCTGCAGTTCGACCAGGAAAGCCAAACGATCCGCAGGAGCGGCGCATTCGGCGTTTCCGAGATGGCCTCCGGGCACGCCCGCGAGATCGATCGGCTTGCGCGCGAGATCGAGGAGACGCAGCGGCAGCAAAGCGAGACCATGACCGGCATCGTGGGGCGCCTGCGCGCGATCGACGGCACGCGTCCGGATGACCATGCGCCCAAGGGTCGGCCGCGCCGCCAAGACGCCGTCGACGAGCCCTGGGACAGCGACGCGGCGGAAGCACTGACGCGGAGCTACGAGGCGCAGAGCCGGACCGCGGCAGAAGCTCCGCAGGCGCAGCAGCAGCCGTCCAAGGGCGCGCAGGACTGGATCGGAGCGCGTTTCAACGACGTCACGCAGCGCATCCAGCAGGCGATCTCTGACCTCGCGCCCGGCAGCACCGTGTCGCTTCTCGAATCGCGCCTCGACGCTTTCCAGGCCCACATGTCGGGGGTGCTCACGGACGTGGCGCGGCGTTCCGATCTCGACGGCATGCGCGAGATCGAGGCGCACGTGCAGGATCTCGGGGCCAAGCTCACCGACCTCGAGCGGCACATCTCGCGGCTCGACGGCATCGAAACCGACGTACGCGGCGTCTTGGGGCAGGTCTCGGACGAGCGGATCGCCAAGCTCATCGACTACGACAGCCGCTTCGCGGCCGACATCGAGGCCGTGGCGCTGCGTGCCGCTGAGCACGTGCAGAACCATTTCGTGCACCGCGACGGCGCCGAGGCGGACGCGAATGCGCACCGACACGACGAGCTCAGGGCGCTGATCGAGGCTTCGATCGAGGACCGGCGGCAGGCCGAGGTGCACACCGTCTCGATGGTGACCGGCCTCGCGGGACGCGTCAGCCAGCAATCGGACCGCTATGACGAGCTCAAGGACCTGATGGCGCAAGCGATCCAGGAGCAGCGCAAGGGCGAGCAGACCGCCCTCGGCATGCTCGAGACGCTGCAGCAGGCTCTGGTCACCGTGCTCGACCGCATGGAGGTCATCGAGCAGCAGCAGCTCGCCGCGGCGCAGCCGGCGCCGCCGCTCGATGAGCCCGCGCTCCAGCCGACTCTCGTGGAGGCCCATCACGGGAACGAGCCTGCCGCGTTCGAGCCAGCCACTTCCGACGATCCGAACTATTCGTTCCGCGATACACGCTTCGAGACGTTCGGCACCAAGGAGCCGGCCGACGAGCCCGCCGACGCGCAGCAGGCCAACGTGGAGTACATTGTCTCGATGGAGTTGGATTCGCCGATCGAGCGGCTGAAGCGCGACTTCGTCGCCGACGCACGGCGCGCCAGGCTCAAGGCCACCGCGAACCGCGCCGAGGTCAAGGATGACCAAGCCGAGGCCGAGCCGGCGAGGTCCAACGCGGTCGCGCAGGCGCGCGCCACGCTCACACAGTCGGCCCGTCCGCAGTCCGCCGCCACGCTTCTCGCGTCCGGCCGCCTGTTCGGCATGCCGACGAAGGTTCTCGCGGGCGTGCTGGCGCTGATCATCGCCATCAACGGCGGGCTCCTGATCTTCAACCGCAGCAAGCACGCCGCGCCCCCGGCGGCCGCGACGCAGCCGACCTCGACGGCTCCCGAGACGCCCGCCGGCTCGCCCAAGGAAGGGGAAGACGCTCGCAAGGCCGCCGGCCAGCGCTCGGATCTCGGCCAGGCTGCCGCTCCGTCGTTCTCGACCTACGGCTACCATGATGACGTGCTCGATCCGCCCGTGGTGGTCGAGAGCCTGGGCCAGACCGTGCCCGACGTGCCGCTTGGCATGACGATAGCCAGACCCGCCGGGTCGATGCCCGAGGAAGCCGTGGCCGACGTCTACGAGCAGCAGGTCCTGGCCAGCCTGTCTGGCAAGCTCGGCATAATCGCTGCCGGGCGCAGCGCCGACGCTCTCCTGCCCGAGAAAAGCGGGCGCATCGATGCGGCGTATGCCGACCTCGCCGCCGTACCCAGCACGGATGGGGCGACGGACGCGAACGCGCTCGATCTGCCGTCGCCGACGGTCGGTCCGCTGTCGCTTCGTCTCGCGGCCGCCAACGGCGACGCGTCGGCGGAGTTCGAGGTCGGCGCACGCATCGCCGAAGGGAAGGGCACGCAGCAGAACTTCGCGGAGGCGGTGACGTGGTACCAGCGCGCGGCGGCCAAAGGCTTCGCGCAGGCTCAGTACCGGCTCGGGACGCTCTACGAGCGCGGGCTCGGGGTCAAAAAGGACGCTGAGCGGGCCAAGGTCTGGTACGGGCGCGCCGCCGACAAGGGCCACGTGAAGGCCATGCATAACCTCGCTGTGCTGATGACCGGGAGCGAAGCACCGGATTATGCGGGCGCCGCACCCTGGTTCCTCAAGGCGGCGGAATTCGGCCTCTCGGACAGCCAGTACAATCTCGGCGTTCTCCTGGAGAATGGCCTCGGCGGCACGGTGGACCGGGTCGGCGCCTACAAGTGGTATACACTCGCCGCGAAAGACGGAGACGACGACGCCGTCCAGCGGCGCGATGGTCTCAAGGGCGCGCTCAGCGCCGACGAGCTCAGGGCCGCCGAGGACCTGATCAACGCGTTCCGCGCACGCGTCGCCTCGCCGCTCGTCAACGACGCTCGCGCCGCCGGCGAGGACTGGAAGAAGCGCGCGAGCAACGACTCGGACACCTGACAAAAAAGCGTCGTGCGGAGGGCGCGCGGCGCGGCGCTTTCCCACAATGACGGCGGGCTCGGGCGTTTGCCGCGATGCCACACTGGAACTCGCCCAAAAGGTTCAATACGATACGTCCACCAGCGCGGTAGCGGCGTAAACCTCACGCAATGCACATCTATCTGCCGATCGCCGAGATGAGCGCCAACGTGCTGCTATTCCTCGGCATGGGGTGCGCAGTGGGATTTCTGTCGGGGCTGTTCGGCGTCGGCGGCGGCTTTCTCATGACGCCGCTCCTGATCTTCTCGGGAATCCCGTCGGCGGTCGCGGTCGGGACCGGGGCCGCGCAGATCGTCGCCTCGTCCGTGTCCGGCGCCATCGCCCAGTACCGACGCAACAACGTCGACATCAAGATGGCGGTGGTGCTGCTCGCGGGCGGCGTCGTGGGCTCGGTGATCGGCGTCAAGATGGTGCGCATCCTGAGCCTCGCCGGGCATTTCGACCTCTTCGTCGCGCTCGCCTACGTCACCTTTCTCGGCGTGATCGGCGCGCTGATGCTGATCGAGAGCGTGCAGGCGATTCAGAGTGCGCGCAGCGGGACGCCGCGCGCCGGGCGCCGCCCGGGCCAGCACAGCTGGGTGCACGGGCTGCCGTTCAAGATGCGGTTTCATCGCTCGAAGCTCTACATCTCGGCCATTCCGCCGATGCTGATCGGCGCGTTCGTCGGATTTCTCGGGGCCATCATGGGTGCGGGCGGCGGCTTCATCATGGTGCCGGCCATGATCTACCTGCTCCGCGTGCCGACCAATGTCGTGGTGGGGACGTCGCTGTTCCAGATCGTGTTCGTTGCCGCGGCGACGACCGTCATGCAGGCGGTGGAGAACTTCAGCGTCGATATCGTGCTGGCGCTCCTGCTCATCGTCTCCGGCGTGATCGGCGCGCAGTACGGGGCGGCGGCGGGGGCGCGCCTCAAGAACGAGCAGCTCCGTCTCCTGCTGGCGGCGCTCGTGCTGCTGGTCGCGGCGCGCATCGGCTGGGATCTCGTCACGACACCGGCCGAGCTGTTCAGCCTGACGACGACGCTCGGAGCACCGGGATGACGCGGCGCAGGGTGCAGCACTGGCGATGGCTCGGCCTCTTCGCGGCCGTGGCGTCGGCGTGGGGCATGAACGCGGACGGTGCGCGCGCGCAAACCGCCAAGACACCCGACGCGACGATCCCCGATTTCGGGCAACCGCTGCGCAAGCAGAAGAGCGACCGCAAGAGCAAGGCCAAGGACGACGGCAAGGCCGCCGCCCAGCCGGCGGAGCGCGCGGCGGACAGACCCGCGCCGGCGCAGGGCAAGGAGGCCGTCGAGGCCGACGTTTCGACGCGCACGATCGCGGTCACGTCGGCCTTCACCGGAACCGAGATCGTGGTGTTCGGATCGGTGGTCAACAGCCGGCAGTCGAGCCCGGAGGCCGGCACCTACGACGTCATCGTCGTGCTCGAGGGTCTCGAGGCGCCCCTTCTCGTGCGGCGGAAGACGAACGTCGCCGGGCTCTGGATCAACACCGATGCGGTGAGCTTCGAGACTGCGCCCTCCTACTACGCCATCGCCTCCACGCGACCGATCGAGGAGATCGCGGACGACGCCTTCCTCAAGCGGCAGGGCATCGGTCTCGAGTACGTGCGGCTCGCGCCGGCGGCGCAGTCGGCCGCCGAGACGAAGGCGGGCGACCTCAAGTCGTTCAAGGACGCGATCGTGCGGCTCAAGCAGAAAGAGGGGCTTTTCATCAAGCAGGACTATGCGGTCATCTTCATCGGCAAAAGCCTGTTCCGCAGCTCCATCACGCTGCCGGCCAACGTGCCGGTAGGGCCGCTGACCGCGCGCGTGTTTCTGTTCCGCGAGGGCGAGCTCCTGAGCACGTTCCAGTCCAAGGTGCGGCTCGAGCGCAGCGGCATCGAGCTCTGGCTCTACCGGGCGGCGATGGACCATCCCCTTTATTATGGCCTCGGCGCGGTGCTCGTCGCGCTGCTGGCGGGGCTACTCGCCTCGATGCCCTTCCGCCGCAAGCCGGCGACGTGAGCCATCAAAGCCCTACGATGGCGCCGTAAGCCGCTCAGTCTTCCCTGAGGAGGCGGGAGGCGATGGGGTAGAGGCCTTCCTGGCCGAGGATCAGCACGGACAAGCCCTCGTGCCCGAACACCGGCATGAACGCATCGTCGAGCACGTTGAGGCCGCCGGCGTAGGTGCCGAAGGCCGGCAGCACCAGCCGGTTGCCGTTGCCGACGAAGCACGGTCGGCGGATGACATGACCGTGGAACGAGATGCGCGCGGCGGGGTGCAAGTGGCCGGCGATCTCGTGCGTCACGGGTCCGGCCATGGGCTCGTGGCGAAACGTGAGGCCCGAGATCGTCACCTCGGGCAGCGCCGTGCCGCCGACGCAGTCGTCGATGACGGGATCGTGGTTGCCGTTGAGCCAGAGCCAGTCGCGGCCCTCCTGCAGGATGGCCAGCGTCTCGCGGTCGATCGCGCTCATGCGCTCTGCGGCGGCGCAGTCGTGGAAGCTGTCGCCGAGGCAGATGACGGTGCGGGCGGGATAGGCATCGAGGGTCGCGGCGAGCCGCTCAAGGGTGGCGGCGGTGTCGTAGGGCGGCAGCATGACGCCGCGGGCCGCGAACGACGAGCCCTTCTCTAGATGGAGGTCGGCGACGATCAGCGTGTCCTCGGCCGGCCAAACGAGCGCGCCGGACGCGTCGGCGACGAACGAGCGTCCCGAGATGGAGACCGGCTGCTGGCTGAACTCACCGACGTCGAGGCGTTCGGGCTTGAGCTCGAGGCGTTGTGTCGCCGTGACCGTCACGTGTCTTCCCGCCTTCCCTCTCGGCTACACTTTTACTCTCGGATCGCATCGCTTCCGCGATCAGCTCCTCGGCCGCTTCGCGCAGCAGATCCTCCCGCGTCAGGCGCCCGACCGGCTCGACGCCGATCTCGAGCAGGATCGGAACCGCGAGCGGCGAGACCCGATCCAAAGCTTGATGCCTGATTCGGCCGCGCGCGCGGGCCAGGAATTGGCCGAGGCGCGCGATATCCAACAGACCCGTGGCCGCGTCCTCCCATGCCGCTTCCAGCAGAATATGGCCGGGATCGTGGCGGCGCAGCACATTGTAGATGAGATCGGTGGACACCGTGACCTGGCGACCACTCTTCTCGCGGCCCGGATGGCGGCGCTCGATCAGTCCGGCGATGACGGCCACATTGCGGAAGGTGCGGCGCATCAAGGCGCTTTCGGCGAGCCAGGCCTCGAGGTCGTCGCCCAGCATGTCCTCGTCGAAGAGGCGGGAGAGGCTCAGGCTCTTATCAGCGATGCGCGCCGTGAGATCGCCGAGCCCCCAGACGGCGAGGCCGTAGTCGTTGGCGACGAAGCCCAGGGGCTGCGCACCCTCGCGCTCAAGGCGGCGCGTCAGGAGCATGCCGAGCGTCTGGTGGGCGAGGCGGCCTTCGAAGGGGTAGGCGATCATGAAGTGGCGCGAGCGGCGCGGGAAGGTCTCGACGAGGACGTCATCGGCCCCCGGAAGGGCCGAGTGGTCGCGCTGGAAGCCCAGCCATTCGGCGACGGGGGTCGGCAGGCTTTTCCATCGCGACGGGTCGGCGAGCATGGCACGCACGCGCTTTGCCAGGTGGGTCGAGAGTGGGAACTTGCCGCCGTCGTAGCTCGGGATCTGGGCGTCGGTGCCGGGCGCGCGCGTGACGAAGGCCTCGGTTTCCGCCATGCCCTCGAAGCGCAGGATCTCGCCCGCGAACACGAACGTGTTGCCGGGCGCGAGCTGCTCGACGAAATACTCCTCGACCTCGCCGAGCACGCGCCCGCCGATGAGCGGCCGGGGGGTGCCCGGCTTTCCGAGGCTGCGGCCACGGCGCTGGCCGACGAGGCGGATCTTGATCATCGGCGCCTCGACGATGGTCCCGGCATTCATGCGGTACTGGCGCACGAGGCTCGGGTGGGCGAGGCGCAGGCGTCCGTCGCCGACCGGGCGCAGGCGTGCGAAACGCTCGTAGGCGCGCAGCGCATAGCCGCCGGTCGCAACGAAATCGACGACGCGGTCGAAGCGGGCGCGCGTCAAGCCCGCGTAGGGTGTCGCGGAGCGTACCTCCTCGAACAGGGTGTCGGGATGGAACGGCCCACTGCAGGCCATGCCGAGCACATGCTGGGCAAGGACGTCGAGTCCGCCCGTGCGCGCGATCACGGCGTCCTGCTCGCCGGCCTTGGCGGCCTCCAGCGCGGCGCGACATTCGAGCACCTCGAAGCGGTTGGCCGGCACGAGAAGCGCCTCGGACGGCTCGTCGAGCCGGTGATTGGCGCGGCCGATGCGCTGCGCGAGCCGGGACGCACCCTTCGGCGCGCCGACATTGACGACGAGATCGACGTCGCCCCAGTCGATGCCGAGATCGAGGGTGGAGGTGGCGACGACGGCGCGGAGCTTCCCCTCGGCCATGGCGGCTTCGACCTTCAGGCGCCGCGCCTTGTCGAGAGAGCCGTGGTGGAGCGCGATGGGCAGCTCGCGCTCGTTGATGCGCCACAGCTCCTGGAATATCAGCTCCGCCTGCATGCGCGTGTTGACGAAGACGAGCGTCGTCCTGTGGGTGTGAATTGCGCGATAAATCTCGGCCATGGCGTAGCGGGCCGAATGGCCGCTCCACGGCACGGGCTCCTCGATCTCGAGGATGTTTATGTCGGGCTCGGCGCCGGCGGGGGCGACCACGACGTCGGCGAGCGTGCGCCTGAGGTCGGGATCGCGCTGCGGGACGAGATAGCTCCGGAGCTCCGAGGGACGCGCCACGGTGGCCGAGAGGCCAAGCGTCACGAGACCGGGCGGCGCGAGCGCGTTCAGCCGCGCGAGGCCAAGCGAAAGCAGATCGCCGCGCTTCGAGGGCGCAAGCGCGTGCAGCTCGTCGAGGATGACGGTGTCGAGGTCGCCGAACACATAGCCGGCGTCGGCGCCCGACAGCATGAGCGCCACCTGCTCGGGCGTGGTGAGCAGAATCTGCGGGGGTTTCACCTTCTGGCGCGCGCGGCGGGCGAGCGACGTATCGCCGGTGCGCGTCTCGATCGAAATCTTTAGCCCCATCTCCGAGACCGGCGCGACGAGGTTGCGAGCGATGTCCTCGGCCAGCGCCTTGAGCGGCGAGATGTAGAGCGTCCGGAGCCCGCTCGCGGACCGCTCGCGCGGTGCCTCGGTCAAGGCGATGAGGCTCGGCAGGAAGCCGGCCAGCGTCTTGCCGGCGCCGGTGGGGGCGATCAGAAGCGTCGGGCGGCGGGTGCGCGACTTTTCGACGAGCGCGAGCTGGTGGGGGCGAGGCTGCCAGCCGCGCCGGGCGAACCAGGCTGCGAACGGGGCCGGAAGTGCCGTGGAGGGCACATCAGGCGTGGCCGGCCGACCGAGCGACGGCGCCGCCTTTTTCCTCGTCTTCCCGGTTACGCTCGTCACGCGTCGAGACTTCCTTCGCTCCCTCCGTCGGGTATGCTAGACGGGGTGGCCACCTCGATCGGGGATACTTGCATGGACCGTAACACGATTTTCGGCGGAAACCCGCTCGCGGTGCTGCTCCGGCTGGCGCTGATCTCGATCCTGGTCGGGGTCGTCATGAAGGCGCTCGGCATCGACCTTTCGAACTTCTTCCAGCGCATCAACGAGCTGCTGCGCAACATCTACGACCTCGGATTCGAGGCTTTCGATTGGCTGTTCGAATACTTGCTGCTCGGCGCGCTGGTCGTGGTGCCGATCTGGCTCATCGCGCGCGTGGTCGGCGCGGCGCGCTCGAAGGCGGAGTAGGACAGCTCACCGTTGCCCGGTTCCACCAACGGTCGCACTTCAATCCGCCACGGCCGCGCAGGGGCCGTGACGCCGGTGCGCGTTGACGACCTAAAGATCTATTGCGCGGGGGAGGCGGCGGAGGCGGCGGCCTCGTGGCGGAAGAAGGCGTCGACGCGCATGCCGGTCAGGAGCGGCGGCGTGCCGTCGAGACCGATCAGGACCTCGAGCACCTCGACGTCGTTGGGCCGGCGCGGTCCGCGCGAGGTGATGCGCGGGGAGCCGAGCGCCTGCGCGACCTGCGTCACGACGCCCTCGAAATCCTTGTCCGGGAAGGCATCGGCGCGGACGACGACACGCTGGCCGACGCGAATCTTGGTCACGTCGCGCTCCTCGACCTCGGCGCGCACGCGCAGGCTCGAGAGATCACCGAAGAGGGCAAGCGCGGCATCGGCGGACGGCGCGGCCAGCTCACCCACTTTGGCCCACACGTTGAGGACGACACCCCGGCCAGGGGCGCGCACGCGGGTGCGCTCGATGGCGTTCTCAACCTGGGTCACGTCGGTGCGCGCCACCCAGAGCGCCGACTCGAGGCGCGTCGGGAGCGGCAGGTCGGGCTTGGCGAGCACGGTGTCGAGCTTGCGCCCTGCGTCGTCGACGTCCCTCCCGGTGGCGGCGAGCTTGTCACGCGCGGCTGTCACCGCGGCCGTATCTCCGTCGCCGCGCTTGGCCTTGCGATAGGACTCGTCGAACTCCTTCTGGGCGCGGAAGCGCGCGCGCTCGGCATCGTTCAAGGCATCCTCGGCCTGGCGGCGCTCGAGGGCGAGGCCCGTTGCCGGCTCCTCGTCCCGCTCGAGGACACGCACCTGTGCCTCGGACTCGGCCGCCGACAGCTTGGGCAGGAGATCGTCGCTGTCGAGAAGCACGAGCGGGTCGCCGGCCTCGACCTGATCGTTGGTCGTGGCGATGACATCGACAATGCGGGCCGGCATCTCAGATGAAATGCGCACCTCGCCGTCCTTCGGCTCGACGCGCCCCGTGGCGGAGGCGGCCCAGACGGGCTTGATGCCCGGGGTATCGGCGGCGAACGCCGTGTCGGTCTGCACGGCCTGCGCCTCGCCGCCGAGCTTCGGCGCGAGCTGATTGAGGGTCACGCTGGTGACGATGGCCGCGATGGCCGCGGCCGCTACGGCCGTGACGGTGGGGTCGAGCTTAACCATTCACTTTTCGCCTCTTTGTCAGGTCGGCGATCTCGGGCGCATCGAGGCCCTTTGGCCTGCGCTCCTCGCCGACAATCAATCCATCCTCGATGCGTACCACGCGGTCGGCATAGCCGAGCGTGCGCGGGTCGTGCGTGACGGCCAGCACGCTGCGGTTCTGCTCCTTGGCGATGCGCCCCAGGAGCGCCATGACGGCGTGGCCATTCTCACTGTCGAGCGCGGCGGTCGGCTCGTCGGCCAGCACCACTGACGGAGAGGCGGCGATGGCGCGGGCCACGGCGACGCGCTGCTGCTCTCCGCCCGACAGGTTCGAGGGATAGTTCTTGAGCCGCTTGCCGAGGCCGACGTCGTGCAGCACCTCCTCGGCGCGCTTGGCGGCCTCGTAGCCCTTGCGCCCGATGACGTCGAGGGCGATGCGGACGTTCTCCAGCGCCGACAGCGTTGGGAACAGGTTGTAGGACTGGAAGATGAAGCCGATGTGCTTGCGGCGCAGCTCGGCGAGCTCCTCGGGAGTCTTGTCGGTGGTCTCCTCGCCCTCGACGCGCACGATGCCGGAGGTCGGCGTCAGGATGCAGCCGAGGATGGAGAGAAGGGTCGTCTTGCCGCTGCCGGAGGGACCCATCAAGAGCGTCAGCTCGCCCTTGACCAGCTCGAGGTTCACGCCCTTCAAAGCGATGACCTTGCCGGCCCCTTTGCCAAGCTCCTTGACGACGTTTTCTGCCTCGAGAACGGGTACCGTCATCTGTTGAACACCGTGGCTGGGTCGATGCGCGTGACCTTGATGATCGCCGAAATGGCGGAGATCGCCGACATGAAGAGCGTGAGCCCGAAGAGCGCGCCCGCGAGGCCCGGCGTCATGACCAGCGGCAACGGCGTGTTGCGGCTGATGTAGAGGATGCCGAGCGAGATCAGGATGCCGAGCAGGTAGCCGATGACGGCGGAAAGGCCGGCCTGGGCGAGAATGACCTTGTAAATGTAGCCCGACGAGGAGCCGAGAGCGCGCAGCGTCGCGAACTCGTTCAAGTGGTCCTTGGTGCTCGAATAGAGCGTCTGGGCGACGATCACCGTGCCGACCAGGATGCCGAGCAGCGCGCCGCCGATGAGGGCCAGACCGGCACCGGTGCGGAACAGCCACTGGCGCAGGCTGCGATCCTCGAACTCGTTCTTGGTCAGCACCTCGGCGCCTTCGAGGCGGTTGAGGAGGTCGCGGCGCACGGCCTCGACGCTCGCGCCGGGCTGGAGCTGCACGAGATAGAACGTCGCCTTGTCGCTTTCGGCACCGAGCAGGCTTCGGGCGCGCGAGAGCGTCGTGAAGACGTAGGGCGACTGGGTGAAGGAGCGGATGCGGTGCGTCAGCGCCTTGACCTTGACGCGACCCATGGCGATCTGCGCGGTGTCGCCGAGCCCGTTGATACCGAGCTCGCGGAAATAAGTGTCGTCGGCCGAGATGGCGTCCGGCGATTTGATGTCCTGCCAGGTGCCGGAGACCAGCGACCACGGCTCGAGGGCGCCATCCTCGGCATCGGTGCCGACGAGCACGACACGCGTCGAGCCGCCCTCGGGCTTGCGCCATTCGGCAAAGGCGACGACCAGCGGGATGACGGCCTTGACGCCCGGCGTGGCCAGCGCCTGATGGCGTTCGCGCGTGGAGAGGAGGATGCCGCCTTCCTCGAAGCTCTTGGCGCCGAAAGCCGTGATCCAGAGATCGCTGTTCGAGCGCTGGATCATGGCGGTGATCATTTGGCTCGAGCCCAGATACATGCCGAGCTGGATGGCGACGAGGACGATCGAGAACAGAATGCCGACCAGGGTCACGGCAAGCCGGATCCGGTCGTGGAACAGATTGCGAAACGCAAGCGTGAGAATCATTCTCAGGGACCGATCGTCTACATGGGAACCGCGCCGGACTTCGTGGAGCGCTCAATGCTCCAATTCAACGATGCCCGCACGTCACGCAGGTCCAACTCCGGGGTACTGCGGCGGATATATAATGTCCTGGCACAACCCGCACTACCCTTGTCGTGGCAATGTACTCAAATCAAGGCGCGTGAGCAGAAAGATGGTAAGTCTCGTTTCCGCCCCTTGAACCTAGCAAGGTGTTGGCTAATAAGGGTTCACTTTCGCGTTTTCGCCTCTTTTGATTGCAGTATGCGCCTGCGACGAAGGGAAACAGTTGTCCCAGGGCGCGACGAAACAACCTTCAGCTATCGGGTTCGCCATGATCGACAGAGTCTTTACCTTAGCGGGCAAAGCCGCGCGGTTCCTGCCGGCACTCACCGTCAGCCTGGTTGCCCTCGCCACCGAGAGCGCGGCCGCCCGCCCCGAGCTCGGGGTCTGGTACAACGACACCGGCGAAGGCGCGGTCGAGGTCTACATCTGCCAGGACAACGCCAACCGGCTATGCGGACGCATCGTTTGGCTCAAGGAGCCCCTCAATGCGGAGGGCGTGGCGAAGCACGATCGCTACAACCCTGATCCCGCCAATCAGGCGCGGCCGATCTGCGGCCTGCCGATCCTGTGGGGTCTCGCGCTCATGTCGGACGGCACGTTCGACAACGGGCAGATCTACGACCCGAAGACCGGCAAGACCTACAGCTCCGCACTCCAGCTCGCCCAGACCGACACGCTGACCGTGACGGGCTACCTCGGCGTCAAGATGCTCGGCAAGTCGTTCACATGGACGCGGGCGCCGGCCGATCTTCCGCGTTGCGAGGGTGCGCCGCCGAAGGCCTGAAGCCTGGCTTTTATCGACTCCAAAAGAGAAAGGCCGGGCATTTCTGCCCGGCCTTTTCATTGGGTAGCAAATGCGGCGCGAAGCTGCCGCCGGCCTGCTTACTCGGCGAGGCCCTTGCCCTTGACGAGGCGCTCGACAGCGGCCTTTTCCTCAATGTTCTGCGTCAGGCGCTGCACGAACTCGATCGAGCGATCGACCACCAGGGAACGCTGACGATCGAGCGTGACCATGTGATAGCTGTCGTCGAGAACGGTCACCTCGACAACGCCGCCGAGCTTGCGCTGCAGCTTGAAGGCGTTCGAGATGTCGCTCTGATCGTCCTCGCGCGGGTGGAAGATCGCGGTGTGCTGAGGGATCTCGCCGAGCCGGAGGCGCACGTCGCGCGCCAGCGCCTTGAACTCCCACACGAGCCCGCCGCCGCGACCGAAAAGGTCCTCGAGGGGACGGCCCTCGCTCTTGAAGCTGTCGATCACGAAATTGCGGATGCGCTCGTCCTTGATGCCATAAGGCGCGCGCTGCTGCAGCCGCATCAGCTTGGCGACGAACTTGTGGTAGACCAGCGCGAACAGATTGAAGTGCAGCGGAATGGCCCAGCCGTTCGGCCAGATGGTCGGCGCGAAGAGCAGGTTGCCGTCGACATCCTTGGCGCGCTCGCGCGCGAGCCTCAGCGCCAGCATCGCGCCCGCCGAGATGCCGCCCACGACGATGACGTCGCAGTGGTTCCTGAGCTCGTCGAACGCCTGCTCGAGCGCCACATACCAATCCTGCCACGAGGAGAGGCCGGACACGTCGGTGCCGCCTCCGAGGCCGGGAACCAGCGGGCAGTAGACCGTGTGACCCTGGCGGGCAAGCCCCTGAGCTACAAACCGCAATTCAACGGGGTTACCGCCGAGGCTGTGCACCAACAGCACGCCGACGCGCCCGCCCGGAATGACCAGGCTGCCGCGATAGGCATTGATTTTTTCTTTTTTGGTCATGCAGTTAAGTTAACTCGCTGTTACTGCTCAAAGTGGAATAAAGCCGATTAGCGGTGAAATGCCAAGCTCGGATTGACTATCGAAATGGTCAAAGGCCAGCTCTTGCTCCCGTCTTTCCCACTCCGACTTTCATTTTGACGTTATGCCTTGCCCGTCGTTGAATCGCTGTTCCCTGGACCACTGCCATCGCATTCGGTTGTTTGACCGGCGTTGCGTAAACTCCAAGTAAAGCGGTGCGTTTCGAGCGGATGCTCTGAAGAAGCGGGCGGGGCGGTCAGCGCCTCGCCGAGCGTACCCCACGGCCTACCTGCTCCCGACGGCGGGGCTTGCCTATAGGGCGTTCGGTCGCAAGGTAAATAGACTCAGGTCGTGCATTTGCTTGCGCACGGCACGTAAGGCGAAATGTCACGTCGCAGCAACGCCGCCTGCCAACGCGCCCGTTCTGGTCACCGCTGTGTACGGCGGAAATGTGACAGCGGGCACAACGTCTGCGGACGATCCGCCGACACCGCCTTGAGATGGCAAAACTTCAAGGCCGCGAATGGGGCGGTTTTCGCTAAGAAACTCCCAGCTCGCCCGGATGCTTGGCGCCCATTTGGTCAGATTGCCGCACCCTTCGAATTGAACGCGAAACGCGTTACCCCTCTCCGGGTTTCGAAGACGCCCGTGGGGCACGCGGGCGGGTGCCAGCGTCCCGCCGAGCGAGGTGCGCTTCGGGACTCCGGCGGCAAAGGTGTCCGAAATGTCACTGGCCCCGAAGGTGCTCCCGCGTATAGTAAATCCCGCGCGCAGACGCCGCCGGTGCGCGCTCGGAGCCTGTCGTTGTCGTCCTTCCTGCGTCCCGCTGTTCATCTCTCCCTTGTCGTGGCGATCGCAGCGCAAGGCTTCGTCTCCGCCGTCGCCGCCCCGCCTCCCATGACGCGCGCCGACTATGAGGCGTGCCAAAACGCGGACGAGGCGGCGTTCCGCAAATCGATCGAGGCGCTGTCGCTGAAAGCGCTCGAGGCGGGCGTCAAATCCTTCGACTACCAAGCAGCCGTCAACGCCGAGTGGCGCCGCCAGGGCATGGACGAGCTGCTTGCCAAGCGCGTCGACATCGCCATCGAGGAGGTACGCAGCGAGACGAGCTGGGCCGGCCTCGCGCAATCGCTGATCAATTCCGAGAAGGCGCAGGAAATCTCGACCGCCGTCGCCGAGCGCGTGTACCAGTCCGACGCCATGAAGACCGCCATCGAGGCGCTGGCGACGGGCGTCGGCAACGAGGTGGGGCGTACGCTCGAGATCGCAAGCCAGGACGCCGCGGGGCCGGCGCTCGAATGCCTCAGGGCATTCATCGGCAACCGGTACGGCACGACGGTCGCCGGCGTCGTGGCAACGGACGTCGAGCACGACTTCGGGGTGCAGGCCTCGGCAGGCCGTGCCTCCGTCTCCTCTGGTTCAGTGATCCAGCAGTCGAGCCAGGGCATCGCCGGCGCGGCCATCATCCTCATGCGCCGCCAGCTCGCCAACATCGCGACCCGCATCGGCCAGCGGCTCGCCGGCAGCATCCTCGCGCGGCTGGTCTCGGTGGCGGCCGGGGGCGTCGGCCTGGTGCTGGTGGCCAAGGACATCTGGGAGCTCAGGAACGGCGTTCTGCCCATCATCTCGGAGGAGATGAAGTCGGACGCGACCAAGACGCTGGTCAAGACCGAACTCGCCAAGACGCTCGACGAGCAGATCGCGGCGCATCTGGCCGAGATCGCGGCGAAGGCTGCCGATCGGGTGGTCGAGATCTGGCGCAGCTTCCGCAGCGCGCACCAGAAGGCGCTGGACCTCGCGGAGAAGAACGCCGCGTTCCGCGCCTTCCTCGATACGGTGAAGCCCGAGCAACTGGCACGCCTCGACGAGGTGGTGGCGCTGGTCTGGGCCAGCGAAGGCGAGACCGGCGTGCCGCGGAGGCTCGAGGACGGCAGCTTGAACGAGGCCGTGCGCTTCCTGCCTGATGCGGCGATGACGATCGCGCGCGATACGCGCTCCATCGATGCGGCGCTCGGCTGGACGGCGCTTGCCGGCGACCAGCTCCCGAAGGTGCTCGAGCACGAGATCTACAAGCGCGCGACGCCGCAAGGCTTCACGCGCGCAACGCTCGCGACGCTGCTCAAGCTCGACGATCATGTGGCGATCACGCGGCTCTCGAGCCTCGCGCCGCAGGCGCGCGACCGTCTGTTCGGCCTCGGCGCGGAGGATCTCAAGCGGCTCGCTCGAAGCTTCTCGGAAGCCGAGCTCGAGACGCTCGCGCGCTATTTGGAAGGGCTCGAGCCGGAGCCGCGTGCGCGCGTGCTCGCGTCCGTGGCGGAGGCGCCGGCCAAGATGCAGACGCTCGCTTCCCCGCGCGTGCGCGACGCCGTGCTCGGCAGCCGCGACCAGGCGCGCGCGGTCGACATGATGCTGCGCGACGGGGCCGGCACGCCCGAGGTGATCCTCGACGACGTTCGTGCGGCATGGGACGGGCAAGTGGCCCCGGTGCTGATCTGGGAGAAGCATCCGACGATCGTGATCGGGCTCGGGCTTGCAGCGGTGATCGTGCTCCTGATGCTGCGGCGTCTGTTTCGGCCGCGGCGCCCGGCCGGCCCCGCGCAAACAACGGCCTGATGGAACGCCGTCATTGCGGGTGGGGCGATTGACGCGCATTGGCCTGCCTCATAGGTTGCGGCCTCGCATTTCTGTTTCAGCAATGCTCTTGTTGCTGATGTTGCCAAGACAGCAACGCTTGCAAACGCTCGAAAGTCTGCTCCGATGACTGACGCCGCCATCCTCGATCCCGCCATGACCGCCGTGCTCGGCGATGCGAAGACGTGGCCGTTCGAGGAGGCGCGCCGGCTGATCAAGCGGGTCGAGAAGAGAAAGGGCGCCGGCGAACCAACGGTGCTGTTCGAGACCGGATACGGGCCGTCGGGGCTGCCGCACATCGGCACCTTCGGCGAGGTCGCGCGCACGACGATGGTGCGCCACGCCTTCACGGTGCTGACAGGCGGCGCGATCAAGACGCGGCTCCTCTGCTTCTCCGACGACATGGACGGCATGCGGAAGATTCCGGAGAACGTGCCCGACCGCAAGGCGCTCGAGCCCTACCTGCAGCTGCCGCTCACGTCGGTTCCGAACCCGTTCGGCGGCGACTACGCAAGCTTCGGCGACCACAACAACGCGATGCTGCGCCGCTTTCTCGACACGTTCGGCTTCGAGTACGAGTTCGGGAGCGCGACCGAGTACTACAAGGCGGGCCGCTTCGACGCGATGCTGCTCCGCGCCGCGGAGCGGTACGACGCCATCATGGGCGTGATGCTACCGACGCTCGGCGCGGAGCGGCAGGCCACCTACAGTCCCTTCCTCCCCATCTCGCCGACGAGCGGGCGCATCCTCTACGTGCCGATGAAGGAGGTCGACGCCAAGGCCGGAACGATCACGTTCGCGGACGAGGACGGGCGCGACGTGACGCTGCCCGTCACGGGCGGGCGCGTGAAGCTGCAATGGAAGCCCGATTTCGGCATGCGGTGGGCCGCGCTCGGCGTCGACTTCGAGATGTTCGGCAAGGATCATCAGACCAACGCCCCGATCTACGACAAGATTTGCGAGATCCTGGGCGGGGTTGCGCCCGAGCACTACGTCTACGAGCTGTTCCTCGACGAGAACGGCGAGAAGATCTCCAAGTCGAAGGGCAACGGCCTCACCATCGACGAGTGGCTGACCTACGCCTCGCCCGAGAGCCTCGCGCTTTTCATGTTCCAGAAGCCGCGCACCGCGAAGCGACTCTACTTCGACGTGATCCCGCGCGCGGTCGACGAGTATCTGCAGCTTCTCGCGGGCTATTCGCGCCAGGATGCGAAGGCGAAGATCGACAATGCCGTGTGGCACATCCACAGCGGCGCGCCGCCGGCCGTCGACATGCCGATCACGTTCGCGTTGCTCCTCAACCTCGTGGCGGCGTCGAACGCGGAGGACAAGGGCGTGCTGTGGGGCTTCATCCGCCGCCACGTCCCGGGCGTGAGTCCCGAGAGCCATCCGCTGCTCGACCAGCTCGCGGGCTACGCGGTGCGCTACTACGCCGACTTCGTGAAGACCAAGAAGCGCTACCGCCCGGCGGACGATGTGGAGCGCGGCGCGCTCGAAGCGCTTTCGGCCGCGCTCGCCAATGCGCCGGAGGGCGCCTCGGCCGAGGAGCTGCAGACCATCCTCTACGATGTCGGGCGGGGAATCGCGCGCTACCAGGACTTCGCGGCCAAGGGTGCGACGCCCGAGAAGCCCGGCGTGTCCAATGCCTGGTTCAACGGCATCTACGAGATCCTGCTCGGGGAGAGCAAAGGGCCGCGCTTCGGCTCGTTCATCGCGCTCTATGGCGTTCCCGAGACGCGGGCGCTGATCGCGAGCGCGCTCAAGGGCGAGCTCGTCGGCGAGAACGCGGACGCGTAGGCGGCATCTGGAGGAAAGCGACCCTATCCCGACTGGCGTGTCTGGATCCCGGCCTCCGCCGGGATGACGTTTGAGAGTGAGTCCGCCGCCTGCCCAACAATTGACGTCACCCCGACGAAGGTCGGGGTCCAGACATGTCGCCGAAAATCGCGACGTGCAGGGTCGGGCGCGTCTAAAACTTGATGTCCCAGTCCTTGAACAGGACGGCGATCAGCTCCTCGGTGCGGACGTAGATCTGGGCCGGGGTCCAGTCCTCGGCGGCGGCGAGACGGCTCGAGAGAAGGAACTGCGAGCCGGCGAGGATGGGGCGCTTCAAGGCCCAATCGAGCGTATCGGCCTTCTGGTTCTCCTCGGGCGAAAGGAAGGTGAGGTTGCCGAGGCGGTGTGCGTACTGCTGAACGGAGCGCGGCGAGGGAAAGTGCGTGCGCCATGCGCTCCTGGCGTTGTAGGCGCGCGGAAGCACGTGCTCGACGGTGAGACTGTCGCGCGCGATCGGACCCGGATCCTGGCCGAGCGCGATCGAGATGCGCCTCAAGACGCGCGTACTGAAGCGCTTGGCGTCGAAGGAGGGACTCCTCAGGTTCGCCAGCGATTTCTCGCGCATCTCGGATGTCACATCGAGCTCGCGGATGGCCGACACCGGCCTGCCGCGATCGATCTCACCCAAGAGCTGGACAATACGATTGTGCTGCTTCGTGGGATCGAAGCCCGCAATGCGCATGAGCCAGACCATGCGCTCGAGCCGCTTGAAGAACAGGGTTGTCTCCTCGGGAGCGTGCGTGCGGCTGAGCCAGAGCAAGGCGGCGGGTATCCACACCTGCGGATCGATCCAATCGAGGCGCTCGGCGAACTCGCCGACGCCACCCGTGCCGTTGCCGCGGCGGCGCAGGAACGCGAGCCGCTCGGCCGCGGGCTTGAGCTCAGTGCCGAGAAACGCCAAGCCGGCACCCGCCATGTTGAGGCGGTAACTTTCGGCGATCTCGACCTCGACGGGCTTGCCGCTCTGCTTGCGCCGCTTCAAGGTGCGCAGATGTCCGAGGAGCGCGTGCATGTCGGCCGCGCCGAGCATGGCCTCGCAGGACTCCCAGATCTTCTGGCATTCGCCGCGCTCAGCGAACGGAACGATCGACAGCAGGTTGAATTTCGCGCGATCCGATTTCGAGAAGTCGACGCGCGTCTCCTCCTCGGTGCGCAGGTAGGACCAAGCCTCGTCCACGTCCTCGACGGCCGTCACCATGACGTGGCAGCGGTCGGCGAGGTAGCCGACGAGGGCGTGACGCAACTCGGGCGTGAAGTCGACGTCGGACAGCTCCGTGCGGAGGAAGTTGCGGTTCTCGATCAGATTGCGCTCGGTCTCGGAAAGCACATCGAGATCCTCCTCCGGGTCGACGGAGGTCGCGCCCGGCGCCTGCACGAAGCGCTCACAGGACGCGGCGATCGCCTCCTGCGGCGCCAGACGAACCTCGCGCCCGCGAATGAATCCGTTCAGCCTCCCCTGGATCGTGGGATCGCTCTCAAGGTCTCGCAGCACGGCGAACAGCAGCGTGAGAGACATGATGCGCTGATGGCCGTCGACGAGCGCGGTCTCGGGGTCAGCCTTCCTCTTGGCGACCATCAGCTTGCCCAGGAAGTAGCCACGGGACGCCTCGCCCGAGCGCATGGCGCCCGAGATGTCCGAAAGGAGGCGTCCTACCTGCTCGGTTTGCCAGGCATAGGCTCTCTGGAAATACGGGAGCCGGAAATGGAAGGCATCAGAGAAAAGATCCTTGAGCGGCAATACGCTGACTGAAATGAGCTCGTGCACTCAGAGCGTCCTCAACTTTCGTGTCGTCGACACGCGACGCACCGTGCCAGGGTTCACACCCCGGTTTAGACTTCGACAGTCATCCGTTGGATCGTCGTTGAAATTTGGGGTTGCGCATCACCCCGCCAGACCGTGCTATGAGCCCCGTCGATCGTTGTTGGCCAGCCCGCTGGTCAAGCGTCACGTGATCGTCACGACGAGCCCAGCATGCGAGCGGGTCAGTGTAGCCTACCCTGATGCACGCGAGAAGAAGCTCTCGCATGCCGCGCGTGGTGTCGCATTCGTCGGTGCGTGAATCGAGACACATGAATCCGGACACACGGAAATCCGGCCGTATGGAGCGTCATGATCTTCAAGATCGTCCAACGCGCGGAGTGGCGCGCCGCCTGCCGCGACGGCGTCTTTCGCGGCTCCGCGGTCGACATCAGAGACGGCTTCATCCATTTCTCGACCGCGCATCAGGTGCGCGCGACGGCGGCCAAACATTTCAAAGGACAGCGCGATCTCATCCTGGTGGCGATCGAAGAAGATATGCTCAAGCCGGCCATTGCGTGGGAACCGTCGCGTGGCGGTGACCTGTTCCCACATCTTTACGGGCCTTTGCCGACCGCGAGCGCGCTGTGGGAGCGGGAGCTGCCGCTGGGTGATGACGGCGTGCCCATGATCCCGGAGGATGTCGTGCCATGATTTCCTCGCTCACGGGGCTCGCGCGACCGTTTCTGCTCGCACTCGATCCGGAGGCCGCGCATGAGCTGACGCTACGCGCGCTCGAACTCGGGCTTCATCCGCGCGCCGCGGAGGCGCGGGATCAACGCATCTCGGTCTCGCTGTGGGGGCTCGACTTTCCCAATCCCCTCGGTATTGCGGCGGGGTTCGACAAGGATGCGCGCGTTGCGGACGCCCTGCTTGTGCTCGGCCTCGGCTTCGCGGAGATCGGCACCACGACGCCACTCCCGCAGAGCGGCAATCCCCAGCCGCGCGTGGTCCGCCTCGTGCGTGACCGGGGCGTGATCAACCGGTTGGGATTCAACAACGAAGGCCATGCGGCGGCGCGCGCGCGGCTCGCGCGCCGGGTGCCGCGCGGCATCGTCGGCGTCAACATCGGTGCCAACAAGGCGAGCGCGGACCGGATCGGCGACTATGTTGCCGGGATCGCCGCGTTCAACGACGTCGCGAGCTACTTCACGGTGAACATCTCGTCTCCGAACACGCCGGGCCTGCGCGACCTGCAGGCTCCCGAGGCGCTGGACGCGCTGCTCGCGCGGGTGATGGCGGCGCGGGCCGAGACGGTGGCCGCGGGCGGCACGCGGCGGCCGGTCGTGGTCAAGCTGGCGCCGGATCTCGGGCAGGAGGCGCTGCAGGAGATCGTGGCCGCGCTCGTGCGCCACGGCGTGGACGGCATTGCGATGTCCAACACGACGCTCGACCGCGCGGGGCTCAGCGACGCGGCGGCGCGCGAGGACGGCGGGCTTTCGGGGCGACCGCTGTTCCACCGCTCGACGGTCATGCTGGCGCGCGTGCATCAGGCGACGCAGGGCCGCGTGCCGCTGATCGGCATCGGCGGGATCGACAGTGCGGAGACGGCGCTGGCCAAAATCGAGGCCGGAGCCAGCCTGCTGCAGCTCTATACAGGACTCATCTATGAAGGACCGGGGCTGATCGCGCGCATCAACGCCCATCTGGCGCAGGTGTGCCGCGAGCGCGGGCTGCAGTCGATCGCGGAGCTCACCGGCACCCGCGCCGCCGAATGGGCGGCGAAGTCGGTATGATCACGGCTTCTCGCCGCACGAAGTTCATGTGACGTTGCGCCGGCTGAGACTCCCTGCTGCCGGCGCATTTGTGGAAGCTGGCGTGGGTCCCGGCCTACGCCGGGATGACGTTGAGTATATGCGACCTGATCGCCTCATCTCGACGTCATCCCGACCCAGGCCTGCGCCGGGATGACGTTTCAAACGTGTCGGAGCGCGTGCCCAATCTCTACGTCACACCGGCGAAGGCCGGTGCCCAGACACGTAGGAAATTCCACGCCATTCCGCAGTTTAGATCATTCCGCCGGGCCCGGGCGGGGGAGGAGGCGCGGGGGCTCGTCGGCGGGCTCGTCGGCCTGGCCGATGTACTTGCTTCCCCGGCGCCAGACGGCATTGCCGATATCGTCGAGCAGCACGAACACCGCCGGCACGAACACGAGGCTCAGCACCGTCGACGAGATCAGGCCGCCGATGACGGCGATGGCCATGGGAGCGCGGAACTCGCCGCCTGATTCGAGCGCGAGGGCCGACGGCAACATGCCGCCCACCATGGCGATGGTGGTCATGATGATGGGGCGGGCGCGCTTGCGGCCGGCATCGACGATGGCCTCGGCGCGCGGCACGCCGCGCTTGATCTCCTCGACCGCGAAGTCGACCAGCATGATGGCGTTCTTGGTGACGATGCCCATCAGCATGAGAACGCCGATGACCACCGGCAGACTGATCGCGTTGCCGGTCATGGCCAGCGCCGTGATGGCGCCGCCGATGGAAAGGGGCAGCGAGAAAAGGATGGTGACGGGCTGCAGGAAGCTCGCGAACAGCAGAACCAGGACGGCGTAGACCATCATCAGGCCGGCACCCATGGCCTGCTCGAAGCTCTCGAACACCTCGCCCATGATCTCGGCGGCGCCGAACTGCTTGATCTCAACACCCGGCGGCAGCTTGTGCGCCGCCGGAAGCGCCATGACCGCGGCCACCGCGTCGCCGAGCGGCGTGCCGGTGACGAGGTCGGCGCCGAGCACGATGCGGCGCGTGCGGTCGTAACGGTCGATGGAGGTCGGGCCCTGTCCGTAGTCGAAGGTGGCAACGGTGGACAGGGGCACCGCATCGCCCGACGTGGACGTGACCTTCAGCTCCTCCAAAAGCTGGCGGCTCTCGCGCGCACCAGTTTCGAGCTGCACGCGGATCGGCACCTGGCGGTCGCCGACGTCGAACTTTGCGAGGTTGGCGCCGATGTCGCCGATGGTGGCGATGCGCACGGCTTCGGAGATGGCCTCGGTGGTGATGCCGAGCTCGGCCGCCACCTCGGAGCGCGGATAGACGCGCAGCTCCGGCCGGTCCAGCTCGGCGGTCGAGACGACGTTCTCGAGCGCCGGGATGCGCTTGGCCTGGCTGGTCAGCTCGGCCGCGACCTTGGTCACGGCTTCTCCATCGCGGCCGGTGACGACGAGCTGCAGCTCGCGCTGGCCATCGTCCTGCAGGAAGAAGTAGCGGATGTCGGGGATGTCGGAGAGGTTGCGGCCGATCTCCTCACGAATGCGGCTCTGCGGCAGCGCGCGGTCGTCGCGCGGCTTCAAGGTGACGATCATGGTCGCCTTGCGCACCTCCTCGCCGCCGCCGAGCAGCGTGCCGCCGAGGACGAACACGGTCTCCACGTCGGGGCGCGCCTTCAGGCGAAGTGCGATCTCGTCGGTCGTCTTCTCCGTGTCGGCAAGGCGGGTGCCCGGCGGAAGCTCGACGCCGAGCAGCATGCGGCCCGAGTCCTCCTGCGGGATGAACCCGGACGGCAAGAGATAGAAGCTGCCGATCGAGCCCACGAAGATCAGGAGCCCGAGGCCGACGGTCGCGATGTGGTGGCGCACGGACCAGCCGACGAGGCGCGTATAGGTCCGCATCAGGCGGCCTTCGCCGGGGACGTGCTCGTGGGCGCGCATGAAATAGGCGGCGAGCAGCGGCGTGATGAGGCGTGCGACGAGCAGCGAGAAGAAGACCGCCGCGGCGACCACGAGGCCGAACTGCTTGAAGTACTGGCCGGCGATGCCGCCCATGAACGACACGGGCGTGAAGACGGCGATGATGGTCGTGGTGATGGCGATGACGGCGAGCCCGATCTCGTCGGCGGCCTCGAGCGCGGCGCGATAGGGCGTTTTGCCCATCTGGATGTGGCGCACGATGTTCTCGATCTCGACGATGGCGTCGTCGACGAGGATGCCCGTGACGATGGTGATGGCGAGCAGGCTCACGAGATTGAGCGAGAAGTCCATCGCCGACATGGCCCAGAAGGCAGGGATGATCGACAGCGGCAGCGCGATGGCGGCGATCACGGTGGCGCGCCAGTCGCGCAGGAACAGGAAGACGACGATGATGGCCAGCACCGCGCCCTCGAGCAGCGTCTTCATCGTCGATTGATAGACGCCGTAGGTGTAGTCGACCGTGTTGTCGATGCGCTGCAGCGAGACGTCGGGATAGAGCTTGCCGATCTCCTCGATCTTCTGCGCCGCCGCGGCGGCAACAGTGGTGTCGCTTTCGCCCTTGGCGCGCGAGATGGAGAAGGCGACGATGCCCTCGCCGTCGAGCTTGGCGAAGGTGCGCGGCTCCTCGATCTCGTCGGTCACCGTGCCGAGCTCATCGAGGCGGACCCTGCGGCCGCCCGGAAGCGCGATCATGGTCTGGGCAAGCTCGGCCACCGTCTGCTTGCTCGCAAGCGTGCGGATGGCCTGCTCACGGCCGGCGATCTCGCCGCGCCCGCCGGCCAGATTGATGTTCGAGGCGCGCACCTGGCGGTTGACGTCGCCGGCGGTGGTGCCGAGCGCCAGCAGACGGTCGGGATCGAGATTGATGCGAATCTCGCGCAGCACGCCGCCCATGCGGCGCACCTCCGATACGCCTTTCACGCCCTGCAGGAGCCGCACGAGCGTATCGTCGACGAACCACGAGAGCTGCTCCGGAGTCATGGCGGGCGCGCGCGCCGCGTAGCTGACCACCGGCAGGCCCTCTATCTCGACACGCGTGACGACCGGCTCCTCGATGGTGCGCGGCAGATCGGTGCGGATGCGCTGCACGGCGTCCTTGACGTCATTCAGCGCGCGGTCGGGGTCGATCTCGAGGCGGAACTCGACCGTGGTCACCGACGAGCCCTCGGTGATGGCGGACGTGATGTGCTTCACGCCGTTGACACCGGCGATGGCGTCCTCGACGCGCTTCGTAACCTGCGTCTCGAGCTCGGACGGCGCGGCGCCTGTCTGATAGATGCGGGCCTGGATGACGGGCACGTCGATGTTCGGGAAGCGCGTCACGGGGAGCGTCTGGAAGCTCAGGACGCCGAGCACCATCAGCACGAGGAACAGCACCAGCGAGGGGACCGGATTGCGGATCGACCAGGCCGAAATGTTCATCGGGTGGCCTCCCGGACGGCCTTCTGGCTCATGACGGCATCGGGCTTCACGGCCCGCACGGCGTCGCCGTCGCGCAGGAAGGTGCCGGCCTTGGCGACGATGAGATCGCCTTCGACGATGCCGCTCTCGATGGCGATCAGGCCGTCGGTCTCGCGCCCCGTCTTGACGCTGCGGGTCTCGACCTTGCCGTCGACGACGCGCTGCACGCTCGCACCCTCGGCGGTGTAAAGCACGGCGGAGAGCGGCACGGCGATGGCATCGCCGCGACCGGTTTCGATGGTGCCGCGGCCGAAGGAGCCGACCTTGAGCTCGGGGCGGGCGCCGAGGAAGATGCGCACATGGCCAAGGCGCGTCGCCTTGTCGACCTCGGGCGAGACGAGGCGCACGGTGCCTTCCGCCTGGATGCCGCCCGGTCCCGTCACGCGCGCCTTCTGCCCCGCCTTCACCTTCCAGAGATGGGTCTCGGCAACCTCGGCGTCGAGCTCGATCTCACCTTTCTCGATGATGCGGAACATAGTGTCGCCGCCGGTCAGAGTGCTGGCGGTTGCGATGCCGCCGATGCGGCCTGCACGCTTGCTCACGAGACCGTCGGCCGGAGCGCGTACCTCGGCGCGGCCCTGACGCCATTGGAGCTCGCGGCGCTGCGCCTCGATCTGTCCCTTCTGGGCCTCGGCCTCGGCGAGCATGCCCTTGGAGGATTCGAGCTGCGCCTCGGCGGCCTTGTAGGCCACCTCGCGCTGATCGAAGACGCTTTCGGCGAGGTATCCGTCTTTGACAAGGGGGCGGGCGCGATCGAGCTGGGCTTTCGCCTCGGCAACGCGGGCCTGCATCTCGGCAATCGAGCTTTTCGCGCGCTCGATCGACGCCTTGGCGCTTTCAAGGGTGGCGGCGTTGGCGTCGAGCTGGGTTTCGATCTGCTCGGTGACGAGGATGGCGAGCAGGTCGCCCTTCTTCACGATGTCGCCCTCCTCGGCCTTGAGCTCGAGCACGCGCAGGCCGTCGACCTCGGGCGCGACCAGGATTTCCTCGCGGGCGGCGAACGAGCCGGTGACGAGCACCGTCTCCACGAACTCCCGCTTCGCGGCCTCGACCACGGACACGGCGGGGGCCGGCGGCTCGGGCTTGGCGGCTTTCGCAGCGACCTTCTCGGCGTGCTTTTCGGCAAGCGAGGCGACAAGCGGCGCGACGAGGCCGGACTTGTAGGCCGCAAGCCCCAGCGCAGCGACGCCCAGGAGAATGACGATGGTACGCGCTCTCATCGGGCAACCTCGGCCTTAGATTTGGTGCGGACGGGTCGATCGCCAGTTTCCGTCTCGCTCGCCACCGGATTGAGGAGCGCGCTCACCATGCGGACGAGCACGGGCAACACCTTCTGGGCATCGAAGGCCGGATCGACGGCACGGCGCCAGAAGAGACCGTCGCCGATCAGCGACAGCACCTCGGAGAGCGTGTGTGGATCATCGCCGGGCCTGATCTTGCCGTCATGAATCGCGCGCTCGAAGACCTGCTCGAAGCTCCTGCGGCAGAACGCATCGACGGACGAAAAGGTGGCGTTGACGGCCGGGTTGCGCGTCGCCTCGCTGCCGATCTCGAGACCGAGCACGCGCTTATGGCGCGGCTCCTCCACGGTGTAGTGCTCGCCGAGCTTGCTGAGCGCGGACATCAAATCCGGGGCGTTGGAGAGTTCGGCCAGCTCGGATGCGAGCTTGGCGCGATCGCGCTCGACGATGCCGGCGATCAGCTCCTCCTTGGAGGCAAAGTAGACGTAGAGCGCGCCGGGGCTGACGCCGGCCTCCTTGCAGATGTCCTGCATGGTGCAGCGATGGAATCCCGCGCGCGCAAAGCAGATTTCCGCGGCGTCGAGGATGCGCTCGCGGCGGGCTTGCTGGGTAGCTGGCTTCAGTTTGGGCATGGCAATTTTCCGAGCGATAACAGTGTGGCATTGCTTCGAGAGGGCCGCTGTTCCCCATGAAACAAAACGAATGATCGTTTTGTTTGTGATCCAGGATTATGTCTGGGTCAAGGCGGGCACGGCGCCGCAGGAGGCGGGGGGCGTGCCGTCGAGAGCCGTTCGGAGCAAGTGGCCCCTGGATGGCCGCCTCGGAGGGCGGCCATGGTGTGGAGAGGGGAGGGGAGGGGACGCGGCGATGGCCGGCCTGTCAGAACTGCGTCAGCCAGTTGACGGTGACGTAGGGGGCGAGCTCGATGTCGCCGTTGCTCGAGAAGCTGTCGCCCAGCACGCCGGCGGAGAGGGACGCTTCGCTAACACCCCACTCGTAGCGCGCGAAGGCGCCGGCGCGGCCGTAATCCAAGAGATCCGTCTCAGCTATGGGATCGCCGGGAAGAGACTGACAGGTCGAGCCCGCCAGCGCATTCATGCGGCATGCGCCCTGGGAGTCGACGTTGAGCCCCGCCTCCAGTCCCAGCGACAGCTTGGGCCAGACGCGATAGCCGAGGCGGGCGCGCGCGGTCCGGGTGTCGTGAGCGGAACTCCACGACAGATCGAGCGAGCCCCATCCGCGCTCGCCGATGTTCAACCACAGCTCGATCACGCCCTTGACGCCGACCTCCTCGCCGATGGCGACGGTTTCGGGATCGAGCGGTGAAATGTGGTGGCTGATGATCGACGCGCCGACGAACGCCTTGGCCGTCAGCTCGCCGAACCGCTTCAGGTAGCCGATCAGGAGATCGGCGAAATAGGTCTGGGCCTGAAAATGGGCGGGGCTGACAACCCCTCCGACGTCGATGCTGCCGTCGTACTCGTACTCGCCGTAGCCGCCGGCGGAGCGGAAGCGCACGCCTTCGTCGTGAATGCCGCCCCACGGCGCGAAGGTGACACCCGAGTACACCAGCCAGACATTGCTCGAGACATCGGCGCCGGCCCATACCTCGCGGCCCATGGCAGGCGGATCAGGGTCAGCGCGCACGGCCTCGGCGGTCATCATTGAGGCCGCAGCAACGGCTAGGCCGGCGCAGCCGCACCGGCTTCCGCACATCCGGACGCGTTTCGATTCCCCCGCCATGCCCCACACACGAAGACGTTGTGGTCACAGCCAGACAAAACTTTAACGTTAATCATGTCAATGATGATCGTCATTGTACTGTTCTTTGGCAATCTCCGGTTTTGATGTCGGTTGATATCAACTCAGGGTGGTTCTCGACCGGAACGTTGGCGCGTCGGGCGTGGCGGTCTAGGCTTCTTCAGCCGCACCCCGATACGCATCAATCCTCATGAGCAACGACACCCCACGCCGGCCGCCTGCGACGCCCTCCAGAGAGGAGCGCCTCGCCAAGGCGCTGCGCGAGAACCTCACCCGGCGCAAGGCGCTCGCGCGAGCCAAGCGCACGCGCGCGTCCGACGCCGTCGACGAGCAGGGCACGGACTCCGCGGACGGCGAGCCGTCGCGCTGACGGGGTCGCGCTGACAGGGCGGAACTTCGATTTGCGCTCGACACCGATATACGACTAATCATTCGGTCCGCGCCGCTGCGAGGGCCGAATCGCGAACGCAGCAGACACGAACGTCGCAGATTGGCGCGGCTGGCAAGGGGCACCTCTCATCCATGGATCGCATCAAGATCACCGGCGGCGCGCGTCTCGAAGGCACGATTCCCATCTCCGGCGCCAAGAACGCCGCGCTCCCGCTCATGATCGCGGCGCTGCTCACCGAGGACCGGCTGACGCTCAAGAACGTGCCCAACCTCGCGGACGTGAACCTGCTCGCGCGTCTCCTGCGCAACCACGGTGTTGACCTTGCGGTGGACGGGAAGCGATCGGGCGGCACGCCGCATCTCGGCGAGACGTTCCACCTCACGGCGCGCGACATCTCCGACACGACGGCGCCCTACGAGCTCGTCTCGCGCATGCGCGCGAGCTTCTGGGTGCTCGGGCCGCTGGTGGCGCGCATGGGCGAGGCCAAGGTGTCGCTACCCGGCGGCTGCGCCATCGGCACGCGCCCGGTCGACCTGCATCTCATGGGCCTCAAGGAACTCGGTGCGGAGATCGAGATCGAGGCCGGCTATGTCATCGCCAAGGCCCCGAAGGGACTCGTCGGCGGACACGTGCTGTTTCCCACGGTCTCGGTCGGGGCGACGCACAACGTGCTTCTGGCGGCGACGCTCGCCAAGGGCGAGACGCTGATCGAAAACGCCGCGCGTGAGCCCGAGGTCGGCGACGTCGCGGCTTGCCTCGTCAAGATGGGCGCCGAGATCGAGGGCATCGGCACGTCGACGCTGCGCATTCAGGGCAAGCCTCGGCTGGAAGGGGCCGTGCATACCGTGCTGCCCGACCGGATCGAGACGGGCACTTTTGCTTTTGCCGTCGCGGCGACGGGCGGCGACGTGGTGTTGGAAGGGACGCGGCGCGACCTCCTCAGGAATGCACTCGACACGCTGGCTTTGACGGGCGCGGCGGTCAGCGACACGGAGACAGGCGTCCGCATTCAGCGCAACGGCAACCGGCTCGAGCCCGTGGACGTCGAGACGCAGCCGTTCCCCGGTTTCCCGACCGATCTCCAGGCGCAGCTCATGGCGCTGATGTCGCGCGCGCACGGGACCAGTGTGATCCGCGAAACCATCTTCGAGAACCGCTTCATGCACGTGCAGGAGCTGGCGCGCCTCGGGGCCGACATCAAGCTGCACGGCGACACGGCGACGATAAAAGGCGTGAAGAGCCTCACCGGCGCTCCCGTGATGGCCACCGATCTGCGCGCCTCGGTGTCGCTCGTCATCGCCGGGCTCATGGCCGAGGGCGAGACGATGATCAACCGCGTCTATCACCTCGACCGCGGCTTCGAGCGCCTCGAGGAGAAGCTGTCGCGCTGCGGGGCGCAGATCGAGCGGATTTCGGCGGGCTAGCGCAGCCATCAGGCGTCGAGCTTGCTGAGACTTGCGTGGGTGCCGGCCTTCGTCGGGATGACGTTGAGACTGGTCAGCGCGATCCACAAAACCAACGTCATGCCGTCGTAGGCCGGCACCCACGCCAGATTCCGGAAACGCGGCAGATATTGTCGCTGGGTCCCGGACAAGGCTTCGGCTCAGCCATTCCGGGATGACAACGCTACAGGCTCTTGTTCATGCGGCGAATGCGGGTGGCGAGCTGGCGCATCACGTAGAGCGAGAACGCCGGATTGTGGCGCACCAGCTCGAGGAACGTGTCGCGGTCGATGAGCGCGACCTCGCTTGCCTCGGCAGCCATGGCCGCAGCGGAGCGCGGCGCGTTGTCGATCAGCGCAAGCTCGCCGAAGATGCCGTGCATGCCGACATTCTCGAGCACCGTGCCGTAGGTCACGATCGAAACCTTGCCCTCGATCACGAGGTACATGCAATCGCCCGGGTCCTCCTCGAGGAAAATCTTCTCACCCGCCTTGAAGCGCTTGAGCGGGATCTTGAAGCGCTCGAGGAAATCGAAATCGAAGGGAGCGCCCAGCATGGTAAAGCCTCGGTCTCGCCACCGTTGACAATGGGCACTATACCGTCAGCAGGCGCGGCTGTCGCTCTTGGCGGCAGTTGCGCACGAGATCGCGAGCCGCCGGTTGCCCGATGGCCCGCCTGTGGCCATATTTTTGGCGATATTTGGCGCCGTTGAGGGGTTGCTCCAAGGGGCCTCGTGGGGTCCAGCAGGATGGGGAGAAGGGCTTTGAAGACATCGGGATTCGCACTTGCCGCGGTCGCGGCATCGGTTGTGTTCGCCGTGACGCCGGCTTTCGCGCAGGCCAAACTGCGCGCGGGGACTCTCACCTGCTCGGGCGGCGCGGGCGTCGGCCTCGTGCTCGGTTCGCAGAAATCCTACTCCTGCAAGTACGTGTCGGCGTCGGGGCGACATTCCGAGACCTACTCGGCCTCGATCAACAAGATCGGCCTCGACATCGGCGTGACCGACAAGAGCACCATCGTGTGGGCCGTGCTCGCCAGCGTCGACGAGCTCGATAATCGCGCGCTGGCCGGGAGCTACGTCGGCGCGACGGCCGACGCGGCGATCGGCGTGGGGGGCGGAGCCAACGTGCTGGTCGGCGGGTCGAACAGTTCCGTGGTGCTGCAGCCGCTGAGCGTGCAGGGTCAGACGGGCCTCAATCTCGCCGTTGGCGTGGCGGAGCTCACGATCCGCTAGCCGCCCATGACCGATCTCAAGCTCATCGCCTTCGACGACGAGGATCTCGCCGTCATCGCCGCCCACCTGCAGGACGCCGTGCTACGGGTGGACGACATGGCGTTCGTCAAATCCGAGCAGCGCTTCGCGCTGGTCGCCAATCGCTTCGACTGGAGCCACGCGGCGACGCAGAAACCCCGTGACGACTTCATCCGCCGCCGGACGGGACTCAGAATCGAGCACGTGAGAAGCGCGCAGGTGCAAGGGCTCGACCTCACCAGCAAGGACCTGGTGCTCTCGCTCTTGACGCTCACCTTCGCGCCGAGCGGCGGGGACGACGACCCCAGGGGAACGGTCACGCTCACGTTCGCGGGCGGCGGCGCGGTGCGGCTCGCCGTCGATTGCGTCGAGGCGGGCATGACCGACCTCGGCGGCGCCTGGTCGACCCCCCACAAGCCCGGGCACGTCGGCTAACCCTAAAACGCGATCGCGGAACCTCCTGTGGCGGTAGCGCGCTATCGCCCCGGGCGGCCCTCGCCTATAAGGGCGGTTCGTCGCCGATGCCCGATGAACAGGCGTCATGCGCACGTCCGCCGCGCGCTCCAATCCGGCCTCGGACTGGTAGACTGCGAAGCGATTCCTTGCCGTGTGGCCTCGCTGCGAGGCCTGCACTGGAGCTTTCAATGCCGCTCAGGCTATCGTCATCAGATCCTGACTTCGCGTCGCGCTTCGACGCGTTCCTCGCCACCAAGCGGGAGGCGTCGGAGGACGTCGATCAGGCCGTGCGCGCCATCATCGCCGACGTCAGGGCACGCGGAGACGCGGCGCTCGTCGCGCTGTCGCAGAAGTTCGACCACGTCGACCTCGGCGCGGTCGGCATCCGCGTGACCGAACGCGAGGTCGAAACGGCTGTCGCATCGTGCAGCGCGGAGACGCTCGAGGCGCTTTCCTTCGCGCGCGACCGCATCGCGGACCATCACAAGCGGCATCTGCCCACGAGCGAGACCTATCGCGACGGAGACGGGGCGACGCTCGGACATCGCTGGACGGCCGTCGAGTCGGCGGGCCTCTATGTGCCGGGCGGGCTCGCCTCCTATCCGAGCTCGGTGCTGATGAATGCGGTGCCGGCGAACGTGGCCGGCGTCGATCGTCTCGTCATCGCCGTACCCTCGCCCAGGGGCGAGCTCAATCCGCTGGTGCTGGCGGCGGCGAAACTCGCGGGCGTATCCGAAATCTATCGCGTGGGCGGCGCGCAGGGCATCGCCGCGCTCGCCTACGGCACGGAGACCATCCGGCCGGTGGCCAAGATCGTCGGACCCGGCAACGCCTACGTGGCGGCGGCCAAGCGGCAGGTGTTCGGCACGGTCGGCATCGACAGCATCGCGGGACCGTCGGAGGTGCTCGTGATCGCCGACAAGGACAACGATCCCTCCTGGATCGCGGCCGATCTCTTGGCGCAGGCCGAGCACGACACGGCGGCGCAGTCGATCCTGCTCACGGATGACGCGACCTTCGCAGAGGCGGTGGTGGCGGCGGTGGCGCGGCAGGTGCAGCAGCTGCCGAAAGCCGACATCGCGGGCGCGAGCTGGCGCGACTTCGGCGCCGTCATTCTCGTCTCGTCGCTCGACGAAGCGCCGGCGCTGGCCGATCGCATCGCCGCCGAGCACCTCGAGGTCGCGACGCGCGACCCGGAGACGATGGCCGCGAGCATCCGCAACGCGGGTGCGCTCTTCCTCGGCGCCTACACGCCCGAGGTGATCGGAGACTATGTGGCGGGCCCCAACCACGTTCTGCCGACAGCGCGCAGCGCGCGCTTCTCGTCGGGACTTGGCGTGCTCGATTTCATGAAGCGCACGTCGATCCTCAAGCTCGACCAAGCGTCGCTCGGCAAGCTGGCGCCGGCCGCCATGACGCTCGCGCGGGCGGAAGGGCTCGAGGCGCACAGACGGTCGGTCGAAATCCGGCTTCAAGGGGAAAAAGGGGCAGGGCAATGACGGACGCGCCGACCGAAACCATCGAGACCAACAACCGGCTGGCCGAGATCGTGCTCGACCCGTCGTCCATCGGGCGCGGCAACGCCAACATCGAGCACGAGCGGGAGGTGGCCATCTACGATCTGCTCGATGGCAACTCGTTCGAGCTCGAAGGCCGCGACGACGGACCCTACAGGCTCGCCATCGGCCTCGTCGACGAGCGCCTGGCTCTCACCGTCTTCAGCGCGGCGAGCACCTCCGACGAGCCGATCGTCGCACACTTCCTGTCGCTCACGCCCTTCAAGCGCATCATGAAGGATTACTTCCTGGTGCTCGACAGCTACTACCAAGCCATCCGCTCGGCGCAGCCTTCGCGCATCCAGGCGATCGACGTCGGACGGCGTGGACTGCACGACGAGGGAAGTCGCGTTCTCGTCGAGCGGCTCGAAGGCAAGATCAGAATCGATTTCGACACCGCCCGGCGCCTCTTCACGCTCATCTCGGCCCTGCATTGGAAGGGGTGAACCCGTGTCGAGCGAGGGCGATGGACCTCGGGCGGTGCTGTTCGCGTGTGCCATGAATGCCGTTCGCAGCCCCATGGCGGCGGCGATTCTCAAGCATCTCGTCGGCGAGCGCATGGTTGTCGCCTCGGCGGGCGTGCGGGCCGGCATCACGGACCCCTATGCGGTCGCAGTGATGGACGAGATCGGCATCGACATTTCGGATCACGAACCGGCTCGGCTCAAGGACGTCGAGATGGAGGGCTTCGACCTCATCATCACGCTTTCACCCGAGGCGCATCACCATGGTGTCGAGCTGACGCGCGTCGTGCCGGCCGACATCGAGTACTGGCCGACGCCGGATGCGACGGCGATCATCGAGAGCGGGGGGCGCGAGGAGGTGCTGGCAGCCTATCGCGAGGTGCGGGATTCCCTCTTTCGGCGCATCAAGCAGCGGTTCCTGCCGACGGGCGGTACGCCGACGGTGTGATGCGGCCCCCCTCCCATCATGGGGCGGAGACGTCGCGTGCCGCGACCAGGAACCATGTGCTCTGGGCGCCCACGCCCTTGATCTCGATAGCGCCCCGCGGCTCGAGCTCGAAGGCCTGGGCAAGCTTCTCGCACGAGAGCGGGCAGATGTGGATGCGGCCCGGGAGCGATGTGCTCTCGAGGCGGGCTGCGAGATTCACGGCGTCGCCCCAGATGTCGTAGCTGAACTTCCGGCGGCCGATGACACCAGCCATCACCGGACCGGTCGCGAGCCCCATGCGCATGTTGATGTCATAGCCAGTCCTGGTGCGGATCTCGTGCACGGTCTCCAGCATATCGAGCGCCATGCGAGCGAGTCGATGCGCGAAGTCCGGCGCGGGCTCGGGCACACCGGACGCTACCATGTAGGCATCGCCGATGGTCTTGATCTTCTCGACGCCGTGGCGCTCGGCCAAATCATCGAAGTGCGAGACCAGCATGTTGAGCAGCGACACCGTCTCGCTCGCCCCCAGGCTGCGCGCGAGAGGGACGAAACCCGAGATGTCCGCGAACAGGATCGACGCCTCGGGGAACGTGTCGGCGACATGCTCGGCGGGCTTGGCTTTCAGGCGCTCGACGATGGTGTCGGGGAGGATGTTGCGCAGGAGGGCCTCGGTCTCGGCCTTCGCGTTCTCGGCCAGGCGGAAGGCATAAAACACCGCCGCGGCGATGAGACCGAAGGTGGTGATGGCCGCCTGCATGTAGAGGGAATCGAGGACTTCCTGCGGCGCGGGAATGGCTGCCGCGGAGCGCGGAAACCAAAACCAGCATACGAGGTGCAGGACGAGCGCGACGGTGATCGACGGGATCACCAGCCACAGGCGTCCGAGGCCGAAGACAACGAAAGCCGCGGCCGCGAAGGCAATGTACTGGAGGTGCAGCCCCGACTCGCGACCCAGGTAGTAGGTGAACGCGAGGAGGGCCGCGCATTCGGTCACGAGGATCAGAAGGGCGGCGGCGGCGGAGCCGAAGCGATGCACGAACGGCACGGCGGCGACGACGGCGACGATGATGAAATTGATGTAGACGATCGGCGCGTAGGTGTCGAAGTCCAGGAACGCCTGCTGCAGGCCATAGATCAGAGTCGTGACCATGATCAGATAGGCGATCATGTTGAGAATCATGAGCCTGCGCTTGGTCTCGGGCGGATAGCCGGCGGTGCCAGCCTCGACGAGCCGCGAGAACCACGGGCCAACAGCCGCGAGGCGCGGCGAGAAGCGCAGGCGCTGGAGCGTCCGTGCCGCGATGCCCATATCCCTGCTCACGCCCGGGTCGGTCTCGGACTCCTCCGGCCGCTGCACGTTCTCAACTCTCCCCATGCGCGCCGCACGCGGTCATCAAGTGCGGCGACGGTAGATCAATCTGGTATCACGTAGCTACGGTGCTGCTTAGAGCGGCGCTCCCGCGCTGGCTGTCCTGCGCGAAACAGAGGACCCGCAGGCGCCTCTCAGGCTCCCGCGGTGGCCTCGAGCTCGTCGATGTCGCACGTGAAACGCGTTTCCTTGCGCTCGATGGCGCCGCTCTCTTCCAGGAGGGCCAAGGCGGCATTGACCTTCGGCCGGCTCGCGCCGATGAGGAGGGCGAGCTCGCTCTGGGAGATGGGCAGGTCGATGACGATGCGGCTGCCGGGCTTGAGCTCGCCCTTCTGGCGCGCGGTGGCGAGGAAAAAGCGCGCAAGCCGCACCTCGATCGGGTAGAGCGCGATACCCTCGAGCTGGTGGTCGGCCTCGCGCACGCGGTTGCAGAGGAACTTGATGATGGCCTCGCGCACGACAGTGCGCTGCTCGATCATGCGCGTCAGCGCACCCTTGGACAGCGTGAGGGCCGTGACCTTGGACACCGCCGTGGCATCGGCCGTGCGTACGCCGCCGTCGAGCACGGCGATCTCCCCGAAGATCTGGCCTCCCTCGGCGTGCGCGAAAGAAAGCTCACGCCCCTCGGCGGTGAGCACGGAGAGGCGCACGCGGCCGCTCGTCACGAGATAGATGTCGCGACCGGGATCGCCGCGCGCGAAAATGGCCTGCCCGCCGTCGTAGGAGGTTTCGCGCATCTCCTGCAGCACGGCGCGGCGGTCAGCCTCCTCGAGCGCGCCGAAGAGTGGCGTCCGCCCCAGCATTTCGAGAAGCGCATCCTTGGCGATCATGCGTGCCTCCAGCCCCACTCCAGGGCGTGCGCTGATTTTCGCGGGATCGGCGCGTTATGGCAACGAGCTTCTTGCTTTTCGGGGACGCTCTCTGCATTCTCCGCTGGTCTTTTTCCGGGTTAACGGTGTCTGCGCGCGTCAGGCGCCGCGCTCCGCGTGCAGCCGGCCTTCCCGACGCCTCGGAACGCCAAGGCAAGGTTGGGCGCGTCGACGCAAGGACCGCTCAGAGACGGCGTTTCCATTCCTCAGGCTAGCGTTGCATCGGCAGCATACCGACATGAGCTCCGTCAGGTCCGTTTTCCTCAGCTCCTTCAAGCGCACCGACAGTCCGCGCCGCGAGACACTCAGGCGCGAGCTGGCGCGGGAGCGGGCCCGCGACGAAGGCCCCAAGCAGGCGCCGAAGCTCGTGCTCGCAAGCGCCAGCCCGCGCCGCCTGATGCTGCTCGCGCAGGCCGGCATCGTGCCCGATGCGCTGCGCCCCTCGAGCATCGACGAGACGGCGCGCACGGCGGAGATGCCGCGCGCGCTCGCCGCCCGCCTCGCGCGATCGAAGGCCGAGACGGCCCGCGACCAGATCGGCAACGACCTGGACATCGCCGGCGCCTACGTGCTCGCGGCCGACACGGTGGTTTCCGTCGGGCGGCGCATCTTCGGCAAGCCGGAGCATATCGAGGAGGCCGTCGCCACGCTCGAGCGCCTCTCGGGGCGCTCGCACCGCGTGCTGACCGGCATCTGCCTGATCACACCCGACGACCGCGTGCGCACGCGCATCGTCGACACGCGTGTGCGCTTCAAGCACCTCTCGAAGTCCGAGATCGAGGCCTACATTGCATCGCGCGAGTGGCGCGGCAAAGCCGGCGGCTATGCCATCCAGGGGCTCGCCGGCTGCTTCGTGCGCACGATCACCGGCTCCTACACGAACGTGGTCGGCCTGCCCTTGACGGAGGTCGTGAGCATGCTGATCGGCGAAGGCTTCCCGGTGCACTTCAACTGGCTCCGGGCGGCGGAAATCGACGCCGAGTGAGTCCGTCATGACCGGCTCCAAGCACGACGACGCGTCCGGTACGGCGGGCGGCAAGGCTGGCGGGGCGTGCCCGATCTGCGGCAAGCCCAGCGTGCACGCCGTGCGACCGTTCTGCTCCGCTCGCTGCGCCGACATCGACCTCGGCCGCTGGGTGTCGGGGGCCTATGTCATCGGCGGCGGGCAATCCGACAGCGACGAGGACGGCGACGAAGGTGTCGCCAAGGAGATGGGCTCTCTCGAGCGCGGCAAGGGGCGCGATGAGGACGGCGGCTAGCGGTCGCCGGAACGTTGCGGCGTCATGGCCAGGGGAGTCGTTTCCGTAGCGCCGGACAGCACTCTGGACAGCACTCTGGACAGCATTGGGCCTACCCCCTATAAAGCCCGAGCTTTGACGGCAGACCCGGTCCAGCACCTCGGTCTCGCAAGCAAAATGCCCAGGTAGCTCAGTTGGTAGAGCATGCGACTGAAAATCGCAGTGTCGGGTGTTCAATTCACCCCCTGGGCACCATTCCCGTCAGGCCCGGCCCATCCGCCGCCAGCAATTCCCCGTCATTCGTCCATGTCGTTCACCCACGGGTGCCCGCCAGCTACAGCGTGGCTGAATTGGCTCTCGGGGTAACCGGGAAGCCCAAGTAACGACCGCAGGGTCGGTTTCCGAGGCCCTGGCCGGCCGATCTCCGTGACCTAGCCACTTGCCGCGACGGGCGCGACCCGTCGCGACGAGGCCATGGCTGGTCGTTTTTTCTGGATTCTTCCCGTTATGCCCGAGGGATCGCACCGCGACCCCTTGAACCCGTTCGCCCGCACCGTTTATGACAGTTCATTAACAAGACGTGTCAATGACATCATGACCAGAGTTGCTCAGCGCGGCGAGATCTGCATGGCGACGGAGAGCGAACATTATGCTGCTCCGCTGGAGGATGTGGTCGAGCTCGTCCAGTCGGGTCCGTGGCGATTTCTGCAACTCCGAGGGACCCCGCCCGGCCGGGCTTCGATCAATAGCGGCGACGTCGACATGCTCGGGACTGCGGACTCCGTCCGGCAACTCCTCGACGCCGCCTTCGACTGGGCCTGCACGGGGCACGGCCACGTTGTCGTCAGGGCGAGAAGCGACAACAAGATCTCCCTCACGTTCGTCTCGCTCGATGCCAAAAGCTGGATCGCTTTCGATCTCTGGGTAACCCTGTGGCAGCTTGATAGCGGCAAGACTGCCTTGACGTACGAGGACTGCGTCGATCTCGCACTCCCTGCAACGGGGGCGATTCAGCGCCTCCCCCCATCCATCGAAGTCTGCATCTACGCGCAACATCTCAACGTCAAAAACAAGAACCTCGATTCGGCTTCTGTTCGGGAGCGGCTGAGTTCCTACCATACCGCCTGTTTGCGAGGCGGCGAGACAGAGCTTGCTGAAGCCGTCAACAAAATCCTGAAGCAGCGCAAACTCGACGGCGCGTCGCTAGAACCTTTCAGAGCTCACTTGCAAAAGGCCGGACTCCGTTCGCGAACTCCGCGGCGCTCGAGGTGGCTTGAGAAAATCGCAAACGAATTCGCGGCCGCCTGGCTCGACGGGCCCCGGCCGATGCGGCACGTCACCATCACCGGAGGCGACGGGTCCGGAAAAACCTCGCTTGCCCGAATGCTCCGCGCGAGGGATCCGATGGTCACCGACCTCAGCGTCGGCAAAAGGCTCTATCGCAACTCCATTCTGTACAAGATCCTCGTCATCTTCCTGCGTCCTCTCTTCGGCAGCGACAAGAACAGGTTCGACGATCGAATTGCACCCTTCGCGTACATGCGCGCTTCTTGCGCCCTTCGCGTCAAGACTTGGTTGCGGCGCTCGGGGCTGGAACTCATCGATCGGTCGATCGTCGACTTCCTGATCGTCGACCGCAAGTCGGACAATCCAAGATTTCACGCATTGTCGTGGCTGTCGTCCGCCATGGGGGTCCGAATCCCCGCCATCCATCTGGTGGTGCCGCATCACACGCTTCAGTCGCGCAAAAGAGAGCTGACCGAGCCCGGACAGCGCGCGTACGACCGCCTCGTTTTCCAGCACTTCACGCGCCGCAGGCCGACCGCCTACGCGCTGTTCTTCAACGGGATGGATCTGCCCGCTGCAGCGGATGCGATGTCGGCCCTGCTGCGAATAGTCGTGGGAGGACGGTCATGATTCAATTCGACCCGCGAGTGCTGCTCGTTGCCGGCCATGCGGTCGTTCGCGACGTGATCAACCGCGTCCGCTTCGGGGATCATGCACCGAAAGTAGCGGAAACCATCTGGGTGCGCCCTGCAGACGTCGAGCGTTACATCTGCGAAATGCCGCCTACCATCAATCGCCTTAAGGCGAGTGGCAGGGTCATCGATTTTGCCGCATCGAATGTCGCGTACGGATTGCTGGATGACACCCAGCAGATGCGCGCTTGCCGTCAAAGATGGTGCGATCAAATTGCGTGGGATCAGACGGGCGAATTCGCGGCGACGCTGCGCAGGATCAAGACCACAGGGCGCGCTGTGCGAGTCACCACCGAGGAAGGGCTCCGTGGGCGGTATCGGATTCTGGACGAAATATACGACGAGGTCTCCCGGACCGGAATTCTGAGGACGCAAAAGCAGCGCTTCCCTTACAACTTCCGGGAATACGGAAGCATTCAGGTGGCGATCGATCCGGAAGGGCGGCCCGTGCTCGGCAAGTCCGGAGGTTTTCATCGCCTGGCGCTTGCCAAGATTCTTGGGGTCGACGTGATCCCTGCCGAGATTGGGCTGGTCGATGTCAACGCCATCGACAAACTTGATCAGTACCGCGTTCCGCCGATCCGATCCGGAGCGGTCATGGTCCAGCAACCCTCATTTACTGCCGCGGGCGATGAAGCCAGAGTTCAGGAAGCCGGACCCGATCTTGCCGTAGAGGAACGGCTCGCCGCCGAGGCTCGCGAGTGAGCCGCCCGCCGCCTCGAGTATGGCTTGGCCGGCGGCGGTATCCCACTCGCTCGTCGGATCGAAGCGCGGGTAGATGTCCGCCTGGCCCTCGGCGATGATGCAGAACTTGATCGACGAGCCGCGGTTGATGCACTCGACGCCAGGCAGGGCATCGATGTAGGCCTTGGTCTTGCTATCGAGGTGCTTGCGGCTCGCAACGGCAACGAGCCGTCCCTCGTCGGGTTCGCGGCAGCGGAGCGCCCGCCTTCCACGCAATGACGCGAGCGGCGCGCCGGGGTCGAGCCAGCCGGCAAAGGCCTCGCCCGTGCCTGCGGCATAGAGCATCTCGAGCGCGGGCGCATAAATGACGCCGAGCACCGGGCGCCTGTCCTCCACCAGCGCCAGGTTGACCGTGAACTCCGAGCGCCCCTCGATGAACTCCTTGGTGCCGTCGAGCGGGTCGACGACCAGGAACGGCCGGGATGGATCGAACTCCGCGGGTCTCGGACAGCCCGACTCCTCGGCGACCACCGGGATGTCGCCAAGGGCGCGGCGCAGCTGCTCGAGGATCTCGGCCTCCGAGTCACGATCGGCAGCGGTGACCGGCGATTGGTCGGCCTTGCGCTCCTCGACGCTTCCGCGTGCGCGATGGGCGAGCAAGATGGCGCCGGCACGCGAGGCTGCCTGCGCGAACAGGTCGAGGATGTCCGCGCGCCGGTGAAGCCCGATGGTATGTGACGTCATGTGCCGCTCTGCCTGGTCGTCTTTGCCCCATCGAACCTGCCGACACCGCGCTCGTCAATGGCGACGGCCTTGACGAGAGCGAAAACCTCGCTCCCCGGCGCGAGCCCGAGGTCGGCGACGGCGTGGCGGGTGACGTAGGCCGAGAGCGTGTCGCCGCCCGGAAGCTCGACCTCCACCAGGGAAGAGGGGCCGGCCGTGGAGGCGATGCTTCGCACCCGTCCGGCCAGCACGGTGCGCACGCTCAAATTGCGGGGCCGCTCCGTGGCGAGGGACACGTTGGTCGCCCGGATGGCCACACGCACCTGGCGGTGCCCCGCGCCAAGGAGCGCCGGGATGACGATCTCTCCGGCCGGGTGGGCGAGGACCGAAATGCCGAACTCGGAATCGTCGCGCAGGGAGGTCGCGGAAAGAAACGAAACGGCATCAAATCGATCGCCTGCTGTCTCGGCCGTCCGGAAGGCGAACACCTCGGCGGGTGTGCCCTCGGCGACGACGCGGCCTTCCTCGAGCATGACGACGTTGGTGGCGAGGCGCGCGACCTCGTCGAGCGCGTGCGAGACGTAGACGATCGGCAAGGCAAGCTCGTCGCGCAGGCGCTCGATGAAGGGCAGAATCTCCTCCTTGCGCGCGGCGTCGAGGGAGGCGAGAGGCTCGTCCATGACGAGAAGGCGCGGGGCGGCGAGGAGGGCGCGCCCAATGGCGACACGCTGGCGCTCGCCACCGGAGAGCGTGGCGGGGCGCCCCGCGAGCAAATGGCCGATACCGAGCAGGCTCACGACATCGTCGAAGCCGACAACGCCCGGCTCGTGGCGCGGCGCGAAATAGCTCCCGTAGGCGAGGTTCTGGCGCACGGAGAGATGGGGCAGAAGCTGGCCATCCTGGAACACGAGCCCGACGCGGCGCTTGTGCATCGGCACGCTGATGCCGGCCTCCGTGTCGACGAGCACGCGCTCGCCCACGGCAATGCGGCCGCGGTCTGGCCTCTCGACGCCGGCGAACAGCTTGGCGATGGTGCTCTTGCCGGCCCCGGACGGTCCGAACAGCGCCGTGCAGCCGCCCGGAAACGCGAAGCGGGCGTCAAGGGTGAAGCGGGGCCGTGCGAGGCGGCAGACGAAGCTGATCATTCGAAGCCGGCCCTCTGCTGGCCGGAGCGGCGGATCAGGAGCTCGGATGCGACAAGGGCCCCGAACGCGAGCGCGACCGCGACGATGGAGAGGCGAAGCGCGCCAGCGTCGCCGTCGGGCGTCTGCGTGTAGGTGTAGATGGCGGCAGGGATGGTCTGCGTCTCGCCGGGAATGTTCGACACGAACGTGATGGTGGCGCCGAACTCGCCGAGCGCCTTGGCGAACGCAAGCACGACGCCGGCAACGATGCCGGGGAGCGCCAGCGGCAGGGTGACGGTCGCGAAAACCCATGCGGGCGAGGCGCCGAGGGAGGCTGCCGCATCCTCGCTGCGCCGGTCGATCGCATCCATGGCGAGGCGGATGGCGCGCACCATCAGGGGGAAGCTCATGACCGCCGCGGCAAGCGCGGCGCCGGTCCAGCGGAAGGAGAGCACGATGCCGAACGTCTCATCGAGGAATTCGCCGATCGGCCCGCGGCGGCCGAAGAGGATCAGGAGCGCGTAACCGGTCACGACGGGGGGAAGCACGAGCGGCATGTGGACGAGACCGTCGAGGAGGATTTTGCCGCGGAAACGCCCGCGCGAGAGTGCGTAGGCAACCAAGATGGCCACGGGCAAGCTCGCCAGAATCGCGACGCTCGCGACGCGCAGCGACAGCTTGATGGCCACCATTTCCTCGGGCGTGATTGCCATGGATTTCATTCCGGTGTGCGTGAGGGCCTCAGAGGGAGGCTGGTCGTATCCGTGCAACTATAGCCCAACACGAGCGTCGTGCGCGTGCGCCACGCCCAATGGTTTACGCATGTTTCGGCCATCCTCGAGCGGCGGCGTCTCAGGGCTTGGGGGACGTCGATCCGGCTCAAGCTGAACACAGCAACGAAAGGGCTCGATGCCGGCACGTGGCCGGCTGCGCGAATCGATTGCGGCATCGCGCTGATGCTCACCAGCCGAGCCGCGGATCGCGAAGCGAGGGTGGCTCTTATCCTACCGTGCAATGACGTAGATCCATGCACACCCCAGTGTGGGGCCGCGGATGCGGCGGACCTGGGCGCGACCCAGCAGGGCTTCTTGACAGGGCCCCGAGGCGATGATCACTAAGCGGCGAACCCGCAGCAAAAGGCCCCGAATGCGACAGGATCACGTCTCGCAGACGCTGGTGCGAGCCCGCGGCATCGTCGACGAGGAAATCGAGGCGATGGCGCTCTTGCGCGACACCCTCGACGACAAGCTGATCGCTGCCATGGCGCTCATACAAGCCTGCCCGGGCCGGCTCATCGTCACGGGGGTGGGGAAATCCGGGCATATCGGCGCCAAGCTCGCGGCGACCTTCGCCTCGACCGGGACGCCCTCCTTTTTCCTCCACGCCGCGGAGGCGTCGCACGGCGACCTCGGCATGATCACCGGGCAGGATGTCGTGCTGGCCATCTCGAACTCCGGGATGACGAAAGAGCTGTTTCCGGTGCTCGATTTCTGCGCCGCGAACGGCACCAAGGTCATCTGCATGACGGCGAACGAGCAGAGCCGCCTCGCGCAGCAGTCCGACATCTGCCTCAAGCTGCCCAAGGTCAAGGAGGTGTGCCCGAACAATCTGGCACCGACATCCTCGGCGGTGATCACGCTGGCCGCAGGGCATGTGCTCGCCGTCCTGCTCATGGAACAGCGTTCGTTCGTGGATGCCGACTTCGGCAAGCTGCATCCCGGCGGCCGGCTCGGCCTGCTCTTGTCGTCGGTGCGCCGCTACACGGACGAGCACAAGGACACCGTGCCTATGGTCTCCCCGCACGAGTTGCTCGGACACGTGGTCATCAAGCTTGCCGAGGGTCAACGCGGGTGCGTGGTGGTGACCGAGCAGGAAACCAATCGTCTCCTGGGTCTCATCACCGAAGGCGACCTCCGGCGCGCCTTTTCGCCCGACATGTTCAGCAAGACGGCGCAGGCGATCATGACGACGCGGCCGGTGACAGTCAGCGTCGAGGATCTGATGAGCACCGCCGTCTCGCTGATGAAAGAGCGGCGCATCGCCAACGTGGTGGTTGTCGACGGCGATACGGTGGTCGACGTGCTGCACACCAAGGACCTGATGCAGCGCGGCTATATGTAGGAAACTCGGCACATGACAAACCCCGGGCTTTCGGCCCGGGGTTTTGAAATTTCGGCGGAGGTTCGAGGGATCAGGCGGCGACGGGGGCGGCGAGCGCCTGGTCGATCTTCTCCTTCAGGACCTTCTCGTTGAACGGCTTGATGATGTAGCCGGACACGCCTGCGCTCTTGGCGGCGTTGATATTGTCCTGCTTGGATTCGGCGGTGACGAGGATGAAGGGGGTCTTGCCCATCTGCGGGTCGGCGCGCACGGCCTTCAAGAGCTCGTAGCCCGTCATCGGGTCCATGTTCCAGTCGGAGATGATCAAGCCGTATTGCTTACCCTTGATCTTCTGCAGCGCGGCCTCGCCGCTCGATGCTTCGTCGACGTTCTCGAAGCCAATCTGCTTCAGAAGCTTGCGAATGATCCGCACCATGGTGCTGTAGTCGTCAACGACGAGCACAGGCATGTTGTTCGCGCTCATAACTCTTGTCCCCTTCAACCCAACCACATGCTCAAGCGACTGCGATCATCCCGCGGCCACTGCGCCATGCGCTCTCTCAATGCCCGCGAAGTATGGGCCTACATTGCTTGCGATAGTATTAACTCGTCCTTTCTATGAACGATTGTTCCGCACACAGTTTGTGCAGCTCGCATAGACGCTTCCGAATCGCGGCTCACCGTGTAACGGAAAAAAAACCTCCGCCGCCTAATTATGCGGCTCCATGGAGACTCCGGCCCCCGCGCCGGTTTTCGCCCAACAAGCGACAGGACGGTGCGCCCAGGCACCAACGAGGAAGCGCGCAATGTCCGCACCTTTCATCCGTGTTCTGGTCGTGGACGATTCCCCCTTCATGCGCGGGGTGATTCCGCCCAAGATCGAATCCGACCCGCGGTTCAAGGTGGTGGGCACGGCCGTCGACGGGCGCGATGCGATCGCGAAGACGCTGGCGCTGCAACCCGACGTGGTGACGCTCGACGTCGACATGCCGATCATGAACGGGCTCGATGCGCTGCGCGAGATCGTGCGCCAGACGACGGCGTCGGTGATCATGCTGTCGGCGAGGACGGAAGCCGGGGCGGCGATCACGCTCGAGGCGCTGGCACTCGGCGCGGTCGACTTCATTCCGAAATCGCGCGGCGTGGACCGCATCCACGAGAAGCTGCTCGCCGCCGCCGAGGCGCGGGCGCACAAGTTGCGCAATCCCGGGCAGAGGGCGGCGCCGGCGACGCGCCCGATCGCCCTTCCACGCGGGGCCGCGGGCAGCAAGGTCAATGCCCGGATCTGCGTCATCGGCTCGAGCACGGGCGGACCGCAAGCGCTGCAATCGATCTTCTCGCAGCTTCCCGAAACGCTCCCCGTGCCCGTCGTGGTCGCGCAGCACATGCCGCCGAGCTTCACGAAGGCGCTCGCGCAGCGTTTGAACGACATCTGCAAGCCCCGGGTCGTGGAAGCCGAGGACGGGATGGCGCTCAGCAAGGGCGTGGTCTACATCGCCCCCGGCGGCATGCAGATGCGCGTCACCGCAAGCGAGATCAAGATTGGGCCGGACAACGGCGAGAGCCTCTACAAGCCCTCGATCGAAGTGCTGGCGGAGAGCGTGCGCGGAGCCTTCGGCAAGAACGTGCTCGGCGTCATGCTGACGGGCATGGGCGGGGACGGCGCGCTCGAGTTCACGAAGCTGCACAAGCTCGGCGGCTACAACATCTCGCAGGATCAGGCCTCGTGCGTGGTGTACGGCATGCCGCGCACGCTGTTCGAGGCCGGCGGATCGGACGAAGTCCTGCCGCTCGACCAGATCGGCATGCGCATCCGCAGCGCGCTCGGCTGCTAGTCCAGAGCGCGATCGGTTTTGAAGCGATCGTGGTTTAGTTCAGATCCTCGGGCAATCGCGGGATGGGCATGAAGGGCACCCCGTCCTCGGCCAGGCCTTTCGCCTCCTCCGGGGTGGCCTCTCCGTAGATGCCGCGCTGCTCGCTCTCCTCGAAGTGGATCTTGCGCGCCTCCTCGGCGAACCGCCCGCCCACATATTGCGCGTTGGCGCGAACCTCGTCGCGCAGGCGGCGCAGATGGCGTTGGACCTCCCGCGGCAGGGTGGGCGGCTCGGGAGAGCTGGCCGCTTCGGCGCGCGTGGCGACGGCCGGCGCCATGACGGCCTTGTCGACCTCGCGGCTGCCGCAGTGGGGGCAGGCCACCTCGGCGCGGGCGCTCTGCGCCTTGTAGGCGGCGCCGCTCTGAAACCAGGCCTCGAACTCGTGGCCATCCCTGCACACGAGAGTGAACTTGATCATGGATCGACTTTCTCGGCGGCCTTTCCCACCGGCGCGACGTCGAACGTCCTGTCATGCTGCAACGACGGAACGCGGGCGCGCACGTCTCTCACCATCGCAACGTCGATGTCGGCGAAAACGACCGACGGGTGAACACCGCCTTCGGCCAGCACCTGCCCCCAAGGCGATACGACAAGGCTGTGGCCGAACGTCTCGCGGCCGTGCTCGTGCAATCCGCCCTGGGCGGCGGCGAACACGAAGCATTGGGCTTCGATGGCGCGGGCGCGCAGGAGCGTCGACCAATGGGCTTCGCCGGTGAGGCGCGTGAAGGCCGCCGGCACCGCCAGAAACGACGCCCCGACGTGAGCGAGAGCGCGGTAGAGATAGGGAAAGCGCAAGTCGTAGCACACCGAGAGCCCGAGCCCGCCCCAGGGCAGCTCCGCCACGACGGCCCGATCCCCCGGCGCGTAGTTGGTGCTCTCGCGGTAGACGTCGCCGTTCGGCAGGTCGACGTCGAACATGTGGATCTTGTCGTAGCGGGCGGTGACGTCGCCCGTCGGCGCAATCACATACGAGCGGTTGGCGAGCTTGGTGGGGCTCCCCTTGATAACCAGCGAGCCCAGGTGCAGCCAGATGGAGAGGTCGCGGGCCAGATCGGTGAAACGGGCGAGAGAGGCGTTGCCGTTCTCCGGCTCGGAGACGGCAAAGAGGCGCTGCCGGTCGAGCTCCATGAGGTTCGTGGCCTCGGGCGTCTGCACGTAGGTCGCCCCACCGCTCGCCGCCTCGCGGATCAAGGCGTCCGCGTCGCGCAGGTTGCGTGCCACGTCGCGTCCGGAGCACATCTGGACGAGGCCGACGCGCATCTCTTTCGCGGGACCGCTCTCGGGCACGGCTATTGGCTCGCGGACAGAAGCGGATCGAGCTTGCCATTGCGCTCGAGGCACATCAGGTCGTCGCAGCCGCCGACGTGCCTTTCGCCGATCCAGATCTGCGGCACCGTATGGCGTCCGCCGGCTTTCGAGCTCATCTCCGCGCGCAGCGCCGCCTTGCCCGTCACATCGACCTCCTCGAACGCCACGCACTTGGCGCGCAGAAGCTCTTTCGCCATGTGGCAATAGGGGCAAAGGGCGGACGTGTAGATGGTGACTTTGGTCATGTTCTCCAGGGTCCTCGACACCCGGCTCGTCTAGCGGCCAAGGTTAGCTGCGCCGCGGGGGCTCGCAAAGGGTGTCGAGGCACCATGTCACAACGATTTGCGGCATTTTTCCAGACCCGGGCGGGTCACGACGGGACCAGGGCGTGGTCGGTGACGAGCGCCAGGGCGAGCACGTCGACGCGGGCGGCTCCGGCCCGGCGCAGCGCGCGGGCGCAGGCGCCAACGGTCGAACCGGTGGTAATAACGTCATCCACGAGCACGATCTTACGCCCCCGGGCGCGGGCCGCGAGGCGCGGCGGCACGGCAAAGGCGCCGGCGACATTGCGCTGGCGCTGGCTGCGCGAAAGCCCGACCTGGCTCGTCGTCGCGCGCGTGCGCTCGAGCAGCAGCGGCTCGTGGGGAATGGCGGAGAGGCGCGCAATCTCGCCTGCCAGAATGGCCGCCTGGTTGAAGCGGCGGGCGAGCAAGCGGCGGCGCGCGAGCGGGACCGGCACCAGAACGTCCGCGTCCCCGATAAGATCGCGCCCGGCGTCGGCCAGCCATCGACCGAGCAAACGGCGTACATCGTGGCGATCGTGGAACTTCAAGGCATGCACGAGCGTGCGCACGGAACCCGAATGGGCGGCGACGGCGCGCGCACGATCATACGACGGAGGCTCGGCAACGGCGGCGGCCGAGAGCATCCTGCCGCCGGTGTCGAACGGCATAGGGAGGCCCAGGCGGTCGCAGAACGGCGGGCGGATGAAATCGACCTCGCGCCAGCAGCGGGCGCAGAGCGTGTCGTGGCCTTCGACCGGCGTACGGCACACGAGGCATACGGGCGGCATGACGATGTCGGAGAGGACGGCGACGGCGCGGCGGAACAGGCCGCCTTGGGCGGCGTGGATGCCCGCAGGCTTCCCTTCGTACTCGACGCTACGCTCCACAACACCCCGCCACGCCTTACACTCTGCTATGGTGAGATACTACATTCCCGCGTTCCAGCGGAAGACGTCACGAGCCTGAATGTCAGACGTAGATCGCATCTTCGACGCCCGCCTGCTCATCGCCCGGCGCAACCGGGCCGCTCCCGACGCGGCGCGGCACGACTTTCTCCTCGCGCGCGTGGCGGAGGACTTCGCCGAGCGGCTCGCCATCGTGCGCCGCGACTTCGCGCAGGCGGCCGATCTCGGGTGCCACCATGGTGCGATCGGGCGCCACCTCTCCGGCGTAGACAACATCGGGATCTTGATCTCGTTCGACGCATCGGAGCGGATGCTGGCGCTGGCTCCCGAGCCCCACATTCTTGGCGCGCTCGATGCGCTGCCGTTCGCGCCGCAGTCGCTCGACCTCGCCGTCTCAGGCCTCGCGTTGCATCTCGTCGACGACCTTCCGGGCGCGCTCGTCCAAATTCGCCGGGCGCTGAAACCGGATGGGCTATTTCTCGCCGCCCTTCTCGGGGGCAGCACGCTTCACGAGTTGCGCCAGGCCTGGCTCGTGGCGGAGGAGGAGATCGCGGGCGGCGCCTCGCCGCGCGTGGCGCCTTTCGCCGACGTGCGCGACCTCGGAGGCCTCCTGCAGCGCGCCGGTTTCGCGTTGCCCGTGGTCGATTCCGATACGGTGACGGTCACCTACGCAGATCCGCTGGCCTTGATGCGCGACATCAAGGGCATGGGTGCCTCCAACATGCTGAGCGAGCGCAGGCGCACGCCCGTCACGCGGCGACTCCTGCTGCGTGCGGCCGAAATCTATGCCGAGCGGAGCGGGCGCGGCGATGGGCGCGTGACCGCCACGTTCGAGATCCTGACGCTGACCGCCTGGGCGCCTCACGAGAGCCAGCAGAAGCCCCTGAAGCCCGGCTCGGCACAGTCGCGCCTTGCCGATGCGCTCGGGGTGCCGGAGCGGAAGGTTTAGTTCTGTTCGCTCGGGCACATTGCTCCCTTCTCATCCATGGGCGCCGTCATCGCGGAGCGATGCTTCGCATCGACAGGCGGCCCGGGGGAGCTTGCTCCACCGTTTGCGCCCTTTACCCTGGATGGCCGGGTCAAGCCCGGCCATGGAGTAAAAATGGCGGATTGCTTCAAGGTGTTTTGTAGCTTCCTTTTCCCGAAAGGGAGGTCAGCTCAGGAAATCGCGCAGCCACGGGATGAGCGGCGCGTCGGCGGGCGGCATGGGATAGCCGGAAAGCCGGTTGGGCCGCACCCACGCGATCTCCTGGCCCTCGCGGCCCGTCACCTCGCCTTCCCAGTTGCGGCAGAGGAAGAGCGGCATCAAGAGGTGGAAGTCGTCGTAGGTGTGGCTCGCGAAGGTGAACGGCGCGAGGCAGGTCTCGCAGACCTCGATGCCGAGCTCCTCCTTGAGCTCGCGGCGCAGCGCTTCCTCGGGCGTTTCGCCGCGATCCACCTTGCCTCCCGGGAACTCCCACAGGCCTGCCAGCGACTTACCCTCGGGGCGCTTCGAAATGAGCACCCGGTTGTCGCGATCGATCAGCGCCGCGGCGGCCACGAGCAGGATCGGCTTAGTCATGAGCGGATTTGCATCTTGTGCGGCCACGGGCGGCGTCTATAGGAGGGGCATGGGATCGGCACTATTCGCGCTCGGACACTATGCGCCGGAGCGGCGCGTGACAAATGCGGAAATCGAGGCGCGGCTCGGCGTGGAGCCGGGCTGGACGCTCAAGCGAACAGGTATCGCCGAGCGTCGCTTCGCCGCGCCCGACGAAGCGCTCTCCGACCTCGCGGTCAAGGCCGGCGAGATGGCGCTGGCGCAAGGCGGCATCGATCGCGGCTCGATCGGCCTCGTCGCGCTGGCGACATCGACACCGGATCATCTGCTGCCGCCGACGGGACCGCTGGTTGCGCACCGCCTCGGCCTCAAGGGCGCGGGTGCGATCGACATGGCGGGGGCGTGCGGCGGGTTTCTCTACGCGCTGACGCTCGCGGACGGGTTCGTGCGCCAGCAGCGCGCGCCGGCCCTCGTGATCGCGGCCAACATCCTGTCGCGTCGGCTCAACCTCGACGATCCCGTGAGCGCGGTGCTGTTCGGCGACGCGGCGGGCGCGGCGCTGCTCGTGCCGTCCGAGCGGGAGGCCGGCGTGCGGGGCGTGCAACTCGCGTCGGACGGGTCGGCATACGACCTGATCCAGATCCCAGCGGGCGGAAGCCGCCGCCCGTTCGCCGAGGGGCTCGAGGCCGGCGCGACGCTCATGCGCATCCGCGACGGACGCGCGGTGTTCACGCGCGCGGTAAAGATGATGGCGGACGCGTCGCGGACGGCGCTGGCGCGGGCGGGGCTCGCCATCGAGGAGATCGATTACTTCATTCCGCACCAGGCGAACGCGCGCATCATCGGCGCCGTGCAGCGCGCGCTCGGCGTGCCGGACGAGAAGCTGCTGGTCTCGTTCGCGGACTACGCCAACAGCTCGGCGGCGACGATCCCGCTCACGCTCTCGCTCGCGGCCGAGCGGGCGCAGTTCAAGCCCGGCGCGCGGCTGCTGCTCGCCGCCGCCGGCGCCGGCCTCACCGGCGGCGCGGTGGTGATGGAGGTCTAGACGCAGCGCAGTGCCCCCGATCCGCGCGGCTCAGTCGCTGCTCGCGACGGGGCGCGGTGTGGTCTTGGCGGGGAGGAGATGCGGCTTGGGGTTGTCGCGGGCGTGGGCGGCCAGATCCTCGAGCAGGATTTCGAGCAGCGGGGCGGCGACATCGGCGGCGTGAATCTTCGTACCCCAGGGCTCCGATCCCGAGCCCGTGCCGACCAGCACCACATACGAATAGGCCGCGCCGTTGGCGAACTGCAGGCCGCCGGTGGCCCAGACGTCGACGGTGGCGTTGGGATCCTCGGTCACCTGCGTGCCGGTCTTGGCGAAATGCAATCTCAAGCCCGGCCGGCGAGCGGCGCACCAATGGGACAGCGATTTCAGCGTGCCGGTCGGCGCGCCATGGGCGGTATAGCAAAGCGGTGCCGATAGAAGCGCGCGCAGCAGCGGCACGGCGCGGCGCTTGATCAGCCGGTTCGGGACTATCGGGGACCGTGTGTCCGCCGCTCCGGCAAGCAGGCTCTCGATACCGGTGTAGTCATAGCGCTTGACCAGCGTCGGCGCGCGGACGGGCGTGGCGCCGCGTCCCAGCATGGCCGCGAGCACGACCGCCGACATCTGATGAACCTTGCGCGGCGCGCCGGAGATCTGGCCGAGCACGGCGGCGGTGGACGGCGGCGTGCCGTGACCGGACGCATCGGGAGGTGGCATCGCAAAACCGAAGCCGTCGATGAGCGCCTTGACGCGTGCCTGGCCGACGCGAGCCGTGCGGTTGAGCAACGGGTCGTTGAGCGAACAGGCAAACGCGACGAGCGCGCGCCGCCCGTAGCGGCCATGGCCCTTGGCGCACGTGTCGAGGCCGCGCTCGGGAGCCGCGGTGTCGAGATAGAGGGACGCGGTGCTGTCGCGGCCGCCGTTGGCGATGGCGATGGCGGCGATCATCTTGCCCGTGGAGGCGATCATGCGCGGATCGCGGCCGGAATCGTAGTGGCCGGTCGCGGGATCGCGTGCAATGTGGGCTCCGAAATAGGGCGCCGTCTCGCCCACCTCGACGTAGCGCACGATGTCGCCGGAGGAGTCGGCGGCGACGACGGTGATATTGGGCAGCTTGCGGTCGGGGCCGGCACGCGCCGGATCGAGGGTGTAGGCCGGATCGATCTTCTGGCGCACGGCGGCGTCGATCTTGGCAAGGCCGGCGGCGATCTTCGCATGGAATGCGAGGTTCGACGCGGCGTCGAACGTGGTGGTGACACCGCGCACGTGCTCGCGCCAGGCGAAGCCGTAGATCTCCTTCATCTCCTCGCGGAGTCCGAAGCGGGCGGCAGGCATCAGGACGTTGGCGCGCAGGATGGGATTGGCCTCGGCGCGCTTCGCCTGATCCGGCGCGTAGCGCTCGAGCGCGGCCTCGAGCTTGGGCTTCACCTTGGGATCGGGGGGACCGCTCGCCATCTCGACGAGCTCGAAGAGCACGGCCTTTCTCTGCTCCTCGTCGGCGATCAGGGCCTCGGCGCAAAGACGGGCGCGGACCTCGACGATGAAGCGCCAGCGGTCGAGGCGCACGGCGTTCAAGCGCGCATCGCCGGGCAGGAGGATGATCGGCTTGTTGACGGCGGAGGCCATCACGAACTGCTCGGCCACGGTCAGCTCGCTCGAGTCCTTGCCGAACACGACGCGGCTCGTCACCTCGATGCCGTGAAGGGGCTGGCCCCCCGTGCGCTGCGCGAGCCAGAGGTGGTTCGCCGCCCACTGCTGAAGCGGTGTCATGTCACCGCCGCGCGTCAGCTCGTGATAGACGACAGGGGCCAGCCACCATTCGCCGAACTTGCGCGAGAGCTTGGTCATGGCGCCTTCGCCGCTGTGGGGCGGCGTGTTGTAGATCACGCGCACGAGCTGCATCGGCAGCGTCGAGCCACCGACGCCGAGGCTCGGCCGGTGGAGCGCGACCGAGCGCTGAAACGAGGAATAGGGGATCTTGAGCACGCCGGGCAGGTCGATGCCGAACGGGTTGCGCCAGGTGCCGATGTAGCGGTCCTCGTGATGGACCAGGCATTGCCAGAAGTAGGGCGGGACGGCGCGCACCGGGATCGACTTGTGATCCGGGTTGGCCGTGTAGCCCCCGACATCGATGGCGGAATCCGTGTAGTTGACGTCGCGCTGGCTATCGAGACGCGCATCGAACGTGCCGACGAAACCGCCCGACCGATCGTAAATCGCGGTCGCCAGCCAGCGCTCGGCGTCGTAGCGGAGCTTCTCGCCGAGGACATGATGCCCGGCGATGCCGCGCAGCGGCGCGACGAGGTAGACGAGAACGACGGCGAAGGCGAGATAGAGGGCGGCCGCAGCGGCGACGTAGCGGAGCGGGCCGAGGCGCGGATTGAAAAGCACCCATTGGCCGAACAGGCTCGCGATCCACATCGGCACAGCGATGAGGACCTCGCGCACACGGGCGAAAAGGCGGAAAAGAAACAGCATCGCGCACAACAGAGAGCAATTGGCCGAGCCCGGCGGCTGGCTCTCCGTTTAGGCGACCTTTATGGCGGAACGTCGGGCGAAAGAGTTGCCGCGCCAAAATCGACGCGTGCGCTGGTTCAGCCGAATCCGATCGACGCGCTTAAACCAGCGTCTCAATCGCGAGATTCAGGCTTCCGCACTCCAAGACCGCGTTCGCGACCGGCTCACATCGTATTGAGAAGGACGAAAAGCCCAACTCCGACTGCCGGACCCACCAACGTGGCCACCACGAGCATCAAAAATGAACGACCAAGCATAACACCACATACCCCGCACACTAAAAACTCACCGCGGAAGCCGCCCACGCTTCGCCGGTGCCTTCCATTTGCTTCGCGAGGACCCCTCACTCACGAAACAGCCCCATAATACAATAAGAAATTTGTTGACTCCATGGGTTATTCCCATTCTTGCCACAATTCATTTCGCGAAGGCGAAGCGTTGTTTTTTGCAATGCGGAAACTCCACGCGATAGCGAGATTTAACCCGGATTTTTCAGATCGTTCCCGCGCGGAGCGAATACGGACTGACATCCTACGGACGGGAGCCGGTTCTCGCTCCCCTCGGATTTGCGCTGTTCGAAATCGCTTTTTTGTTGCCGAACTGCATCACGTCGGAGATGGCGCCGAACCCACCTCAGCGCCGGGCGCTCGACAGCTTCAGCGCATCGAACAGGCGGAGCTGGCGCTCGTCCTGGCCCTTGGTCTCGTGGGCGAGCTGCTCGATGCGGTCGAAGGGCACCTGCTCGGCCTCGATCAGCGAGCGCTGCGCCTTCATGCTCCGCACGAGGCCTTCCTGGACGAGATGGAATTCGCCGACGGTCTGGCCCGGCAGCACAGCGGCCGGGTCGAGGCCGCTCTCGCTCTGGAAGGCGGCCTTGAGCTTGCGCAGCGCCGTGTCCTCTCGCACGCGGCCGATGAACCAGCTCGTGATCTGGTCGCGGCTCTTGTAGTCGAGGTCGCCCGGCGACTGGGTGGCGAGCATGAGGCCCAAGCCGGCGGAGCGGGCGCGCTTCAAGAGGCTCTGCAGCGGCTCGGCGGTCGCCGGCTTGGCGTTGGCCGGGATGTAGAGGTCCGCCTCGTCGAACATGACGACGGCCTGCAGCTCCTCGTTCGGATTGCGTTGGCAGAAGCGCAGCGCCTCGGACAGGAACTGAGAAACCCAGAACAGGATGTTCTCGTTGTCGCCGAGGAAGCCCGTGTAGATGATCGAGAGCCGGGTGCGGCCGTCGCGGGCGTACGGGCCAAGGCCGAGCAGGCTTTCCATGCGCAGGCTCTCGCCGCCGCCCTCGAACAGGGCCGAGTTGCGATGCCTCAGGCTGTCGAGCTGGGCCACGAGATCGCGGCGGATGCGGCCCGACGGGTCCATGCGCTGCGTGAGATCGGTCAGCTCGGGATCCTCGTCCTCGAGCAGATGGATGAGATCGCCCAGCGTCACCTCACGGCTGTGGCGGGAGCCCAGGATGCGGAGCGCGACCGAGAGCGTGCCCGACTGCTTCTGGTGGGTGGCCGAATTCTTCAAATGCAGCATGTCGCCGAGGGCGGCAGCCGACAGGTTGGCGAGAAGCTGCTGCTCGTGGTCGGGCAGCTCGTTGATGCCGTTCGGCAGGAGCGTGATCGAGATGGGCCGTCCCGACGAGCGGCCGGGCGTGTAGACCGCGACGTCGATGGCGTCGGCAAGCTTCTCGCGCTCGCCGCGGCGCTCCGAGTACTCGTCCTCGTTCTCACGCCAGACGTCCGGGTTGGCGTAGCTGCAGAGATCGCCCTTGCGGTCGATGAGGACGGCCGGGATGCCTTTGAGAAGAAGCTGCTCGATCAAGCAGAGAGCGAGCGTGGTCTTACCGGAGCCGGAGCCGCCGAGCACCGCCGCGTGCCGCTTCAACACGTTCATGTTGAGCGTGATCGCCTTGCCGCGGGTGCCGACCTCGCGGCCGGCCAGGATGCTGGTGCCGTTCGAGCCCGTCTCGTCGAGAATGACCGAGAGGGGCAACTCGTCGTCGTTGGCGGGGAGCGCCTCGGGGGCGCTCGCGCCGAGCGACCAGGGCGGCGGCAGTGCCGGGTCGGGAGCGCGCGGCGACGTTGCGACCGGGGTCGCGACCGCGGGCGCCGCCGTCTCGGACGGCGCGTCCGCGTCGCGGGTGACGCGCGGCAGCGTGCGGCCCAAGAGATCGAGACGCAGGATGTTGACGATGGCGATCATGTTCGAGAGCAGCTTGGCGTCCTCGAACCACGCCTGGAAGCCGGGGTCGCTCTTATAGTGGGCGTGGAACTCGCGCACCATCATCATGCGCTCCCACTCGGGGATCGGGATGGTGAAGAGGCGGCCGCCGCCCTCGCGGAACTTGCGGAAGGCCTGCGCGGTCTGGTTCTTCTTGTTCGGCGGATAGTCGCTGGCGCGCAGCATGATGCAGGCCTTGCCGGCCGTCATGGGCAGCACCTTGTCGAGCTGGCGCTTCAAGCCGCCGCCCTGGGTCGGGCGGTTGCACAGGAAGACGCGCACCTCGCTCATGTGGCCCGACTTGTGGCTCAAGCGCAGATCGAGGCCCGGCACCTCGTCGGAGACCTCGAGACGGCCGATATTGAGCTTGATCAGGCCGCCCCACTCTTCGCGGGCGAGCGCGAGGGCGGACTGGAAGACGTCCAGGAGCTCGTTCTCGTCGGATGGGATCTCGGCCTCGGAGGCGTTCTGGAAACGCTCCCACGCCTCGCGGTAGTCGACGGACGGCGTGAGCGGGCGCGACGCCTCGCTCTCCGGTCCGTTGCCGAAGATGCCGCCGAGGACGGATGCCAAGGTGGATGTCCAGCCGCTGTCCGCCGGCGCGTCGCCCTCCTCGGGCGCGGCCTTGTCGCGCAGCCGGTTCTGGGCGTGCTCGAGGAGGCGGCGCGTCGAGAGGCCGCCGAACTCCTCGAAGAAGTCGGGGCCGAAATACTTGCCGGGGTCAGGGAAGCCGAGGCCGCCCGTCTGCTCGGCGATGTGCTCGAGGCGCTTGGCGATGATGAGGCGCGCCTCCTCGGGCGTGCGGCTCTCGAGCAGCGGCACGGGTCCGGACTTTTCGATGCGGTCGACGTAGGACTGGGCGAGGACGCCGCGCACCTGGCCGTAGAAGTCCTCCAGGCACGAGATGATGATGATGGCGTTCGGCAGGCGGTTGGCGATCTGGATCAGGTCGCGGGCCGCCTTCTGAAAGCGCTCCTCGGCGTCGTCGAAGAAGCGCAGATCCTCGACCTGGTCGATGGAAAAGACGAGGGCGGCGCGCTCGACGGTCCACATCAGCGTGCCGAGCGCGGCGATGATCTCGAAGGCGCGATCCTCGCCCGTGTTGGGGTCGAGGGCAGCCACCGCCTGATGAGCGAGCTGAGTCAGTTGCCGGCCGAAGAGGTATTGGCGCACGCGCTGATCGATGCGGGGGTCCTTGCGCTCGAGATAGAGGAGCGCGCGCACGATGTTGATGTCGAGCTCGAGGTCGCGGAACTTCGTGCTGGCGACGATCTCGTCGGCGAGACGCAGGATGAGGCTCGCCAACTCCTCGTCGGAATGGGAGTTGTCGCGGAGCTCGCGCAGATCGGCTTTGTCGAGCACCTCCGAATCCTCGACGAGGCGCGCGGTGAGGCGGGCGAGGCCGCTCGCGCCCTCGTTGTCAGGGTCGTAGGGCTTCTCCAGCGAATGGACGAGGCGACGCAGGAAATAGTCGGCATAGTTCGAGACGTCGGGCGTCATCTGGGCGTAGCCGAAGTAGGCCTTGCTCTCGCGATGCGCGGCCGTGCGGAGCGCGCGCAGGAGGTGCGTCTTGCCGGCGCCGGACTGGCCGTGGAACAAGAGGATGCGCGACTGGGTGGCCGCGCCGCCGCGACCTTTCGTGACCTCCGCGAGGAGGTCGGCGAACTTGCGCCGCGCCTTGGCGTGCACCTCGGGGACGTCGACGGGATCGGCCCGCCAGATGTCATCCTCCCAGGTGATGCTGTGCTCAAAGGCGTGCGAAAGCTTGTCCGCGCTCCCACCCTCGACAACGTCGTGCTGCATGCTTCCCACGATCTCCAACGCGAATAATTCGTGTCCGGCCTATTCTTCGACGCGGACGAAATGCCAAACGGTGTTCTTGTAGGGAACGGCCGAGCTTTCGAGGTCGGCCATGCTCCTCTTGTCCTTGAGGTCCGCGTTGGCGAGGACGAGGGCACCCGCGCGGTGCGCCTCGGCCAACATGCACTTGAACTCGATCTCGGAGACCTGCCAGGCAGGCTCGGCGGCGCGGATCGAATCCCAGACGTGCGAGATGAATGCCTTGCGGCTGCCGGCCCAGCCTTCCGCGCGCTTGGCGGCGGCGGCTTTGACGGCGCGGGCGAACTCGGCGAGGTCCGGGCGGTGCGTCCGCGGCGCGGCGGTCGCGGCGGGCGCGGGATCGTTGGCGGCGGGCTTCAGGCTCGCAGGCGCGGTGACCAGCACCGGCATGGACGGACGCTCGACCTCGGGCGCCGGCGCGTCGGATGTCGCGGACTCGAGGGCGCGCGCGCCGAGGCCGCGCAGGATCGCGACGCGCAGGCCCTCCAACGACGCGTCCTTGGCACCCACCTGCTCGGCGGCGAGCTCGGCGATCAGCTTGGCGTCGGTCGGGAAGGCACGCGGGTTCTGCGAGAGCTGGCCTGCGAGCAGGCGGCCCGCCTTGGCCGAAAGTGCGGAGCCCTTGCCGATGCCGGCCTTGATGCGATTGCCGAAGGCGCGCTCGAGCGCCACGACGGCGAGCTGCGCGCGCAGCTTGGTCGGAGCCGCGTTCTTCTTGACCGACAGCCCGAAGGCCTTCTGCACGATGAGCGTGCGCAGGCCCTCGACGCGGGCGAGCGGCTTGAGACGCGCCTGAGGCTCCTTGTCGAGGCCGAGGCCCTTGGCGATCAGCGCCATGTCGCGCAGGTCCGGCCAGGGCCGCGGCTCAAGCGCCTTCTGGCCGAGATAGCGCGCGGCTGCCTCGGCGCCCGCGCCGGTCGGCGTGAGGCGGTTCCTGGTCTCCTGGGCGAAACCGCCGGCAACGAGGAGACCGATCTCCTTCTCGGCGAGGCGGCGCCAATCGGCGGGCGAAAGCTTGTGCGTGAAGGCCGGCGCCAGATCGGACGCAACCTCGGCGCGTGTCGCCCCGCCGGAGGCGAAAAGGCGAACCAGAATCAGGTGACCTGTCGCGGACGCGCTCACGCGCCGCGACCCTGCAAGGGGTGCTCCGCTGCCAAGCGCCGACATGATCCGCGCGCCTCCTTCTCTGGGCTGAAGTGACGAGAAGCCGTACGCGCGAATCACCGGCCTGATTCCGACAGTGTGCGGGAAATGACTTTGCACTCCAAGGGATTCGGCGGCACGCCCGGCTCATTTTTTACCGGGTTGCATGTGCCTTGGCCAAAGCCCGCGATTGCCGCACGCTCGCCCCATTGGCGACACCTTCGTTAGCAAAATACCAAGCGGGCTTCGGGGGATGCGCAGAGGATGGGGCGCCGTTGACGCGGCAACACCAGCTTCCGCGGCGGGGGGACACGCAAGCACCCGTCTTAGTGTTAACGACGAGTTAACCGCTACCTGCGAAGGTTTAACGCTCAGTACCGCGCGTTCATCTGCGGGAGTTTCGGGTATGTATCGCGTCGCACTTTCAGCCGTTCTCGCCGCCTCGCTCGGATTGGGCGCTTGCAGCCTCAACTCGGGGGGGCCGCTCGCCACCGGCTACAACGACATCGGCAATACCGGCTCGATCACTCCGGCGGGTACATCGGTGTTTTCGAGCTCGGCGGGGTCAGACGACCGCACGTCCGTCGACCGCACGTCCGTCGACCGCACGTCGCGCTCGGGGCTTTCCGGCACGCAGGTCGCCGCGCTCACACCCGACAAGGCTCCCAAGGGATCGTTCGAGAAGGCGCCGCCCGGCGCGCTCTCCGACCTCGATTACTCGCACACGTCGCTCGACGCGGAGAGGGCACGCGACCTCATCAACCAGTACCGGCGCGACAACGGCCTGAAGCCGCTCGTGCTCAATGTGTCGCTGACGGAGGCCGCCAAGGAGCACAGCCGCGATCTCGCGAAGTGGGACCGCATCTCGCACTACGGCTCCGACGGCTCGAACCCCTGGGACCGCGTGAAGCGCGCCGGCTACAAGCCGAGGCTCGCGGCGGAGAATGTCGGCACGGGGCAGGTGACGTTCACCGAGGTGCTGCGCGGATGGAAGGAAAGCGCGGGCCACAACAAGAACCTGCTGCTCTCGGACGCGCGCGAGATGGGCCTCGCGCTGGTGCAGGACCCCAAGACCGAGTTCAAGTCGTTCTGGACGCTGGTGATCGGCACCTCGATGTAGCCGTCAGCGCGGCGCGACCTTTTCATCCTCCGCGGTCGTTGCGGCGGCATTCTTATCCGGGTCGCGCTTTTCCTCGGCCGGCGGCGGCTTCAGCGTGAACTGCAGCAACAGCGTGCGCTGCAGGAGGTGGTTGAAGTTGTCGTCCGAGATGATCGTGACGACGGTCTCGCCATCCCTGCCCGTGGACAGTGCCAGTCCTTCGAGGTTGTCGATCTCGGCTCCGGACGGCTCGGCGGCAAGCAGACTCTCGCCGGACGCCGTCGATCCCGGCGCGATGCTTTCGGCAGGAAGCAAACGCAGGCGCACCTTCAAGCCCTCGGTCCAGCGAAAGCGGCGCTCCAGAATGAGCACGCTGCCGTCGGCGAGGCTTGCCGCATCCGTGATGGCGAAGCCGCCGATGTCCTCGACGGCGAAAGCTTGCGGCTTGCCGGACGCCCAAAGCCAGCCGGTCAGGTGCTTGTCGTCGCGCAGGGGGGCCTCGGCGAACGCGACCAGAGCGCCCTTGCGGCGCCCGCCGGCGAGAACGGTCAGGGCCTCGATGCCGTCGTTGCCGAGGTGACGCGTTCCCTTGGGTGGGTCGAGGTAGCCGGTCGGGGCCGCGATCTCGCCGTCCTCGATGTCGAAGAGGCCGATGCGGGTTTTTCGCTCGAAGGAAATGTAGGCCCGTCCTTCCGTGATCGTGCCTCCGGCGAGCGTGATGGCCTCGGCGTCGCGGTCGCGCTTGCGGGCGATGGGCTTGCCGTCCTTCGATTTCAAAGGGCCGATGCGCGCGGCACGCACGCCGACGGGGCGCTCCGCCTCGTAGTCGAGCTCGCCCTTGAGCCAGGAGCCGGCGTCCGACACCGCGAGGAAGCCCTTGCCATCCGCGTCCATGACGAGGCCGGACCAGCCGCCGAAATACTTCGACGGCGAGGTGAGCACCAGCCCGCCACGCCAAACGAGGCGATCGCTCAGCGCGAGGCCCGTGCCTCCCTCGCGCAGGAAGCTCGCGATCGGTTCGGCGCGCACCTCGATGTCCTCGCGTGTGGCGATCTCCTCGGGCTTCACCTGCGCATGGAGCGCGCGCACGCCGAGCACGCTCATCGCCACCGTGACGATCGCCCAAACCCACGTGCGGCGTGTCATGACGTCCTCTTCAACCCTAGCCCGCGCGCTGGCGAGGGCGCCGTCGCTGCGCGGACGCCGGCTCGGCTTTCGGCTCCTCCTCGAAGAGCTCCACCAGCTTGTCCGTCATGGCGCCCGCCAGCTCGCCCGGGTCGGAGATGGTCACGGCGCGCGCATAGTAGCGGGTCACGTCGTGGCCGATGCCGATGGCGATCAGCTCCACGGGCGAGCGCGTCTCGATCTCCTCGATCACCTTGCGCAGGTGCTGCTCGAGGTAGCTGCCCGAGTTCACCGAAAGCGTGGAATCGTCCACCGGAGCGCCGTCGGAGATCATCATCAGGATGCGCCGCTGCTCGGGGCGCGCCATGAGCCGATGATGCGCCCAGGCGAGCGCCTCGCCGTCGATATTCTCCTTCAACAGCCCTTCGCGCATCATGAGGGCGAGCGAGCGCTTGGCGCGGCGCCACGGGGCATCCGCCGTCTTGTAGATGATGTGGCGCAAGTCGTTGAGGCGGCCGGGGGCGGCCGGCTTGCCGGCCGCGAGCCAATCCTCGCGCGAGGCGCCGCCTTTCCAGGCGCGCGTGGTGAAGCCCAGGATCTCGACCTTCACTCCACATCGCTCGAGCGTTCTCGCCAGGATGTCAGCGCAGCACGCGGCAACCATGATGGGACGTCCGCGCATGGACCCCGAGTTATCGAGCAGCAATGTGACGACCGTATCGCGGAAATCGGTGTCGCGCTCGCGCTTGAAGGACAGCGGGTGCATGGGGTCGGTGACGATGCGGGTCAGGCGCGCCGCGTCGAGGGCGCCTTCCTCGAGGTCGAAATCCCAGGCGCGATTCTGCTGGGCCAAGAGGCGGCGCTGCAGGCGGTTGGCAAGGCGGGCGACAACGCTCGCGAGCGCCTTCAGCTCCTTGTCGAGGAACGTGCGCAGGCGCTCGAGCTCCTCGGGCGTCGAGATGTCGTCGGCGTCGACCTCCTCGTCGTGGACGCGCGTGAACACCTTGTATCCGAAGGGCTCGGGATCATCGAGGACGGACGTGTTGGGGCGCCACGGCTCGGTGGTCTCGAGCGAATCCGGCTCCTCGGCCTCGCTGTCGAACTCGTCGCGGTCCGGGCTCTCCGAGGCTTCCTGAGCCTCACCGGCCTCGCCTTCGGAACGCTCCTGCTCGCGTTCCTCCTCGCCGCCTTCGCCGCCCTCATCCTGGGTCTCGGCCTCGGCCTCGCCCGTGTCCGGCTTCTCCTCGACTGTCTCCTCCATTTCGTCCGACTGCCCATCCGCGAGATCGTCGGCGAGATCGAGCGCCTTCAGAAGCTCGCGGGCGAGGCGGCCGAACGCCTCCTGATCCTCGGCGAGGTCACGCATCTGGCGAAAGACGCCCTCGGCGCGGTCCTCGATGTGCGGCCGCCAGAGGTCGACGATGGTGCGGGCGCCCTCGGGCGGCGCGCGCCCGGTCAAACGCTCGCGCACCAGCAGCGAGAGAGCGCTGCCGATCGGTGCATCGTTGCGATCCGCGATGCGCTCGAAGCGGCCATGGCCGAACTCGTCCTCGCACTTGGCCGCGAGGTTGTCGGACATGCCCTGCATGCGGTTGGCGCCAAGCGCCTCGACGCGGGCGCGCTCCATGGCCTCGAACACCTCGCGCGCGGGCCCCGAGGGCGGCGCGAGGCGGCGGTGGAGGGAGTCGTCGTGACAGGCGGCGGTCAGGGCCAGGCTGTCGGCCCAGCCGCGCAGCACGGCGATCTCGTCCCTGGTCGGCACGCGCGCGGGCTCCGCGAGGCGCACATGCTTGCCTTCGAGAACGGGCTTCGTGGCGCCGTAGGAGACCTCGACCTCGGGATCGCCGGCAATGGCACGCACCGTCAGGCCCAGCACGCGCTTCAAGGGCTCGGAGGGCGTCTCGCGGCGTTTGGGCGGCGGTTGCGACATCGCGCTGCTACTTTCCGTGCTGGCGGCGGAGGAGGCGACGCCATTCCCGATCCTCGACCGACTCCCGAGCGTCGAGATTGCCCTGCCGCACCTTGAGGACCGCGAGGACGACGCCGAGCGCGGCACCGACGGCGGCTCCGACCAGCGAGCTTGCCCCTTGGGCGGCGGGCACGGCCATGTTGACGAGGATGGCGATCACGACGGACCCGAGCAGCGCACCGATGACGGCAAGAGCCACGCCGAAGAGAAGCGTGCCCCGGACGCCCGTGTAGCCTGCCCGCGCCAGGGCCTCGTCAAGCTCGCGATCGCCTTCCATGCCTCTGCCTCATGGCGCGAAGGGATCAACCGAGCGCCACGTTGGCGGCGCTCTCGGGGAGCTCCTCGCCGAAGGAGCGCTGGTAGAACTCGGCGACCAGCGGGCGCTCGAGCTCGTCGCACTTATTCAAGAACGTGAGGCGGAAGGCGAAGCCGACGTCGCCGAAGATCTCCGCGTTCTCGGCCCAGGTCATGACCGTGCGCGGGCTCATCACCGTCGACAGGTCGCCGTTGATGAACGACTGGCGCGTCAAATCGGCGACGCGCACCATGGCGGAGACGGTTTTGCGCTTGGCCTCCGACTTGCTCCATCCCTTGACCTTCGAGAGCACGATCTTGGCCTCGTCGTCGTGCGGGAGATAGTTGAGCGTGGCGACGATCGACCAGCGGTCCATCTGGCCCTGATTGATCTGCTGCGTGCCGTGATAGAGGCCCGAGGTGTCGCCGAGGCCGATGGTGTTGGTCGTCGCGAACAGGCGGAACGCGGGATGCGCGCGGATCACCTTCGACTGGTCGAGGAGCGTGAGCTTGCCCGACACCTCGAGCACGCGCTGGATGACGAACATCACGTCCGGGCGGCCGGCGTCGTACTCGTCGAAGACGAGGGCGGTGTTGGACTGCAGCGCGTAAGGCAGGATGCCCTCGCGGAACTCGGTGACCTGCTTGCCATCTTTCAGGACGATGGCGTCCTTGCCGACGAGGTCGATGCGCGAGACGTGGCTGTCGAGATTGACGCGGATGCAGGGCCAGTTGAGGCGGGCGGCGACCTGCTCGATGTGCGTCGACTTGCCGGTGCCGTGGTAGCCCTGGATCATGACGCGGCGGTTGTGCTTGAAGCCGGCCAGGATGGCCAGCGTCACCTCGCGGTTGAACAAGTAGTCCGGATCGAGCTCGGGCACGTGCTCGTCGGGCGTCGCGTAGCCCGGCACCTCAAGATCGCTATCGATGCCGAATACCTGACGAACGGAGATTTTCATATCGGGCAGCCCAGGGGTATGGGCCGGAGCGGATGTTTGCGCGCGCATGGAGACCTGTCTTGGCAAGGGCCGCGGCCGGACGCTTTCCCGGCCGGGCTCGCGGGGTCCGGCTTCTCAACACGGATCCGACCGCAAGGGTTCAGGCGAGACCGCGCTGCCGAGCGCAGCCCGCGCGTGAAGCGGGCCACGTCCGCGGCTCAGACGAGACCCGCTTTCCTAAGATAGTTATAGGCTTGGATAATTTCGCGCAACGTGTCCGCTGAGCGCGTATCGCCGCCGTTGGAGTCGGGATGATGGCGCTTCACCAACTCCTTGAAGCGCGCCTTTATTTCAGCCTTCGAGGCGGTTTCCGGCAGATGCAGGGCCTCAAGCGATTTCCTCTCGATGGGCTTCAGCGCGCGCCGCTCGGCAACCGGCGCCTCACGCGCCTGACGCGCCCGCTCGGCAAAGAGCCCGTGCGGGTCGTGGGAGCGGAAACCACCGGCTGCGTTGGCGCTGGTGCCCGACTGGCGGGCGCTGGTGCCGTGCGCCCAGGAGTTCGCGCCCACCTTCCACGTGGGGCGGTGGCCGGTCATGGCGTCCTTCTGGAAGTCGACCACCTCAGAATCGCTCATGCCGTCGAAATAGTTGTATGCGGCGTTGTACTCACGCACGTGATCGACGCAGAAGCAGTAATACTCGCCGTCGTGGCCGCGACCTTTGGGCGCGCGGTGGGGCGCGGGGCGGCCACAGCCCTTCCATTGGCACTGGGGGTGCCGTTCCTCGGACTCCGCCTCGGCGGCGCGCTTAGGCGCCACACGGATGGAATCGAAGTATTTCGAATTCAGCTTCATGCCCTAGATTATGGTTCGCCGGGCGCGGCCACACAAGCCGGCCCTGAGGGTCTTTAGTGGAAGCGTGGCCTTGGAGCGCGATCGCGCTCCAAGTTTTCCTCCGCCGCCGATTGACATCGCGCCAGATGGCGGCGCGACCCTTTCATGAGAGCTATCGATCATCGTCGTCAGAACCGATGGAGCACGCATCATGTCGGCCGAAAAACGCCTGCGCGAGAAGCTGATGGTTGCGCTCGAGCCGACCCGGCTTGACATCGTCAACGAGAGCGAGCTGCACGCGGGGCACCGCTCGTCTCCCGGCACGGGCGAGAGTCATTTTCGCGTGCTCATCGTTTCGCCGATGTTTGCCGGCGTCTCGCGCGTCGGGCGGCACCGCATGGTGAACGACGCGGTCGCGGACGAGCTCAAGGCCGGGGGAATTCACGCGCTCGCGCTTCAGACCTACGCGCCGGGCGAGGCCGTGGGATAGGGTTCGCTTGCGAGCGCCTCGCGCCTCAGCCTTGCCTCGAACTCGGCGAAGGACATGTCGCCCGCATTGCGGCGGTGGAAGTAGACATGCTGGGCGAGCCAGCGTGCCGGCGGGAGCGCCAGCGCGGCGTCGATCATCCAGTTGGGCGGGGCAAGGTCGAGGCCCTGCCGCATCAGCTTTTTCATGCCGAAGCGCGGCAGGTCGGCCGCGAGCACGTGCTCAGGACGCGGGCCGAGGTTCAGGAGATAGTCGGCGGTGGCCTGGGCGGCGCGGCGGCCCAGCTCGAAAGCGAGCTTGATGCCGCCACCGGTGGCGGGGGAGACCTGTCCGGCCGCGTCGCCGACCAGCATGACGCCGTCCGCGGCCCACGGATGAACGAGGCCGCCCGCCGGAATGCGTCCCGAGCGACGCTCGACCACGGTCGCGTCCGAAAACGCGAAGATCGGCTCGGTGGCCGCCAGGAACGCCTTGAGGTCGGGGCGGCGCCCGTGCCCAACGGCGAGCCCGACCTGGGTGACCGAAGGGCCTGGCGCGACCCAGCCCAGATAGCCCGGTGCGAGGCGGGAATCGACGAAGCAATGCAGAAAGCGCGGGTCGGCGGCGGCAAGGCCCTCGTACTCGACCTCGACCCCGGTCAGGAAGCGCCGGTTGCGGCCAAGGCCGAAAGCGCGCGCCACGGCGGAACGCGCGCCGTCGGCGCCAATGATGTAGCGCGCGGCGATGTTGAGACCGTTGAAGCGGAACACGCCGCCCTCGCGCGCGGCGCCCTCGAAGCGGGCGCGAAAGAGGATCCTGGCGCCGGCGCGGAGCGCCTCGCTCGCGAGCCAGCGCAGCACATTGGCGGTGTCGGTGGTGAGAAAGAAACTCCCCGGCGCGAAAAGGTCGACGTGACGGCGGCTCGGCGCGTAGAGGCGGACACCGTGCACGCGGCGCGTCAGCGTGTGCGGGATATCGATCTCCTCGGCGGCCTCCTTGACCAGGATGCCGGTGGTGGCGACGCGGTGGCCGGCTTCGGGCTTGGCTTCGAGGACGGCGACGCTGAGCCCGCGCATGGCGGCGGTGCGGGCGGCAACGAGGCCAGCGAACGAGGCGCCGACGATGACGACGTCATAGGGGCGGGCGGCTTCGGACATGCGAACTCCGTCGCGTTGCGGATCGGAGCAGAGTGTCGTCCGATTGTGGCGCCGTCGCGAGGCGGGCGCGGCTATCGCGTGTCGCCGGGGCGCGCTTGCGCCTTTTCGGCGGCCGCCTCGCCCTCCAGCCGCTTGACACGCACGGCCGCGATCTTGTTGCGCGAGCGGCGCAGGATCTCCATGCGGTAGCCGTAGAAGGTGAACACCTGCCCGGGCTCCGGGATCATCTGCGCCTCGTGCACGACGAGGCCGGCGATGGTGGTGGCCTCATCCTCGGGCAAATCCCAATCCATGTGACGGTTCAAGTCCCGGACCGGAACGGTGCCGTCGACGTTGATGGTGCCGTCGGCCTGCGGCCGGATGTGCAGCTCGGCGTTATCGTGCTCATCGGTGATCTGGCCGACGATCTCCTCGAGGATGTCCTCGAGCGTGATGAGGCCCTGCACCTCACCATACTCGTCGACGACCATGGCGAGCTGCGCCTTGTGCTTCAGAAACTCGCTCAACTGATCCTTGAGCGTGGTGGTATCGGGCACGAACCACGGCTTGCCGGCGATGCTCATGATGTCGAGCTTGCTCACGTCCCACTTGGACGCGGCGAGCGCGCCCAGGAGGTCCTTCGTGTTCAAGAGGCCGACGATGTTCTCCGGCTCGTCCTTCCAGATGGGGACGCGCGTGTACTGCGAGCGCAGAACCTTGTCTATGATCTCCTGCGGCTCTTCGGCGACGTCGTAGGTCTCCATCTTGGTGCGATGGATCATGATGTCGGCGACCTGCATCTCGCCGAAGCGGAAGACGTTCTGGATGTACTCGGCTTCGCCGCTTGCGATCTTGCCGTGCTCGGCGGATTCGCCCACCAGGCCTTCGATCTCGGCACCGGACAGGACTTCATGCTGCGACGATTCCTGCACGCCCAACGCCTGGAGAATGGCGCGGGAGGCGCCGTTCAGCAGCCAGTTGAGCGGATAGAACACGCGATAGGAGACGTGCAGCGGGTAGGCGATCCACCGCGACACCGGCTCCGGCTGGCGGATCGCCAAGGTCTTCGGCACCTGCTCGCCGAGCACGATGTGAAGCGACGAGAACACGAGAAAGCCGGTCATGAACGAGGTGAAATGCAGCATCTGCTCCGGCAGGCCTAGCGGCGCCAACAGCGGCTCCAGCAGCGCCGCGACCACCGGCTCGCCGACCCAGCCGAGCCCGAGCGAGGCCATCGTGATGCCGAGCTGGCAGCAGGCGAGATAGGGCTCGATATTGTTCATGATGTCGCGCACGAGGCGCGCGCCCATCTCGTGGCGCTCGATCATGGCCTTGACGCGAAAGCCGCGGCTCTTGACCAGCGCGAACTCGGCCGCGACGTAGAACGCGTTGGCCAGCAGCAGAAACACCGCGATCAGAATCTGGGAGGTGATCGAGCTCATTTACGATTTTGCGATTTCGCTGACGAGGAAGTCGCGCACCTGATCCTGGTCGATGTCACGGGAGATGAAGGCCTCGCCGATGGCGCGAGCGAGGATGAAGGTCAGCCGTCCGTCGCGCACCTTCTTGTCCTGCCCCATGAGGCGCACGAGCTCGTCGGCGTCCGCCTCGCCGCCCGGGATGTCCACGATCCGGGTCGGCAGACCGACAGCCTCGATGTGACGCACGACCCGCTCGGCCGTTCCCGCCGGGCAAAGACCCAGGCTCTCGGAGAAGCGGAACGCGAGGCACATGCCGATCGCCACGCCCTCGCCGTGCAGGAGGCGGTCGGAGTAGCCGGTCCAGGCCTCGAGCGCATGGCCGAAGGTATGGCCGAGATTCAGCAGCGCGCGGTCACCGGTCTCGTGCTCGTCGCGCGCGACGATGGCGGCCTTGGCCTTGACGCTGGTCTCGATGGCGGTGACGAGCGTTTCCCGGTCGAAGGCGAAGATGCCCTCGTAAGCCTGCTCGAGCCAGGCGAAGAACCCCGCGTCGCCGAGGAGGCCGTATTTCGCGACCTCGGCGTAGCCGGCGCGCATCTCGCGGGCGGGCAGCGTCTTCAGGACGTCGGTGTCGGCGATGACGAGCGCCGGCTGATGGAAGACGCCGATCAGGTTCTTGCCCTGGGGCGTGTTGATGCCGGTCTTGCCGCCGACGGAGCTATCGACCTGAGCCAAGAGCGTGGTCGGGATTTGCACGAAGCGCACGCCGCGGCGCAGGATGCCTGCCGCGAAGCCCGCGAGGTCGCCGATCACGCCTCCCCCGAAAGCAACGACGAGATCGCCGCGCTCGAGCCCCATCTCCAGCAGGCGCTCGCAGAGAGGAGCCAGCTCGCGGAAGCTCTTGGTCGGCTCGCCCGCCTTCAAGACGATGGAGCCCTTGTGCCGGCCTTCGGCCTTGAGGCTCGCCTCCAGTGCCCCAAGGTGATGGGCGGCGACGTTCTCGTCGGTGACGATGCCGCAGCGAGCCTTGCCGAGACGACCGGCGACGAGGCGGCCGGCCTCGGCCAGCAGGTCCGGGCCGATGAGCACGTCATAGGCCCGGCCGCCGAGCGGCACATTCACCGTGCGGGCGGCCCGGGTGGTCGCGGCCATGGAGTGGGCGAGGGTCGGCATGTCCAGATGTCTGCTTCGAGCGGAGAGTCCAAGGCGTGAGGCGTATCAGATCGAGGTCGGTTGCGCCAATGCCGGATGCCGCGCGAGCGCGGCGATGATCTCGGCAACGATGCCGTCGTGGGGGATGTCGCGGCTTTCGACCGTGATGTCGGCCTCGGCGTAGATCGGATAGCGCGCCTCGATCAGGTTGCGCATCACCTGCTCGGGGTCGCCGTTCTTGAGCAAAGGCCGGGTGTCGCGCTTGCCGACGCGGCGCATGAGGACGGGAAGCTCGGCGCGCAGCCAAATGGAAATGCCCGCCTCGCGAATCTTGGCGCGCGTCTCGGGGGTGATGAAGGCGCCGCCGCCGGTGGCGAGCACCTGGGCTCCGCCCCCCAGCAGGCGGGCGATCACCTTGCCTTCCCGGTCGCGGAAGAACGCCTCGCCGTGGTCGGCGAAAATCTCGCTGATGGACTTCTGGGCGACACGCTCGATCTCCTCGTCGGCATCGACGAAGGGCAGGGCGAGCCTCACCGCAAGCCGCTTGCCGATGGACGACTTTCCACAGCCCATCAAGCCGACGAGCACCAGCGGTCGCCTGCCCAGCGACTGGCGCACCCTGTCGGCTATGTCTCGCTCCTGCTGCATCGGCCCGTTCAACCCATTCCGGCGGCCAGTCATACTGCAACTTTGCAGGCTCGCGCGAGCCCTCGACGCCGCGCGGCCGCACAATTGTTACTTTCAGTAAGGATTAATCAGTCATATTCGCGCCACGTTGGTGGCCGGACATAGTGCGAGTTCCGGTGCGTCGTCGCGCCTCGCACCCTTTCATCCGAGCTACATCCTCCGATGCCGAGCCTTTTCCGCTTCCTCGTCACCGTCGGCTCCCTGGTGGCGCTGATCTCGGTGGGCCTCTACGTCCTCGCCCATCAGTTCGAGCCCGAGCAGCACGAGGTGGTCAAAGTGGTGCCTGGCGTCAAGGTGCGAAAGCCATGACCTCACGCCCATGAGCTCGCGCCCATGACCGCCAGGCTCAGCGCCTCGCGCCGACGCCTGCACGGGGCGGCGCTGGCCGCGCCCCTGCTCTGCGCCATCGCGTTGACCGCCGCCGCCCAGGATCGCGGGGACGGCATCGTGCGCGAGGACCTCGGGCCGTCCGCCGCGTCCGAGGAGCAGGGACGCGGCGTGGTCCGAGAAGACCTCGATCCGCTGGTGGCCGACGACGGATCGGGCCTGCCGCATGAGCTCTGGAGCGGCCTCTCGGCTCAAGAACTCGCCGAGGCGATCTCGGGGCTCGACTTACCGCCGCGCTCGCCGACCCTGTTCGCCCTGTGGCGCCGGCTCATGTCCGCCGCGGCGCCTCCCGCCACCGGAGCCGAGCGCGCGAGCTTCACCGCGCTCCGCATCGAGGCGCTCGACCAGTCCGGCCTCATCGACGAGGTGGCGGAGCTTCTGGCCAAGGACCCTGACGCCGAGCGCGATCCCGTCCTGCTCGCGCTCAAGGCGAGGAACGAGATCGGGCTCGGCAACTTCGAGCGGGGATGCGAGATCGCGAAGGGACTCGGCGCGGCAACCGCGAGCGTACCAGCACCGATCCGAAGCGACATCGCCCTGATCGGCGGCGCCTGCGCGGCCAAGCGTGGCGACATGGCCTCGGCCGCGCTCCAGGCCGGCCTTCTCCGCGAACGCGACCCCGGGCTCACAGGAGCTGACTTCCTGGACGCGGTCGCCGGCGGCATCGCGCCCGAGATTCCCGCCGGCGCAAAGCTGTCGCTGCTCGACTATCGCATCGCGGCCCTCGGCGGCCCGCTCGATCCCGCGAAGCTCATCGCCGCGGCGTCTCCCGCCTTGCTTGCGGGCCTCGCCCACGACCCGCGCATCTCCGCCGACCTGAGACTGGCGGCGGGAGAGGACGCGGCGCGCCTCAACCTCCTCTCCGCCGAGGACCTCGCCGCGCTCTATCGCGCGGGCGGCGCCGGAGCGGGGGGCGACAGCATCGAGCGCGCGAGCCTCTTCAAATCCGCCGAGTCGGAGCGGTCGCCGCTCAGGAAGGCCCGCTTCATCCGTGGCTTTCTCGACGAGGCGAAGCGCGCGGGGCTCTACGGGCCGGGCCTCCGGCTCATGGCCGGGGCGACGCGCGAGGTCACGCCGGTCGCCGAAATCGGCTGGTTCGCGGAGACGGCGATCGAGGTCTCCATCGCGAGCGGCAACACCGACGGAGCGCGGATGTGGGCATCCTTCGGCACCTCGCCTGACGCGGCTGGCCAGGATGGTGCCGATGCGCTCGCGCATTGGATCGCACTGGCCGACCTCGCCGATCCGGCCCGCGCGTCCGACCGCGCACGCGGTCTCGCGGCGGTGGAAGCCCTGGCGATACGCGGGCGGATGGATGCCGAGCTGCTCGCCCGTCTCGCGAGCGTGCTCGATGCGCTCGAGATCAGCGTGCCCGTTCCGCTGTGGGATCTCGCCAGCCGGTCGCCGCAGCCCGCCGGCGGCCATCTTCCCGACACCGGCGTGCTCTCGCAGCTCGCGGACGCGTCCAAGACGAAGCAGTTCGGGCGGACCGTGCTGCTCGTCCTGCACGCCCTTGGGCCCAAAGGCGCGGACGGGGCGCACATGATCGCGCTCGCCGATTCGGTCAAGGCGCTCAAGCGCGCGGGGCTCGGAGCGGAGGCGCGTCAGCTCGCCGTGGAGGGCCTCTTCGCCGCCTGGCCGCGTCTGGTAAGCCAGTGATGACAGCGACGCGGAAAACTTTCTGGGCCCATGGGTATGCGCTTTGCGGCCCGATCCTCGGGATCAGGAGGAGGCGATGAGCGATGACAGGCGCCACATCGCCGCGTTTCTCGAGATGATGGCGGCCGAGAAAGGTGCGGCGGTCAACACGCTCGACGCCTACCGGCGCGATCTCGACGACTACCTCTCCTTCCTCGAGCGGTCGGAGGTGGGCCTCGTCGCGGCGCGCAAGGACACCATCGCGCGCTATCTGCGCGAGCTGTCGCAAAGCGGACTCAAGCCCGCGTCACGGGCGCGGCGGCTCTCGGCCGTGCGCCAGCTCTACAAATTCCTTGAAGCCGAAAGCGTCGTCGCCGAAAGCCCGGCAACGGGCGTTGCCGCGCCCACCAAGGCGCGCGCGCTGCCGAAGACGCTCTCCGTGGACGAGGTGGACCGGCTGATCGAAGGGGCGGCACGGGCGGCGGATGGACTTTCGGGGCGCGACCTCGTGCGCGCGGTGCGCCACCACTGCCTGCTCGAGATGCTCTATGCGACCGGCATGCGCGTCTCGGAGCTGATCTCGCTGCCGCGGAGCGTGCTCAAGGGCGATCCGCGGCTGCTCGGCATTCGCGGCAAGGGCGGACGCGAGCGGCTGGTGCCGCTCAACACGGGAGCCAGGGTCGCGCTCGCGCGTTACCTCGCACTCGGCTCGTCGCCCGAGGACGGCGTGTCGGCGATGGTGACGACGCGCTACCTCTTTCCGTCGCGCTCGGCGGAAGGGCACCTGACACGGCAGCGCTTCGCCCAGGACCTCAAGGAGACCGCGATCCGCGCCGGGCTCGACCCCGACCGCGTTTCGCCCCACGTGCTGCGCCATGCCTTCGCGAGCCACCTCCTGGACCGCGGCGCCGACCTGCGCTCGGTGCAGAGCCTCTTGGGACACGCCGACATCTCGACGACCGAGATCTACACGCACGTGCTCGAGGAGCGCCTGAAGCGCCTCGTCACGGAACACCATCCGCTGGCGAAAAAAAGTCCGTAATTCCAGGGCTGGGACGGCCCGCAGGCCCCGGCGTTTACGAACAGTCGCACCGGGGTTGCGGAAAACCCGGGAAGCGGGCAACGTGCCCGCGAATTCTGGGCTACGCTCCCCCCGAACGCCGCCTCGCTGACGGCGGCCCATGAGGCCCCATTTGGAAACCACCATGTCCGATCGCCCGGTTCCGGTGCGCACCTACCTCGATTTCGAGAAACCCATCGCCGAGCTCGAGAGCAAGGTCTCGGAGCTCAAGATCCTCGAAGGGGGAGAAGGCGTGCAGATCTCGGACGAGATCAAGAAGCTCGAGCAGAAGGCCAAGGCGGCGCTGGTCGACACCTACGCCAAGCTGACGCCCTGGCAGAAGACGCAGGTCGCGCGCCATCCGGAGCGCCCGCACTGCCTCGACTACGTGTCCGCCCTCATCGACGAGTTCACGCCGCTCGCGGGTGACCGCTACTTCTCCGAGGACGAAGCCGTGATGGGCGGGCTCGGCCGCTTCCGCGGGCGTCCCGTGATGGTGATCGGCCACGAGAAGGGCTCGGATACCGAAGGGCGCATTCGCCACAACTTCGGCATGGCGCGGCCGGAGGGCTATCGCAAGGCCGTGCGCCTCATGGAGCTGGCCGACAAGTTCAACCTGCCAGTCATCACGCTCGTCGATACGGCGGGTGCCTATCCCGGCATCGGCGCCGAGGAGCGCGGGCAGGCGGAAGCCATCGCGCGCTCGACCGACAAGTGTCTCGAGCTCGGCGTGCCGATCGTCGCCGTGGTGATCGGCGAGGGCGGGTCGGGCGGCGCTGTCGCCATCGCCACCGCCAACCGCATCCTCATGCTCGAGCATGCCATCTACACCGTCGCCTCGCCCGAGGCCGCCGCCTCCATCCTGTGGCGCGACTCGACCAAGGCCATCGACGCAGCGACCAACATGAAGATCACGGCGCAGGATCTCGACACGCTCGGCGTGATCGACGTCATCGTGCGCGAACCCGTGGGCGGGGCGCACCGGGACCGGGCCCTCGCCATCCAGACCGCCGGAGACGCCATCGCCAAGGCGCTCGCCGAATTCGACGGGAAATCGCCGGCCGAGATCCGGCGGCTGCGGCACGATCGGTTTCTCGCCATCGGCCGGCAGCTTTGAGGCAACACAGTGTGGCCGCAAGCGCGCCGCATTCGCTGGCCAGACTTGACAACCTCGATTCCGCACTGAAGAGATTGCGGAATCCGTAACGTTAGCGAAATCTTCAGGGTTGCGGTCCGATGGTCGTTCGTATGCGCCTGGGGGAATGCGTGTGCGTCTAAAAATCCTCGGTGAGAAATTCGCGTCTCGCTTGAAGCCCGCGCTCGGCGCAGGGCTCGCGAGCGTATTGCTCGCGGCCTGCAGCACCGTGCAGCTCATCATTCCCCCCGCAGAGCAGCCGCTCACCGCCGAGACCGTGGCCTTGCTCGGAAAGAAGGACATGGCCGCCGGTGCGCCGATCTTCGTGCGCATCTTCAAGGAAGAGTCCGAGCTCGAAGTCTGGAAGATGCGCGGCGACGGGCGCTTCTACCACTTCAAGACCTACCCCATCTGCAATTGGTCGGGCGATCTCGGGCCGAAGCAGGCGCAGGGCGACAAGCAGGCGCCGGAAGGCTTCTACTCGATCTCGCAAACGCAGATGAACCCCAACTCGAAGTACTATCTGGCCTTCAACCTCGGCTATCCCAACGCCTACGATCGCGCGTGGGGCCGCACGGGCGAAGCGCTGATGGTGCACGGCAAGTGCAAGTCCGCGGGCTGCTACGCCATGACGGACGCGCTCGCCGAGGAGATCTATGCGCTGGCGCGCGACGCCTTCCGCGGCGGGCAGACGAGCTTCGAGGTGCACGCGTTCCCGTTCCGCATGACGCAGGAAAAGCTCGACCGCTTCAAGAAGCACAAGTGGTACGCCTTCTGGCGGACGCTGAAGGAGGGCTACGACTTCTTCGAAGCGAACCGCGTGCCGCCGATCGTCGCCATCTGCGAGAAGCGCTACGTGGTGAATGCGGTGCTCTCGACCCCGCAGCAGATCGATCCTGCCGGGCGCTGCCCGCGCTTCCAGAGGCCGCAACTGCAAGCGTTCACGCCGGCCCCCGCCGAATGGCAGCTCGCCTCGGAGCGCATCACGGTGCTGGGGCCCAAGGCGCGTGATGCGTCGGAGGTCGCCACCTCGACCGCGCTTTCGCAGGATACCTATGCGTCGGCGCCTGTGGGGTCCAATCCGGACCTGCCGGCCGGCATCTCGGCTCTCGGCTTCAATCCATAGCGTTCGCGGTGGAGGACGCATGGGAAGCGCGCTGTTGCGGTTCGTCGCCTTCGCACTCCTCGCGGTCCTCATCGGCGCCGGCGTCTATGCGCTCGTGAGGCCGATCGAGGCCGAGCGGACGATGATCGGCTTCGATCGGCAGTGGCGCTCGTCATTCTCGAAAATGGGCCTGGCGCTGCCCGGTACGCCCGATCTCGCCAACCTCGACAAGCGGCTCGCCGCGAGCGGGCTCAAGGCCGGCGCTCCGATCCTGCTCCGCATCTTCAAGCGCGAGTTCGAGCTCGAGCTCTGGATGATGCGCGAAGGGCGCTTCCAGCTGTTCGCGACCTATCCCATCTGCAAATGGTCCGGCGAGCTCGGCCCCAAGATCAAGCAGGGCGACCGGCAGGCGCCGGAGGGTTTCTATACGGTCGACCGGCGCGCGCTCAATCCGAAGAGCGCCTGGCACCGCTCGTTCAACCTCGGCTTCCCCAACGCCTTCGACCGCGCGCACGAGCGCACGGGATCGCTGCTCATGGTGCATGGCGGGTGCGGCTCGATCGGCTGCTATGCCATGACCAATCCCGTCATCGACGAGATCTGGCGGCTGGTCACGGCGGCGCTCGACGCGGGTCAGGAGCGCTTCCAGGTGCAGGTGATGCCGTTCCGGATGACGGAAGCCAACCTCGCGCGGCACGCGGACTCGCGGCTCGCGGGGTTCTGGGGCGACCTCAAGCCCGGCACCGACCTGTTCGAAGCCAACCGCATCCCGCCGCGGGTCAGCGTCTGCGGCAAGCGCTACGCCTTCGCGGCCGGGGAAGCCGGCTATGCGGGAAGCGCGCCGATCAACGCCGAGTGCCCGCCCGGCAGCATGTCGGCCCCGGCGCCGCCCTGAGGCGAGTTTTCCACATTACCCACAGGTCCTGTGGCGCGACGGATGCGCCCTCAAGGCGGAATTACCGATAAGCAGACGGCGAGGTTTCCCGCCATGGCCGGCCGTGCTTTGAATAGGGCGGTCTCCCTTTCGGGTGGTAACGGCATGTCTGGCGTGCGGCCGGGATGGAAAAGCTGTTTGGCGCGGATGGCGGCGGGAGTTCTCCTGGCCGCCGTAGCCGTGTCCACGTCGACTTTGAGCGCGCGCGCGATTTCGATCGAGCTCAAGGACGCGTCCGCCGACCGCATCGAACGACAACGCGCTTTCGTCGAGGGCCGCATGCCGCTCGCGCGGACGCCGGACGTCGGACGGCTCCGCGATCGCCTCGCGGAGCTTGGCGTCAGGTCCGGTGCGCCGATGCTGATGCGCATCTTCAAGGACACGAGCGAGCTCGAGGTCTGGATCGAAAAGGGCGAGCGGTTCGAATTGTTCGCGACCTACCCGATCTGCCATTGGTCGGGCACGCTCGGTCCCAAGCTGCGTGAAGGCGACAAGCAGACGCCCGAGGGCTTCTACACGATCACCAGCCGCCAGATGCGCCAGCTCGGACGCTGGCCGACGGCGATCAACCTCGGCTTCCCCAATGCCTTCGACCGCGCGCGCCGGCGCGACGGCTCCTACATCCTCATGCATGGCGGCTGCTCGTCGGTCGGCTGCTTCGCGATGACGAACCCCGTCATCAACGAGATCTACGGGCTCATCAAAGCGGCGATCAAGGATGGGCAGCGGTACGTGCCGGTGCACGTGTTCCCGTTCCGGCTCACGGACGACGCGCTCGCGCAGCATGCGGCAAGCCCCTGGCATGGCTTCTGGACGTCGCTCGCGGCCGGCTATCAATCGTTCGAGCGCACGCGGCGGCCGCCGCGCATCGGCGTCTGCGAGGGCGAGTACCGGGTCGAGGATGCGCTCCCCAAGCAGGCGATCGCCGAGGACGTCTCGGACGACAAACGCAAGCGGGGGCGCTCGAGCACGGACTCGTTGCTGGGCGCTGTCTACACCGGCTGCCCGGCGCCGGTCGTCGTCACGGCCGAGGGCAAGGATCAGGCGAACGCCGAAGCGCCCCGCCGCACGCCTTAACCACCTAGAACTTCAGAACTTTGCCGTGCTCTTTTGGCCGCCTTGCCGCGCTTGGCAAGCGCGTGCGATACAGCAGTCCGAGTGCAGTCATCCGGGAGAGACGTCCTATGTGGCAGGCGATTACGAGCAAGGTCGAGGACGCCATGGAAACGGTGATTTTCGCGAGCCGGTGGCTGCTGGCACCGTTCTACCTGGGACTCGCCGTCTCGCTCGTGGTGCTGCTCATCAAGTTCGCGGGCGAGCTGTTCCATATCGCCACGCATGCGTTCACCGCGACCGAGAGCGAGGTCATCCTCGGCGTGCTGGCGCTGGTCGACCTCACCTTCACCGGCTCGCTGATCATCATCGTGATCTTCTCGGGCTACGAGAACTTCGTCTCGAAGATCGACCACAGCGGACACCGCGACTGGCCGGAGTGGATGGGGACCATCGACTTCTCAGGCCTCAAGCTCAAGCTGCTGTCGTCGATCGTCGCCATCTCGGCGATCCAGCTTCTGAAGCAGTTCATGTCGATCCAGAACGTGTCGGACCGGGAGATCATGTGGCTCGTCATCGTGCATGTGGTGTTCGTGGTTTCGAGCGTGCTGCTGGCGCTATCCGACCGCATTTCCGCGCACAGCAACGGTCACAGTGCCGCGCCTGATACGTCGAGCGCGGCCACCACGGAACCGACCAAGGCGGGGCACTGAACGGCACCGACCTAGGTTGGTATCTTGCAGCGAATGGTCGCTCAGGCGACGCGCTTCGGCTTGGGTTTGCGCTTGACCAGGAAGGGCAACAGCGCCTCCTGCGGGCGGGCGGCGCTGAAGAGGAAGCCCTGACCCTGCTCGCAACCGATCGCGCGCAGGCAGGCAAGCTCCTCGTCAGTCTCGATGCCCTCGGCCGTGGTGGTCTTGCCGAGCGTCTCGCCGAGGCCGACGATGGCGCGCACGACGGCCTGCTTCTCGACGTTGCTGGCGATGCCCTGCACGAACGAGCGGTCGATCTTGATCTTGTCGAAGGGGAAGCTGCAAAGGTAGCCCAGCGACGAGTAGCCGGTGCCAAAGTCGTCCATGGCAATGCGGGCGCCGAGCTTGCGCAGCTCGGCCAGCGTGTCGAGCACCTGGTTGGTACGGTCGAGGAACAGCGATTCCGTGATCTCGAGCTCAAGCCGGCCGGGCGCGAGCCCGGTGCTTTCCAGCGCGTCACGAACAATGCCCTGCACATTGCCGCAGCGGAACTGCAGCGGCGAGAGGTTGACGGCGACGCGCACCTCCTGCGGCCACGACGTCGCGTCCCGACAGGCGCGGCGCAATACAAAGTCGCCGAGCGCCCAGATGAGGCCGGCCTCCTCGGCGATGGGAATGAACTCCGCGGGCGAGACAAAGCCGCGCTCGTGATGGGCCCAGCGGACCAGCGCCTCGGCGCCGACGATGCGGCCGTTGGAGAGAGAGACCAGCGGCTGGTAGTAGACATCGAGCCCGCCGACCTCGATTGCGGCACGCAGATCCTGCTCGAGCCGGCGGCGCTCCTGGGCGCGCGCGTTCATCTCGGGCTCGAAGTAGCGGAACGCACCCTTGCCGCGCAGCTTGACCTGCGACAGCGCCAGGTTGGCGTTCTTCAACAGCTTGCCCGCCTCCTCGCCGTCGCCCGGCGCGATGGCGATGCCGATGCTGGACCCGACCGAGACCATCTGGCCCTGGATCTTGAACGGGACGGCGATCACATCGATCAGGCGTTGCGCGACCGTGCTCACCTCCTCGGGGTCCGACACGCCCTGCAAAACAACGCCGAACTCGTCGCCGCCCACGCGCCCCGCCTTGGCCTCGGCACGCAGCGTCTTCTCGATGCGGCGCGCGACGGCCTGCAGCAGGAGATCGCCGGCGGCGGGGCCCATGGTCTCGTTGACGGACTTGAAGTTGTCGAGGCCGATGCAGAGCGAGGCGCCGAGGCCGCCCTTGGCCTTGACGGCCTCAAGCATCTCCCCGGCATGGGCGAGGTGGGCCGTGCGGTTGGCGAGCCCGGTCAGCGAGTCGTGATGGGCGAGATAGGCGACCTGAGCCTCCGCGCGGCGACGCTCGGTGATGTCGACGGCGGCGACAAGAACGGCGGGCGCGCGCTCGTGCACGACGGCCTGCTGGAAGATCGCGACCTCGATGGCCGTGCCGTCGCGCTTCAGATGATCCCAGACGTGGTCGGCCAGGATGCCGGGCGCGGGGCCGTAAAGATCGTCGATGCGATCATGATCGGCCTCGAGGTGCAGGCAGCGGACCGATTGCCCGATCAGCTCCGTGCCGAGGTATCCATAGTGATTGCGCGCGGCGGCGTTGGCCGAAAGGATGGTCTTGCCGGTTGCGGCGACGACGTACATCGGCACGGGGTTGGCCTCGAACAGGAGGCGGAACGAAGCCTCGCGCTCCTTGAGCTCGGTGATGTCGACGCGCAGGCCGATGACGCCGCCGTCGCTCGTGCGCCGCTCCTCGATCAGGATGCAGCGCCCGTCAGCGAGCCACTGCTCGTGACGCTCGCCGGGCATCATCATCTTCTCGAGACGCTCGGCGATCCAATCTTCCTCGCGTCCTTTGGCGGCCGGGTAGTCACCGCGCATGACACCGATGCGCAGCGTCTCGGCGAGCCTTCTTCCCTCTTTGAAGAGGTCGGCGGAGCGGTGGTAGATCTTGGCGTACTGCTCGTTCCAGAGCACGTAGCGGCCGGCGGAATCGAGGAACACTATTCCTTGCGGGAGGATCTCGATCGCCTCGCGCAGGCGTGCGTTGGCCGTGCGGGCCGCCTCGACGGCGGTGCGCGCAACGCCCAGCGCCTGCTCGAGCTCGGAGATCTGGGCCGCCGCGTCGGCGCCATGGCGGGCGGCGGCATCTCCGCTCAGCACTTTGAGCGCCGCGCGCAAGGGGCGCCGGCCGGCGGGAGTGAGCCGCTTCTCGAATCTCCGCCGCTTCATCGCTCGTCTGCCCCGCTTGCCCGTGCTCCTTCCCGGCATATTGGAGCCAGGTGATTAACGGCAGCTTTCATCCTTTGCCGGATTGTTCATCTCGAACGCCTTGAAACTCATAGATAAATGCCTATTCTTTCGGCACCTGCATGTGGCGAACCGGGGCGGCGGGTCATGCTTGATAAAGGACTGACTCACAATTGATCCGTGACAATGGTTCAGACCTCGCTTTCGTCGCGCCGGGCCACATCAACGCCAAATCCGGCCGGCCATCTGCTCGATCGCAGTGCAGCAATGCGCCGTCGCGGCAACGGCGGTTTATGGTTAGCAAACCGTTGAGAGCGCGACACCGTGGGGACGATGGCGGCATCTGACCGACACTTTCCGATCCTCGTTGTCGGCGCCACGGGCGCCTTTGGACAGCGCATCGCGGAGCTTCTGGCATGCGGCGGCCCTGCAATCGAGCTGGTGGTTGCCGGGCGAACCCGCGACGCGCTCGACGCACAGGCGGCTCGATTGTCGCCGTCCTTCGGACATCCCGTGCGCGTGGCCGTGCTCGACGCCAACCTGGCGACTGCGGCCGACCTCGAGAGCCTCGGGGTGCGGCTGGTGATCAACGCGTCGGGACCGTATCAGGCCGGACGCACCCGCCTTGCCGAGGCCGCCATCGCGGCAGGATGCCACTACATCGACCTCGCCGACTCGCGGGCGTTCGTCGCGGGCTTTGGTGCGCTCGATCACGCCGCGCGCGCCGCGGACGTGCTCGCGGTCACAGGCGCGAGCTCTGTGCCGGGGCTCTCGTCCGCCGTCGTCGCCGCGCTTCGAGGCGGGTTCGAGACGATCGACCTGATCGACATCGCGATCTCGCCCGGCAACGCCTTCGATCCGGGCGTGGCGACGGTGGCGTCCGTGCTCGGTGGTGTCGGACTGCCGATGCGGATGCTCATCGACTGGCAGTGGCGCACGGTGCACGGCTGGCAGGGCCTCGCGCGCGGCTCGTTCGGCAGCGCCGGGCGGCGCTGGCTCGGCTACGTCGACGTGCCGGACCTCGAACTCTTCGCGCGCGAGGATGCGCGACTTGGAACCGTGCGGTTCCGGGCCGGGCTCGAAGTGTCCGCGTTTCACCTTGGTCTGTGGGCCGCCTCGTGGCTCGTGCGCGCGGGGCTGGTCGGAAGTCTCGCGCCGCTTGCGCCGCGCCTGCTCGCGATCAAGCGAAAGCTGTCGCGGCTCGGAAGCGATCGAGGTGGCATGCTCGTCGAAATGCGCGGGCGCGATGCGGAGGGACGATCGAAGACCGTGCGGTGGCTGCTCGAGGCCGGATCGGGGCACGGGCCTTACGTGCCCGCGCTGGCCTCGGTCGCACTGGCCAAGCGGCTCGCCTCCGGCGTCGAGACGCGGCGCGGTGCCATGGCCTGCTTCGGCCTCGTCAGCCTGGAGGACATCCTCGCCGAGGCTGAGGGGCTCGACATCTCCTGCACCGTCTCATAGCAAACCCGCCGGTTGCCCGGCGGATGGCTCATCTTGAAGCGCATTATTTACGCCCTTGAGGCGGCCATCCAGGGGCTGTTCGTGAGACGTTGGCATGTGTGGCCCTGGATGGCCGGGTCAAGCCCGGCCATGGAGTAAAAAAAAGCGATCATCAAACTGGATGAACACTCTAGAGTCTTAGCTGCGGACTAGGTGCGCCAGGGGTGCTCGGGGAGGTCGGAGACGCCGACGGGCTTCACGCCGGCGGAGGCGACGCGGTGATCGTTCTCGACGGAGCTGCCCGATACGCCGATGGCGCCGATGAGCACGCCGTCCTTATCGACGATCGGCAGGCCGCCCGGGAAGGTGATCAGCCCATCGTTGGAGTGCTCAATGCCGAAGAGCGGGCCGCCCGGCTGCGAGAGCTTGCCGATCTGCCCGGTCGGCATGCCGAAGAACACGGCCGTCTTCGCCTTCTTGATGGCGATGTCGATGGAGCCCACCCACGCGCCGTCCATGCGGAAGAACGCCTTCAGGTCGGCGCCGCTGTCGACGACGGCGATGCACATCTTGGTCTTCGTCTTTTCGGCCTCTTTGCGGGCGGCCTCGATGATCTTCTTGGCGTCGTCGATCGTGACATGCATGGAATTCTTCCTCCGGCTTGGCGCAATTGGCGCGGTGCCGGATATCGCGTTGCTAACCAATGTTTTCAATAGCCGGCGGCGCCCTCTCCCGCGAAGCGCGCGAAGTCGGCCGCATTGCCGCGGAAAACGTTGAGATCCAGGTCGCCTTTGACGCCGGGGCGCCGGCCGCGATTGTGGTACTGCCAGACGACCCACTCCCGGGTACGGTAGCGCGGCGGCAGGACGAGGCTGCGCGCCCAGAACCTCTCCGCGGCCAAGCCTGCTCCCTCCAGCATCACGCTGTCGAACTCGCTCGTGGTGTAGATGAGAGGACGGCGCCCATAGTGCCGCTCGAGCTGGTCCAGGAAATCATCGAGCAGGGCGGCGTGATCGCTTGGCGTCGGTGTCGCGGCACATGGACCCATGTCCTCGGCGTCCACGACATGGGGCAGCGCGCCGGGCTCCTTGGGGACGGCGGCGATGAAGTTTTGCGCCTGCTCGGCCACGGGGCGGCACAGCCGGAAAAAGTGATAGGCCCCGCGCGGTATGCCGACGCGTTTCGCCTCGCTCCAGTTGCGGGCGAAGCTCTTGTCGCGGAAGGTCGAGCCCTCGGTGGCCTTGATGTAGGCGAAAGCCACTCCGCTCGTGGCGAGCTGGTCCCAGTCGATCACACCCTGGTGGTTCGAGACGTCGATGCCGACGACGGGATACCACAGCGGCGCCAGCTCGACGTGAGGATAGGCGAGCGGGGCCGCGACGACTGCCGCCACCGCAAGCCCCGCGCAGACGGAGAGGGCTTTCAACACGTCCTATTTGTCGTCCGGCGCGGCGTCGCTCCTGAGCCTATAGAGACCCGACAGCAGAGCCTCGAGGCCGCCCGCGCCGGCTCCAGCATGCAGATCGATGCGGCCCACCTTCTCGACCAGCTTCTCGAGCGCCTCAAGCTCCTTCAGGCGCAGGAGCAAGGGATTGTCCTGCATCAGCTTCGACGTGTTGAGCAGCGAGCGGGTCGCGGCCGTCTCCTCCTGGCGGCGGATGAGGTTGGCCTTGGCGATGCGCTCGGCCTCGACCACCTTGTTCAGGAGATCGCGCACGTCGCCCGGAAGGATGATGTCCTTCAGGCCGATCTCGCCGATCTCCGCGCCGAGCTCGGCGGCACGCTCGGTCACATAGGCACGCACCTCGCGATCGATGGTGTCGCGCGCGGCCAGGATGTCGTCCAGCGTGCGTGCGGCCACGGCCTCGCGGATCGCGAACTGTATCAGGCGGTAGAGAGTGGTGTTGACGTCGCTCGACGCGGCGGCCGCCTTCTCAGGATCGACGACGCGCGCGAAGGCGGTCAGCGTCACACGGATGCCGACGCGGTCCTTGGTCAGGATCTCCTGCGCCGTCACCTCGAGGGGCTGCGGCCGCAAATCCATCTTGGCGACGCGGATCGTGCGGCCGACCGCCCAGAACGCATGGCGACCGGGGCGCAGGCGCTCGGTGAAGACGCCGTCGACGTAGAGGAGGCCCGCCTCGTGCGCCTCGACGACGGTCGAGGCCAGCGCGCCGCCGGCGCGCGCGGGATCGAGCTTATCGAGGTGGCGCTTGTCGACGCGCAGTTGAGCGGACGTATCCACGGCCTCGACGTCGATCTTCGTCAGCGTCTTCCAGAAGGCGCGTGTCGTATTCGGCAGCACGAGGTGCTTCGGCTCGCCGTCCATGGAGACGATGGCAACCTCGTTCGGGCCCGCCTGCACGATGGCGAAATGCTCGTCCGCAAGATCGGGATCGACCTTGGCCAGCAGCAACGCCTTCTCGGGCGCGATCTCGGCGCGGAGAATCTTGACGATCTCGATGTCGAGCTGACGGAACGGATCGAACTCCGTGAAGCGGCCGGGCGGCAGCAGCTTACGGAAGCGGCCGTCGCGTCGCAGAATGCCGCGCTCGTCGTCCTTGACGATGGCCGTGGTCCAAAAGCTGAGGCGCGACATTCGAAATACTCCAGGATACGCACGTGCCAGCAGAGGTGCCGGTCTACGAATTGGATGGCAACAGAGACAGTGAATTCAGTTTCGTTCGTTACTCGTATCGTCCGGCCGGGTAGAGGTCGCCGGCCGCCACGCCACGACGATGACACGGGCCCTCGCTTGAGCCTCGCGTCGCGGCCTTGCGCCACCCGCAGGAGCGCACCTGCCCGAAGGTCGGCACGCTCGAAACGGACGGCTCCGGCTTTGCCCGCGAGGCGGTATCCGCGAGGGCGCGGAGCGCATCGGCGCTTGCCTTCCGCCCTGCCCCTCGGCCGAAGCTTCGAAGCAGAACATGGGCCGGAGCAACGACCGGCTACCCAGATGAGATCGCTTGGAGGCGATTGGCGCGGGATTCGAACCCACCACAGCAAGATTAATAGTCTTGTGCTCTACCCACTGAGCTAGCCTTTGGAGAAGCCTAGGAGAATCGAACTCCCGACCTCCCGGCGAACCGGGCGCTCTACCACTGAGCTAGGGCCTCGTTTGCACCTGATAAGACGCGGAACACGCCGCCGCAGAGCGGTGCGCGCCAGCCAGGACTCAGCGAGCCCGGACACAAGGCGCCAGACCAGGAACCGCCGAGTAAACAGTGGATTGGGGCGAAATTCCATTCCGCGCGCGCCGTGACCTTCATTCATCGTTACGCGGAAGCCACCCTCGCCCGACAACATTAGGCAGTCTCCGGAGCAAGCGTTGCACACGGTGCCGGGGGAGGGTACCGGAGGCAGGAGGGTCCCCGAGGGAACTGCGGACCCAAACTTGCCTCTGCACAGTCAAGGCTCGGATACGAGGGCCAGCGCGGGATTGCCCATGTCGAGATTGAGCCTGCCGCTCAGCAAGCTGAAAGCGCGTTACGACGTCGTGGTCGTAGGTTCGGGCTACGGCGGGGGCGTAACCGCGTCGCGGCTTTCGCGCGCCGGCAAGCGTGTCGCCGTGCTCGAGCGCGGGCGCGAGATCGAGACCGGCGCCTTTCCGCAGAAGTTCGGCGAGCTGAAGAACGAATTCCAGGTGACGGGCCAGAGCTTCCGCACCGGCTCCGAGCAGGCCATCTACGACGTGCGCCTCGGACGTGACATGCACGTGCTGGTCGCGTGCGGCCTCGGCGGCGGGTCGCTCGTCAATGCGGGCGTGTCGCTCGTCCCCGACCGGCGCGTGTTCGCGGACGAGGCGTGGCCAGGGCAGGTGGCGCAAGACGGCACGCTCGAGGAAGGCTACCGGCGGGCCGAGCAGTGGCTCCGGCCAGCCTCCGATCCGCGCGCGAAGGAGATGACGAAATACGGCGTGCTTGAGCGGGCGGGCGAGGGGATCGGCGGCGACCTGGTGGCGCCGCGCATCGCGGTGAGCTTCGAGGATACGGTCAACCCGGCGGGCGTCGCACAGAAGGCGTGCACGCGTTGCGGCGACTGCTGCGCGGGCTGCAACGTCGGCGCCAAGAACACGGTGGCGATGACCTACCTTCCCGACGCCGTGCGCCATGGCGCGGAGCTGTTCACGGGGCTCAAGGTCGACATGGTGCGGAAGGGCGCAGACGGCGTGTGGAAGGTCCGCGCGCGCGTGATCGGCCCGGAGCGCGGGGCCGCGAGCGAATTCGAAATCGAGGCGGCCGTGGTGGTGCTCGCCGCGGGCACGCTCGGCTCGACCGAGATCCTGCTCCGCTCGCGCGACGCGGATCTCGCCGTCTCCGACCGGCTCGGGGCGCGCTTCTCCGCCAATGGCGACATCATCGCCTTCGGCTACGGCGCCAAGGCCGTCGTCAACGCCATCGGCGTCGGGCATCCCGCAAAGGTGGACGGGATCGAGGTCGGCGCCGCCGTCTCGGCGCAGATCGAGTTCCGCGATCCATCGAGCCTCGCCAACGAGCTCAACGTGCAGGAAGGGGCGCTGCCGTCCGCCTTCGCCTCCGTACTGCCGGTGATGTTCATTCCCAACGGGCGCCTGCTCGGCGCGCTCTCGAGCCTCGTCAACGGCGTCTACAAGGGGCCGTTCGCACATCTGCAGACGTTCTTCGCCGTGTCGCACGACAGCGCGTCAGGCCGCTTCTCGCTCGACGACGATCAGATGACGCTGGCGTGGGAGAACGCCAAGGACGAGCCGGTGTACGCCAGGCTCGACGCGATCCTGTCGCGGCTCGTCGCGGCGGGCGGCGGCACGTATGTCAAGAACCCGCTGGCCGGCACCGTCATGGGCCACCAGCCGGCAACCGCGCATCCGCTGGGCGGCTGCGGCATGGGGCGTGACCGCCACGACGGCGTGGTCGACCACAAGTGCCGCGTGTTCTCGGGGGCGGCAGGCGCGGGCGACACGGACGTGCACGAGGGGCTCTACGTGATCGACGGCGCAGTGATCCCGCGCTCGCTCGGCGTCAATCCGCTGCTCACCATCGCGGCGCTTGCCGAGCGCGCGATGCTGCACTTTGCGCAGGATCGCGGTTTGCGCTACACGACGGCATCCGTTTCGCCTGCTGAAGCGGCCGCGTAGCTTTCGTTCCCGCGCCCAGCGCGCGCAGCCCAGAACCGTCCATGCGCATCGAATACCATCGCACGCTGATCGCCGACCGCGTGCGCAACCAGGCCCTTCATGACGCTCTGCGCCGCGTCATCACGCCCGGCGTGACGACGGTCGCGGACATCGGCGCGGGGACGGGGCTGATCGGCCTCATGGCGGCCAAGCTCGGCGCGCGCGAGGTGACCCTCTACGAGGCGGCCGAGGTGGTAGCGGTGGCCGAGGATGCGATCCGCACCAACGGCGCGACGGTGTGCGAGGTCATCCCGTGCCACTCGACCGAGATGGAAGACCCGCCGCGCGTCGATGTGGTCGTGTCGGAGACGCTCGGCAACTACGCGCTCGAGGAGAACATCATCGACACGCTGGTGGACGCGCGCCTGCGCCACTTGAAGGACGGCGGCGTCATCATTCCGGCGCGCATCCACCAATTCGTGGTGCCGGTGATCTCCGACCGCTTCCACCGCGAGCTCACGGTGTGGGACGGCGTGGGCTTCGATCTCGATCTTTCGGCGGCGCGCGCGATGAGCCTCAACAACGTCTATGTGCGGAGCTTTGCGGCGGACGATCTCCTCGACCGGGGCAAAGCGGCGAAAGAGTGGGACACGGTCACGCTCGGCTCGGACGCGAACAGCGAACGCGAGGGCGAGGTGTCGTGGACGCTCGCCTCTCCGCACACGGTCTACGGCTTTGCCACCTGGTGGGAGGCCGAGCTCGTCCCTGGCGTCACGCTCTCGACGGCGCCCGACGCGCCGCGCACGCACTGGGAGCAGCTCTACTTTCCGCTCGAGACGCCGATGGCACTCGAGGCGGGCGAAAGCGTGCTCGCCGCGCTCTCCTCGCGCTCGTCGGAGGAGTTGGGCACGCATCTCGCATGGGGCGCCGTGCACTTCGACCGCGACGGCGCGTCGAAAGCGCGCCAATCCATGGACCTCGACAAGGGCTGGATTCCTTAAGCGCTGCCTTGCTCAGCTCAGTGCGCGTGAGGCGCCGTGCGGAGGAACGCGAGTTGCCCACTCTCGACGTATCTGGGCACCGGCCTTCGCCGGTGTGACGTGAATTTGCCTGGAAGACCGAGCACCAAACTCGACGTCATCCCGGCGGAGGCCGGGATCCAGATACGGCGATGATTTTATGCGAGATAACGTGCCGCAAGCGGGGCAGGGGTGTGCGTCAGACGCTGCCGGCGGCGTTCGGTGTCGGGCTGGTGTCGTTGGCGGGAGCGAAGGTGAAGGCAACGGAGGCCGGATCGTAGCCGCCGACGCTCGCGGCGATTTGCCGGCGCGAGGCGATGGGGCGGGTCAGGATCAACTCGGCGCGCGGATCGAAGAGGCGCACGAACTGGGTGATGCGCGGCGCGATCTCGTTGCGGAAGCGCGAGCCGTTGAAGATGCCGTAGTGCCCGACCTCGGGGCATTCGATGTGAAGCTTGCGCTCAGGCGCGAGCCCCGTACAGAGATCCTGGGCGGCACGGCACTGGCCGAGCCCCGTGATGTCGTCCTTCTCGCCCTCGATGGTCATCAACGCCGCGCGGCGGATGCGACCCGGATCAACGCGCCGGCCGCCATGCATCATCACGCCCCTGGGGAGCGCGTGCTGCACGAAAACCTGGTCGATGGTCTCAAGGTAGAACTCGGCAGTCATGTCCATCACCGCCAGGTACTCGTCATAGAAAGCGCGGTGCTTCTCGGCCGAGTCGCCGTCACCACGCACGAGGTGCCGGAACAGATCCTTGTGCGCCTTCGTGTGACGGTCCAGGTTCATGGACATGAAGCCCGAAAGCTGCAGGAAGCCCGGATAGACCTCGCGTCCGAGACCCGGATAGGGCCAGGGGACGCTGGTGATGACGTGACGGGCGAACCAATCGCTGCCGCGCGTGGTGGCGACGTCGTTGACGGCGGTGGGGCTCACGCGCGTATCGATCGGCCCGCCGGCGAGGATCATGCTCAGCGGCGCGTTCGGGTCGCCGTCCTCCTCCATGAGGGAAACAGCGGCGAGTGCCGGCACGGCGGACTGGCAGACGGCGAAAACGTGAGCATCGCCACGCAGCTCCGTGAGCATCCCCCGGACATACTCGATGTAGTCGTCGAGGCCGAAGCGGCCGGCGCCGAGCGGCACCGCGCGCGCATCCTGCCAGTCGGTGATGTAGACCTCGTGGTGCGGAAGCAGGGTCTCGACGGTGCCGCGGAGCAGCGTCGCGAAGTGACCCGACATCGGTGCGATGAGAAGAATGCGCGGATCGGCAGCGCGCTGCGCCGCCGGCATGTCACGCCGGAAATGGACGAGGCGGCAAAAAGGGCGTTCCCAAACGACCTCCTCTCCGACCGCGACCGTGCGGCTTCCGATGCGCGTCGTCGAAATTCCGAAGTCCGGCTTGCCGTAGCGGCGCGTCGTGCGCTCGAACACCTCGCAGGCGGCGGCGGCGTGGCGTCCGATGGCCGTGCTCGAGAGAGGATTGAAGGGATTGTCGAGCGCGTAGCGCATGGACTGCGCGAACGCGCGGGCCGGCTTCAGCGCCGCGTGGCTCATCTCGTACCAATGATAAAGCACGATGGTCGCTCCGGTCTCGTGCAGCCGACGGATCGGCTGCTGCCTCGTCCTCTCCGTAGATAACGCGTGCGCGGGAGCCTGCGTAAGAACGGGAGCGCGGCCAAAAGCCGCCAGACCTCGTGTTGTCGGCTTTTTAGTTCTCCCCCGTGGCCAGAATGCACTGATTCGTGGCTAAAGCTAACCCGATGCTCCGCCCGAGGACGGAGCGTCGATGGCCTTGGCGATGGCATCGGCGAGCGCGTTCGCGTCAACGCTGTGCGGGAAGTGCTGCAGGTAGGCGCCGTCCTTGTCCATGAGATACATGAAGGAGCTGTGGTCGACGTTGTACTCGGTGGGCTTGTCCGGGTCCGGCACCTTCGTGGCGTAGACGCGATAGGCCTTCAAGACAGCGGCGACCTCCTCGGGCGATCCCGAGAGGCCAACGATGCGCTTGTCGAAGCTCGCCGCATACCTACCCAGAAGCTCGGGCGTGTCGCGCTCGGGATCGACAGTGATGAAGACGGTGTTCATGCCTTCTGCCTTGTCGCCGAGCCTGGCCAACGCCGCCGCGATCACCTGCAGGCCGGCCGGGCAAACGTCCGGGCAATTGGTGAAGCCGAAGTAGACGAGCAGCGGCTTGCCGGCGAAGTCCTGGTCCGTGACGCGCCGGCCGGCGCCGTCGACGAGGCTGAACGGGCCACCGATCAGCGCCCTGCCGCTCGATTGCGAGGTGGGGGTCGTGGAGGGAAGCGTGAGCAGGAGCAGTGCGCTCGCGATGCCCGCCGCGAGGCCGAGCAGCAGTGCGACGAGCAGCGTTCTCCGCGTGGCGCCCGTGGGCGGCGGGGTGGCAGGTGTTTTCGGACTTGTGGTCATGGCGTCTCGCCTGCTTGGTTCCGGCACGTTGGTTCCGGCACGCTGGTTCCGGCACGCTGGTTCCGGCACGCTGGTTCCGGCGCGGGCGCTTCCGGCCGGCCGCGCCCTGTCTCCTATCTGGATCAAGCAACCCCTGCTTGCAAGCTGTGCTAAGGTTGCGCGGTCGGATCCAAGTCGAAACCAGAGAGCAGCGTCACCGTGGCAGGACAGCTGGCAAGAGCCTTCGAATCCAAGCTCAGCTTCAGCGGCGACAGCCAGCTCAGGCTACAGACGATCGTGCGCCTGAGATGGCTCGGCGTGCTCGGGCAGATTTTCGTTCTCTCTCTCGTCTACTTCTGGTTTCGCTTCGATCTGCCGATCGGGCCCTGCCTTACGATCATCGCCGTGTCGGCGTGGGTCAACGTGTTCCTCGCCATCTACTATCCGGCGCGGCACCGCATCTCCGTCGCTTTCGCGACGGCGCTGCTCTCCTACGACATCATTCAGCTTGCTTCGCTCCTCTATCTCACGGGCGGGATCGACAATCCGTTCACCATGCTGATCCTGGCACCCGTCACGGTGTCGGCCGCGACGCTGCCGCTCGCCTACACGATCGGGCTCGCACTGCTCGCGCTCGCCTGCACGACGTTGCTCGCATTCTTCGCCATGCCGCTGCCGTGGTACGTCGATCCGCCGCTCGCGCTGCCGTTCCTCTACAAGATCGGTATCCTGTCGGCGGTGGCCGCCTCGATGCCGTTCCTCGCGCTCTACGTCTGGCGCCTCACGCAGGAGGGGCGCGAGATGTCGACGGCGCTCACCGCAACGGAGGTGGTGCTCGCGCGCGAGCAGAAGCTGCATGCGCTCGACGGTCTCGCCGCCGCGGCCGCGCACGAGCTCGGAACGCCGCTCTCCACGATCACGCTCGTCACCAACGAGCTCGCGCGGCAGCTCAAGGCCGATGACCCGCACCGCGACGACATCCTTCTCCTGCGCAGCCAGGCCCAGCGATGCCGCGAGATCCTGCAGAAGCTCACGAGCCGACCGCCGGACGAGGACCCCCTGCACGCGAGCCTCACGGTCAAGGAGCTGATGCACGACGCGGCGGCACCCTATCTGGACGGACGCGCCTCGATCGGCATACGTGCCGCGCCGTCGGCCTCGGCGACGGGCCCGGACGCGCGGCAACCCGTGGGCTTCCGTCGCCCGGGCGTCATCTATGGACTCGGCAACATCATCGAAAATGCGTCGGACTACGCGGAGCGCCGCGTCGAGGTCAGTGCCGAATGGGACGGGCAGACGGTGGTGGTCACGGTCGCCGACGACGGACCGGGCTTCAAGCCGGACGTGATCGACAGCGTGGGCGAGCCCTACGTCACCACACGATCGGCCGGGCGCAAGGAGCGCAAGAGCGGCGGCAAGGTGGCAGGGCTCGGGCTTGGCTTCTTCATCGCCAAGACGCTCCTCGAGCGGAGCGGCGCGCGCCTCCTCCTCGGCAACCGCGAAGCCCCCGCACGCGGCGCGGTCGTCCGCATCGTCTGGCCGAGGAGCGCCTTCGAGGCCAAGGTTTCGACGGAGGAGGGCCAGCTTCCGCGGCCGTCCCGGAGGCTTGGGCCACCCGGCCCGGGTGACCCTATTTCCGATGCGATTTAAAGGCTCTAGATCGCACTGCTCGCTGCACGTGCGAAACAACCCGGCATTCAGCGGCCAGCATTCACCTTAATTCCTGCCCCTCTTCGACTTATTCATCATCCCTCTTCTTGCATCTCTCCTTTGCGAACCGGCCCCGTCTATTATACATCCCATGAATTGGGAGGTACGACGCGGTGACTGAAGACCTATCATTTCAAAAAGACGAACTGCCCGAGGATCGCTCCCTCATCATTGTCGACGACGACCGCCCGTTCCTCCAGCGTCTGGCCCGGGCCATGGAGCTGCGCGGTTTCGAAGTTCGCAGCGCCCATTCGATCGCCGAAGGCATCGACCTGATCAAGGCACATGCGCCTGCCTTCGCGGTGGTCGACATGCGGCTCGAGGACGGCAACGGGCTCGATGTGATCGCGGAGCTCACCCGTGCGCGGCCAGACTCGCGCGTCATCGTGCTCACGGGCTACGGCAACATCGCAACCGCCGTCTCGGCCGTGAAGCTCGGCGCCGTCGACTACCTCGCCAAGCCCGCGGACGCCGACGACGTGACCGATGCGCTGCTCGCTCCGCACAACGCCAAGGCCGCGCCGCCGGAAAACCCGATGTCGGCCGACCGCGTGCGTTGGGAGCACATCCAGCGCGTCTACGAGCTTTGCAACCGCAATGTCTCCGAGACGGCGCGCCGCCTCAACATGCACCGGCGCACGCTGCAGCGCATTCTCGCCAAGCGCGCCCCGAAGTAGGCCGAACCGCCAGTCCGAATTTGCCCTCTAACCTCATGGCCGCCTCGGAGGGCGGCCATGAGGTTAGGGGGCAACTTGTTTAAACGTTGGCGTGCTTAGCGCTGGATGGCCGGGTGTCGATGCGAGCATCGCTTCGCGATGACCCCGGCCACGGAGTGAGAGGGGTGAGGCGGCGCGACTACGAATCCCCGACGCCGAGGCCCACGGAGGCGGGGAGCGTCGGGTCGAGCAGGATCGAGAGTCGGGAGGAGGACGCGCGCGCGATGCGCAGCGTCATCGCCTTGCGCCGAGGCGCCGGCAAGCGGAACTCGGGCGCCGCCCGGACGATCTCCCCGCCGTAGCGATCGGCGATCATGAGGCCGGCCTCCCCGGGCAGGATCTCGCGCGGGAAGTCCGGGCCCACGGCGAAGAACAGGCGATCGCAGAACTCCCTGTATTCCGGCCATTTCTGGTCGGTGCGAAAGTCCTCCAGGCAGGATTTGATCTCGACGATCCAGAGCGCGCCGTCAGGGGCGAGCCCGACGACGTCGGCGCGTCTCCCGTTCGGGAGCGGCAGCTCGCTGATCGCCGTTAACCCATGGGCCGCCAGCAGCCGCACCACGCCGCGGCAGACCTCGCGCGCGGCCGGCGACTGGGGGCCGCCGAGGGATGGCGGTGGCGGGGCAGTTCGGTTAACTTCGTTGTCCACATGGTCCTCGAAGTCGGTCATGGATCTGCCATTAGAGCATTGAAAACTGCCATCAGACGGCCGCGATGTGACCAAAGTCCGCTCGCCACGCTCGCCCTGTTTCCTCGCGTTTCGACCTCTCCTGGCGTGCTATCCGCTGCCGGACGTTTCGCCCACGTTTCAACGACCTCGTGAGACAGCCCTCGCATGTTTTTCAAACGCCTGACCAAAGACAAGTCCGGTGCCAAACCCGCGTTGCCCCAAGGCGCAATGTCCGACAAGGACGCGCCGGTCATCGAGGCCAAGGTCGGCGTCCAACCGCTACCGGCCACTGACCTGAGGCGCAGCGTCGAAGCGAAGCAACTCGGCTACAAGACCACCGCCGACCTCGAGTCGGCGAAGGGGCTCGCGGGCCATGACCGCGCCGTCGCGGCGATCGACTTCGGCCTCAGCATGAAGGCGCGCGACTTCAACATCTTCGTGGTCGGGCCGCCGTCCTCTGGCCGAAGTGCTGCCGTGCGCGCGCATCTTGCCAAAATCGCGGCCGCATCTCAAACGCCATCGGATTGGGTCTACGTCACCAACTTCGCGGATCCCAACCGCCCGCGTGCGCTCTCGCTGCCGGCCGGCCGGGCGCCGGCTCTCGCGCAAGGCATGGCGGCCGCACTTGGCGAGCTCGCCGCGGCATTGCCCGCCGCGTTCGGCTCGGATGACTACCGCGCGCGCCGGCGTGCCATCGAGGAGGAATACCGCGCCACGCAGGACGACGCCGTCGACGGCGTGCACGCGCGCGCCGCGCAACAGAACATCGCCGTGCTGCGCACGCCGCTCGGCTTCGGCATGGCGCCGATGCATGACGGCAAGGTGGTGCGGGCCGAGGTGTTCAGCCAGCTCCCCGAAGCCATGCGCCGTGACGTGGAGCATCGCATCGCCGCGCTGCAGACGGAGCTCGAGGCCATCCTCGCCAACGCGCCCAAGGCCGAGAAGCACCGGCGCCAGCAGATCACGCGGCTCAATGCGGACGCAACGCGGCACCTGATCGAGGCGGCGCTCGAGCCGCTGTCCTCGTCCTTCGACGACGTTGCCGATATCGCGGCGTTCATCGCCGAGGCGGAGGCGGACTTGATCGCCAACGCGATCCAGTTCGCCGAGCCCGAAGCTGCGCGCAAGGCGGCCATGGGCGCGATCGATCCGACGCAGGACGCACGGCTCAGGCGCTATCTCGTCAATGTCGTCGTCACGCAGAAGGATGCGAAGGCCGGAGCGCCGATCCTCGAAGTGGCGAACCCGACGCTTGCCAACCTCGCCGGTCATGTGGACCAGGCCGCGCTCGCGAGCGACGGATCGGGCGGGCGCGTGGCGGACGCTCTCACCATCCGGCCCGGCGCGCTGCATCGGGCCAACGGCGGCGCGCTTCTGATCGAGGCCAGCCGCGTGCTCTCGGCGCCGGACGGGTGGAACGCGCTGAAGCGCGCGCTCGAGGCGGGCGAAATCCGCATCGAGCCCGCAGGCTCCCATTCGCAAGCCGAAGCGGCGACGCTGGAGCCGGAGGCGATCCCGCTCGCCATCAAGGTCGTTCTCTTCGTCGACCCCGAGCAGCTCTCGAAGCTCGAGCAGTCCGACCCCGAATTCGCGCAGCTCTTCAAGGTGCAGGCGGACTTCGAGGACGCCATCGGCCGCAGCAGCGACAACGACCGTCTGTTCGGACGGCTCATCGCATCGGTGATCGAGGCGCACGGCTTGAAGCCGATGGAAGCCGGCGGCGTCGCGCGCCTCATGGAAGAGGCGGCGCGACTCGCCGAGGACCGCGACAAGCTCGCCATCGACGTGGGGCGCATCGCCGACATCGTGCGCGAGGCGGACTACTGGGCGGATGGCGAAACACGCAAGTCGAAGGTCATCTCGGCGGACGACGTCGTGCGTGCGCTCAGGGAGCGGACACGGCGCGCAGACCGGCCGCGCGAGCACGCGCAGGAATCCGTCGAGCGCGGCGTGGTGCTGATCGACACGGCCGGCAAGAAGACCGGGCAGGTCAATGCCCTCTCGCTCGTGCAGAAGGGGCAAATCTCGTTCGGCCGTCCGGCGCGCGTCACGGCGCGCGTGCACCTCGGACAGGGGCGCATCACCGACATCGAGCGCGAGGTCAAGCTCGGCGGGCCGCTGCACTCGAAGGGCGTGATGATCCTTTGGGGATTTCTCGCCGGCCGCTTCGCGCAGGACGTGCCGCTTTCGCTGGCGGCGACGCTGGTTTTCGAACAGTCCTACGAAGCCATCGAGGGCGACAGCGCATCGGCGGGCGAGCTCATCGCACTTCTCTCGGCGCTGGCCGATACGCCGCTGCGCCAGGACATCGCCGTCACCGGCTCGGTCAACCAGTGGGGCGAGGTGCAGGCGGTCGGCGGCACCAACGAGAAGATCGAAGGCTTCTTCGACATCTGCTCGGCGCGCGGGCTTTCGGGCACGCAGGGCGTGATCATCCCCGACGCCAACCGCCAGAACCTCATGCTGCGCGAGGACGTGGTGGCCGCGGTGCGCCAGGGGAGGTTCTCCATCTACGCCATCAAGACCATCGACGAGGGCGTGCAGCTTTTGACGGGGCTCGAAGCCGGTGAGAAGGGCTGGGACGGCCGCTACGGCGCGGACACCGTGAACGGGCGGGTCGAGGCACGACTCAAGGCCTTCGCGGAGCGGGCCCGCGCGTTCGTCCCGACTGCCGGAAAGAGCGAAGGCAAACCTCCAGGCCAGACATGATCGCGCACGTCGCACAGGCCGGCGAGCAGCGCGGACGCGTGGTGCTGTGGCTCGCGGCCTCGGACGAGCCGCAAGACACGGCCGTCGACGCGGCGCTGCGTCTGGCGCAAGCCTTCGACTCCGAGATCGAGTGCCTTTTCATAGAGGACAGCCAGCTGTTCGAGCTCGCGGCGCTGCCTTTCGCGCGTGAGGTGCTCATTTCCGGGCGGGGCTCGCGCGCCTTCTCGTCATCGACGCTGGCTCGCGACGTGCAAATGCACGGCTCGGCGCTGCAGCGCGATGTGCTGGCGCGGGCACGGGCGGCCGACGTCACGGCGAGGGCGCGCGTGGTGCGCGCCGATCCCGTGCGTGCGCTGGCCGACGCCTGCGCCGAGAATGGCCCCTGGAACGTGGTCGCGGTCGGCGCGCCGGTGCGCAACGGCGCGGGCACGGGACAGTGGGGAACCGGCATCGGCGAGCTGTTCTCGGCCGTGCACGCGACGACCGGCATCGTCGTGGCCGGGCCCGAGGCGCGGCGCACGAGCGGCCCCGTCGTGGCGCTGGTCGAGGAACTCGAGCGCGTGGTGCCGATGGTGCGTGCGGCCGAGCGCATTGCGTCCGCGACCGGCGGCGACGCCAGGCTCTGGCTGCTCGACCACGATCAGGCGCGGCAGGACTGGATGGAGGGGCAGGTGCGCCTCGCGCTCGACGCCTATCCCGCCATCCGGCTCGAGGTGGTGGACATGACGCGGCATACGCCGCAAAGCGTCGCCGGCATGATGCGGCGCGCGGGCGCGGGCTTCGTCATCGCCCGCTTCGGCGGCTCGCTCATGCCCCGCGAGCGGGACGTGGCGACCTTCGCCGAGCTCATCGAAGGGCCGCTGCTGCTCGTGCGGTGATTTCGGCGGGTGGACACGGTACAATCCGTCATTCCCGATCTGCGCGTCGCTCACGCTCCGCTTGTCGGGAATGACAGATCACCGCAATCAATTGGGATAAAATGCCCCTATGCCGGAGCTGCCCGAGGTCGAAACCGTGCGCAGGGGGCTCGAGCCGGTGCTCGCAGGCCAGACGTTTCTGCGCGTCAAGACCAACCGTGCCGACCTGCGCTTTCCGTTTCCCGACAGCTTCGCCAAACGGCTCAAGGGCGCGCGCGTGCTCGACCTCGAGCGGCGCGCCAAGTACCTCATCGCGCATCTCTCCACCGGCGAAGCGCTCGTCATGCACCTCGGCATGACGGGGCGCTTCCACGTGCAGGCGCGCGGCGAAGCCGAGCCGCATCTCCTCGGCGACTACGAGTCGGAGACCGCCGACGACGGCCGCCACCTGCATGCGGTGTTCGACATGGAGAGCGGCGCGCGCGTGACGTATGCCGATCCGCGCCGCTTCGGCTACATGCTGCTCATCCCGGAGGCGGAGCTCGGCGCGCACGCGCTGATGCGGAAGCTTGGCGTCGAGCCGCTCTCGCGCGACCTCACGGCCGCGTATCTCGCGCGGCGCGCCACCGGACGGCGCAGCGACCTCAAGGCGTTCCTGATGGACCAGCGCATCGTCGCCGGTCTCGGCAACATCTACGTGTGCGAGGCGCTGTTCCTCGCCAGGCTCAAGCCGTCGCGGCGCGCGGCCGTGCTCGCCACGCGCGGCGGCAAGCCGAACGCGCATGCGGAAGCACTCGTGGCCGGCATCCGATCGGTGCTCGAGGCCGCCATCCGGGCCGGCGGCTCGACGCTCCGCGACTATCGGCAGGCGAACGGGGAAAGCGGCGCCTTCCAGCACACATTCCGCGTCTACGGGCGCGAGGGAGAGCCTTGCCTCAGACCCGGATGCCGGGGCATTGTGCGACGCAGCACGCACGGCGGGCGGTCGAGCTTCTTCTGCCCCGTGTGTCAGCACTAGTCAGGGATACCTTATGGCCTACGAAACGATCATCGCCGAGACGAAGGGACGTGTCGGCCTCATCACGCTCAACCGGCCGTCGGCGCTCAACGCCTTGAACGACCAGCTCATCGGCGAGCTCAACCAGGCGCTCGACAGCTTCGAGGCCGACGCGGAGATCGGCGCCATCGTCGTCACCGGCTCGGAGAAGGCTTTCGCGGCCGGCGCCGACATCAAGGAGATGCAGGCCAAGACCTACATCGAGGCGTTCAAGGGCGACTTCATCGCCAGCTGGGAACGCATCACGCGCTGTCGCAAGCCGGTGATCGCAGCCGTCTCCGGCTTCGCGCTCGGCGGCGGATGCGAGCTGGCCATGATGTGCGACCTCATCATCGCCTCCGACACGGCCAAGTTCGGGCAACCGGAGATCAAGCTCGGCATCATGCCGGGCGCCGGCGGCACGCAGCGCCTCATCCGCGCGGTCGGAAAATCGAAGGCGATGGAGCTCTGTCTCACGGGGCGCATGATGGATGCCGTGGAAGCGGAGCGGGCCGGGCTCGTTGCGCGCATCGTGCCGGCGGCGGACCTCGTCGCCGACGCGCTCAAAACGGCGGGGACGATCGCCTCCATGTCGCACACGGCGGCTATGATGACCAAGGACTGCGTCAGCCGCGCCTACGAGACAACGCTCGCCGAAGGCATCCGCTACGAGCGGCGCACGTTCCACGCCATGTTCGCCACACAAGACCAGAAAGAGGGCATGGCGGCCTTTACGGAGAAGCGCGCGGCCGTGTTCAAGAACGCGTAGCGTTGTTCTCAGGCGTTGTTACGTCCGATTACACCATGACCGCCCTTGAGGCGGCCATGGGGTCAAGTAGAGACCGAGCGCTTTGAGCCAAAGTCCAAGGGGTCAGAAGCGATCACGATCGAACGCGCGTCTGCGTCACGGCCGACATGATGCAAAGGGCGATGAGGGCAAAGCCGCCCCACAGGAAGACCTCGTTGGCCGCCCAGTCGCCCTTGACGGTGGCGAGCTTCTCGGTGCCGATCAGATAGATCAGCGCCAGCGAGGCGGCGACGCCATGGATCACGGTCAAGGTGAGCGGCGGAATGTGCAGGGTACCGGCACGGCCGAGGCGCAAGCCATAGATGCCGAGGCCGGCGGCGAATATGGCGGCGCCCACCCCGTACTGATGGGCGTGGCGCCACGTGAGATCCGACAGCGAATAGACGGCGAACAGCGCGGACGCGCCCCACGCGTAGACGAGCGCCGCAAGCCAGATATTGCAGCGCAGAGCCTCCTTGACCACGGCTCCGCTGTCCGGGCGGGCGGCGACGCCGCTGCTCTTGGACCAGAGCGGCGCGTTGATGCCGAGCCCCGTGCCCACCACCAGGGCGACGAGAAGCCCGGCGGCGATCGACGGCAAAAACCGGTCGCCCCGGCCGACGCCGAGCACCATCATGGTCACGCTCAAGGCCGACGCCAAAAGCAGCCACGGCAGAAGTGGCCGCAACGAGATTCCCTGGCCGTACGGCCCGCCGTGCTGGTGAATGCTCATGCGAGCTTTTGATAGAGCGCGATCGCTTTTGATTGAACCATGATCGCGCTCCAGGTCTTTGATGAGACCGATGATTCACGCTTCGGACTGATCGGGTCCGAAGCGATCATGGTCTAAGAGGAATCTTTGTTGCCGTCAATCAAGGCATGGGCGGACACGAGAGCCAAGGCCAAGGCGCCGAAAAGAAATATGCCGTTGCCCGCCCAATCGGCATCGACCGCGTAAAGAATCTCCTTGTCGGGATCGATGGCGAGGCCAAGCATCGTGGCCACCATGCCGGCAAGCTGGCCGATGCAAAGATAGTGGCCGAGCCTGAGGAGGGTCGGATCGTCGCGCCCCTTCGCCGCGTCCTTGGCGAGGAGGGCCGAGAAGCCGAGACAGAGGAGCCCGGCCCCTGCGAAGGCAGCCGAGAAGTGCGGCCACTCGCGCCAGGCGATGAGGAAGACGTAAACGAGCACAAGCGCGGCTGCGCCCCAGAGCCAGATCAGCCCCATGTTGCGGGCCGTCGCGCTTTCGACGGCGCTCGCCGATGCCCCCGAGCGGAGCAAGGACCGGCGCTCGGAGATGGCAACCGCGGCCAACATCAGATTGACGAAACCGGCGGCGGCGAGGAGCCCGGCGGGCTGCTTCTCATCGGCGGAGACGTAGACGCCTACGAGCCCTAGCCCCAAGAGCAGCGCCAAGCCGGCGATGGAATGAAAGGTCATCTAAGGGCCTCCCCGTCGCGTTTCGCGTGCTCTTACAGCACCTTTTGCGGCAGCATGGAAGGACGCCCGGTCCCTTAGGAGGTTTTCGTCGCTCGATCGCCCAATGGGGCTGTTACGAAAACCGGATAGCCGACTGGCGGGACACAAACGCGGGGGCATCCAAGATGATCGAAGGGTTTTGTCTTTGCGGCGCGGTGCAATGGCGCTTCGACGGCCTGCCCGAGGCGGCAACGGCCTGCAACTGCACGGCCTGCCGGCGCTTCGGCACGCTTTGGGCCTATGACTACGAAGGCGAGAAAATACGGGTCTCTGGGCCGACACAGGTGTTTACCCGAGGCGAACGAAACCTCGGCTTTCATTTTTGCGGCGCCTGCGGGTGCGTCTGCTATTGGCGCCTGCTCACGGTCAAGGCCGACGGCCGCCGTCCCATCGCCGTCAATCTGCGGCTCGCGGCCGATCCCACGGCCGTGGCGGGGATCATCATCGATCATTTCGATGGCTTCGACACGTTCGAGGACCTGGGGCGCGACGGCCGGTGCGTCGCGGACATGTGGTTTTGACTTTCAAACCGTGCAGTGCACCTCTCGCGTCATGGCGATGAAAGAGGCATGCGGATTCCAAAGAACGAGACGAGCGTTCCTACGACATCCGTCATCCCCGCCTTGGGCGGGGATCCATCCAAGCCAAAAAGGGGCGCAAGGCTCGGCGGCATCACAGCTCAAGTCGGAGCGTGGGCAGATCCCCGCTTCCGCGGGGATGACGTCGCATGGTGGGCGTGCACCGAGCTAGTTCTCAGCCAGCGCCGAGGCACCAGGCGAGGATCGCTTTCTGGGCGTGGAGCCGGTTCTCGGCCTCGTCGAAAACGACGGACTGCGGACCTTCGAGCACGTCCTCCGTCACCTCGTTGCCCCGGTAGGCGGGGAGGCAGTGCATGAAGATCGCCCCCTTGGCGGCCTTGGCCATCAGGGCGCCGTCGACGGCGTAGGGCTTCAGGAGCTGCTTCCTGCGTGTGCCATCCGTGTCGCCCATCGAAACCCAGGTGTCGGTGACGATGCAGTCGACGCCGCGTACGGCCTTCAAGGGATCGCTCGTGATGCTCACGTTGGCCTTCTCGCGGCGGACCCAGTCCACGATCTCGTCCTTCGGCGCCAGCTGCTCCGGGCAGGCGACGCGCAGCTCGAAGCCGAACTTGGCGGCAGCCTGCATCCACGACGCCGCGACGTTGTTGCCGTCACCGACCCAGGCCACCGTGCGCCCCTTGATCGGCCCCAAATGCTCCTCGAAGGTCATGATGTCGGCCATGATCTGGCAGGGGTGCGTCTTGTCGGTGAGGCCGTTGATGACCGGGATGGTGGCGTGCTTTGCGAGATCGAGCAGCGTCTCGTGCTTGTTGGCGCGGATCATGATGGCATCCGCGTAACGAGAGAGCACGCGGGCGGTGTCGGCGATGCTCTCGCCGCGGCCGAGCTGCAGATCGTTCTGGTTCAGCATGATGGTCTGGCCACCAAGCTGGCGCATGGCGATATCGAAGGAGACGCGTGTGCGCGTCGAGGGCTTCTCGAAAATGAGGACGAGGACGTCGTCCTCGATGCCCTTGGGCTTGAGCTTCTGGGGCACGCGCTTGCCGGCCTTCTTCATGGCGTGCGCGGCATCGATGATGCGCCGGAGCGTCTTGGCGTCGATCTCGTCGAGATCCAGGAAATGTCGAATAGCGGTTGCTTTTGCCATGGCCGGCGGCCGGCTCCAGATCCGGTTCAGGGTTTCAGGTTTTGGATTGCGCGAGGCGGGCGAGCGCGCGTGAAAGACGCTCGACGCCTTCGGAGATCTCGTCGTCGGCGACAATGAGCGGCGGCAGCACGCGCACCACGCTGTCGCCGGCGCCGACGATGAGCAGGCGCTCGGCGAGCGCCGCGGCCACGAGGTCGGCCGGCGTGGCGTCGATCCTGATGCCGGCGAGCAGGCCCTCGCCGCGCACCTCTTTCACGAGGGCCGGGTGCTGATCCTTGAGGCGCGCGAGGCCCTGTCTCAAGCGCAGCCCCTTCTGCTCGACGGCCGCGAGGAAGCCCGGCTCGAGCACGACATCGAGCACGGCCGCACCAACCGCCATCGCCAGGGGGTTGCCGCCGAAGGTCGATCCGTGGGTGCCGGGCACGAGGCCCGCCGCGGCGGCCTCGGTCGCAAGCACGGCGCCGAGCGGGAAACCGCCGCCGATGCCCTTGGCGACGGCCATGATATCAGGCGTGACGCCGGACCATTGGTGCGCGAAGAGCTTGCCCGTGCGGCCGATACCAGTCTGCACCTCGTCCAGCACGAGCAGGATGCCGGCCTCGTCGCAGAGCGCGCGAAGGCCCTCGAGGAAGCCCGCAGGCGGCACGCGCACGCCGCCCTCGCCCTGCACCGGCTCGACCAGGACGGCCGCCGTCTCGGGTCCGATGGCGGCGCGGACGGCCTCCACGTCGGCGAAGGGCACATGATCAAAGCCCGGCATCTCGGGGCCGAAGCCTTCGAGGTATTTCGGGTTGCCGGCAGCGGCGAGCGTCGCCAGCGTGCGGCCGTGGAACGATCCCTCGCAGGTGATGATGCGCCAGCGCTCGGGGCGGCCAGCCACGTAATGGTAGCGGCGGGCAGCCTTGATGGCGCCCTCGCAGGCCTCGGCGCCGGAATTGCAGAAGAAGACCCTGTCGGCGAAGGTCGCCGCGACGAGGCGCTCGGCGAGCTTCTCCTGCCCCGCTACGCGGTAGAGGTTCGAGGTATGCCACAGCCTCTCGGCCTGGGCGGTGAGGGCGGCGACGAGGCGCGGGTGGGCATGGCCCAGCGCGTTGACGGCGATGCCGGAGCCGAAATCCAGGTAGCGCTCGCCGGTGGCGGTCTCGAGCCAGACGCCCTCGCCCTTGGCGAACACGATGTTCTGGCGCGCGTAGGTGCCCATGACCGCAGGCGAGAGGCCGGCGGAAGCACCCGCCCGGGCGGGGGTCGAGGCTTCGAGGGGTTTGGACATGGCGCCCATACCGCTCCCCAAAAATGACGAAAGCCGCCCTCCGGCGGCCCGTGCGAAAGGACGCGTGATACGCGCGCCGAGTGGTAAAGTCAACGGACGGGAGGGGTCGGGCCGTGCGGGCGAGCCTGCTGCCTCGCGCGGGACTCGCCCTCGCCACGATGGCGCCCCGAGGCTCGGCAATAATATCGGGGACAGTCGGCACCCGGCTTTATTGGCGGGCGTGGCGACTCAGTCTGTGGCGAAGCAGCCACGCGTCCCCTGTCAACGGGCCTCTCTCGCGAGGCGCCTGCTTGTACAAGAAAATCAAGTTATTGTAGGTTAACTGGGTCCAGACACGACATGTCGCGTTGTAGCGCGGCGGTCATAGTTCCGGCCTCCCCGGCCGGCCCCGTTTCGTCTGGTGCGTTCGGACCTCGTATCGCGGCTCTGTCCGCCGGTCCGCTTCTAGTTCCCGCGTCATCGTCAGTTCGCGTTGCGAGCAAGTGTGGCTCCGCTCGCGCCGGCGTCGTCTCGACGCCCGGGCGCCGGTGTGTCCGCCGCTCTTTCCTCGCGCGCCTGTCCCTCCGGGTCCCTGGCCCGGATGGCTCATGCTTTGAGGAGCACCGAATTATGGCCTGGAACGACGAACGCGTTGAGCTCTTGCGCAAGCTCTGGTCGGAAGGACTCAGCGCCAGCCAGATCGCGGGGCGGCTCGGGGGCGTCACCCGCAATGCCGTGATCGGGAAGGTGCATCGCCTCGGCCTCTCGGGACGCGCCACGACATCACGCATGAAATCGCACCGGCCGCGCGCGCGGGCCGCAGCCACGGCGCGGCGCATGCAGCAGAAGTCGCGCTTCGCGCCGCAGGGCAACCCGGTCGTCCGCAGCCTTTTCCATCCCGAGGCCGAGCCCTTCACACCGGCCGTCGAGGAGCTTGTCATTCCGCTCAAGGAGCGGCGCACGATCCAGACGCTGACCGAGTGCAGCTGCCGCTGGCCGATCGGCGATCCGCAGAATGCCGACTTCCACTTCTGCGGCAAGACCAAGGTTACCGGACTTCCCTACTGCGAGTTCCATGCGCGGCGCGCCTTCCAGCCGCCGCAGCCGCGCCGCCGCGAGCGCGATGTCGGCGAGCCGCGCGTGCCAGCGATTGCCCGCGCCGCGAGCAAGGAGTCGGCGGACGTCTGAGGCATTGTTGGGACCGATGATTCACGCTTCGGACTGATAGGGTCCGAAGCGATCATGGTCTCGCCGTTTCGAGGGGGGAAGGCCGGGTGCCGTCGGGGGGCGCGCCCGGCCTTCGCATTTTCTGAACGCGCAGTGCCCCCCTCACCCGCTGGGGAGAGGTGACGGAGCCTCGACGTATTGCTCAGGCCGTGAAGCTTGCGCGGGCGCTGGCGAGGGCCTTCGAAAGCGCCTCGGCGAAGTCGCGCCGCTCCTCGTCGTTCAAGAGGCGGCCGAACTCGAGCTCGTTCCCGTGGGACGCGAGCTTCAGGTTGTTGCCGCCGTCCGGGCGCTCGGTGAAGAGAACCCGCACCCAATAGGGATTGAACTCGAAGCTCCGGCTCTTGCCGGACGCCGTGACCTGCTCGAGCCGGAGCGTGCTCGGCGTGAGATCGACAAGCTCGTAGGCCCGCGCGGAGCGGTAGTTGAGCTTGAAGGCGACGTAGACGAGCAGGACGTCGAGGCCGAAGAAACCCATCACCGGCCAGGCGCCGAGCATCAGGAACACCATCCCCGAAATGAAGCTCACGCTGCCGATGGCCAGCATGAGGATAAGAAATCCCTGCGGGGGCAGCGAGCGATGGGGGTGGAGAACGGCGCGAAACACGCTCGCGCCCTGGGTTTCATGTCCGCTATCGTCCATATGCCAAGCCTACCCGCGAGATTGACCTTGTCAAAGCGCATCTCTCATCCCGCCCGCCCCCCAAAGGGCCGCGCCAAACGCCGCAAGGTGCTCTCGGCCCCTGAGATCGCAGAGATTTTCAGGCGCTTCGCCGCCGCCAATCCGGAACCCAAGGGGGAGCTCGAGCACACCAATCCCTTCACGCTCCTGGTCGCGGTCGTGCTTTCGGCGCAGGCGACGGACGCGGGCGTGAACAAGGCGACGCGCGCGCTCTTCGCCAAGGTCGACACGCCGCAGGAGATGCTCGCGCTTGGCGAGAACGCCTTGCGCGAGCATATCAAATCCATCGGGCTGTTTCGCGCCAAGGCGAAGAACGTGATCGCGCTCAGCGGCAAGCTGCTGGCCGAGTTCGGCGGGACGGTGCCGGCGGACCGCGATGCGCTCGAGACGCTGCCCGGCGTCGGGCGCAAGACGGCCAACGTGGTGATGAACGTCGCATTCGGCGCGCCGACCATGGCGGTCGACACACACGTGCTGCGCGTCTCGAACCGCATCGGGCTGTCGAATGGCGCGACGCCGCTCGCGGTCGAAGCGGATCTGCTCGCGAAGGTGCCGCCCGAGTACGGGGTGCATGCGCACCACTGGTTGATCCTGCATGGACGCTACGTCTGCAAGGCGAGGAAGCCCGCCTGTCCTCTCTGCCTTATCCGCGATCTCTGCCTCTATCCGGACAAGACCAGCGAGATCGTCGTGGCAGCGCGCGCTTAACATTGCTTCAACTACGATCAGCGATATCGCGCCCGAACTCCGAACATTAATACCTCTAGCAAGCCGGGTCCTCTAAAGGATACCGATGGCAAGTCGTACGTCCACAGACCCTTCGCATCACCACGAGCCCGCTCTCGACGGGACGGCTCTCGAAGCCCACGCGGGCCTCGACGCTCAGCACCTCATGGAGCAAGCGCGGCGGCTGGTGCAGGTCAATGACCGCTTCGAGACGGCGATCAACAACATGGCGCGCGGGCTCTCGATGTTCGACGCCGAGCGACGGCTCATCGTCTGCAACGGGCTCTATCGCGACATCTACGATCTGCCGGAGGAGCTCACGGCGCCCGGCACGCCGTTCTCGCGCATCATCGCCTACCACGCCGCGAGCGAGGGCTCGGCGAACACGGGCGACGACCTCAACCGGCAGCATCTCTGGATCGAAGCGCATGCGGCCGAGATCAAGCACGGCAAGACCTTCACCCGCCGACAGCACCTCGAGAACGGGCGCATCATCTTCGTGACCGTTCAACCGCTGCAGGACGGCGGATGGGTGGACATCCAAGAGGACATCACCGACAGGGCGATTGCCGAGGAGCGCAACTCGTGGCTGGCCCGGCACTGCCCGCTCACCGAGGTCGCGAACCGCTTCCATCTGCGCGAGCGCCTCGAGGAGGCGATCCTGCGCGTGGGCCCGAGCGAACAGCTCGCCGTGCATCTCATCGATCTCGACTACTTCAAGCGCGTCAACGACACGCTCGGCCACGCGGCCGGGGACGCCGTGCTCAAGGCCGTCGCCAAGCGCATGCGTGCCGCGGTGCGCGACCGTGATTTCGTCGGACGGCTCGGCGGCGATGAGTTCGCCATCGTCCAACCCGGCATCGATGGGCCGGGAGCCGCCACGACCCTCGCAGACCGGCTCTCGAAAGTGCTCAATGCGCCCTATCGGGTGAATGGGGCGGACGTGATCATCGCCGCCAGCATCGGCATTGCGCTCTATCCCGATCACGGGCCGGATGCCGACGCACTCCTGCGCAAGGCGGACATGGCGCTCTACCGCATGAAGGCCAGCGCCCGTGGCCGCTCCTGCGTGTACACGGCGGAGGACGAGGCGGCGCTCAGCCAGCGCATGGAGCTTTCGTCCGCGCTCAGGGACGCGCTCAAGAACCATCAGATCGGCCTCCACTATCAACCCATTGTCGACATAAAGGCGGGCAGGGTGACGGGCTGCGAGGCGCTCATGCGCTGGCATCATCCGCAGCTCGGCACTGTTCCGCCGTCGACTTTCATTCCCATCGCGGAAAGGTCGGGCCTGATGCTCGCCATGGGCGATTGGGCTCTGCGTCAGGCTTGCCGGGACGCGGCCGGCTGGAGCAGCGACATCAAGGTCGCGGTCAACATGTCATCGGTCCAGCTCGATCACGGCGACCTCGCGCAGAGCGTCGAGCGCGCGCTCATGGAGTCGGGTCTCGCGGCGGGGCGGCTCGAGATCGAGATCACAGAGGCCGCGCTTCTCAAGGGCGAGGCGCGGACGCTCGAAACGCTCGATTTGCTGCGGGGGCTCGGCGTGCGCCTGGTGCTCGACGACTTCGGCGCGGGGTTCGCCTCCCTCAACCATTTGCGCAGGTTCGCCTTCGACAAGATCAAGATCGACCAGTGCTTCATCTCGGCAATGGCGGGCCGGCACGATTGCCGGGCCATCGTCGGCGCGGTCGCGGGGCTCGCGAAGGAGCTCGGCATGGGACCCGTGGCCGAAGGTGTCGAGGGCCTGGCGGAGCTCGAAGGCGTGAGCTTTACGGGCTGCGACGAGATGCAGGGCTTCTATTTCAGCCGGCCGGTCCCTTCGATCGAGATCGAGGCTGCGTTTGCGCGCTGCGCGACGAAGCTCGCCAGGGCCGCAGAGGCGTCCTAGCACCTTTTTGCAGGGTCAGGGTGCGCGCATGGCGATGCCGGCATCGGCCATGTGCCGCTTGGCCTCGCCGATCGTGTAAGTTCCGAAGTGGAAGATGGAGGCAGCGAGCACGGCGCTGGCGTGGCCTTCCTTCACACCCGAAACAAGGTGATCAAGCGTGCCGACGCCGCCCGAGGCGATGACGGGGACGGGCACCGCGTCCGATACGGCGCGCGTCAGCTCGATGTCGAAGCCGGCCTTGGTGCCATCGCGATCCATGGAGGTGAGCAGGATCTCGCCCGCGCCGAGGGCCACAACCTCCTGCGCGTAGGCGACCGCATCGATGCCGGTGGGCTTCCTCCCGCCGTGCGTGAAGATCTCCCAGCGAGGCGGAGCTCCCTCGGCGGACACGCGCTTGGCGTCGATGGCGACGACGATGCACTGGGCGCCGAACTTCTCGGAGGCTTCGCGCACGAAGTCGCGATTGAAGACGGCGGCGGTGTTGATCGAGACCTTGTCGGCACCGGCCTCGAGCAGCTTGCGAATATCGTCCACCGTGCGCACACCGCCGCCTACCGTCAGCGGCATGAAGCAGCGCTCGGCCGTGCGCTCGACGACGTCGAAGATGACGTCGCGGGCCTCGTGGGACGCCGTGATGTCGAGGAAGCAGAGTTCGTCGGCGCCGGCCGCGTCATAGGCGGAGGCGGCCTCGACGGGATCGCCGGCGTCCACGAGATCGACGAAGTTCACGCCCTTGACGACGCGGCCGTCCTTGACGTCGAGGCAGGGGATGATGCGCGTTTTCAGCATGGTCTCGCTCGGTACAGCGGACGCCGCGACGGGCGGCTAAGCTGCGCCGGTATCATAGTCCGGCAGTCCGCCACAAGGGCAGGAGAACCGCACATGACTGGTTTCGAAGGATTGGGATGGGTTCCCGCGTTCGCGTCCGTCTGCGCCCTCGGCCTCTTCGTCGTCGGGGTGGGCGTCATGTTCAGGCGGAAATGGGCCAAGCGGGAGCTCGATCTGCTCAGAAAGACGTACCAGGAAATGGATGTGACCGACCCGCAATACAATACGGCGCGGGCACTCTACATCTCCGCGGCGATCGACTACGACCGCCACTCGGCCGCTCACTTTCTCGATGGCTCGTCCCATTCCGGCGGCGGGCATTCAGGGGGTGACGGTCACGCGGGCGGCGCGGACTCGGGCGGAGGTGGAGACGGCGGTGGAGGGGGCGGCGACTAGCTTCGCGCCGCTGCCAGCAAAGCCAGCGCCTTCTTGGGATCGAGGCGGCCATCATAGAGTGCGCGGCCGGTGATGGCACCCTCCAGCATGCGGTATTCCGGCTTCAGCAGGGCCTTTACGTCGTCGATCGAGGCGAGGCCGCCCGAGGCGATGACGGGGATGCTTGCGGCGTGGGCAAGCTCGGCGGTGGCGGGAAGATTGAGGCCCGCCAGCACGCCGTCGCGGTCGATGTCGGTATAGACGATGGCCGCGACGCCAGCATCCTCGAAGCGGCGGGCGAGGTCGACGGCGGCAAGCTCGGAGGTCTCGGCCCACCCCTCGACGGCGACCTTGCCGCCCTTGGCGTCGATGCCGACGGCGATGCGGCCCGGATAGAGCTTGCACGCCTCGCGGACGAGGGCCGGGTCGCGCACGGCGGCGGTGCCGAGGATCACACGGCGGATGCCACGCGCGAGCCAGCTTTCAATGGTTGCGAGATCGCGGATGCCGCCGCCGAGCTGGGCCGGCATGGCGATGGCGGCGAGGATGGCCTCTACCGCCGCACCATTGACGGGCTTGCCGGCGAAGGCGCCGTTCAGGTCGACGATGTGGAGATAGGTGAAGCCCTGCTCCTCGAAGGCGCGGGCCTGGGCGGCGGGGTCGTCGTTGAACACGGTCGCAGCGTTCATGTCGCCGAGCTTCAGGCGGACGCACTTGCCGTCCTTCAAGTCGATGGCCGGGAACAGGATCACGTCAGGGCCTCGGGGGCGCTTTTGCGCCATCAGATTGCTATGGTCGTGCCCGATCAATAGGGTTTGCAGTCGAGCGTCAAGTGATGTCCCGCCCCATGCGTCCCCCGTTCCGGCCCCGTCCGATACCCCTGCCATTGCAGCGTCCGCTGAGCGAAGCCGATGCGGTCGACATCTGGATCGCGCGCTGGCTCCGGACGCGGCCCAGCGAGCTCATCCGCCGCTACGGATGCGACCCGCGCCGGCTTTACGAGATCTGGGGCGAGGAGCGTTTTCCGGGCAGCCGCGCGAAGGCGCTCGAGACGTTCCGGTCGCGTTTCCCGTCGCTTACGGACCGCATCGATCCCGGTCCCCACGCGCGCCATTCCAAAGCCGTCCACCCGGACCAGTTGTGGCTGTTCGAGTAGCGATTCCGGGCTCTTAGCCTGCTGCAGCAATATGCCGTATTGCTTTGTTTTCATTGATATGTTTTGGTTTGATCAAAGTGCCTGAGACGCTTGTGCCGGCAACCTCGGCCACGGTCTCACCGCGCGCCCACCCTCAAGAGAACAAAATTCGAACGGACTCTGGACGTGGTGAGCGACTCATGCCACGTTCTCTCTACGTTCTCACCGCGTCCTTCTCTTCTCGCCCACGGAGAGCCCCCATGCTGCGCACCTATCTCGTCTCTTACGATCTCGCCAAGCCGCACCTCATCAAGCACGTCGTCGCCCAGGCCATCATGGCGGCCGGCCAGAGCTGGGCGCGTCCGCTCGAGCAGACCTGGTACGTGCGCACGGAGGAGAGCGAGGAGGCGCTGGAAGCCAAGCTGACACGCATCCTCGATTCCGAGGACGGGCTGCTCATCCAGCGCGTCAAGGAGGAGGCGATCCTGACCAACACCTCGGTGCGCTGGTTCAAGCGGCGCCAGGCCGGCGTCGAGACGGGCGGCGACACCAACGTCATCGCCTTCCCGGTGCCGCAGCTGGTGACGGACGAGCCGGAGCTGCCGTTCGCGGAAGCCTGCTAGTCAGCAGGCGCTGACACCGGCGAGCGACCGGACGCTCCCCCCCCCGCGTCCGGCACGCATCCGCCGCAAGGGAGGCCCATCGCGGCCTCCCTTTTTTTGTTTCGCCTTCCGCTCGCGCGAATGTCGGCTTTCGCGTTTTCCGTTCGTCGTTCCGGCAGAGCGCCGTGATGGCGCGTGGAGGCCATCTCAGGGAGAGAGACGCATGCGCTACATGATCCTCGTCAAAGCCACGGCCGATTCCGAAGCCGGTGTGCTGCCGACCGAAGAGCTGGCCGGACCGATGGCCGACTATCACGAAGAGCTCATCAAGGCCGGCGTGCTCATCGACGGCAACGGCTTGCGCCCGACGTCGGCGGGATACCGGCTCAAGTACCAGGGCGACAAGCGGATCCTGATCGACGGGCCGTTCGCGGAGACGAAAGAGGTCGTCGCGGGATTCACGCTGATCAACGTCAAATCGGAGGAGGAGGCGCTGTACTGGTTTCAGCGCTTTCCGAACCCGCATCAGTCCGATTGCGAGATCGAGCTCAGGCGCCTCTATGAGCTCGACGATTTCGGTCCGCTCGAATCCATGGACCGCTTCCGCGAGATGGGCATCGCCGGCGCGGAGAAGAAAGCCTGAGACACGCAGATCTCAAGCGCGAACCCATGTCAGCGGGCTGAGCAAATCTGTGGATATTCCGATCCGCAGCCTCGCTTTAACTTGAAGCGGCAACTTTGCGGCGCGCTAGATGCCTTGCCGCGCAGGAGCATAGCGTTTTTGCGCGGCTCGTTTGGGCAAGTAGAGGAGTTCCCTATGGCATCCAATGAGAAAACGTCGGCTCAGGTCGCTGCCATCGCGCAGCGGGCTCAGCAGAACCCCAAGTCGATCACGCCGGAAGAGGTGCAAGCCCTCGCGGCATCGGTTCTGAATCAGAACCAGGACCGCCAGCAGTCGGGCCAGCAGAACGCCCAGCAAAACCAGCGGGGCGGTCAGCAAAATCCATCGGACCCGCAAAGAAAGTAGTCCCGTCTTCCTCCGTCAGTGTCTCAATGGAGAGGACGCAGCGGGTGGGTATCGTCATGATCCCACTCGCCTGTGCGTTTTCGGGGGAGGCGAGATCGCCGATGTTCTGGGCCAGGACCTTGATCTCGTCCGTGTCCTTGATGAGCCAGCCGACCGACGCCACCTCGACCGGCTTCTGCTCTGGAAGCGTCGCCAAGTAGCGCCACTGCCCGCACGGTTGGCGGCTGTCCTGCCAGCGGATGATGACCAGTCGGCAATCGCCCATCGGGCCGCTCTCCAGGTGATTCGCGGGGAATCATAGCAGAGTCAGGCCATTCGCGCGGTTGTCGCTTTGCCACTGTGACCGGATACGTCTCAGCCCTTCAGGAACTCGCTCGCCTGGAACAAGGACGAGAAGGGAATGCCGGCGTCGGCATAGAGCTTCGCCGCGCCTTCCTCCCGGTCCAGGATCGAAATGACGAGGGTCACGGTCGCGCCCGCCGCGGTCAGCGCTTCAACCGCCTTCATGGCGGAGCCGCCGGTGGTGGTCACGTCCTCGACGATGACGACGCGCTTGCCCGCGACGTCGGAGAGGCCCTCGACCAGCTTCTTCGTGCCGTGGTCCTTGACCGTCTTCCGGACGAAGAAGCCGGGCAGGGGGCGGCCGGCGCGGCGGCTTGCAATGGAAATCGGCGTGATGAGCGGCACGGCGCCCATCTCGAGCCCGCCCACTATGTCGGCGCCGGTCTCGGCGATGCGCGCGTAGATGAGCTCGGCCAGGAGCTCGGCGCCTTCAGGATCGAACATGGTGGGCTTCATGTCGAAGTAGTGATCGCTCTCCTTGCCGGAGGCGAGCACGACGTGGCCGCGCACGAAGGACTTCGCCTTGACGATGTCGAAGAGCCGCGCGTGGGCCTCGTGGGGTTTTTCCATTGGGAGGGGAATCCAAGTTGGCGTTTGAAGTGCTCATAACCGGCACGCCTGGTCGCGTCCACTCCCTCAAGGAGAGGGAACTTGCGCTCCCTTTCGTCTCCCGGGACGGGAGAGGAAGCCCACTTCGCGGAAGGCTCTCATTCGGCGAGGTGGGCAGGTGAGGGACTTGCAGCAAGAGCTCAAGGCCCCTCATCCGCCCCTCCGGGGCACCTTCTCCCCCAGGAGAAGGAAGTGACCGTCGAATCCCGACTAGGGCGCCCACGTGAGGAAGTTGGCGATGAGGGCGAGGCCGAGGGTCTGGCTTTTCTCGGGGTGGAACTGGGTGCCCGCGATGTTGTCGCGGCCAACGATGGCCGTCACCGGGCCGCCGTAGTCGGTCTCGGCGACGACGACGGCGCGATCCTTCGGGACAAAATGATACGAGTGCACGAAATAGGCGTGCAGCCCGCCGGCGCCGGTCGAGATGCCGGCGAGCAGCGGATGCGCGCGGCGCACGTCGAGCGTGTTCCAGCCCATGTGCGGAATCTTGAGCGCGGGGTCGGCCGGCTCAATGGCGCGCACCTCGCCCTCGATCCAGCCGAGCCCGTCCGTCACCTCGAACTCGAGACCACGCGACGCCAAGAGCTGCATGCCGACGCAGATGCCGAGAAAGGGGCGGCCGCGCCCGTGCACGGCCTCCTCCAGCGCGTCGCGCATGCCGGGTACGGCCTCGAGCCCGCGCTTGCAGTCGGCGAAGGCGCCGACGCCGGGCAGCACGACGCGGTCGGCGCCGCGCACGTCCTCGGCCTTGGCGCTGACGACGATCTCGGCGTTCGCCGCCGCCTCGCGCGCGGCGCGCTCGAAGGCCTTGGCGGCCGAGTGGAGGTTCCCGGACCCGTAGTCGATGATGACGACGCGCTGCATTCTACGATTTGAGAGCGAACTTGCTGCGGAGACGTTCGGAGAGGCGGTGAACCGCGGATTCGACGCGCGGGGCGGTGGTGCGCAAGGGAAGCGCGGCGGCGTGGATCTGCTCGCGCGGCCCGTCGGCGGCCGTCGGCAGCCAGGCGTCGAAGAAGAGGCGCTCGGCCTCCTCCTGCCCGCGGCCCAACACGGCCGCGACCTCACGCCATCCGGAGCGGCCGAGCGACCAGCGCTTGATCTCGCTCGCCTCAAAGCCCATGACGACGTTGAGCAGGATGACGGTCCAGACGTACCAATCCTCGCGGGCGCCTGCGAGCGCAAGGATGCCCGACAAGACTGCGGCGGCGGCGGCGTAGATCAGGAGCGCCAGCCACTCGCCGCGCATGATCAGATAGAACGGCGAGAAGAGCGCCGCGCGCCACGAAAAGCCGTCAGCGACGAAGAGAAGCCGCTCCGCCTGCTCGAGCCTTGAACCGCCGCTGTGTGGCGGCTCGTGCACCGTGAATGCCGATACGCGCGCCATTCCGTTCCACAGCCACCCAAACATCAGGCCAGCATTCCCTTGGTCGAGGGCACGCGGCCCACCTGACGAGGATCGAGCGCGACGGCCCCGCGGAGCGCGCGCGCCAGGCCCTTATAGCAGGTCTCGGCGATGTGGTGGTTGTTCTCGCCGTAGAGGTTCTCGACATGCAGCGTGACGCCGGCGTTCTGGGCAAAAGCCTGAAACCACTCGCGGAACAGCTCCGTGTCCATGTCGCCGACCTTGGGCTTCGAGAACGCCACCTTCCAGATGAGGTAGGGGCGGCCGGAGACGTCGACGGCGACGCGCGTCAACGCCTCGTCCATCGGCAGATGCACGTCGGCATAGCGCGCGATGCCCTGCTTGTCGCCGAGCGCCTTGGCCACTGCCTGCCCGAGCACGATGCCGACGTCCTCCGTCGTGTGATGGAAGTCGATGTGGAGGTCGCCCTTGGCCTCGAGCTTGATGTCGAACAGGCCGTGGCGGGCGAGCTGCTCCAGCATGTGGTCGAGGAAGCCGATCCCGGTCGCGATGTCGGAGGTGCCGGTGCCGTCGAGATCCACCGTGGCGGTGATCTGCGTCTCCTTGGTCCGGCGGGCGATTGTGGCTTGCCGCTTCACGGAAATTTCCTCGATTAGCCGGGCCCGCATACGCGCCATGCCCTGCCGTTGTTGCCTTAACCAGACCGAGCGTTTATCAGCTTCGGGGATGCGCTTCCAGAGCGCGCCCTTGCGCTTTTCCCGGCGCTTCCCAACTTTCGTGGCACAAGCTTTATGTCGCAACCTTCCCATACCGCGGCGGACAGCGCCTCCTGGCATGCGACCACCATTCTGACCGTGCGCAAGGACGGGCGGGTGGTGATCGCCGGCGACGGACAGGTGAGCCTCGGCGCGACCATCATCAAGGCCAACGCGCGCAAAGTGCGCCAGCTCGGTAAAGGCGGGGTTATCGGCGGATTCGCCGGCGCGACCGCCGACGCGTTCACCCTGTTCGAGCGGCTCGAAGCGAAGCTCGAGCAGTACCCCGGGCAACTCATGCGGGCGGCGGTCGAACTCGCCAAGGACTGGCGCACGGACCGCTTCCTGCGCCGGCTCGAGGCGATGATGATCGTCGCCGACGCCGAGACGACGCTGGTGCTCACGGGTACCGGCGACGTACTGGAGCCCGAGCACCACGTGATGGGCATCGGCTCGGGCGGCATGTACGCGCTCTCCGCGGCGCGGGCGCTGCTCGACCAACCGCTCGACGCGGAGGCCATCGCGCGGCGTGCCATGGGCATCGCCAGCGACATCTGCGTCTACACCAACTCCAATCTCGTCATCGAAAGCCTGCCGTCGTCGAAGTAACGGCGCCTTCCCTCGGAGCACTCCATGGCCTGGGTCTATCTGCTGATTGCCGGCGCATTCGAGATCTCGTTCACGACGGCGATGCGATACACCGACGGGTTCACCAAGCTTTGGCCGACCATCCTCGTCCTCGTCCTCGCTACGATCAGCATCTACTTCGTCACCAAGGCGGCCGAGTACATCCCCCTCGGCACAGCCTACGCCGCTTGGGGCGGTATCGGCGCGATGGGCGCGGTGGTGATCGGGATTTTCTACTACGGGGAGCCGGCGACATTCTGGCGCCTCTTTTTTCTTTCGACGCTGATCGGCTCGATCGCCGGACTCAAGCTCGTGACCAACTAGGAGCAAGGGGGGCGCTCATGCCGATCCGGGACGAGCACATCGACGCGGCGATTGCGCAGGGCATCCTCTCCAACGACCAGGCGGCCCGGCTGCGCGCGCTTGCCGACGACGACGCGGCGCCCGATCCGGACGATGAGAAGTTCCGCCTCATCGGCGGCTTCAACGACGTGTTCGTCACCATCGGCGTCGGGCTTCTCGTCGCGGCGCTGTTCGCGCTTTCGAGCGTGCTCGAGTTCCGCATCGGCTTCGCGGCGCTCGGCATGGTGGCGGCCTGGGGGCTGTCCGAGGTGTTCGCACAACGGATGCGGCTCGCGCTGCCGTCGATTGCTCTTGCCGCGATGTTCGCGGGCTCAGCCGCCTTTGCGGCGATGTACCTCGGGTCACTTGTTTCGACGGAGCAGCTGGTCATCGCCGCCGGGATAGGGGCCGCGCTCGGCGCGGCCGCGCACTGGTGGCGGTTCCGCGTTCCGGTCGACTGGGCGATCGCCGCACTCGGCATCAGCTTTGCGGTTGCGCATGCCATCCTTCTCGTGCTGCCGGCCTTCAACACCTCGCTCATTTTCGTCGTTCTCGGATTGGCGATCTTCGCCGTCGCGCTCAGGATCGACGCGAGCGACCGCGAGCGGCGGACGCGGCGCTCCGACGTGGCGTTCTGGCTGCATCTCGTCGCCGCGCCGATGATCGTGCACGGCCTGATCCCGCTCATCATCGGCAGCGCCGAAGGCATGGAAACGGTCGAGGCGCTGGCGGTTCTTGCAATTTTCCTGCTGCTCGGACTCGTCGCCGTGGTCATCGACCGGCGCGCGCTGCTCGTTTCGGGCCTCACCTACGCCGGCATCGCCATGGGCTACCTCATCTCGCAAGGGGTCACGCAGGATCTCGGCGTGTCGCTGACGCTGCTCGGGCTCGCGGCCGTCGTGCTCGGCCTCTCCGCCGGCTGGCGGTCGCTGCGGCGCGCGCTGCTCCCGCTGCTGCCGCTCGGCTCGCTTCGCCACTCGGTTCCGCCCGCCGCTTAAACGGAAACATCGATGACCACTTTCTCTCCGCGCGAAATCGTATCCGAGCTCGATCGCTACATCGTCGGGCAGGACGACGCGAAGCGCGCCGTCGCCATCGCGCTCCGGAACCGCTGGCGGCGCCAGCAGATCGAGGGGCCGCTCAAGGACGAGGTGTTGCCCAAGAACATCCTCATGATCGGGCCGACCGGCGTCGGCAAGACCGAGATCGCGCGACGCCTCGCCAAGCTCGCCGGGGCACCGTTCCTCAAGGTCGAGGCGACGAAGTTCACCGAGGTCGGCTACGTGGGGCGCGACGTGGACAGCATCGTCCGCGACCTCGTGGAGGTGGGGCTCTCGCTCGTGCGGGACGCCAAGCGGCGCGAAGTTCGGGCGCAGGCCGAGAAGAACGCCGAGGAGCGGGTGCTCGACGCGCTCGTCGGGCCGACCGCGTCGCCCGGCACGCGCGAGTCCTTCCGCAAGCGGCTACGCGGCAACGAGCTCAACGACAAGATCATCGAGGTGCAGGTCGCGGACACGGGGTCGGCCATGCCGATGCTCGACATTCCGGGCATGCCGGGGAGCTCGGTCGGCGCCGTCAACATCGGCGACCTGTTCGGCAAGATGATGGGCGGGCGAACCAAGCCGCGGCGCATCACCGTCAAGGACAGCCACACGCTTCTCATCGCCGAAGAGAGCGACAAGCTGATCGACAACGACCAGATCACGGCCGAGGCGATCCGCGCTGTCGAGGACAACGGCATCGTGTTCCTGGACGAGATCGACAAGATCTGCTCGCGCGGCGAGACGGCGCGCTCGGGCGCGGAGGTCTCGCGCGAGGGCGTACAGCGCGATCTGCTGCCGCTGATCGAAGGCACCAGCGTTTCAACCAAATACGGGCCGGTGAAGACCGACCATGTCCTCTTCATCGCGTCGGGCGCGTTCCACGTGGCGAAGCCAGCGGACCTGCTTCCCGAGCTGCAGGGGCGGCTGCCGATCCGGGTCGAGCTCAAGGCTCTCACGCGCGAGGATTTCCGCCGCATCCTGACCGAGCCCGAGGCGAGCCTCATCAAGCAGTACACGGCGCTGATGGCGACGGAGGGGCTGACGCTCGCGTTCACGGGCGACGCCATCGATGCTCTCGCCGACACGGCGGTGCTGGTCAATTCCACGGTCGAGAACATCGGCGCGCGGCGGCTGCAGACCGTCATGGAACGGGTGCTCGACGAAATCTCGTTCGAGGCCTCTGACCGCGCCGGCGAGACGGTGACGATCGATGCGGCGTTCGTGACCAGCCGGGTCGGGGAGCTGGCGAAAAACGCCGACCTTTCGAAATTCATCCTCTAGCAGGCGCTGGCATCCCGCGGCGGGAGAGAGGGCGATAGGAGCAGTCCATGTGGATGATCCGTAGGATCGCGCTCGCAGTAGCTGTGGTCGGATTCATCCCGATCGCCATGGCCGGCTTTGCGTTCGTGCTTGCTTGGATTTTCGAATGCCCGGTATCGGAGCGCGGACTGCGTCCTTGCCCGGCGTTCGGTACGGACATCCAGTGGCTGATCGAATTTTTGTTGATCTCGGCCATTCCTGCCTCGGTTATGCTCATTCCACCGGCCATGGCCATCGTCGTCGGATGGGCTGTGGCCGAGGCGATCAACTTCTTTCGTGCAGGTCCCCCATGACAGCTCTCGTTACACTGCTTCGCGCTCTTGCCGGCGGCATCATCGGCTGGATCGTCGCGGCCGCGCTGACGATGCTGCTCGGAGGCGCCTTCGGTCTCTCGGACTTCGAAGGCGAGCGTGCCATGACAGCTATCTTCGGCGCCGGACCGGTGGGCGGGCTCATCGGCGTCATCGTCGGTCTTTGGCTCAGCCCCTGGCGGCGGCGCGTGCGGTAGAGCCGTCGCGATCCGGTCCGGCGGTTCGCTGTACAAAGTCCCTCACCTGCCTTTCTCGCCGAGGCGAGAAAGGCATCCTCTCCCGTCCCGGGAGAGGAAAGTGAAGCGGCGGACATCCTCTTCCTTCTCCCGGGACGGGAGAAGGTGCCCCATCGAGCCGGAGGCTCGCCTTCGGCGAGGCGGGGCGGATGAGGGACTTCGGCGTCGACGGCTCACGATCAGCCCTTCGGGCGGCGCTTTGTGTCCAGTGGGCGCGCGGCGGATCGGGCCACGGCGTCCAACGTCTCGCCGATCTCATGGGCGAGCCACGCATGCAGCGCCGATATCGGGCGGGACGCCTTGCGCGCTGCGTCGTGCACGAAATAGTAGCCGTAAGACTCAATTCTGATCTGGAACGGCTTCACGAGCCGGCCGCCGACCAGCGCATCACCCGCGATGACGTCGTCGGCCAGCGCGAACCCCTGCCCGGACTCGGCGGCGGGGATCGTGAGGTGGAGTCCGAGCGTCGGACCTTCCGGCGCGATCCGATCCGAGACGCCGGCCGCTTCCAGCCATTCGAGCCAGTAGCGCCGCGACTCCTCCTGCAGCAGCAATGGGGGCGGAAGCTCGGCCGGCGTGACGATGCGCAACCTCTCGAGCAGCATGGGGCTGCACACCGGCGAGATCCTGGTGCGCGTCAGCAAGCTCGAGGCGACATTGTTCCACGTGCCGCGGCCGTAGCGCACGCCGACGTCCGCGTCGCCGCGCGCGAAGTCGGCGAGCCTGTTCGACGAGTCGAGCACGATCTCGATATCGGGGTGCGCGGTCGTGAAGCGGCCGAGGCGCGGCACGAGCCAGAGCGCGGCGAACGACGGCTCGACCGTGACGACGAGCTGCTGGCGCCGACGGCGGCGGCGCCGGCTCGAAATGATCTCGGTCGAGGCAGCGATCAGATCGAAGCCGCGCGTCACGTCGGTGACGAAGTTCCTGGCGCGCTCGGTCAGCTCGACGCCGCGCCCGGTGCGGACGAAGAGCTTGGCGCCGAGCCAACCCTCGAGCTCGCGGATATGGCGGCTCACGGCGGCATGCGTGACGTTAAGCTCGGCCGCCGCGTCCGTGAAGCTCTCATGGCGCGCCGCGGCCTCGAAAGCCTTCAGCGCATTCAGCGGCGGAAGATTGCGAGCCATGACCACATGTAACATTTTCTTACATGTGGTGTAAAGCAACGGCGTTTGTCCCAGGCGGCGGCTGAGCGCACTCTCTCCTCAACAGACCGCTCATGGAGACACGCTATGCTCACCGCCATCGAAAGCTTCGTCGCCATCTTCGAGAAGCTCCTTCTGGAACGCCCTCTGCGCCCCGAGAAGCCGTATTGGGTAGCCTCCAACGACAATCAGGAGATCATCGAAGACGACCTGCGCTGGACTAGCTACCGGTAAGGCGGCCGACATTGGGCTAAGGCTCGTCACCGACTGAGCAGGTTGGGCACCGCGGCGCGTCGGCGGCCATTGGCGTGCCGCACGCCTCGCACATGACGTACGTGCCGGGCTCAAGGCCGTGCTCGAGCGCCACACGCTCGTCGAAGACAAAACACTCCCCTTGCCAGCGGCTTTGCTCGGGCGGCACCATCTCCAGATATTTCAGGATGCCGCCCTCGAGGTGATAGACCTCGGGGAAACCCTGGGCGAGGAGGTAGGACGAGGCCTTCTCGCAGCGGATACCGCCGGTGCAGAACATGGCGATTCGCCTGTCGCGCGCAGGATCGAGCTTCGCCGCGACGAAATCCGGGAACTCGGCGAATGAGCGCGTGGCGGGGTCGATGGCGCCCTCGAAGGTGCCGACGGCGACCTCGTAGACGTTGCGCGTGTCGATGACGAGCACGTCCGGGTCGGCGATGAGCGCGTTCCAGTCCTCGGGCTTGACGTAGATGCCGACCTCGCGCGCCGGATCGGCCTCAGGACGGCGCAGGGTCACGATCTCGCGCTTGATCTTCACCTTGAGGCGGCCGAACGGCATCTCGGTGGCGTTCGATTCCTTGCTCACGAGATCGGCGAAGCGCGGGTCTCGGCGCAACTCAGCGAGAAGCGCACGAATGCCGTCATCGGGTCCGGCGACGGTGGCGTTGATGCCTTCGGGCGCGATCAGGATCGTGCCCTTGATGGCGTGTGCCGTGGCGAAACCGAGGAGATGCTCGCGCAGGGCCTCGGCATCGGCGATGGCGACAAATTTATAGAACGCCGTGACGGTGACTTGCATCGGCTTCCTCTATGCCTCGGCGAGCTTGTCGATCGCGCGCTTCATGGCATCGAAGACACCCGGCTCGGACATGGCGTGCCCCGCGCTCGGCACGATCTCGAGGCGGCAGGCGGACCATCGCCTGGCAAGCTCGAAGGCGGCGCGCGGCGGGCAGAGGAGGTCGTAGCGGCCCTGCACGATCACGCCCGGGATGTTGCCGAGACGCGCGGCGCCGTCGAGCAGCGCGCCCGGCGCCAGGAAGAAATCATGGGCGATGTAGTGGGCCTCGATGATCGGCGTCGGCGGGACCCGGCTCTCGCGCGGCATCGTGTCGGGAAGGGTCGTGGCCTGAGGCGCGAATTCCGAGAGCGCGCGCTCGAAGGCGAACCACTGGCGCGCGGCCGGATCGCGGACTGCGAAATCATCGCTCGTCAGGCGCGCGACGTAAGCCGCAAGCGGATCGGCGCGCTCCGATTCGGGCAGGGCGGCGACGAAATTGTCGTAGAGATCAGGGCGCAGCTCGGCCGGCGCGCGGCGGAAGGCCCAGTCGACCTCGTCGGCCGAGCCGAGGAAAACCGCACGCAGGACCAGCCCCGAGACGCGCTCCGGAAAGGCTTCCGCGTAGGCGAGTGCGAGCGTCGAGCCCCACGATCCGCCGACGATCAGCATCTTCTCGAAACCGACGTGCTCACGGACGCGCTCGATGTCCGCCACGAGATGCGGCGTCGAGTTGGCGTGCGTCGCGAGGTAGGGATGACTGCGGCCGGCGCCGCGCTGATCGAACAGAACAGCGTGGTAGCGCGCGGGATCGAACAGCAGGCGGTGGCTGTGCTGCGCGCCGCTCCCGGGCCCGCCATGCAGGAAAAGCGCGGGTATGCCGCCCTTGGTGCCGACCTCCTCGACATAGATCCAGTGCCCGTCGCCGACCGCCAGCATCACGGCATCGAAGGGGCGCGGCATCTCGGCCGGCGGGTGTGTCGCCATCAGCGGGTGTGCTCCATCATGCGTGCGCAGCCTGTGTCAGCTCGGGCGCGCATTCAAGTGCCTACTTTTCGGGCTTTGTTGCACGGAACGCAGGGGCCTATGGTGGCGTTGAACGTGGCTGAGAGGGTCTTCACATGCTCATCACCTACGGTTTCGACATTACGATCACGGTCCCGCAGGTCACCCCCATCATCACGCTGCTCGATGTGCACGATTCGCGGCGCTCGGACCTCCGGGCGGAAGCGCCATTCGTGACGCGCCCGGATGTGCCGGTGAAGGTCTACCGTGACCTGTTCGGCAACATCTGCCGGCGCATGGTGGCGCCGAAGGGCACTTTCGGTTTCATGATCAACGGCACGATCCGGGATTCCGGGGTGCCAGACCCAGTGGACGAAAGCCTGCCCGAAGTGCCGATCTCGAAACTGCCGGACGACGTGCTCGTCTACCTGCTCGGCAGCCGCTATTGCGAGACGGACCACTTGAGCGACATGGCCTGGAAGCGGTTCGGAACGCTGCCGCCAGGGTGGAAGCGCGTGCAGGCCATCGTCGATTTCGTGCATGATCGCCTTTCGTTCAGCTATCAGCACGCGCGTGCGACGCGCACGGCGGCCGAGGCCTACGAGGAGCGGATCGGTGTCTGCCGAGACTTCGCGCATCTCACCATCGCGCTCTGCCGCTGCCTCAACATCCCGGCGCGCTACGTCAACGGCTATCTCGGCGACATCGGCGTGCCAAAGGACCCGGCGCCCATGGACTTCAGCGCGTGGTGCGAGGTCTATCTCGGCGGGCGCTGGTGCACGTTCGACGCGCGCCACAACACGCCGCGCATCGGGCGCATCGTCATCGCGCGGGGGCGCGACGCGACCGACGTGTCGCTGATCCACACGTTCGGCCAGCATATGCTGAACTCGTTCAAGGTATGGACGGACGAGGTGACGGAGACAGACGTGCGCCCGTCGCCGGCCGCGGCTTAGAGCGTCCGACATGGTCCGTGAGACGTTTTCACACTACGCCCTGGATGGCCGGGTCAAGCCCGGCCATGACGTGAAGATGGGGATGGGGTTCGGCCAGGGCTACCGCGTCACACGTCGAGGTTGGCGACGCTGAGCGCGTTCTCCTGGATGAACTCGCGGCGCGGCTCCACGACATCGCCCATGAGCTTGGAGAAGATCTCGTCCACCTCGGACACGTCGCCGATCTTGACCTGCAGCAGCGTGCGCGCGTCGCGATCGAGCGTCGTCTCCCAGAGCTGCTCGGGGTTCATCTCGCCCAAGCCTTTGTAGCGCTGCAGCGAGAGGCCCTTGCGGCCCGCCTCGTAGATGGCCTCCAAAAGCGTGCGGGGACCGTGAATGGTCAAGGTCTCCGCCTTGCGGCGCAGCTTCGTGCCGAGGCCGTAGACCTCAGACAAGTGCGTGCGCTTCTCGTTCAAGCGGCGCGCATCGAGCGAGGCGAGCAACGCGCGATCGAGGGCGTGGGCTTCCGTCACGCCGCGCACCTCGCGGCGGAAGAGGAAGCCGTCGTTGCCGTAGCTGCCGGACCAACCCTTCTCGGTCTCCTCGGCGACCTCGTTCAAACGCGCGGCCACGGTGCCGGCCGCGGCATTGGCCGATGCGGCGGATTGCAGGAGCGCGGGATCGAAGGCGCCGGCAATGGCGGCCTGCTCGACGATCAGGCGGGAATAGCGCGAGTGCAGCTTGTCGATGAGGCCGACTATGCCGCGCGCCTGGTTGACGATGTCGCGCAGGTCCTTGCCGGCCCGCTCGGCGCCGCCGGCAACCAGCACGTTGTCCTCGAGGCCGCTGTCGATCAGATAGTCCTCGAGCGCGGGCTGGTCTTTCAGATAGGTGCTGCTCTTGCCGCGCTGGACTTTGTAGAGCGGCGGCTGGGCGATGTAGACGTGGCCCTTCTCCACCAGCTCCGGCATCTGGCGGTAGAAGAACGTCAGAAGGAGCGTGCGGATGTGGGCGCCGTCAACGTCGGCGTCGGTCATGACGATGATCTTGTGGTAGCGAAGCCGCGAGAGGTCGAAGTCGTCGCGGATGCCGGTGCCGAGCGCGCCGATGATGTTGGTCACCTGCTCGGAGGAGAGCATCTTGTCGATGCGCGCCCGCTCGACGTTCAGGATCTTGCCGCGGATGGGCAGCACGGCCTGATACTCGCGCTTCCTGCCCTGCTTGGCGGAGCCGCCGGCCGAGTCGCCCTCGACGATGAAGAGCTCGGTGTTGGCGGCATCGCGGTCCTGGCATTCGGCCAGGCCGCCCGGCAGGCGCATGCCGTCGAGCGCGCTCTTGCGGCGTGTCAGCTCACGCGCCTTGCGCGCGGCCTCGCGGGCGAGCGCGGCCTCGACGATCTTGCCGACGATGGACTTGGCTTCCTTGGGATGCTCCTCGAACCACGCCATCAGCTCTTCGGCGACGACGCTCTCGACGACGGGCTTCACCTCGGAGGAGACCAGCTTGTCCTTGGTCTGCGAGGAGAACTTCGGGTCGGGCACCTTGACCGACAGCACGCAGGTCAAGCCCTCACGCGCGTCCTCGCCGGACAGGTCGACCTTCTCTTTCTTGGCGATGCCGCTCTCGCCGGCATACTTGTTGATGACGCGCGTCAACGCGGCGCGGAAGCCCGCGAGATGCGTGCCGCCGTCGCGCTGCGGGATGTTGTTGGTGAAGCAGAGCACGTTCTCGTGGTAGCTGTCGTTCCACCACAGCGCGACCTCGACGCCGACGCGATCCTTGTCGGTGCGGATCATGATCGGCTCGGAAATGAGGGCCTGCTTCGAGCGATCGAGATAGCGCACAAACGCCGCCGTGCCGCCGTCGTAGAGGAACTCCTCGCGCTTCACGTCGGCGTGACGCGCGTCCGTCAGAACCACCCTGGCACCTGAGTTGAGGAATGCGAGCTCGCGCAAGCGATGCTCGAGCGTCGCGTAGTCGAACTCCACCATGGTGAAGGTATTGGGACTCGGCAGGAAGCTGACCTCGGTGCCGCGATTGTCCTTGCCGTCGCCGACCACTTTCAGCGGAGCGACGGCGACGCCGTCGCGGAACTCGATGACGTGCTCCTTGCCGTCGCGCCAGATGCGCGCCCTGAGCCAAGTCGAGAGCGCGTTGACCACCGAGACGCCGACGCCGTGCAGGCCACCCGAAACCTTGTAGGAGTTCTGGTCGAACTTGCCGCCCGCGTGCAGCTCGGTGAACACGATCTCGGCGGCCGAGCGCTTCGGATCGTTGTCGTCGTCCTGCTTGATGCCGGTGGGGATGCCGCGGCCGTCGTCGCGCACGGTGCACGAGCCGTCGGGGTTCAAAGTCACCTCGCACACCTTGGCATGACCGGCGAGAACCTCGTCGATGGCGTTGTCGACGACCTCGTAGATCATGTGGTGCAGGCCCGAGCCGTCGTCGGTGTCGCCGATGTACATGCCGGGGCGCTTGCGCACGGCCTCGAGGCCTTTCAGCATCTTGATGCTGTCGGCGCCGTAGTCCTCGGACGCAGGTGTTTTCTTGGCGGGTTGAGCGCTCATTCGGGGCCTTCAGGGACGCTTCTCGTGGTGGTCGCGGAGTGTAACACAGCACGCGGTGAAACGGCGCAAAAAAGCGCTTCAAATGACCTTCGCTGCACGCTTATTATTCGTTTGTTTTCAATGTATTACATGGGTGCGTCGGCATGGCCGCGCGAGGACTGCTCAAGCCCCCTCGGCGGACGTCATAGAACCGTCTCCGACGCGCCAAAATTGCGCCCTTCCGGACAGGCGCTCGAACGACTGATGATCCGTTCCCGTCATCCACGCTTGCGCTCCGATGCGCAGCAGCTCGTCGAACAGCGCGGCACGGCGATCGACGTCGAGATGTGCCGTCACCTCGTCGAGCAGCAGCATCGGCGCCATGCCATCGCGGCGCGCCGCGACCAGCTCCGCGTGCGCGAGCAGGAGCCCCATGAGGAGGGCTTTCTGCTCACCGGTCGAGGAGTGCCTCGCGGCTGTGGCCTTGGGCCCGTGCGCGACGACGAGATCGCTTCGGTGCGGCCCATCGAGCGCGCGGCCGGCAGCGCGGTCGCGCTCGCGCACGCCGCGCAGCAGGCGCGCGTACGTGTCCTCGACATCGACGGCTGGGCGGGCGGCGAGATCCTGGTCGATCGAGCCTTCGAGGCGCACGTCGCTCCAGGGGAAGGGGCTTGCGGGATCGCGCGCGCGGCGGGCATCGATCACGGAGGTGAGCGCCGCCGCGGCCTCGGCGCGGGCGGCGGCGATGGCGATGCCCATCTCGGCCATGACGAGCTCGAGGCCGTCTAGCCCGGCGCCGCGCGTCGTGCCGTCGGCAAGCAGGCGGTTGCGCTGCGCCATCGCGCGCTCGAAGCGGCCGGCGCGGGTGCGATGGCCGGAATCGAAACAGACGATCAGGCGATCGAGAAAGCGGCGGCGCTCGGAAGCGGGGCCGGTGAAGAGGCCATCGGTCGCCGGCGTGACCCAGACCATCTCGACATACTCGCCGAGGGCGCCCGAGCCCGATTTCGTGTCGCCGTCGATGCGGACGAGGCGCGCCGCGCCGCGCCCGTCATCCGGCGCCGAAGCCGTTTGGCCGGTGCCGATGATGACCGCTCCGACAGCCGTGTGGACACGGGCGGAGACCGCCCAGCTCCCGTCGCCTCCGGACTTGGCGAGATCGGCCAGCGGGGACTGACGCAGGCCCTGTCCCGGCGCTAGCAGGGAGACCGCTTCGAGCACGTTGGTCTTGCCGGAGCCGTTGGGGCCGGTGAGCACGACGGGCCCGGGGCCGAGCTCGAGGCTGAGCGCCGCATAATTGCGAAAGCCGGTGAGCGTCAGCCGCTCGACCCAGAGGCGGGGGGCGGCGTCGGGCTCGGGCTGCGTTTGCTGCTCAGTGGCCACGGCCAAGCGGGTGTCTCTTCTGCGTGCGCTCCGCGCCCCGCGGTTTTCTCACTCTCTCGTAGGTGAGCCTTGCGGAACCGAGAGGCGTGGCTGGATCCCGGCCTCCGCCGGGATGACGTTGGAATTGTACGCGTCCGATTGCCCAACCGCGTCGGCTACACGCGCATCGGCATCAGGACGTAGAGCGCGGTCTGGTCGTCGGCGCCGCGGATCATGGTCGGCGATCCGGGGTCGGCCAAGAGAAAGCGCGCCTCGTCGCCCTCGAGCTGGCCGGCGATGTCGAGCAGGTACTTGGCGTTGAAGCCGATCTCGAGCGGGCTTGCCGAATAGTTGACGCCGATCTCCTCGGTGGCGCTGCCGCCCTCGGGATTGTTGACCGAGAGCACGAGCTTGCCGTCGGTGAGGTTGAGCTTCACGGCGCGGCCACGCTCGCTGGCGATGGTCGAGACGCGATCGACGGCGCTGATGAAGTCCGTGTTGGCGACACGCAGCTCTTTGTCGTTTCCCTGCGGAATGACGCGCCCGTAGTCGGGGAAGGTGCCGTCGATCAGCTTGGACGTGAGCGTGACCGAGCCGATCTCGAAGCGCACCTTGGAGGCGGAGACGGCGACGTTCACGGTCTCGGCGCTCTCCTCGATCAGTCGATGCAGCTCGTGCACCGTCTTCCTCGGGATGATCACTCCCGGCATGCCCTCGGCGCCCTTGGGGCGCGCGAGCTCGGCCTGGGCGAGGCGGTGGCCGTCGGTGGCGACGGCGCGCAGCATCGACGTCTTTCCGGTCTCGGCGATGTGCAGGTAGATGCCATTCAGATAGTAGCGGGTCTCCTCGGTGGAGATGGCAAAGCGCGTCTTGTCGATGAGGCGCTTCAGATCCTTGGCTGCGACGGCGAAGGTGTGTCCCAGGTCGCCGGCGTTGAGATCGGGGAAGTCCTCGGGTCCAAGCGTCTGCAACGCGAAGCGCGCCTGACCGGCGGCGAGCGTCAGGCGCTCCTTCTCCGCGTCGCGGCGGATGTCGACCTGGCTGCCCTCGGGCAGCTTCCTTACGATGTCGTGCAGGATGTGGGCCGGCACGGTGACGGCTCCGGGCTGGGTGACCTCGGCCTTGACCTCCTCGATGACCTCGCGCTCGAGGTCGGTTGCCTTGAGCTCGAGGGCCTGGCCGGACGCCTTCAAGAGCACATTGGAAAGAATGGGGATGGTCGTGCGGCGCTCGACGACACTCGTCACGTGCCCGAGCGCCCTCAGGAGTTCACCGCGTTCGATCACAAGCCGCATCGGTCGCCTCGAGTGTCACGAATCTCGTGAGAGAAAAGCACGGATTCGCTGCTGGTGGGACAAAAGTAGACCCGTCCGTCCTCCGACGCCGGAGGTTTGAAAGGCTCAGCTTTCGTCATGGATGAAGATAGTGGCGTGGAGGCACAACTTGCCCCGATCGGCCCCGAGAGTGCAAGGGGGCGCAAGCCTTCCCGGAGCTCGCCTGCGGCGCCTGGCAAACGCCCTGTCCATAAAGCTTCGGGAGCGGTATCCGAAGATCCCGCTCCCGCCCCGCTTGGACGTGCCGTCCGATCTCCCTCGTCACGTCACGTCCGTGCTCAAACTTGTCGTAATATCAGCCCATTGCACCTCAGTGGCTGATCAGCTTCTTCAACTCGTCGATCTCGTCGCGAAGGCCGGCGTCGCCGGCGATCACGCCTTCGATCTTGCGGATGGCGTGCAGCACCGTGGTGTGATCGCGATTGCCGAAACGGCGGCCGATCTCAGGCAGCGAACGGTGGGTCAGCTGCTTGGCGAGGTACATGCCGATCTGGCGCGGCCAGACCACCGACCGATGCCGGCGCTGCGACAGCAGATCGCCCTTCGACACGCCGAAATGCCGCGAGATGATGCGCAGGATGTCCTCGATCTTGATGCGACGCGGCTCGACGCCCTGGAACAGGTCGCGCACCACGTTCTCGGCGATGTCGGGCGTGATCGGCGACCGCATATGCTGCCACGTGAGGAAGAGGCGATTGACGGCGCCTTCCAGCTCGCGACCGCTCTCGGTCAGCCGGCCGGCGAGGATGTCCACCACCTCGCGCGAGAGGTCGAACGCCGGATCGGTCGCCCGCTTTTCGGCGATGCGCTGATCGAGCACGCGCTGGCGCAGCTCATGATCGAAAACGCCGATCTCGGCCACGAGGCCACGCTGAAGGCGCGAGCGCATGCGCTCGTTCAAGCGCTCGATCTGCGCGGGATGGCGAGCGGACGCGACAACGACCTGGCGGCCTCCGTCGAGCAGCGCGTTGATGATGTGATCGAACTCCTGCTCGGTCTTCTCGCCCTGCATGAACTCGAGATCGTCGATGAGCAAGACGTCGATGGAGCGGAACTTTTCCTTGAAGGAGACCGGATCCTGGGCGCGCAGTGCCTCGACGAACTGATAGCGAAAGCGCTCGGCGGTGAGATAAAGCACCTTGGCGTTCTCGGCCCGTGACTTCACCTTCCAGGCGATCGACTGCAGAACATGTGTCTTGCCGTGGCCGACCGGGGAGTAAATGTAGAGCGGGTTGAACGCGGGATTGTCGGTGAGCACCGTCTCCGCGACCTGCATGGCCGCGGCATGCGCGATGCGGTTCGGTGCGCCAACGACAAAGTTCTCGAAGGTATGGTGCGGATCCAAGGGCGAGCCCTCGAAGCCGTCGATGCTGGTGCGGCCGGCGACCGGGCGCGCGACCGGCATGCGCGAAGGCTCGACGGCGCCGATCGCACGCGGCTCAAGGCCCGTGTCGCGCGGCTTTGCGGGCTCGGGTTGGCGCGCGGCACCGCGCTGCGCGCTGACGCCCGGCTGGCGCACGATGACGTCGATGTTCTCGGCGGTCTTGAACTCCGACCGGCAGCACTTCAAGAGCTCGTCCTTGTAGTGCTCGTCAATCCACTTGCGCAGGAACTTGACGGGGACCGAGACCGTCACCGTCTTGCCATCAAACGCGTCGAACTCGAGAGTCGTGAACCAGCTCGAGTAGACGTCGTCGCCGAGGCGGGCGCGCAGCATGGCGCGCACCTTGGCGCCCTTGCCGTCTACGCCATGCGCATCGGCTGAATGCGCCGCAGCCGGCTTGGTGTCGCCCATGACCGCCAGATCACCCGACGGACCATGCATGGCCCGGTCTGGTGACGAATAAGATAGCTCCGCTTTCGAGATGGCTTGCATTTCCGTTACCCCGCACTTTGTTGCGCCGGCATCCGCAAATGCCGGCATCCCTGGCACCGCTCGTTCGCCCAAACGAGCCGTGCCAATACCCTCGACAGACGCCCTATCCTTGCCGCCAGGGCAGACCGGCTGCTTTCCAGCCCGCGACTTGCCCTCGTCTCTGGTCGGCATCGAGGGGACCCTCGAAGCCTTCCGCCACGTTGCGGCAGCGCGAATAGCCCGCGTCCACCATGGCCGCAGCAGCCGCCCGACTGCGTGCGCCCGACCGGCAGATGAAGAACAGCTCAGCGTCCTTCGCCACACCGGCACCGTCGAGCAGTCCGCCCAGCTTCGCGACAAAGTCGGGATCGATCCGATTGTCGGGAAAGCCCTGCCATTCGACGGTCAGTACACGCCTATTCAGCGTGCCGAGATCAGGGAGTCCGACGAACGTCCATTCCGCGCGAGTCCGCACATCGATCAGAACGGAAGTCGCGTCAGCCTTGAGGCGTACCCATGTTTCCTCTGCGGGCACGTCCTCGATTTTGACGCGGTCGATCAACCCTTTACCCTCAACCTCGTGTGCCTCAGCGCAGGTTTGAGTCCTGATCTGAAACAGTTAATGTAAATAAACGCCAGTAGTCACTCAGTAAAAAAGTAGCCGCACCCCACTCGACTAGCGGGATACTTGTACTCCACTGAAATACTGAAGAAGTCAGGATGACGCTACGCAACCAAACCCTGAGTCCGGGCGGGGAGATACTGGGCATTACAGCCCGTCTGGCCCCGTCGCGTTGACAAGGACTCTTTTAAGGGATCGGTAACCTCTTAGCAAGCGTCGGGATGGGTGGAGAATGCGCTCAAGAGCAGGGGGACGAGCGGTGGGTGCAACGTGGAAAACTTGAGTCTCGTCCACAGGACCGGTGGGCAAACTCGTTGAGGGGAAAGCCGATTCATCGCGACTCGAACGGAGCCCGAAATCAATTGCGGCGTTCCTGTGACATGAATTGGAAGCCCTGTTTTTTGTTTGGCGGACGGGGTCCCCTCAGGGGCCTAGCGAGGGGGGGAGCGGGGGGCTTCTTGGGACTCCCCCATGAATCCGTCACTTAGAGGCGCGGACGGGAGGCCGGCGATTCCATCGCGCGGCCTTCCCTGTGGCGAACAGAACACACTCTTAATGCTGACGATGGGTCTTTGAAAAGAGCGTGGGAGAAAGCGGAATTTCAGGCCATCGCCTTGATGCGCTGCGCGAGGCGCGAGACCTTACGGCTTGCCGTCTTGGGATGCATGGTGCCCTTCTGGGCCGTGCGCACGAGCGCCGGCTCGGCCGATTTAAGGGCCGCAGCTGCTGCTTTTTTATCGCCCGACGCGATGGCTTCCTCGACCTTGCGCACGTCTGTCTTCACCGCCGAGCGGCGGTTCTTGTTGACCTCGGTCCGGCGCACCATCTGGCGCGCGGCCTTCTTTGCGGACTTCGTGTTGGCCATTCAGGCCCTCCATTTGTGCGGTGGCCCTCCCGGCGCGGGAGCGGCCCCATGACCTTCCTATGACTTGCTGACATTGCGTCCGTGCCTCGGACGGGTGGCGATCGCCCATTTCGGGCGGAAAGCGCACCCTTACCCCGCCGGCTCAGTCAGCCGGACCATCGACGGGAGCATGGGGCCCAAACGCATTGGCCGCCCGAAACCAAGGCTTCGAGCGGCGAAGTGCCCCGTCTATAGCGGCGGCTCGCACGGCTGGCAACGCATTTGGCCGGATTTTCGGGCTGCGAGGGGCCGGGGGCGGCTTGTCAGGCGTCCTTCCATTTGATGGAGCAGCCCATGGACGGGATCTGGTCGACGGGCCCGCGTCCGGTCTCAGCCACGCCCTTCATGGCCTCGAAGAGGTCGCGGCGGGCGTTCCGAGGGCCGGGCTCGCGGCCGCTCGCATCGAGCCGGCCCCGATACTGCAACTCAAGATCGCGGTTGAAGCCGAAGAAGTCGGGCGTGCAGACGGCGCCGTAGGCCCGCGCGACCTGCTGGCCCTCGTCATAGAGATAGGGGAAGGGGAAGGCGTGGGCGTTAGCCACCTCCCTCATGCGCGGGAAGCTGTCCTCGGGGTAGGCGTCGGCATCGTTGGAGGAGATGGCGACGCTCGCGATGCCCGCCGCCGCGAGATCGCGGGTGTCGCGGACGAGCCGGTCGAGGATGGCCTGCACGTAGGGGCAATGGTTGCAGATGAACATGACCAGCGTGCCGTTCTCGCCCGCAAGCTCGGCCAGGCTGTAGGTCTTGCCGTCGGTTGCCGGCAGGCGAAAGTCCGGGGCCTTCCAGCCGAACGCGCAAACGAGCGCGGTCTCCGCCATGCCGTGTTCCTCCGCACTCGTGCCCGCCGCCCCTCAAGAAAGTCGGGTCCCTTAAGAAATATGGGCGTTCCCGAGACAGTATCGAGCGGGGCGACTAGACTTCAACCTCGTTCTCCAGCGAGGGACGTGCAGCATGGTTTCCGGGCACGAGGTGACCGGCAGCGAGACGGATGCGGGGGCGAGCCTGTTCAAGGGCGCGCGCGCGAGCCAGTCCCTCATGCGGCGCGTCTTCGGCGTGGACACCACCTGGCGGCGGCGCATCTACGAGATCATCGAGATCGGCCACGGCGAGAGCCGCGCCAGCCGCATCTTCGACGGCTTCATCGTCGGCCTCATCCTGCTCAATGTCGCCGCGTTCGTCGCCGAGACGGTGCCGTCGCTCTCGGCGGCGTACGGGCCCTACTTCATGGCCTTCGAGATCTTCTCGGTCGCGGTCTTCAGCATCGAGTACGGGCTCAGACTGTGGACCGCGGTCGAGGTGCCGTTCCTCAAGCGGCTCACGCCCTGGAAGGCGCGCCTCAAGCTCGCGCTGCGCCCTGCGCTGCTCATCGACCTCGCCGCCATCCTTCCGTTCTTTCTCGGCACGCTGCTCAATGTCGATCTCCGGGTGCTTCGGGCGCTGCGGCTCCTGCGCTTCTTCAAGCTCTCGCGCTACTCGCCGGCGCTGCACACACTCCTGCGCGTTCTCGCCAACGAGCAGCGGGCGCTGATCGGCGCGGGCCTGCTGCTCTTCACGGTGGTGCTGCTCGCCTCGACGGGCATGTACTACATCGAGGGAAAGGTGCAGCCCGACAAGTTCGGCAGCGTTCCCGACGCGGCCTGGTGGGCCATCGCAACGCTGACCACGGTGGGCTACGGGGACGTGGCGCCGGTGACGGCGCTCGGCCGCTTCTTCGGCTCGTTCGTCATGGTGAGCGGGCTCTGCATCCTGGCGCTGCCGGTGGCCATCATCTCGGCCGGCTTCGCGCAAGAGCTCGGGCGGCGTGACTTCGTCGTCACCTGGTCGTTGATGTCGCGCATTCCGCTGCTGGCCGACCTCGACGCGGGCGCTGCAGAAAAGATCATGCCGCTGTTCCAGGCGCACAACCTGCCGCCCAATGTCGAGCTTCTGGGAGAGGGCGCCGCGGAGAAGGCCATGTACTTCGTGGCGTCAGGTCTGGTCGGGTGCCGATCGGCGGCGGGCGAGGAGGTCTTTTCGAAGGGAGATTTCTTCGGCGGGAGCGCGATGCTCGATCACGACATCGCGCACGCCTCGTTCGTCACCCGGTCGAAATGCCGGCTCCTCAAGCTGCACTACGAGGACTTCCATCGACTCGAGACCGCGAGCCCGGAGATCGCCGTCCACATCCGGCGCAAAGCGCGCGAGCGGCGGGATGGCGCTCCGCCGTCGACCGACGCGTAAGCGTCATACGTCGAGGCGCTGGAAGGCCAGACCTTCGCCGGCGAAGACGCGGGCGCGGGCGCTTGCCTCGTCCGGATTGCCGGTGGTCAACAGCACGAGGCGCGGCTCGGAACCTGGCGCGCCGGCATAGTGCGGATGGCGCGAGAGATAGTCCTCGAGGCTGTCGGCGACGATCTCGGGCTGGGATAGGATGCGCGTCGCGGGCGGCAAGTGACGGCGGAACAGGTGCTCGACGAGCGGGAAATGCGTACAGCCGAGGATGGCGCGGTGCGGCGCCTCGCCATCCGACTGCGCCATGGCCCCGGCGATTGACATCTCCACCAGTCGCTCGAGCGCAGCCTCGTCCTGACCCTGCTCGATGGCGCCGGCGAGCTCGGACGAGACCTGCTGCACGACGGTCGCCTTCGGACAGCGCTTCTTGATCTCCTCGGCATAGACGTTGGAGGCGATGGTGCGGGTGGTGCCGAAGACGGCGATGCGATCGGTCAGGAACTTCTGAGGGTATTGCGGCGTGGTGACCGCCCAGGGCGTCTGCGTCGCGGCCTCGACGGTCGGCGCGACGATGCCGACGACGTTATGGCCCTCGGCGCTCCAGTGCGTGTCGGGCAGCCAATTGCGCTGCAGGCGGCGCGCGGCGACGGCGGTTGCGGTGTTGCAGCCGAGGAGAACGAGCTTCGATCCGCGCCGGAAAAGATGCTCCACGGCCGCGCGCGTGAGATCGACGATCTCCTCGGACGGGCGGTTGCCATAGGGAACGTGGGCGTGATCGCCCAGATAGACGAACGACGTCTCAGGAAAGCGCGCGGTGAGCGCACGCAGAACGGTGAGCCCGCCAAGACCGGAATCGAAGACGCCTATCATGGGGGCCCTGTTTGCGCCGTGGCGGCGTGCCGGTCAATCGGGGGTGGTGGGGAGGACCTGGGGGAAATCCGACAGAAGTCGTTTCGGAATCCCCCTCCTGGCACCCCCACGTCGTGTCGAAGACATGCCTCCGGCATAGCGGGGGAGGAAAAGCGTTGCGCGGATGTGGGGCTACTCCGCGGCCTCGGAGGGCGGGCGGCCGGCGGCCGCCGCCTCGCGGTCGGCGGTCTTCAAGGCGTCGAGGCTCGGCATCGAGACGGTGCTGTAGCCGCAATCGACAAAGTGGACTTCGCCCGTCACCGCCGCCGAGAGATCGGAAAGCAGGTAGAGCGCCGAGCCGCCGACGTCGTTCAAGGTCGGCGTGCGCCGGAGCGGCGCGTGCTCCTTCTGGAAGTTGAAGATGACGCGGGCGTCCGAGACGCCGGCGCCGGAGAGCGTGCGCATGGGGCCCGCCGAGAGAGCGTTGACGCGGATGTTCTGCGGGCCGAGGTCGGCCGCGAGATAGCGGACGGAGGCTTCGAGCGCGGCCTTGGCGACACCCATCACGTTGTAGGAGGGGACGGAGCGCGTCGCGCCGCCATAGGAGAGGGTGAGCAGCGAGCCGCCATTCGGCATCAGCGCGATGGCGCGCTGCGCGATCTCGGTGAAGGAGAAGCAGGAGATCACCATGGTGTTGGTGAAGTTGTCGCGCGTGGTGTTGACGTAGCGGCCGGCTAGCTCGCGCGGGTCGGAGAAGGCGAGCGCGTGCACCACGAAATCGAGGCTGCCCCAGACCTCCTTGATCCTGGCGAAGACGTTGTCGATGGTGGCGAGGTCGAGCACGTTCGCCGGCTCGATGATCTTCGATCCGAGCGACTGGGCGAGCGGCACGGCGCGGCGACCGAAGGCGCCGTCCTGATAGCTGAAGGCGAGCTCGGCGCCCTGGCCATGAAGCGCACGCGCAATGCCCCAGGCGATCGAGCGGTCGTTGGCGACGCCCATGATGAGGCCACGCTTGCCCGCCATCAGCGGTCCGGGTTTGGCTACGTCAAATTCGGTCATCGCCTCGCACTCACATCAAATCTGCGGCCGATCCCGACACCGGCCGCGTTCGTTTCTCTCACACATGCATTCCGGCGAAGTCTTGCGGACGCGATGCCATCGGCACCACGCCTCGCGGGCTTCAACCGTTGTAGCGACTGAAGATCAGAGTCGCATTTGTGCCGCCGAAGCCGAAACTGTTCGACATGACACAGTTAAGCTCGGCGTTGTCGATGCGACTCCTTACGATCGGCATGTCCTCGAAGGCCGGATCCAGCTCCTCGATATTGGCGCTCTCGCAGATGAAGCCGTTGTTCATCATGAGAAGCGAGAAGATGCTTTCCTGCACCCCGATGGCACCCAGAGAATGTCCCGTAAGGGACTTGGTCGCGGCAATTTTCGGGGTCTCCCGGCCGGCGAACACCTCGCGGATGGCCTCGATCTCCTTCTGGTCGCCGACCGGCGTCGCAGTCGCGTGCGGGTTGATGTAGTCGATGGTGTCGACGCCCTTGCCGTCGAGGCCCTGCATGGCGAGACGCATGCAGCGCACGGCGCCCTCGCCCGAAGGCGCCACCATGTCGTAACCGTCGGACGTCGCGCCGTAGCCCGTGATCTCGCCGTAGATCTTGGCGCCGCGTGCCTTGGCCCGCTCCAGCTCCTCGAGCACGAGGACACCGGCGCCGCCGGCAATGACGAAGCCGTCACGGTTCTTGTCGTAGGCGCGGCTCGCGGTGGCGGGCGTGTCGTTGTAGCGAGAGGACATGGCGCCCATGGCGTCGAAGAGGACCGACAAGGTCCAATCGAGCTCCTCGCAGCCGCCGGCGAAAATCAGATCCTGCTTGCCCCACTGGATCAGCTCGGCGGCATTGCCGATGCAGTGTGCGGACGTGGAGCAGGCCGACGAGATCGAATAGTTGACGCCCTTGATCTGGAAGCTCGTGGCGAGGGCGGCGGAGGGACCCGAGCACATGCCCTTCGGCACCTCGAAGGGGCCGACCTTCTTCGGATCCTTCTCGCGGGCGGTATCCGCGGACCAGACGATGGCCCGCGTCGAAGGACCGCCCGAACCCATGACGATGCCCGAGCGCTCGTTCGAGACGTCGCCCGGCTCGAGGCCGGCGTCGCGCACGGCCTGATCCATGGCGATGTAGTTCCAGCCGACACCCGCCTCCATGAAGCGCTTCGGCTTGCGGGGGACCTGAGATTCCCAATCCAGCTTGGGGTCGCCGTGCACCTGGCAGCGGAAGCCGAGCTCGGCATACTTGTCGGCCCGGACGATGCCGGACTTGCCCTCGCGCAGGGAGGCCAGCACCTCCTGCGTCGTGTTCCCTATGGAGGACACGATGCCCATGCCGGTGACGACAACTCGTCTCATCGACAATCCTTTCCTCGCCCGGCCACTGCCCGTGTCTCCGAATGCCGGTATTGCCGGTGCTATCAGACTTGCTATCGGCTCAACCGGCGGCGGGGGCTTCTCCCGCCTCGAACAGGCCGACCCGCATGTCAGAGGCCGTGTAGATCACCTGACCATCCGCCTTCAGCATTCCATCGGCAATGGCAAGCTTCAAGCGGCGCAGAATCACGCGCTTCAAGTCCACCACATACTCGACCTTCTTGACCGAAGGGAGAACCATGCCGGTGAATTTCACCTCGCCCACGCCCAATGCCCGGCCGCGGCCCGGCGCGCCGAGCCAGCCGAGAAAGAAGCCCGTGAGCTGCCACAGGGCATCGAGGCCCAGGCATCCAGGCATGACGGGATCGCCCTGGAAGTGGCAGTTGAAGAACCAATCGAGGCGCGAGTTGCCGGCGACGGCGAGCTCGGCCACCACCTGACCCTTGTCATGGGCGCCCTGGCTCTCCGAGATATGGGAAATGCGGTCGAACATGAGCATGGGCGGCAAGGGCAACTGTGCGTTGCCTGGCCCAAAAAGCTCGCCGCGTCCGCATGCCAACAAGTCGTCGAAATCGTAGCTTGAACGGCGCTCGGCCATCGATCCGTTTCGTCCCTCTCACTCGGCCAGTCCGCGCAGGCGCTCGCGCGCGCGCATTGGCCTCATCCTCGGCAAGACCATCGCGCGCGAGCCCATCGATCGAGGGCGCGCGAAACCGCGTTGTCGTAGCACATCCGACGGACGTTCAAGCGATAATCGCGGGCAGCGTCAAGTCGCCCCAATGAAAAGACGACGGGCGGCCCACGGCCCAAGAGTAGCGGCGAACGCCGTGGCACGCGCCGGTTCGGGGCCTGAGCTACGGAAAATTCCGGCTCAGAACAGCGTCTTGGGGGCGGGTTGCAGTCGCTTTACACTGCTTCTATACTGACGTAGTTAGGGAATCCGGCTTTAGCCGCCCGCGACGTACGCGGCGAGGCAAGCCATCAATCCGGCAGATCGATGCACGCTGACGATCTTCATGATCTCCCCGCGGGAGACGACAACCTGACCGAGGCGGGCCATGCGGCCATCGCCGAGCGGCTGCGCAACGCTGGGCTCAGGCCCACACGCCAACGCGTGGCGCTCGGCGCGCTCCTGTTTGGAGGCGAGGACCGGCATGTGTCGGCGGAGATGCTGCACGCCGAGGCGCTTCGCTCCGGCGAGCAGGTGTCGCTGGCCACGGTCTACAACACGCTGCACCAGTTCACGGGCGTCGGCCTCCTGCGCGAGCTCGCCATCGATGGGGGCAAGGCCTACTTCGACACCAACACGTCGAACCACAATCATTTCTTCATCGAGAGCGAAGGCTGCCTGATGGACATCCCGGGCTGCTCGATCCGCGTCGACGGGCTGCCGGAGCCGCCCGAGGGCATGCGCGTGAGCCACATCGACGTGGTCGTGCGTCTGGTGCCGAAGGACGAGTAGCGCGACACCTGCCGCCGGGTCGCTACTTCACGATCTCGTTCTCGTAGACGCCCCAGAGCAGGTTCTGGCGCAGGTAACCGCTAAAGCGGTCGACCGAGATGCTGCACCATTTGCCGTCGCAATTATGGATGTTGGCGATGACTCCGGCCTCGACCAGGGCGACGGAGCGCGATTTCTCGCTGTCGCTATAGCGAATGGGGATCTGGGGCGCCCGCGTTCCGGGCTTCACGTCCCAGGGTGTCACAAGAGCCGTGCGGCGGCCCGACAAGAACGTCTGCACCAGCCAGCCCGACGAGCCGTCGGCGTCGCGCACCTCGCGCCAACCCTCGAACTCCTTCGTCACCTCGAGCGGCAGGCCGGCGCGGCGGTAGACCCATGACGTCGGATACTCGGTGCCGGGACCGACGCGCAGATTGACGCGGTCCGCCTTGAGGCTGACAAAGCGCGGCAAGGGCAGACCGCTCCTGGATCGGGCCTCGGGCGCAGCGGCTGGCGCGGCACCCGCCGCCGCGCCGGCAGGCCCAGCCGGGGCCGCGGGAGCCTGCTCCTCGGCGAAAGCCATGACAGGTCCCAGCGCGACTGGCCCCAACGCCACGAGGACGAGCGACAGCCACCTCACCACGGCCCGGCGTTTCATTCCCATCGGCAACTCCTCGGCGCCCGTTCGGTCGAACCCATTACGCCTTGGCATTTCAGACAATCCATGACTTTGTCACGGGCATGACCTTCTGTTAGACACACACCCGACACCCCGAATAACGCACCGCCGGACGTGATATGCCCACCACACCGAAGAAACCACTCGTCATCGTTACACGCAAGCTGCCCGACGTGGTCGAGACGCGCATGCGCGAGCTGTTCGACGCCCGCCTCAATACCGACGACACGCCGATGACGCAGGCGCAGCTCGCGGAGGCCGCCAAGGTCGCCGACGTGCTGGTGCCGACCGTTACGGATCGCATCGATCGGGCCGTCATCTCGCAGGCCGGGCCCCAGCTCAGGCTGATCGCCAATTTCGGCACTGGTGTCGACAACATCGATCTCGATACGGCGCGCAACCGGGCCATCACCGTCACCAATACGCCGGGCGTGCTCACCGAGGATACGGCGGACATGACCATGGCGCTCATTCTCGCGGTGCCGCGCAGGCTGCCGGAGGGGGCCATCTACCTCAAGGATCCCAAAACCAAATGGGCGGGGTGGTCGCCGACGTGGATGCTCGGCAACCGCATCTACGGCAAACGGCTCGGCATCGTCGGCATGGGACGCATCGGGCAGGCGGTGGCACAGCGCGCCAAGGCCTTCGGGCTGCAGATCCACTATCACAACCGCAAGCGCGTGGCGGCCGCGATCGAGGAAGAGCTGGATGCGACCTACTGGGAAAGCCTCGACCAGATGCTGACGCGGATGGACATCGTGTCCATCAACTGCCCGCACACGCCGGCGACCTACCATCTCATTTCCGCGCGTCGGCTCAAGCTCTTGAAGCCCACGGCCTACATCGTCAACACGGCCCGCGGCGAGGTGATCGACGAGAATGAGCTCGCCAGGCTGATCGAGGCGGGCTCGATCCGCGGCGCGGGGCTCGACGTCTACGAGCACGAGCCCGCCATCAACCCCAAGCTGCTCGCGTCCGACCGCGTGGTGGCCCTCCCGCACATGAGCAGCGCCACCATCGAGGGGCGCATCGACATGGGCGAGAAGGTGATCATCAACATCAAGGCATTCCTCGACGGGCACGCGCCGCCGGACAAGGTGCATCCGGCGATGTTCTAAGGCGCTGAAGGCACGCCGGAGGCGCGAAGCTATTGCGATAGAAGCTTTGCACTGGGTTCCGGCTCAGCGCTCCGCTTCGCGGTCACTTGGCCGGAATGACGGAGGGGTCACGCCACGTAGTGGGCGATGACGGCGACGTAGAAGGCAACGGTCGCGAGGTAGCCCGCAACCAGCCAACCGCAGCTGGCGGGCGTGATGGGCGTGGCGTGGCGCGTTGCCGTCCTGGATCGCAGCAGCATCGGCGCTGTCAGCACCAGCAGAGCGGTCAGAACGTAGGTTTCGAAATAGACCGAGACGCCGATGCCGGCGATGAGCGCCAGCATGTTGACCGCGGCCTTGATGTCGGGGTCGGAGCTCGACATGGCGGCGTCGAGCACGTGACCGCCGTCGAGCGGCAGAACCGGCGCCAGATTGAGACCGTTCAGGATGGCGCTCACGAACGCGAGCTGCATGAAGAGCTCGTCTCCGGTCAGATGAGAGCCGATCAGGAACGCGCCGGTCGTGAGCAGGCTGAAGCCAGGGCCCATCAGGGCCACGAAGCCGCGCTCCGCCTCGCTGCGATGAGGCGCCGCTGACACCGCCACGCCGCCGAAGAACGGTATGAAGTAAATGCCCTGCACGGGAAGGCCGACCCAGCGCATGGCGATCGCGTGGCCTGCCTCGTGCACGACGAGCAAGGCCAGCAACACGGCCGCGAAGTGCCAATCGAAGAGGTAGATGAAGCTCGCGTAGGTCAGCAGCCCCGTGAGCAGCGCCGAACCGAGCTTGTCACCCGAGGTGTCGGACGCCGTTCCGACCAGGCTCTCGCAATGCTTGCGAAGGCGGCGCGCGTTGAGGCGTGCGCCGAGCGGGACGAGGATACGGCTCAGAAAGGTGTCGTGGGTGAGCTCGTGGACCATGGTCAGCAGCGTGCTCTGCGGGCGATCGTCGAACTTGCACGCGACGAAGTAGTCATGGCCCGGGGCGACGGCGGGGCCGCTGCCCTCCTTCATCACCTCGATCAGCAACGCCTCCCGCGGCCGGGTCTCGACCTCGCGGTAGACCATCGGCACGATTTTGTCGCCGACACGCACGGTGCCTTCATAAACGTCCGTCGTGCCGGGGCGCAGCGCGGTCTCGATCTCGAGCCTGGGCGGGCCTTCGAACACGATGGAGTGGGCCGACGACACCTCCCACACGATGTCGCGGGGCGCCTTGATCTCGACCGAGGTCACGTAGCGCTTGCGATGGCGCCCGAGCAGCGCGTCGAGGGCGCCGCTCAAGAAAAAGTAGAGGCTCCAAAGCAAGTCGGCGATGAGGGTCATCTCGGAGGTGTCTCGGATTTGAGCTCGACGATCCGGCTTGCGCCGGTCGCGCGGAGCACGCAGGCTCCGGGCGAGCCTAGCTGTGCCAGAAAACATTGCATCCCTCTGTGTCGCCGGGAACAGGGCGGCCGGCTCAAGGACCCGGGCGTGCCGTCTCCTGGGGCGATCCGCTCGGCACATGCACGGAGAGGTCGTGAATCGTAGGCTCGTCCCCGGTGAGCGGGTTCGAGGGATCCCAAGGAATACGCACGGTCTCGAAGCGCGGCTCCTTGGCATCGTAGAGAAGCAGGCGACCCGCCAGGCTCTCGCCGAAGCCGACCAGCTCCTTCACGACCTCGGTTGCCTGCAAGGTGCCGATCACGCCGACGACCGAACCCAGGACGCCGACCTCGGAGCAGCTCGGCACCAGCCCGGGGGGCGGCGCCTCGGGAAAGAGGCAGCGGTAGGAGGGGAGCGGCGTGCCGTCCGCGGCCTTCTCGAAGGGCTTCAGCGTGGTGAGGTAGCCGTCGAAAGGGCCAACAGCCGCGTGCACCAGCGTGCGGCGCGCGAAGTAGCAGGCGTCGGAAACGAGGTAGCGGGTGGCGAAGTTGTCGGAGCCGTCGGCGACGAGGTCGAAGCGGCCGATGATGTCGGCCGCATTGCCCGCGTCGAGCCGGACGTCGAAGGTCTCGACCGCGACATGAGGGTTCAAGCGCAAAAGCGTGTCGCGGGCACTCGCGACCTTGGCCGTGCCGACGGCGCGGGTGGTGTGCACGATCTGGCGCTGGAGATTGTCGAGCGAGACGCGATCGTCGTCGATGATGCCAAGCGTGCCGACGCCGGCCGCGGCGAGATAAAGGAGGAGTGGGCTGCCGAGCCCGCCGGCGCCGACGACGAGGACACGCGCGGCCTTGAGTTTCGCCTGTCCCTGCCCGCCGATGTCGCGCAGGACGAGGTGGCGCCTGTAGCGCTCGATCTCCTCGGGCGTAAGTGACATGGCTTCTGCTTCCACGTGCGTCCGGTACGGCGCCGCTGCGGCGTCAGCCGGGATCCTTGCCGAGGGCCGGCGCACCCGCGGCCTTGCCGGAGCCGGTCCGCGTGACGGTCGGCGCGGACCACGGTCCGTGAATCCGGAACGCGCCGAGCGTGTCGATGCGCGCGGCCGCGGCGCCGGACGCGGGCGCCACGGAGATTACGAGATCGAGCGCGCTCTTGTCGATATCGATGCTACCGGCTGCGGTGACGCTGCGGTCGCCCGCCGTCGCCACGACGGACTCGGTGACGAGAATGCCATCCTTGGCGATAAAGGACGCGCTCAACGCGCTCACGGTGGTCGATCCCGCGCCCAGCGCGCCCCATCCGCTCGGCGGCGTGGAGGCCGCCGCGGCCATGGGGAGGGCATCGATATCGAGGCCGAGGCGCCCGTCGTCGGCGATCTCGACGGATACCTTGCCGGTCAGAGACCTCAGGATGTCCGCCTCGCTCGCGCCCGATGCATTGATGTCGAGCTTGATGTCGCCCGTCCCGTCGATGGCCGCGGGGCCGAGGCGCGGGGCAACGACGGTTGAAAGATCGATGTCGTCGAGAACCGCATGAAGCGCGTAGCGGAGGTCGGAGCCGGTCGTGTCGATGGTGATCTGGCCCTCGCCGCGACCACCCTGCTCGAGCTCGAGCTCGGCGATCTCGCCGTAGAGCTTGCCGTCGCGCACCGAGAGGCTTGCCGCGCAGCGCCCGAGGCGATCGGAGCCGCTCGTCACGTTGGCGGCGGAAATGCGCACGTCGGCATCCATATGGCGCAGGAAGGAGGGCGACGCGAGACCCGGAATGCGGATCGTGGACAGCCAGTCCGATGCCAGCGCCAGTGCGTAGGGCTGCGACTGGGCGGCATAAGGCGTGACGTCGAAGGTTTCGAAGTCGAGCGTGCCCTCGACGAGCGGGCGCTCGTCGCCGAGCCGCAGCGTGAGCGCTCCGGTGGCGGCGTTGCCGTCCAGCGCGAAATTGGCGTGCTCGAACGAGATCGCCCGCGCCTCGAGCGTCAGCAATCCCTTGGCGGTGAAGAGGCCGAGCCCCGTTCCCGCAGGCCACGAGGCGCCGAGCACACCCGCGAACGAGCGCAGGCTCGGAATGGAAAGCTCGGCGTTCTCGGCCGTGATCGCCGGCTTCTCGCCCGGCGCGAAGCGGCCGACGAACGAGGCGGCGATAAGGTCGCTCTTGACGGAGGCGCTGATGGCAAGGGGCTCGTCAGGCGCGTTGCCGGCGGGCAGGGCGAACGCCGCATCGAACCCGATGTCCTGGCCACGGACGTTCAGGGTGCCCCGGGCCTTCACGTTACCGCGCGTGTCCGGGGTGATCTCGGCGTTGACGATGGAGATGGTCTCCGGGGCCGAACGCGATTCAATGACGAGTGTACAGTCAAGGAGCGTCAGGCTGTGGAACTTGAAGGCGGCGACGGCGGCGATGAAGGGAGCAAGCTCGCCGGAGGAGGCCCCGGCTGCGGAATTCCCGTCCGTGCCCACGGTTTGCAGAACGTCGCTGCGATCAAGAACGAGCTTCGCGCCGTCGAGGACGATGTCGGCGCCGCCCGCCAACGCCAGGGCGCGCAGGGCCGCACCGACGCGGCTCTGGCCTTCAGGCGCCACGAGGGCGATGGTGCCGCTCTCAAGCTTGATCGCGGGCGAGGAAAAGAGAACCGCCGGCGAGATGACTGGCAAGATCTCGCGGGTGCTCGCGCGCACCGTAGAGCCCGGAATCGGCTCGCCCTTGCGCGCACCGATCAAGACCGGCGCAATCAGCGCTGCTCCGATTGCGGCGATCAACGCAACCGCGACAAGCAGCGGGCGACGTCTCTCAGCTTTGCCGATCATTGGCCGCTGTCCCGCGCGTGAACCGAGTGTGAGAGATCGCTAGCGATCTGCCGATCGTCCCAGGGAACCGGCATCCCGTTTTCTACTTACTGAACACACCCAGGGTGCGCAATACACCATGACGCTGCAAAGCAGCTCTGAAACAGCAGAATATTTCATATCTTCAGATAGCTAAGGCCACATTCCCAAAATCATGGATGCTCCGTGCCATGATGAGTCTTGATGCGTTGGCGCGGATTGTTTCGTCTCGCGGCGAAAACGCGGCGATAATTTGACAAAACTGCGACAACAAACGACGTCGGGCCGCCGCGCGTGCGTGCGCGGCGACCCGTCCGCTGATCACCGTCAGTCGAGCTTGAAGCGCACCTGCTCCGGCTCGTGATCGGGCATGGTCAGCGAGATGACCACCGTCGTTCCCTTGCCGGCGTTGAACTCGCCGGAACCCTTGAGGCTGTTGCCGCCGGCGGGTGCGAACGTCACCTGCGCCGTCTTGCCGTCGGCGAGAACCGTGGCGGAGGCCTTGGCGGCGCTTGCGTCCTCCTCCTTGCCATCCTCGCCCGTGATGTAGAGCTCGAGCGCTCCGCCCTTGGCGACGAGCTCGACGTGGTGATGGCCGCTTTCCTCGATGACGCCGCCATGCTTGGCGGCGTGATCATGCGCGTGCTCGTGGCCGTCGCCTTCGACGTGCTTGTGATCCTCCTCGGCGACAGCGAGGCTCACGCTCATGGCGAGTGCCGCGAGGCAAGCAACAGTTCGTCTGATCATCGAACAACTCCTTTGTGATCTAGTTTAGAAAGCTTCGGCGTGAACGGAGGTTTTCTGCTCGACCTGAAGCCGCTCGAGCGGCTTCCTTCCGAACAGCAGGAACAGGACCGGGGTCAGGAAGGCGTCGAGCAGCGTGGCCGTGAACAGGCCGCCGAAAATCGTCACCGCCACAGGATTGAGGATCTCCTTGCCCGGCTCGTCGGCGCCGATCATGAGCGGCACGAGCGCCACGCCGGCGGCGAGCGCCGTCATCAGGACCGGCGTCAGGCGCTCGAGCGTGCCGCGCACGACCATCTCGCGGCCGAAGCGCTCGCCCTCGAACAAGACCAGGTTGATGTAGTGGCTGATCTTCAGGATGCCGTTGCGAGTGGCGATGCCGGTCAGGGTGATGAAGCCGATGGCGCTCGCGACCGAGAACGGCTGCCCGGCGATCCACAACGCCGCCACGCTGCCGATGAGCGCCAGCGGCACGTTGCCCATGATGATCAAGGCGAGCGCCGTGGAGCGATAGCGCGTGTAGAGCACGACGAAGATCAGCGCGAGCGAGACCACCGACAGGAGCGCGATCAGGCGTGAGGCCTCCTCCTGGGCCTGGAACTGACCTTCGAGGCGCGTGAAATAGCCCTGAGGAAGCGGCGCGGTGGCGATCTCGGCGCGGATGGCCTCGACGATGCGCGCCATGTCGGAGCCGTCCGTGTTGGCGAGCACGGCGATACGGCGGCGGCTGTTCTCGCGCAGGATCTGGTTCGGACCGTCGGTCTCGATGACGTCGGCGACACTCCTCAAGGGAATGCGGCCCGCCGGACTCTCGATCAGCATATCGCCCAACGCGCGCGTCGTGCGGTCGGCGTCGGAGAGGCGCAGCACGACATCGAAGCGCTTCTGCTGGTCGATGATCTCTGAGACGACGCGACCGTTGGAGAGCGTCTCGAGCGATTCCGTGATCGTGCTCGGGTTCAATCCGTAGCGCTTGGCCTTCTCGTAGTCGACGCGAACCTGCAGCTCCGGGATGCGGACCTGCTTCTCCGTCTGGAGGTCGACGACTCCGGGAATGCGTTTCAGCCGTGCCTCGAGGTCGGCGGCGAGCGCGCGCAACGTGTCGTAGTCGTCGCCGTAGATCTTGAGCGCGATCTGGGCGCGCACGCCCGACAGCATGTGGTCGAGGCGGTGGGCGATCGGCTGGCCGACGGTGATCGACGCCGGCAGCACGGAGAGACGCGTGCGGATGTCGGCGAGCACGGTCTCGCGGCGGCGCTCGGAGGCGCTGAGATCGACGTCGAGCTCGCTCACGTGCACGCCCTCGGCATGCTCGTCGAGCTCGGCGCGGCCGGTGCGGCGGCCGACCGAATGGACCTCCGGCACCTCGGCAATGATCTTTTCGGCGAGGCGGCCGATGCGGTCGGACTCGGCCAGACTGATGCCGGGCTGCAGGGTCACGCCGACCAGGACCGTGCCCTCGTTGAAAGCGGGGAGGAAGGCCCGCGGCAGCATGGCTCCGGCCACGAGCGCCGCCAGCACAGCCGCGACGGGCATGCCGATCACGAATGCAGGCCGGTCGAAGCACCAGGCGAGACCGCGCTTCTGCCAGCGCTTCAGCACGCGCACGATGGGGCTCTCATGCTCGACCGGCGCGGAGGCGGAATCGCCCTTTTTGGGACGCATCATGCGCGGCAGCAGGTAGAAGGCCAGCACCGGCGTGACCGTCATCGAGACGAGGAGGCTCGCCACGATCGAGACGATGAAGGCGATGCCGAGCGGCGCGAACAGGCGCCCCTCGATGCCGGAGAGCGCGAACAGCGGCAGGAACACCAGCACGATGATGGCGGTCGCATAGAGGATGCCCGAGCGCACCTCGATGGAAGCGTCGGCCACCACCTCTTCCGTCGTGCGCTTGTCGCGGCCCTGCGAGGCGCTGTAGATGCCCAAGCGGCGATAGATGTTCTCGACATTGACGACGGCGTCGTCAACGAGAGCGCCGATGGCGATGGCAAGGCCGCCGAGCGTCATGGTGTTGATGGAGAGCCCCATGACCTCAAAGATGATGGCCGTGGTCAGCACCGAGAGCGGAATGGCGAGCAGCGAGATGAAGGTGGTCTGCCAGTTGAGCAGGAAGACGAACAGCACGACCGCGACGACGACGAGGGCCTCGATCAAGACGCGCATCACGTTCTCGATCGAGCGCTCGATGAAGGTCGCCTGGCGGAATTGAATGTCGGTCACGCGCACGCCCTCGGGCATGACTCGCTGCAGCTCCGGCAGCATGCGCTCGATCTCACGCGTAATGGTGACGGTATCGGCGTTGGGCTGCTTCTGGACTCCGAGCACGACCGCGGGCTTGGCGTTGAATCCGGCGTCGCCGCGCTTGGTGCGGGCCGCGAAATCCACGTCCGCGACCTGTGCCAGCGTCACAGCCTGACCGTCGCGGAAAGCGACGACGAGGCTGCGCAGGTCCTCGATGCGGGTCGAGCGGCCGATGTTGCGGATCAGGAACTCGCGCGTCTTCTGGTCGACAAAGCCGCCGCCGGTGTTCACGCCGAACGACTTGATGGCCTGCTCGACGGCCTCGAAGCTGATGTCGAGCCCAGCCATGCGTTTCGGATCGGGAATGACGCGATACTGGCGCACCTCGCCGCCGATGGGGATCACCTGGGACACGCCGGGCACGGTCAGAAGTTGCGGGCGCACGGTGAAGTCGGCGATCTCGCGCAGCGTCATGGGGTCGGCCTGCTCGCTCGACCCTGAATGTCCGGACGACATGGCAATCAGCATGATCTCGCCCATCACGGACGAGATCGGGCCCATCTGCGCGGTGACATTGGGCGGAAGCTGCTCGCGCACGAGCTGCAGACGCTCGGCCACCTGCTGGCGCGCGAGGAAGATCTCGGCCGACCAGTCGAATTCGATGTAGACGACCGAGAGGCCGACGCCCGAAACCGAGCGCACGCGCGAGACGCCCGGCATGCCGTTCATGGCGGTCTCGAGAGGGAAGGTGACGAGCTGCTCGACCTCCTCGGGCGCAAGGCCCTCCACCTCCGTCATCAGCGTGACGGTCGGGCGATTGAGGTCCGGGAATACGTCGACCGGAAGGCGGGCGAGCGTCATGAGGCCGTAGGCGCTCATGGCGATGGCGGCGACGAGCACGAGAAGGCGGTTGGCAAGGCTGCCGCGGACGATGGCGTTGAACATGTGACGCGCTCCTACCGAACCTGGTTGATCAGCTCGGCCGCCTCGACGACGACGCGGTCGCCTTTGTCGAGGCCGGAGGACACGATCACGCGCTCGCCATCCAACGGCTTGGTGCGCACCGATTTCGGCGCGAAACGCTCGGGCGCGACCTTGACCCAAACCTGGGACAAGCCATTGGTGGCGCGCACCACCGCGGCTTCGGGTACGACGATGCCTTCGATGGGAGTGCCATGCTGAATGAGCACCTTGATCGTGCCGCCGATGCCGAGCGAGGCATGCGGCTCGTCCACACTGAACAGGAGCGGCAGGGCCTGGTGGCGCAGGGCAGGAGCGCGGCCGACGAACGTGAGCGGAATCCTGTGCCCCTCGGCATCGACAGCCGTCGCCGACGCGACTTGCGTCTCGTCGTCGGTTCCGGGGATACCGATGGCCTCGATCCAGAGCCGCTGCGGATCGACGATCTCGAACAGCGTGTCGCGGGCGCTGACCACCTGCCCGGCGCGGACGGTGGCGACGGAGATGATACCGTCGACGGGCGCCTTGAGCTCCATGCGCTCCTCGTTCTTCGGCTGGAGCACGCGCTTCTGCTCGCGCAGGCTTTCGATCTCGGTCTTCGTGTCGTCGATCTCGCGTTGAGGAATGTAATCGCCGGAGATGCGCTCGAGGCGAGCGAGCTTCTGCTCGGCGATGCGGAGCTTGCCTTCGACGTCGGCGGTGACCTGCGCGAGCGTGCCGCGCTCGTAGACCGGCATAGCGGGGGCGAGCAGGGCCAGCACGTCGCCGGCCTTGACGCTTTTCCCGACGTGGGAGACCTGGCCCTGCCATAGCTCGATCTGGCCGTCCATCGGCGCCTGCACCCGGCCTTCGTGCGAGGGATTGGCGGTGATGGTGCCGACGAGCTCGGAACTCGACTGCGTTTTCTCGACCGCCGCGGGTGCCGTACGCACCTCGAGGAGCCGCTGGGTGGCCTTGGGTATGAAGACCTCGCCCGTGGGCAGCTTGGCCGGCGCGCTGCCGACCGGCGCGGCGGGGGCCTCCTCGCCGTGGTCGTGGCCTTCGTGGGCGCGCGCGCGATCCGGAATGGCGGCAGCAACGAGGGCTGCGATCAGCACGATCTCGGCTGCGCTCCGCAATGAGCGTTTCGGCGAGTCGGGCTTGCCCTCGCTCTTGAAGGTGCTCTCCGGCGGGAGACGGACGGGGCGGAAGGCAAAGCTCAGGAAGAAGCCTCCGAGGCCAGCGATGATCGCCAGCAGCCACAGCCCGGGGCTGGCGATAGTCTCGGACCACCAAGACCCGGCTGCGGCTTGGCCGCTCTCGGCCTCCGGAATAACCAACAGCGCCGCGAGGAGGTCCGACGTGCCATCGGCGGTGACGACGAAGGTCAGCGCCTTGGTGCCGGGCATGTCGACCCATTCGGCATCGAGCAGGTAGGTGCCGTTGCCGCTCGCCTTGGCGGTTTGCTGGGAAATCCCCTCGCCCATGACCTCGATCGTGGCGCCATCGACGGGTTCGTTGGTGGCCTTGCGATCGAGGTAGATGGTGAGGAGATGGCCCTTCGCGACCGCGACCAGCTCGAGGTCCGAGCCTTCGGCGACGACGCGTGGCGTCGCCGGCGCGGCGGCCGCGGCTTCCGAATGTCCGCCGTCGCCATGATCATGGCCGGGACCGGCAAGCGCCGTCGCAGCGAAAAAGGAGAAAATCGCAAACGTGAGAGTGGCTCGTCGAATCATGGCTGTCGCCTCGGAATCCTGGAGGAGTCACGAGCAACGCGATGGCGCGGTAGGGATCAAAACCGCATGGCCGCGTGGGCCATTGGCAGATGGATGCGCCTGTCGGTTGCCTTCCTATGGCTCGCGTCCGCAACGCTTGCGGGGCAAGGCCGGATCAGGCGATGGCGCGGGGGGGCCGGAAAAGGGGCGAGGCGAGCTCACCCGGGGGGATGTGCGACCGCGCAACCGGGACGACGGAAGGCGTCACAACGTTCACGGACAGGGCGTAGTCCTGGGCCGCGACGGCGAATGAGCCGCAGCAATGTGCGTGGACGTGTGCGCAGATGTGGTCAGCGGATGCCGGATCGTCCTCGTTCTGGCCCTGATCGAGCGCCGTATAGAGGCTTTCGGCATCCAGGCCGTCGTGGTCGTGCGCCGCGGGACTTTGGGGCGCGTGGCTGTGGGGGGCGTGGTGGCCGTGCTCGTGAACGTCGAAGGCCGCCAACACCCAGGCATAGCCATTGAGGCCGCTGACGCCCAAGACGACAGCCACCATGAAAATGCGCAGAACCTGGCGAGCCAATTGGCGCATACCCGAGAAAAACCTGAAGATTCGACAGCGGTCAAGCCGCTGCCGGACGGTACGGTGCCCGCCACATGTGGCCAGCCGATGACGCTCAGTCAAGCATTGCGGCCATGGCGGGGCTCAGTTGCTCCGCCAAGCGAACGCCGTTCTGGCTGACGAAACGGGCCGCAATGCGATGCTCGGCGGCGAAGGCTGGCCCCTTGCCGGGGCCGAGAACGGTCAGCGCCGTGGCAAGCGCGTCGGCGGTCATGCAGTCACCGGCAAGGACCGTGACGGAGACGAGGCCGTGCGTCACGGGGGCACAGGTACGGGGATCGAGCGTGTGGGCGTAGCGGCGGCCCGACGCCTCGAAATAGCGGCGCTCGTCGCCGGAAGTCGCGATCGCATGCCCGGCAAGGGCGACCCTGGTCTCGGGAACCTCGCATGCGCCGCGCGGCCGCTCGAGCTCGATCCACCAGGGCGATCCGTCCGGCTTCACGCCCTCGCCCTTGAGCTCGCCGCCGATCTCGACGAGCAGGCCCGCGATGCCAAGTCGCCGTAGAGCGCGCATCACCTCGTCGACGGCGAAACCCTTGGCGATGGACGACAGATCGAGCGAGATGCCGCCCGGCTGGAGCGCGCTCCTGTTCTCAGCATCGAGCACGAGGCGGGACCATCCGCTGCGTGCGTGCGCCGCTGCAATCTCGTCGGCGTCAGGCCGCGTGTGGCGGGGCGACGTGGGACCGAAGCCCCACAGATCGACCGCCGCGCCCAGGGTCGGGTCGTAAGCGCCCTCTGTGCGCTCCGCCCAATGCAGGGCTGCAGCGAGCACGGTGTAGAACCCGTCCGGCAAGCGATGCCATGTGCCGGGCGGCGCGCGGTTGAAGCGGGAGATGTGCGAGTCCGGCTCCCACGTGCTCATCTCCTCCACGATGCGCGCCAGGGTGGTTTCGATCGCACGCTGGAGCGGCGCGAGATCGGTGCCCGGCGCGACGGCGAGCTTGACCGACCACGTGGTCCCCATGCTCTCGCCGCCGAGCGCCTTCACTGCAAGCCGCCGCATGACGACGGGCGAGGGCGGCGGCGCGAGGTCATGCGGGATCAGGATGCGTCTCGCGTGCGACGCCGATGCCCCTGTCGCCTTTCCGCTCACTTCCGCTCACTCCGGGAGGACCTCGAGGGTGACCGCGTAGGACGCGCGGCGCTCCTTCGCCTCCTTGACGGTCGTCTTGTCGTCGGCGACGGAGGCCTCGAGCCAGTACATGCCGGGCTCGGGCCATGCGTACTTGAACACGCCGTCGTCGCCGGTCGTGACCGTCGTGTCGCCGAGCTGGTTGCGGTAGCGGATGCCGCCGCGCACGATCTCCACCTTCACGCCGGAGGCGGGCTTGCCGTCCAGCAGCAGCTTGAACTGGGCCTCGCTTTTCTCGACGAGGTCGTTCGGATGCGTGACGGGTGCGATCTCGAGGCCGGTGCCGGCGGGCTTCAGCGCCGCGTCATCGGGATTGCCGGCGGTGACGTAGGTCTCGATGCGGCGCGACGATTGGGTCACCACGAGATCGGTGGCGGCGGCGGGGATCTCCCTGGCGAGGTTCTCGGCCTTGCCGCGCCAGCGCTTCTCCTTGCCGTCCTCCTTGTAGCGGGCGAGCAGGTTTTCCATGACCAGCGCGACGCGGTAGGTGCCGGGCGCCTTCAGCGGCACGTCGAAGGTCGAGCGGTATTTGCCGGTGCTCGCGTTCTCGGCCGCGACCTTCGCTCCGTCGGGGGCGGTGACGACCAGACTGTCAAGCTGCAGGGGGCGGTGGTCGAAGTAAAAGAGATCGTTGGACGCGGCGGCATCGATGGTCACGGCGAGATCGTCCTTGCCGGAGAGGACGGTCGACGACGGCAAAAGCCAGGCCTTGTGAGCCTCGGCCGCGAAAGGCGCGGCGAAAAAAAGCGCGAGGACGGAGGCAATGCGCAGGATGGGCTTCATGGCGGAGGTTTCCTCGTGCGATCTGATCAGGGCTTCACTTTGACGGCGACGGCGCCAAGCTCGTGCTCGCCTTTGGCATTGAGCGCAGTGCCCTCGGCGAGCGGCCAGGCGATCGGGATGCGCAGCACCTCGCGTCCGCCCACTTCGCGCGCGGCCTCGACGACGAGATCGTATGTCCCCGGCGCGAGGTCCTTCAGCGGCGCGCTATCGGCAGCGATGGAAACGGCATGGCCGCCGGGGGCGCGCGTGGCGCTGGTCAGGCCGTCGGCAGGCACCTTCAGCGAACGCCCCGCGCGGCGCCACCACTGGCGCAGGTCCTTCAGCCACTTGTCGCCTTCCTGCTTGGGGTTGGCGACGTCGTACCAGACGACCAGATTGGCGGCGACCTTCTGATCCGGACCCTCGAGCCACACGGCGAGGTAGGGCTTGTGATACTCGGCGACGTCGAGCTTTGGGATCTCGATCGAGATCTCCATATCGCCCGCGAGCGCAGGGGCGGCGACGAGCCCGGTGAGACCGAAGGACAGTAGAATGCGCATAAGTCACCCTCGTTGACGGTTCAAACTCAGTGAATGAGAAACAGGGCGAGCAGCACGGGAATGGCGAGCCCGGCGCCGACGAGCGGCCACGTGGCGCTCCTGCCCTTGGCGTACATCTGGAGCAGCAGAAGCCCCGTGACGCAGAACACGACGCTCGCCACCGCAAAGGCGTCGATGAAGAGGCTCCAGGCCGGGCCGGTGTGCCGCCCCTTGTGGAGGTCGTTCAGGTAGGAGATCCAGCCGCGGTTCGTCACCTCGTAGGTCAGCGCGCCGGTCTCGCGCTCGACCGACACCCAGGCGTCGCCGCCGGGTCGCGGAAGGGGGATATAGATTTCTTCCTCCGACCATTCGGCCTCGCGGCCCGAGACATCGACGCCGAGCGTGCTCTCGATTGCGGCCGCGAGCGCGGCCGGGACCGGCGCGCGGCCCGAGCGCGGGGCGGCGGCAATCTCATGAACCGTCGGCGCGGCCAGCGTTGCCTCGTTGGTGGTGACGACGGGCCTCGCCTCGATGGCCGACGAATGATTGAGGGTGATGCCGGTGATCGCGAACAGCAGCATCGAGACGAGGCTCACGGCGCCGCTGATCCAATGCCACTGACGGAGCTGGCGCATCCATTGCGCACGCCGGTTCGACTCGGCGGCGGGATCGCGCACGTTGACGTTCAAGAGCAGGCTCCCTCATCCCCGGCGTCGAACCTGGAGGCGAGCGCACGGACCTCGGGATCAGCATGGGTGCCGAGCATGGCGAGCGCCTCGCGGCGGAAATCGGCGGGTGCTTCAGCGAGCGACGCGCGGAACCATCGCGTTGCCTCACCTGAGCGCCCTTCTGCCACGAGATAGCGTGCGTGATGGAACTGACCTCGGAAGCAACCGCGCTCGGCGGCCCAGCGATACCAGAGCGCGGCCGAGCGTTGTCTTCGCCGATCGGCGTCCGAGGCCTCGCGGAAGCGGCCGAGCATGCTCATGGCCTTGGGATTGCCGCGCCGGGCCGAGCGCACGAGCAGCGTCAGGGCTTTGCCTTCGTCGAACGGCACGCCGCGGCCTTCCGCGTACAGACACGCGAGGTTGAACTCGCTCCAGGCATGACCCTTGGCGGCGGCGCGGGTGAACCATTCGGCCGCCTGCGCGGGGTCGATGGGCACGCCCCAGCCGAGCTCGTGGCAGCGGCCCACCATGTTGAGGGCTTCCGCGTCGCCGCTGCGGGCGGCGGTCGCGAACCAGCGGAAGGCGGCCTCTAGGTCACGCGCGACACCCGCGCCATGCAGGAGGCGGCGCGCCCAGCCGACCTGCGCGTCGATGGAGCCCTGGACCGCGCGGTCGCGCAGCTCGTCGGCCGAAATTTCGGTCGCTTCGTCGGCGGGACCGTTGATGACGTTCACGTAGAGCGTCTTGAACGCCAGGCCCTCGGCCACGGCGAGCTCGAAATCGTCCTCGATCCTGATGTCGGCCGTCATCTCGATCCCTGCTTCCGTGCGACCGCAATATATGACGGAAGCAATCATGATACTAAGCGGATATTCCGCGCGCTGCGTCCGCCAACGTCCTATTTGATGTTGAACTGGACCGGCAGCGACAGGTTGCGCGCGCTGACATCCGTATCGTCGGGCGGGGCCGGCAGCGGGCTCGCGCGCGACAGCATCTCGAGCGCCTCGTTGTCGAGCAGCGCCGAGCCCGACCCCTTGACGATGCGCGTGTTGGTAACTCGGCCTTCGCGGTCGATGGTGAAGCTCACGGTCACAACGCCTTGAACGCGGCGTGCGCGCGCCTCGCTCGGGTAGCGCTTGTGCTTGCCGAGATGCAGGTGAAGCGCCTTCTGCCAGGAGAGAACCGCCTGGTTCGGCTTCTTCGAGGCGCCCTGATGCGGGGCGGCCGCGATGAGGCCCTTCTGTTCGGCCTCGATCGGCGGAGGCGCGGCGGCCAGCGAAGCAACGGTCTGCGCCTGAACCTCCTCCTGGGGCTTCTTCTCCTCTTCCTCCTCCTTCTCCTCGACGGGCTTCATCTTCTCCATCGCCACCTCGGGCTCGGGGGCGAGCGGCGATTCCTCGACGGGAGGGATGATCTCCTCGGGCTTGACCTCCTTCACCTCCTCGGTGGGAGGCACAGGCACGGAATCCTCGGCCTGCGGGCCCGGCGTCAGATCCTGACGCTCCTCGAGCGGGGCGATGGGCATGGGCGCGAGCTCGAGCAGCATGGCGCCTTCGGGCTCGTCATCGACCTCGTCCTCCGGCCATTGCCAGAGCGCAGCCGTCGCGCCGCCCACGTGCAGCGTGAGCATGAGCAATGCCGCACCGATCCAACGGCGCCAGCGCGCCGCCGCGGGCTCCAGGAGCTCGAAGGTGCTCATCATGGACCGGCAGGAGCTCCAGCGGCCGGCGCTTGCGGCGGAGGCGCCTCCTCGAGCCCAACCAGCGCCACCTTGAGGTAGCCTGCCGCGCGCAGGAGGTTCATGACCGTCATCAGCTCGCCATAGGGCACCGTCTTGTCGGCGCGCAGGAACACCCGCTGCTGACGATCGCTGCCGGTGGCCGCGTCAAGGGCGCCGCGAATCCCGCCGCGCGGGACGGTGTCGTTGCCGAAGGCGAGCGTGAGGTCGGCCTTGACGGTCAGGAAGAGCGGCTTGTTGGGGCGCGGTTGCGGCTTGGCGCTGGCCACGGGCAGATCGACCGGCACGTCCACCGTCGACAGCGGGGCCGCGACCATGAAGATGATGAGCAGCACCAGCATCACGTCGATGAAGGGCGTGACGTTGATGTCGTGGTTCTCGGTCAGGTCATCGCCGCCGTCGTCCAATCGTGCAGCCATGCTTCACCTCACTCCGCAGCACGGGCCGGCGCCACCACCTTGAAGCCGCGATCGAGATCGCGTGAGACGAGGCGCATGACCTCAGCCGAGGACTCGGCGATCATGGCGCGGTAGCCGGCGATCTGGCGGGCAAACTGGTTGTAGATGATGACGGCCGGTATGGCGGCAACGAGGCCGATGGCGGTGGCGAGGAGCGCTTCCGCGATGCCCGGCGCGACGATGGCGAGGTTGGTGGTCTGGGCCTCGGAGATACCGATGAAGCTGTTCATGATGCCCCAGACGGTGCCGAACAGGCCGACGAACGGCGAGGTCGAGCCGATGGTCGCCAGCACGCCGGTGCCACGATTCATGTCGCGCCCCGCCGCGGCGGCGAGCCCATCGAGGCGCGACTGCACACGCTCCTTGATGCCGGGCTTGTCGGCGACGTCGGAGGAGAGATGCAGCTCGAGGGCGGCGCGCTCGATCAAGCCCGAGACGAGGCTCTTCCTGCCGCCGAGACGCTGCACCGCCTCGGCAAGACTCGAGGAGGCATGGATGTCGGAGAAGGCGCGCGCCAGGCGCCGCCTCGCCCATGTCAGCTCGAGCGTCTTGGCGAGCCACACGGTCCAGGTGACCACGGAGGCGAAGGCGAGGCCGATCATGACCGCCTTCACCACGATGTCGGCCGACATGAACATGCTCCACGGCGAGAGATCGCGCGGGAGGTGGGACGTGTCGATCGCCTTCGAGGCCGTGGGCATATCGCCCGTGGCCTCGACGGCGGGCGTCGCGGCGGAGGGATCCTGCGTGGGCTGAACCGCAGCCGGCGGCGTAGCATCGGCCGCGGGCGCGACGGGCGGCGCGACGGGTGACGCGGCCGGTGGAGCGGCCTGCTGTGACGCGGACGGCGGAGCGGTCTCTGGTGACGTGGACGGCGGAGCCGTCTCTGCCGACGCGGGCGGCGCTTGCGCGGTGGCTGGATCGGACGTACCGGCGGGCGCGCTGTTCGAGGGCGCCTGCTCCTGCGCGAAGGTCGGCGCGGCGTGCGACGCGATCAGCAGGACGGCGGCTGCCGTCCTGAGCAGCGCGACACCGCGGCACCGTGGAACTTTAAAGGAACACATCGCCATCGCGTCGGAAGCCCCGCTGTTTCGCCTGTCCCGCTGCCGGCACATAAATTAAACTATACTGCCCCTGTCAATATTGTGGCAGGTACGGATGCCGTCCGCGGTGCCGGTGCGGCCTGCGCAATACTGTCGCGATCTCCTCGACTTGGTGCCGTGCGAGGGTGAGCGAGGTGTGCCTGCCGCCCGAGACATGCATCTAGCGGAACCTCCCTCCGGCGGCAATGTATACCGGCGGAGCAAGGTTAGGGGGTGCAAGGCTTAGAGCCTCGCTCCCCTCATCATATTTCCTCGACGATCCGGAACGATGCGCCCAAAACCGAGTTGCGAACATGGGCAAGTCGCGCTCAACCGCCTTATCCTCTCAATCGGTCAATGCCCATCGATCCTCGCAACATCCCGCCAGACTGGCCCCGCAACCGGCTCCTGCTTGCCCTGCCGGCCCGTATCCGCAGCCAGATCCTGTCCAGCCTCGAGCCGGTGCCCAGCGTGCGCGAGCACGTTCTGATCGATGCGGATAGCTCGCTCGATCACGTTTACTTTCCCGACAGCGGCGTCATATCCGTGGTCGCCGTGTACCCCGACGGGGGCATCATCGAGCTGGCCACCATCGGGCGCGAGGGCTCGACAGGATTTCAAGCGGTGTTCGGCGCCAAGGTGTCGTCGGTCCGCCTCCTGGTGCAACTGCCGGGCACGGCCGCGAAGATGCCGCGCCCGGCCTTCATGCGGGCCATGGAGACCGTGCCGGTCTTCCGAACGCTGATGTTCGCCCACGTGCACGCGTTCCTCGAGCAGGTCATGATCTCGGGCGGGTGCAACGGCGCCCATAGCCTCAAGCAGCGGCTGGCGCGCTGGCTGCTCATGATGCGCGACCGCAACGATGACGACACGCTGGCGATCACCCAGGATCTGCTCGCGGAAATGCTCGGCGTACAGCGGCCGAGCATCACCAACTCCATTCGTGCGCTCGAGCAGGCCGGGCACATCGCCTGCGGGCGGCGCAAGGTGACCATCCTCGATCGCGACGGCTTGATCCGCGATTCCTGCGAGTGCTACCTGCTCACGCGGGCCCGCATCGCGCAGCACCTGCCAAAAACCTATACGAACTGACGTTTCATCCGTCACATATATTACCGACAGACCGACAGCGACGGCCCACAGTCCATGACGAATTGTCAGGAGGCAGGCTCGACATGCCGCTGCGGACTCTCATCAACGGCACCTCGTTTCCTCCGGAGACGCTCGCCGTCATCTATTCGGCTTTCGACCTCGGCTGGGCAGAGATCTCCGCCGCCTATGGAGACGACCAGGCGCCTATCGAATTCGCCCGCACACGGCTCGCGCAGGCCGTGCTGGCCGCAGCCGAGACCGAGAGCCGGGATCCCGTGCGCTTGAAGGAGGCTGCACTCAGGGCCTTCTCGAGCATGACGCCGCCGGGCTGATCCGGTGTCGTCGCGCGTTCGCGTCTCGAGGGATCGGGCCCTCGTGACGCGCGCGTCGCGCTATTTGGCGTGGCAACGCGCGCTCCGGACAGTTGCATGTTTTCGATGGGTCCGTGCGCTGCCGGCAATCGACGCGGCAGCGGGCGCGCCGCGCTTGCCCTCGGAGGGCGGATCGTCCATCGTCGTGGGCGAGCCCTGACCGAGGTCCCATGGTCACCGTCTACGACAGCCGGCAGAAGAGAGCGGCGGAGCGCCATCCGGAGAAGGCGCACCGTCCCGACACGCCGCGCCCCGAGCGCCCGGCGTGGCTGCGCGTGAAGCTCGCGGACGGTCCCGTGATCGCCGAGACGCGCGCCATCGTGCGGGAGCATCGCCTCACCACCGTCTGCGAGGAGGCGGCCTGCCCCAACCTGTCTGAGTGCTGGTCCGAGCGGCACGCGACCATGATGATCATGGGCGACACCTGCACGCGGGCCTGCGCCTTCTGCAACGTGCGGACGGGGATTCCGGGGGCGCTCGACGCGGACGAGCCGGCGGCGGTCGCCTCCGCCGTCGCCAAGCTCGGGCTCAGGCACATCGTCATCACGTCCGTCGACCGCGACGATCTCGACGACGGGGGCGCGCGTCACTTCGCGGCGACCGTGCGCGCGATCCGAAACGCCGCGCCGGGTACGTCGGTCGAGATCCTGACTCCCGACTTCCTGCGCAAGGATGGCGCGCTCGAAACCGTGATGGCCGAGCCGCCCGACGTCTTCAATCACAATCTCGAGACGGTGCCGTCGCTTTATCTGCGCGTCAGGCCCGGCGCGCGCTATTTCCATTCGCTGCGGCTGCTGCAGCGAGCCAAGGAACTCGATCCCGCCGTGTTCACGAAGTCCGGCATCATGCTCGGGCTCGGCGAGAGCCGCGACGAGGTCCTGCAGGTGATGGACGACCTCAGGAGCGCCAACGTCGACTTCCTCACCATCGGGCAATACCTGCAGCCAACGCCGAAGCATCATCCGATCGCCCGCTTCGCCACGCCCGAGGAGTTCGAGAGCTATCGCAGCATCGGCCTTTCAAAGGGCTTCCTGCTGGTGGCCTCGAGCCCGCTCACGCGCTCGTCACATCACGCGGACGCCGACTTCGCGCGCCTCAAGGCGGCGCGCGAGGGCGGGCGCGCGGCGCACCAGAGCGCGTTAGTCACAATTTTCTACTCCGTGGCCGCCCTTAACCCGGCCATGGAGTAGAGAGGGACGGGGCGCTTCGAGCAACTGCGCGCACTAGCGCCGGCGGGTGCTGTTGCGGGTGGTGGCGGTGGCGACGAAGCTCGTCGCGGTGGGTGAGAGCGGAAAGCCGTGCCGCCAGGCCACAGCCACCTCCATCGGCGGCAGCGGCTCATCGATCATGCGCGCCTCGACCTTGTCGCCGTCCAGCGACCAGGGGCGGTAGGTGAGGTCCGGCATGATGGCAACGTGGCCGCCGGTGGCGACGAGACCGCGTACCGCCTCGACCGAGCTGGTCCGCAGCGCGACCGGCGGGCGGATGGCGAGCTCACGCCAGGCGGTCTCGATGTTCTGGGCCACCTGGTCCACCGTCAGCAGCACGTGGGGCGTGTCGGCGAGATCCTTGAGGCTCACGCGCACCTTGCGCGTCTCGCGATGGCCGAGGGGCAGCCAGACCCGGTAGGGGGAAACCTGCACCAGCTCGGTGTGGAGCGCAGGGGCGATCATGTTGACCGGGAGCACCATCACCGCCACGTCGAGCTCGCCGCCGACGAGCAGATGCTCGAGCTGCTGGCCGCTCTCCTCGACGGTGTCGATCGCGGTCTCGGGAAAGGCGCCGGAGAAGCCGGTCACGAGATCGGGCAGCACGTAGCCGGCCACGAGCGGCGTCACGCCGAGCGAAAGAACGCCGCCGCCCTCGACGATTTCGCCCCTGAGGGCGCGGCGGGCATCCTGCAGGTCGGTCAGGATCTTGCGGGCGTGGCGCAGGAACTGATGGCCCTTGAGCGTCAGCTCGACGCCGCGGGAGTGACGCTCGAACAGGCGGAAACCCAGGTCTTTCTCGAGATCCTGGATCTTCTCGGTAATGGCCGACTGCGAGATGGAAATGGCGTGGGCGGTGGCGGACACCGAGCCATGCTCGGCGACCGCGACGAAGTATCTGATCTGGCGCAGCGACAGCGACACCGGCGGACATTCTCCCTACGTCAACGGCCGCGTCGGGCGGCGCCCAGCGAAGCGGCACTTCGCTTGCGAAAGCGGCGCGCACCCCCGCCATCGTTTTTTCCGATGTCTCATTTCTGTTCTTTGTTCTGGTCAGCCCCTAGGGATGCGGACAAGGTGCCTCGGGCAGCGGCTTTTCGCCGCTGGCGCTCACCGTACAATAGAGGAGCCCTTCAATGCTCGAAAGATACGTTTTCGCGCTCGTCGGCATTGCGTCTCTTGCCGCTTCACCCGCCTTCGCGGAGGGACCTCTCGCATCCATCGGAAAGGGCGAGGGCAAGGTCGATATCGTCGCCTGGCCGGGCTACATCGAGCGCGGCGAGACCGACAAGAACTACGACTGGGTCACCGAATTCGAGAAGAAGACCGGTTGCACGGTCAACGTTAAGACGGCCGGCACCTCGGACGAGATGGTGGCCCTCATGAACGAGGGCGGGTTCGACCTCGTGACCGCCTCGGGCGACGCGAGCCTGCGCATGGTCGCCGGCAAGCGGGTGCAGGAAATCAACATCGGCCTGATCCCGAGCTGGAGCACCATCGACAAGCGGTTGCAGGAGGCCCCCTGGCATACGGTCGGCGGCAAGCACTACGGCGTTCCCTATCAGTGGGGTCCGAACGTGCTGATGTACAATACCGAGGTGTTCAAGGAGCCACCCAAGAGCTGGAGCGTGGTGTTCGAGGAGACGACGCTCGGAGACGGCAAGTCGAACAAGGGCCGCGTGCAAGCCTATGACGGCGCCATCTACATCGCCGACGCGGCGCTCTATCTGATGGCGCACAAGCCTGAGCTCGGCATCAAGGATCCCTACGAGCTCAACGAGGATCAGTACAAGGCCGCCCTCGACCTGCTCCGGAAGCAGAAGCTCCTGCTGCAGCGCTACTGGCACGACGCCATGGTGCAGATCGACGACTTCAAGAACGAAGGCGTGGTGGCGTCCGGCTCGTGGCCGTTCCAGGTCAACCTGCTCGGCGGCGAGAAGAAGCCCATCGCCTCCGTCGTCCCCGAGGAGGGCGCGACCGGCTGGGCGGATTCGACCATGATCCACGCCGAGGCGGCGCATCCGAACTGCGCGTATATGTGGCTCGAGCACTCGATCAGCCCGAAGGTGCAGGGCGACCTCGCCTCCTGGTTCGGCTCGGTGCCGTCCGTGCCCGACGCCTGCAAGGGCAACGCGCTGCTCGGCGATACGGGCTGCGAGACGAACGGCTTCGGAAACTTCGACAAGATCAAGTTCTGGCGTACGCCTGTCGCCAAGTGTCCGCAGGGCGCGTGCGTGCCCTACTATCGCTGGGTGACGGACTACATCGCCGTCATCGGCGGCCGATAGGGGCTGTTTGCGGGTGAGGGCCGACGCCCTCACCCAACTTTCTTCCTCATCCCCCTGCAAGGAGCCGCGAAGCGATGGCCGCCTCGCCTTCAGCCGTGATGTTTCGCGGCGTCGAGCGCCACTACGGCCCGGTGCGCGCCGTCGACGGCGTCGACCTCGATATCGCTCCGGGCGAGTTCTTCGCCATGCTCGGACCCTCGGGTTCGGGCAAGACGACGTGCCTGCGCCTCATCGCCGGATTCGAGCAGCCGACCGCCGGCCACATCGAGATTTTCGGCGAGGCCATGGAAGGCGTGCCGGCCTACCGGCGGCCCGTCAACACGGTGTTCCAGGACTACGCGCTCTTCCCGCACATGAATGTGCTCGACAACGTCTGCTACGGCATGATGATCCGCGGCGTCGATCGCACGGAGCGCGAACAGCTCGGGCGCGCGGCTCTGGCGATGGTCAAGCTCGCGGGCAAGGAGGAGCGCAAGCCGGGCCAGCTCTCCGGCGGCCAGCGCCAGCGAGTCGCGCTGGCGCGGGCCCTCGTGGTGCGACCCAAGGTTCTCCTTCTCGACGAGCCGCTCGGCGCCCTTGACCTCAAGCTGCGCGAGGAGATGCAGGGCGAGCTCAAGACGCTGCAACGCTCGCTCGGCCTGTCGTTCGTGTTCGTCACGCACGATCAGGGCGAGGCGCTGTCGATGGCCGATCGCGTCGCCGTCTTCAACGATGGGCGCATCGTGCAAGTGGGCTCGCCGGAGGAGATCTACGAGCGGCCGCGCACGCGCTTCGTCGCCGACTTCGTCGGTGGCTCGAACGTCATCGAAGCGGATCTCGTCGGCACCTGGACCGGCATCGCGAAGCCGGCGAGCCTCAGGGCCGAGAAGATCGTGCTGCTGGCCAACGGAACGGCGGCGCCGGACGGCGCGATCGTCGTCGACGGGAGCATCACGCAGACGCTCTACCAGGGCGCGGTGAAGCGCATCGAGCTCGTGACCGGCAACGGCCAGCGGCTCGTGGCGTCGGTGCCGGCGAGCCTCAGCGCAACGCCTTCGCCCGGCACGGGCGTGCGCGTCGCCTTCCCGCGCGCAGCCCTTCATCACATGGAGGAGCCATGACGAGCGCGGTGGCGCACGGAGCGCAAGCGAGCGATGGCCTCATCCGGCGTCTTTCGGACGCGCTCGTGGCGCGGCCCAAGCTGCTGTTGATGCTGCTCCTCCTGCCGCCCGTTCTGTGGCTCGGCATCGTCTACCTCGGGGCGCTGTTCGCGCTGCTCGCGCAAAGCTTCTTCTCGATCGACGAGTTCTCGGGAACGATCGTGCGCGAGCCGACGCTCAGCACCTACGGCCAGCTTCTGCAGCCCGCCAACCTCGACATCATCATCCGCACGGTGCTGGTGGCGACGGTGGTGACCGTGCTGGCCGCCATCATCGCCTTTCCCATCGCCTACTACGCAGCGCGCTATGCGAAAGGGCGCACCAAGGCACTCTTCTATCTCGCGGTCATGATGCCGCTGTGGTCCAGCTACCTAGTCAAGATCTACGCCTGGAAGCTGCTCTTGGCCAAGGAGGGCGCGGTCGGCTGGATGATGGACAAGGCCGGCGCCACGCCGCTGCTCGACACGATCCTCGGCTTGCCCACGATCGGCGGGCCGTCGCTGTCGGTCAGCTACATCGGCATGGTGCTGGTGTTCCTCTACCTCTGGATTCCGTTCATGGTGCTGCCCGTGCAGGCGGCGCTCGAGCGGGTGCCGAAGTCGCTGATCGAAGCCTCGGGCGACCTCGGGGCGACGCCCGGCCAGACGTTCCGCAACGTCATCCTGCCGCTGGCCTTTCCCGGCGTGGTCGCGGGATCGATCTTCACGTTCTCGCTGACGCTCGGCGACTACATCGTGCCGCAGATCGTGGGGCCGTCGTCGCTGATCCTCGGGCAGGTGGTCTATGCGCAGCAAGGTCTCGCCGGCAACATCCCGCTCGCCGCGGCGTTCTCGGTGGTGCCGATCGTGATCATGGGCATCTTCCTCACCATCGCCAAGCGCACGGGGGCGTTCGATGCGCTCTGACCAGAACGACGCTCCTCTGGGGCTCAAGATCGCAGCCGGCGCCGGGCTCCTGTTCCTGCACATCCCGCTCGCCTTCATCATCCTCTACGCGTTCACCACGGAGGAGCGCAGCTACGAGTTCCCGCCGCCGGGCTTCACGACCAAGTGGTTCGCGGTCGCCTGGGAGCGGCAGGACATCTGGAATGCGATCGGGCTCTCGCTCAAGGTGGCGACGCTCTCGACGGCGATGGCGCTCGTGCTCGGCACGCTCGCCGCGGCGGCGCTGGCGCGTACGAAGTTCTTCGGCCGCGAGGCGATCTCGCTCCTGCTCATCCTACCGATCGCGCTGCCCGGCATCATCACCGGCATCTCGCTGCGCGCCGCCTTCAACCTCGCCGACATCCCGTTCTCGTACTGGACCATCGTGCTCGGCCACGCCACCTTCTGCATCGTCGTCGTCTACAACAACGCGGTGGCCCGCTTCCGGCGGCTCTCGCCGTCCCTGGTCGAAGCGTCGATGGACCTCGGCGCGGACGGCTTCCAGACCTTCCGTTACGTGATCCTGCCCTCGATCAGCACTGCGCTGCTCGCGGGCGGCATGCTCGCCTTCGCGCTGTCGTTCGACGAGGTGATCGTCACGACGTTCACGGCGGGCCAGCAGCAGACGCTGCCGATCTGGATGCTCAACGAGCTCGTGCGGCCGCGGCAGCGGCCCGTCACCAACGTCGTCGCGGTGCTTGTCATCGCCGTCACGCTTTTTCCCATTCTCGCCGCCTACTACCTGACGCGGGAAGGGGAGGATACCGCCGGCTCCGGAAAATAAAGAGGCTCACATGCAAACCGACATGCTGATCGGGTCGTCGTTCGTCAAAGGCACAGAGACGGCGGAAACGATCCTCAATCCCAAGACCGAGGAGACGATCGTGCAGCTGCCGGAGGCGTCTCCGGACCAGGTCAACTGGGCGGTCGATGCCGCGGCGCGGGCATTCAAGACGTGGTCGCGCACGACGGTCGGCGAGCGCTCGGCGCTGATCCTCAAGCTCGCGGACCGCATCGAGGCGGAGGCCGAGGCCTTCGCGACGCTCGAGGCGCTCAACTGCGGCAAGCCGCGCGGCGCCGTGCTGCGCGACGAGCTGCCGGCCGTGGTGGACTGCTTCCGCTTCTTCGCAGGCGCCGTGCGCAACCAGCACGGCACGGTCGCGGGCGAGTATCTGCCGGGGCATACCTCCATGATCCGCCGCGATCCGATCGGCGTCGTGGCCTCGATCGCGCCCTGGAACTATCCGTTGATGATGGCGGCCTGGAAGCTCGCACCCGCCATCGCGGCCGGCAACACGGTCGTCATCAAGCCTTCCGAGCAGACGCCGCTCACCGCGCTCAAGCTGGCGACCCTCATCGCGGAGGTGCTCCCCGAGGGCGTGGTCAACGTCGTCGTCGGGCGCGGGGCGAGCGTCGGGCAAGCGCTGATCGATCATCCCGCCGTGTCGATGATCTCGCTCACGGGCGACATCGCGACGGGGCGCAAGGTGCTCGCCGCCGCGACGGGGTCCATTAAGCGCACGCACCTCGAGCTCGGCGGCAAGGCGCCCGTCATCGTGTTCGACGACGCCGATGTCGCCGCGGTCGTCGAGGCCGTGCGGCTCTTCGGCTATTACAATGCGGGGCAGGACTGCACGGCCGCGTGCCGCATCTATGCCAGCAGCAAGATCTACGACAACCTCGTCGCCGATCTCTCGGCGGCGGTGGGGACCCTCAAGTACGGCCAGGCCAACGACGACGAGAACGACATCGGACCCCTGATCTCCGGCCGCCAGCGCGCCCGCGTCGCCTCGTTCGTTGAGCGCGCGATCGAGAACCGGCACATCCAGGTGACGACCGGCGGCAAGCTCGGGGCCGGCAAGGGATTCTTCTACGAGCCGACGGTGGTCGCCGGCGCACATCAATCGGACGAGATCGTGCAGCGCGAGGTGTTCGGTCCGGTGGTGTCGGTCACGCCGTTCTCCGACGTCGACGAGGCGGTGGGTTGGGCCAACGACTCGCTCTACGGCCTGGCGTCGTCGGTCTGGTCGAGCGACGTGTCCAGGGCCATGGCGACGGCTGCTCAGCTGCAGTACGGCTGCACGTGGGTCAACTGCCACTTCATGCTGGTCAACGAGATGCCGCACGGCGGCATGAAGCAATCGGGCTACGGCAAGGACCTCAGCGGCTATGCGCTCGAGGACTACACGGTCGTGCGCCACGTGATGGTGAAGCACGGGTAGCGACCGTTTCGCTGCCGTGGTGGATAGCGGGTATAAGCTGTGCACAACCCGTGACGGACGTTTTTCGTAAAGCACCCCACCGCTAGCCTTCCGCATACGAACTCACGCGGGGAGGCGTGGCGGCGATGGCAACCTGGATGAAGTGTGCGTTTGCCTTGGTGGCGGCGTTGGTGCTGCAGGCGAGCGTGCCGGCGGCGGCGAGCCTGGGCACGTCCGAGGCGGCGCCCAATCGCGCGGAGGCGGTACGGCTCATCCGCTCGACGCTCGGCGCCATCAACGATGCGAACGCGACGGCCAACTACTCGGTGCTGCGCGGGCTCGGCTCGCCCGAATTCCAGAGCGCGTACTCAGTCGCCGCGCTTTCACAGCAACTTGGTGCGATGCGCGCCAAGCACCTCGATCTCGGCGTGACGGCGAGGCTCGATCCCGTCATCACGAACGCGGCGTTCAATGTGGCCGGCGACATCGTGCAGCTCGCCGGCTATTTCCCGACCCAGCCGGCGCGGCTCACGTTCCGGCTGAGCTACAAGTACGTCGACAGCCGGTGGACGCTGCACGGCTTCGACCTTGGCCTCGACAAGGCGCCGGAAGCGCCGCACGTCGGGAGTGGCGCGTAGCCAGCCTTGCGGCCGGCTGTTTCTCCGATCGGCCTCAGCGGATCATGTAGACCTTGCGCACCGTCTCGTGGACGGTGCAGACGCCCTTCCAATCCTGCGGGAAGAAGGCGGCCGTGTCGGGCTCGATCTCGATCACCTCGCCGCTCTCGTGCACGTAGGTGCAACGCCCGGACAGGAAGTGGCAGAACTCGTCGCGCGTGACGTGGCATTCCCACTTGCCGGGCGTGCAGACCCAGATGCCGCACTCGGAGCGGCCTTCCGGGCCTTTGTAGAGCAGCTTGCCCGAGGTGTGCGACTGGCCCTCGATCATGGTCGGGATCACGCCCCAATCGGCGAGGCCGGTCTGTTCAAGTGGGTTTTTCAGGACAGGGGTGGTCATTCGTTCCCTCTCATTGTCTGGCGAAGCTCTGGACGTTGCGTGGTCGCCGTCAGCCCGCGTAAGCCTCGCCCTTGAGCAGCGCATCGAGGATGCCGGCCGCCTTGACCGGTCCACTGCGCGCCTTCATGTGTGCGCTCGCGGCGGCGAGCCTGGCCTTCATGGCGGGATCGGAGACGCAGGCCGCGAGCTTCCGCGCAAGATCGTCGTCGCTCCAGTCGTAGCGATGCATCTTGAAGCCATGCCCCGTCTCCTCGACGCGCGTCGCGTTGTCATGGCCGTCCCAGACGTAGGGCATGATGATCGCCGGCTTGCCGAAGTAGAGGCATTCGGTGAACGAGTTGTTGCCGCCGTGATGGATGACGGCGTCGACCTGGGAGATGACGGAAGGCTGCGGAAACCAGCCCTCGATGACGACGTTCGGCGGCACCGCGTCGTACTGCTCCTTGTAACCGCCGACGTTGACGAGGGCGCGATAGGGGAGCTTGCCGATGGCCGCGACGAGACGCTTCAGGAGGTCGACGTCGCCCGAGCCCAAGCTTCCGAACGAGACGTAGAGCAGCGGCTTGTCATTGTTGGCGGCGAAGGTCGGGATCTCGAAGTCCTTCTCGTTGCGTACGCAGCCTTCGAGATACTGGAATTGGCTCGGCGGCAAGGGATGGGCACGCTTGAATTTCACCGGCTCGGGATAGAGCAGCAGGTTCATGAAGGGCGAGGCCTCGAAGAACTGACCGATGGCGTACGGCTGCTCGCCGTTCTCGATGAGGAAGCCGTTGAAGTCGTCGTGGATCGGCCTGATGACCTCCTCGAAGTGCCTGCGGTAGCGGGCGTGGCCGTCCTGGTCGGACTCGGAGCAGCCCGAGAGATGGGGCGGGATGGCCGGGTCCTCGATCTCGTTCTCCGAGCAGGAGATGATGCGCACCCAGGGCTTGCCGAACTGCTTGATGGCGGGAAACAGAATGACGTTGTCGACGCAGATCAGGTCCGGCTGCACCTCGGCGAGAACGCGCGGGAGGTCCTTCTGCGCCCACTTGGCGCTGTCGACGATGGCCGTCCAGCAGTCCTTCACGTAGTTGTCAACCTGGTCATACGGCGACTTCCTGAAGTTCGGGATGTGGCCGTTGATGAAGTCCTCCCAGAACTTGGCCATCTTCTCCGGCGGCATGGGCTCGGAGAGATTCACGGGCAGGGCCTTGAAGCCGTAGCCCTCGTACACCTCGATGAAACCCGGATCCGACAGGAAAACCGCCTTGTGCCCCAGCGCCTCAACGGCCTGGGCTATGCCGACCGAGTTGAGCGCGGGGCCGTAGGCTGCTTCGGGAAAGAAGGCGATGGTCTTCTGGGACATGTCGGCGGCCTCGTTCGGTTCGCGGAGAAGAATGCCGGGGTCGAGGTTAGCACCACGCACGATCCTACGGCGACCGGCATCGTCCGCGGTGATCCCGAGGGGTAGGCCAGGCAACCGAGCTTACAGGCCGGCGATCGCGCGCAGTGCCTTTGCTCTTGTGTTTCAATAGAGAGGGCCGGCGTTCGCCGCGACCGCTCGACACCCCGACCCCCTTGTTGCAAAGTACGTCTACGTCCTAGTTTGGCTGTCGGCGTCGGGGGATGCACATGGGGAAGGCGTACATTCGGAAGGCGTTGAGCGCTGTTGCGTTGGGGATTGTCGCGCTGGCCTCGCTTGCCTCGCCCGGTCCCGCGCGCGCCGACCCGGCAAGTGCGTCGTACAAGGACTGTGACACCTGTCCGGAAATGATCGCCCTCGCGCCTGGCACCTACCTCATGGGCGCATCGAAGGAGGACCGGAAGCTCGCCGACGCGTACACGATCGGTTCGGAGCTCCCGCAGCACGAAGTGAACATCGGATATGCGTTCGCGATATCGAAGTTCGAGCTGACCGTTGCCGAGTTTGCCGCCTACGAGGCGGAGGCCGGCGTCCAGACCGGCGGCGACTGCGAAATCAGAACACCCGACATGGGGCCCGGCGCGGGGCAGCTCATCGGCACGCTCAAGCAGGGCGCCGAGCAGGTGCCGCCCAGCCTGTTCGTCATAACGGATGGAACGTTCCGCCGGCCGGGCAGCGAAGTTTCCGACCAGCACCCGGCAACCTGCATCTCGCGCCGGGAAGCGAAGGATTATCTCGCGTGGCTCGCGAAAAAGACCGGCAAGCCGTATCGGCTGCCGACGGAGTCCGAGTGGGAGTACGCGGCGCGGGCCGGCAATCCGAAGCCTTTTTACTTCGGCTCCAACCCCAATGAGCTATGCGCGTACGGCAATTTCGCCGACAAGAAATCCACCTACCAGTCGCGCATCATGGCGAAGTGCGCGGAGAACCCCTCGCCCCTGCAGATGGCGCCTGTCGGAAGCTACAGACCCAACGCCTGGGGGCTCTACGACATGATAGGCAATGCCTTCGAGTTCACCCAGGATTGCGTCTCCGAGAACTACAAGGATGCTCCGTCGGACGGCTCGCCCTATGGCGAGGAAGCGGCCTGCGAGAACTTCATCACACGGAGCTACATGTTCGAAAGCATGGACACCTTGCTCCGATCCGCCGCGCGCTGCAGTGCTTCCGACTGGGACAGCCGCAGCAACGGCCTGACGATCAGGGCGGTCGTGTCGCTCGACGACCACGCATGGGACCGGCGCTGATCGGCCGGACTTTCCTGGCCCGTCTGGCCTGGCCCGTCTGGGCTCCGTCGATCTGAATTGGTTACCGCCTCCTCACTGCGCAGGTGTCGGCGGTGGCGTCTGCGGATTCTCAAGCGTGCCAGTCGGATTGTTGACTGAGGTCTTCGTGTCTCCGAATGAACCCAACAGGACGACCAGGAGTACGGCAGCGGCGATGATGCCGAGAACCAAAGTCCAGTTGATCGAACTCCGCGTGTCGATTGCCTGCGGGTCGCGTTTAATGTCCACACGATCTCGGCGCTCTTGGTCTGTGTCTGGAAAGGCCATAGCTTCCTCCAATTGTTGTTCGAACGAAACGGCATCGCTGCACAGTCGGTTCCACAATTGGGTGTGCGCTCTACTCCATGACGGCGCACGAGATTCGTCAGCCGGTTGCCTTTCGACGTCCCGCGATCCGACTTTCATGCGCTGGTCGGCGGGCGATCCTTTCGGACGCCCGCCCGTGACACTCGGCCCCGCGCTTATGCCAGAATAAGCACGTCCACAATCTCGAACGTGACAGGGTCGACGATCACCACCTTGTCGCCGAAGATGAAATACTTATAGCGGCGGTATTCCGGGACGATAATCACGACCTCCTCCGGCACGGCGTAGATCGAGACCGAGCGCGGCACCGCGACACCGACGCTGACATTGATGTCGATGTCTTTCACCACCGCCTCAGACCTGTGCGCGCGGAAAGCCGATTGAACCTTGGTACGCTTCTCGCCGGAAAGCTGCGTCACGCTGCCCGAAGGCTTGCTATCGCTGCCGGCCGTGCCTTCCGAGGCACCCGACGAAGCGCCATCCTTCGTCATGGATTTGCTGTCCGCTGCATCCCGGGAACGCTTTTCGCTCTTGTCCTTGCGGTCCGCTGCGTCGTGTCCGGCTGCGCCTTCCGAAGCGCCGGTCGAAGCCGAGCCGTCACGATCGCCCTTCTCCGACTTCCCGGTGTCGCGCGATTTTTCAAGCTTGCCGCTTCGTTCTTGCGCCTCCGGGGCGCCGCGTTCCAGCGCGCCGTCGGACGTACCGGGTTCCGCGCGCGAAGCCGGCATGTCAGCGCCGGAGGGTGGTGCCATTTCCTTTGCGGCCGGCAAGCCACCGCCGTCGCCGGGCGACGTGCGTTCGTCCTGGGCCGACGCGCCGGTTGCAACGAAGAGCGCTGCCACGCTCGTGCAAAGCAGCAGGGATGTCCTCGTCATCGTTGTTACTCCATTGGTGGAATCCACTTCATGGCGAATGAACGAACTTGGTCCGGTAACGTTCCGTGGGAGGATGTTCAAATCGTCGGCCCTTGCACTGCCAAGGCGCGATTCAAACTCATCGCGTCTCGCCCGCTCGAAAGCGTCTGAGCCGGTTTCGCTTCTGACCCATGGGGTGCTTTTGCCGACAGCCCCACCGGGCTACCTCACATGTCACCGATATCGGGTCTGGCGAACTGTTTTGCG